>ENA-OZHJ01001340-OZHJ01001340.1-human-gut-metagenome-genome-assembly--contig:-NODE-1340-length-9469-cov-4.088485_pt1 | contig 9469 bp, 5 predicted proteins | sample MGYA00244663_ERZ653672 | MGnify/ENA primary metagenome ERZ653672 (study PRJEB26926, sample SAMN06165215) | human gut metagenome | biome: ENVO:00009003; feature: ENVO:2100002; material: ENVO:00002003... | reverse complement strand
GCCAGCGGCGGAATGTGATACCGTTTGTCTTATTGTTAAACTTCTCCGGATAGAGCTTGTAGAAGTTATTTAACTCACTGTTCTTTAAGATCTCTGTGTGCAGATATGCAACACCGTTAACACTGTATCCGTAGTGGATATCCATATGTGCCATGTGTACCAGACCGTCTTTGATAATATAGGTGCTTTCATCGGAAACCTTTGCACGTACACGGTTGTCCAATTCGCGGATGATCGGCATCAGCTGAGGAACTGCTTTCTCAAGGAATCCGATCGGCCATTTTTCAAGTGCTTCTGCAAGAATTGTGTGGTTGGTGTATGCACAAACCTTAGATACAATAGATACAGCCTCATCCATAAGAATTCCACGCTCCTGTAACAGACGGATCAGCTCCGGGATAACCATGGACGGATGGGTATCGTTGATCTGAACGGTCGCATAATCTGCCAGATCATGCAGGTTTGATCCCTTCTCAACTGCCTCATCAAGAATCAGTCTTGCGGCATTGCTTACCATGAAATACTGCTGATATACACGCAGAAGACGTCCCTTATCATCGGAATCGTCTGGATACAGAAATAAGGTCAGATTCTTTGCAATGTCATCTTTGTTAAAATCAATGGTATCTCCGACAATGCTCTCATCCACCGTTTCAATATCGAACAGACGAAGCTTTGTCGTACGGTTGTTGTATCCAACAACATCAATGTTATATAATCTGGACTGTACGGTAAATCCGCCGAACTGTACCGGATAGGTGATATCGGTCTTTGTCAGCCAGCTGTCCGGTGTGATCCATGGGTTTGGAGTCTCTTTCTGCAGATTGTGATCAAATACCTGTTTGAACAATCCGTAGTGATAATTTAATCCGACACCGTCACCGTTTAATCCGAGTGTTGCGATGGAATCTACGAAACATGCTGCCAGACGTCCAAGTCCGCCATTTCCGAGTGAAGGCTCAAGTTCGATCTCCTCAATCTCACCGATATTTTTTCCAGATGCTTCAAGTTCGGATTTTACACTGTCATAAATGCCAAGGTTGATCAGGTTGTTGGACAAAAGCTTTCCGATCAAAAACTCTGCAGAGATGTAGTACAGCTTCTTTTTTCCCTCATTGCTGACCTTGTCCTCTGCCATCTGCTTTGTCATGTCAAGAAGTGCATAATAAATTTCTTCATTGGAACACTTCTCAATGGTCTTGTTATACTTCATGGATACTGCTTTTGCTAAAGTCATGTATTTTCCCTCCCACAAGATTTCGTGTTGTTTTGATGTACTCAGTATATGATTTTTTCCTGCTGATTTCTTGTCGTATTCAAGCAAAAACTGATACTATTCTATCATTTTTCATATTCAAATAACGCCCAGCTGTTAAATTTCACCAATTTCGTGCCACCTGTCTTAGTACATTTCCACAGTGCCTGCATATCCTGTGTTTTCGCCTGTTTCATGCGTTTTCTGTCGTTTTTGTCCTTTACAGTCATAGGACAATTCTGCTAAAATAAAGATATGAATATACTTGAATATGAAAATTATCACGAAACCATCACACATGGGGATATCATCTTCCCTTATAATACATATCTATGCTCGATCCCACTGGATTTTCCGCGTGTACCGCTGCACTGGCACGATGAACTGGAACTGATCTACATCAAAAAGGGGATGGGACGCATTACGGTAGATTTCCGGGAATACAAAGTAAAAGGTCCGACTCTGGTTCTTATTCTTCCGGGACAGCTCCACTCCATTGACCAGCTGGAAGATGCCTTCATGGAATATGAAAATATCATCTTTAATCCGAGTATGCTGATTCCACGGCAGAACGATGTGACTGCCACCGATTTTCTTCTTCCTCTTATGAGCGGAAAAGTCACGGTTCCAACCATCTTCACCCCTGTCTATCCTTATTACACAGATGTCATCATGCCAATTGATGCCTGTGACGAAATCAGCAAGACCAAACCACAGGGCTATGAACTGTACATCAAAAGTCAGTTGTACCAGTTTTTCTTTATTTTAGACAACCGCTGCCGGAACTTAACGACAGGCAGTAACCGCAAAACGCTTGATAAAATGAAAATTGTTTTAAAATACATTGAAAATAATTACATGCAAAAAATAACGATTGCCGACATCGCGGCAACCGTTGATTTTTCCGAATCTCATTTTATGCGGTATTTCAAAGAAACTATGGGAACGTCTTTCGTGGACTATCTGCGGGACTACCGCCTGACAATCGCCTCGCGTCTGCTGACAACTTCCGACTCCTCCATTCTGGATATTGCGGCGGAATCCGGTTTTGAAAATCTTTCCTATTTTAACCGGGTGTTCAAACAAAAATACAGCATGACACCGCGCCAGTTCCGGAAAGAAAGCCAGTAATTTTTCCGGCATAGCCGGTGAAAACCACACTAAAAAAACAAAGAAAAAAACGCAGCAAAAAGAAATCCCGCCACTACATCACTGATAAAGTGCACTCCGGAAACTACCCGGATCCATGCAATAGCAACTGTCATAAGCAAAAATACAATCCCCACAGCCGGGCACACAAACCAGAACGTAAACGCAATCACTGCCGCGGAAAACACATGCCGGCTCGGCCAGGAATGTCCTTTCGTATCTTTTGGAATCACAGATGGCAGTTCAAATATTTCATACGGCCGTTTCCGGTTGATCCAGGCCCGCACAACCGTCACAATAATAAATCCGTCCAGCGGCACACAGATGGCTTTATATAGCCGCATATCCTTCTGCCACAGCAGCCACAGAAGCAGGCATGGATATGCCACAAAAATCACAACCGTCAATATTTTATTTGCTCTATGTAACGCCCGCGCACGTTTCGGGTCATCCCGAAACGGCTGGGTCATTTTAACGTAAGTTTCTTTTTTCATAGGTAATCCTGTCTAACGTCCGGTATTGGTCTTACCGCCATTGTTTGTGTCTGCATCCGGATCTACCGCGTCAATTGCATCATCCACGCCATCTGCCACAGCATCACCGGCATCTTTCACACCATCCACGACATCTTTTCCCATATCCCCGATATCTTTTCCGACATTGCCATCGTTTTTGGAATTTCCGGCATCCGTATTATTGTCTGTTGTACCATTTCCAGTCGTATTGTCCGTTCCCGGAATGTTTTCCTGTGTAGTAACCTGTGTATTGGAAGTATCATTTACACCATTGTTCGTTCCGTCATCATTTGCTGTACCACAGGCCGCAAACAGACAGATCCCTGCTGCAAGCATTCCGCCCATCATCAGAACTTTTAATTTTTTCATCACACATTTCTCCTTTTATTTGATCTACAGAGCTAGTGTGTGCAAAATTCCTATTTATTATACAACAGAATTTTCCAGATTTGCTAGTGCTTTTTCATCTTTGGCTGGCAGAGCAGGGAGGCAATATAAGAAAAAACGAGTGCTGCGGAAAGCCCTGCCGCACAGTTTTTAAAGCCACCCAGAAAAATACCGATAAACCCTTTCTTGTCCACCATCTCTTTGACCCCCTTCCAGAGATTGTTTCCAAATCCCAGAAGCGGCACATTCGCGCCCGCCTGCGCCCATTGGGAAAACGGTTCATAGATCCCCGCAAATCCAAGGATGGCTCCAAGGCAGACCAAAAGAACCATGATACGCCCCGGAAGCATTTTTGTTTTTTCCATCAGGATCTGTGACAGTGCACAGATCATTCCCCCTGTTACAAATGCAATTACATACTGCATATCCTTATCCCTCCTTTTTTGCGGATGAAATACAGCTTTCCAGCACAACACCGTGTGCAATCCCCGGTATTGTCTGTCCTTCATTGAAACTGACCGTAGAAAGCAGTGCGCCTGTCGGCACAAAGAGTATTCTTTTCAATTCCCCGCTTGCCAGTTTTGGCAGAAAATGCGCACTCAGCACCGAGGCTGCACATCCGCATCCCGATCCTCCGGAACCGGTTCCCTGTGTCTGTGAATCAAAAATTAACATGCCACAGTCCTCATGCTGCTTGCGGATATCCATGCCTTTTTTCAGCAGCAGATCAAACAGAATCTGCTGACCGACTTCTCCCAGGTCTCCCGTGATAATCCGGTCGTAATCTTCCGGTTTTCGTTTAAAATCCGTAAGATTCTGCGCAATCAGCTCAGCGGCAGCCGGTGCCATCACGGCTCCCATATTCATGGAATCCTTGATTCCGTAATCTACAATCTTTCCGGTTGTGACTCCCGCCACCTTTGCCAGCGGCTGCTTCGCATCCTTTGACAGAATAAATGCACCGCCTCCGGTCACTGTCCATGTGGCACTTACCGGACGCTGATTTGCGTATTCCAGCGGAAAACGGAACTGTTTTTCCGCACTGGCAAAATGGCTCGAAGTGACTGCAGCCACGCGATCCGCATATCCGGCCGCTACCGTCATTGCAGAAAGTGCCAGCGCTTCTCCACATGTGGAACATGCCCCGTACAGTCCAAACAGTGGAATTTCAAACGTTTTCAGTCCAAATGATGAGGCAATCAGCTGTCCGAGCAGATCTCCGGCAAACAGATACCGCATATCTTCCGGCTTTTGATCTGCTTTCCCGAGGGCAAGCGTCAATGCTTCTTTCTGCAGACTGCTCTCTGCGGCCTCCCATGTCTGCTGACCAAATTTGTCATCCGGTCCGATACAGTCAAATGCATCTGCCAGGGGACCTTCCCCCTCTTTGGTTCCAACCACAGATGCTGTTCCAATAATAAAAGGAGCCTTTGCAAAGCAAAGACTCCCTGATCCAACCTGCTGATCCATACTGTCTCTCCTTACTTTGTTTTTCTGATAGTATGTACAGGTCATGCTGTTTTATTCTGCTATAATGGTATACAGTGTCATGAAACAGAGAGCTTCAGCGTAAGCAGCACAATTTTAAAATTTTAATGTTCTATAATCCAGATAATGTCCTCATTACCAGATCTACATCCTTGTTTTCAAGTTCCTGTATAATATGTAAATATGTTTTCTGGGTAGTAGTCATACTGGCATGTCCCAAGCGTCTTGCTACACTGGCAATGGATACTCCTGCAAATAATAACAGTGATGCATGTGTATGTCGAAGCCCATGAATTGAAATCACTGAAATACCACAATCCCTGCAATGCCTAGCAAGAACATCATTAACCGTTGAATTATATATTTTTTCTTCTCCTACAAAAATCGGCTTATCCTCCGGCAGATTTTTAACCAATTCAGAGAACTTTACAACAATTTGCCAATCTATTTGTATTTTTCTGACCGATGACTTGTTTTTAGTAGGTAAAAAACCACCTGTTCCTTTATAATCCCAGGTTTTGCTTACCGATAATGTCTGCCTTGCAAAATCAAAATCTGCTGGAGTAATTGCAAGTGCTTCTGAAAAACGCATACCCGTTTTGGCAACCAATAGAATAAACCAATCCCAATTTGGTTTTTCCTTTATGTCAAGATGTGCAATCAATGTATGAAGTTCAAACTGATTGAGATATTTAATCTTTTTTACTTTTGGTGTTTTTCCTTTAATAATTGCTTTTCTTGTAGGATCTCTTTCTATCAGTCCCTCATCAACGGCATCCAGAATTGCTCCTTTCAACTGATGATGAAAATCAAGTGTTGTCTGTCTTTCATGTTCTTTTGCATAATCATTTAAAAGCTGCTGATACATCGTTCTTGTAAGTTCAGATACTTTCAAATCCGGCACCAGTTTTTCTACCCACTTTTGTGTCATTCGGTATTTTGCCAAAGTTGCTTCTCTTATGGCATCCTTCTTATATACATTAACCCATTCCTTATAATAATTACAGAAAAGTTCTGTGGTGTTCTCATCATTTCGCATAAGCACCTCCGTTTCCTGTACTACTTACGCTGATAAGAACAGTAAAGAATATTTATATATACAAATCAATCCTAATGGTTCATAAGAGGTTTAATTTCTTCATCCAGAGTTTTTCTTAACTCAGCAATCATCATTGTATAATATTTAAATTTTGGAATTGCTCTCTCCTGTACTTCTTTGTAACTGGTAAAATTTGCTGTCTCTTTAATTGCACTCTCATTCGGGATCTCTCCATTTCGATAATGCATTGCCGCATACATAACATCATCTTTAGACGTATACCATGTAATACAAAAATCTGTAACTACTTTTTCAATACACTCTTGTTTCATATTTTCAACAATATTCAGAATGGACTGTCCTTTATACTTATTTACATCCTGCTCAATTTCTCCAATTAAAGTGGTCATTATCTCAGCTACTTTCGGATTATCTTTTCTGAGTTCTTCCACATATTGCTTTACCTCATCCATCTGCTTTTGTTTCTGTTCCTGTGTAACATCCTGTGATTCTTCATCTGGTGATACAATGTTCTGGATCAGATTGATAATATACTCATAATCAATCTTTGTATGACTGTATGCCATTAATTCATAATCTTCATCTACTACAGGCACTCCCGGATCATCAATTTGACCATCGGTATCTTCTTTAATTTCCTCTTTTGCATTTAAGTACTGTCCTGCATAATCCGTATACTCATCTTCCGTAATACCATATCCAGCCAGCATATTATCTTCATACTGTGTAAATGATTTTAATTGCGCAAAAAACTTGTCAAAATCCTGAAACAGCTTAACAAATATTTTTTTCTCTTTTATTGACATTCCCGGAACTTCTTCCGGAGTCTCTGCAGATATTCGAAGTGCTTTTAATGACTTGCGAAATGCCGATTCCACCTCTTTCCAATCTGCCAGAAGAGCTGTTTGTGTACTTCCTGCAGAATACAATCGTACCGCATTATCAACACTCTCCTTAAATAATTTTGGTGCCTGAAATGTAACAATCTGGCCATATACTTTATTTTTATCATAAATACGATTTGTTCTGGAAAATGCCTGAATCAAATCATGCGGTCCCATTGGCGGTCTGTCAATGAATATCGTTGACAGACACGGTGCATCAAAACCGGTCAGGAGTCGATCGACTACAATCACCAGATCCAGCTGCTCATTTCTGCTCTTATATTTTGCATCCTTCCTTGCAAGACGCTTATTCAGATTTCCATTGTATCCCTGTATTTGAGAAATCTCATATTTTGTTCCAAACATTTTATTGTAATCATCTAATGATTCCTGCATCTTCTGCTGATTTACATGGGAACCTTCTTCGTTTTCTGTTACGGAATAAGTAATTGCGAACTTTGGAAAATCCGGTAATACCTGTTTTATTTTTTCATCAATTTTAAGTGTTGTCTTCCCTTCCTTTACCATTTTCAACAAATCATAATATTTTTGTGCCAATTGGATGGAACTCGTTGTAAGTAACCCCTCATATGTCTTTCCTTTTCCATTTTGAAATCCCAACTTATAATAAGATTTATTCAAAATCACCTCAAGTACTTTCAACATATGACTTTCAGTCACATAAAGATTACTGTCCGTTTCATCCTTTTTATTTTTGGGACCATTATGTTCCACCTGAAATCCTAAAACGGCATTGTCATGAATGGCATTCTGAATCGTATATTTATGCAGGCAATCTCCATATAATTCCTGTGTAGTACGAGGCAGATCTCCCATCTGTGGATATGGATTTTCCGCAAACCGAGGAGTGCCTGTAAATCCATACCATAAGGAATTTCCAAAAAATCTTTCTATTTCCCGTTTTGTTCCAGGAGTGACAGCTCTATGACATTCATCTACAACAAATGCAATTTTCAGGTTTTTAATTTTGTGATATTCCGGTGTACCTTCCTGCAATTTTCTGGTGATTAATCTCTGCAATTTCTGGATCGTTGTCACAATCACCTGACGATCATCTGATTTCAACTTTTTCTTTAAATCAAACACATTGTCTGTCTCATCTACATCTATCAGATCATTATTCGCATATGCCTGAAATGCCATGGTGGTCTGCGTATCCAGATCTTTTCGATCAATTAAAAAGATAGCTTTATCAATCGCTGGAATATCCATTAACAAATTTCTGGTAGCTTTATAAGAAGTTAAGGTTTTTCCTGATCCAGTTGTATGCCATACAAAACCAGATTTTCCAGTCTTAGAAGCATCACGAATTGCTTCTATTGCATGGATCTGATAAGGGCGCAACAAAATCAAACGCTTTGCCTCTTCATCCAATACTGTATATCTCGCGATCATCTCATGCGCCTCCGGAATACGAAGCACACTTTTTGCAAAATCAAGGTAATCAGAAACTGCGTTATTTTCCTTATCCAGCCATCCACTGATAAACTTCGGGTTCAATTCGGTATCACTTGCAGCTGAAAAATATTTTGTATCAACCCCATTACTGATTACAAACATCTGTACAGCTGAGAATATTCCCATAAATTTTCCCTCTCCAATATATTTTTTTATCTGCCAGAATCCATCCATGTACGAATGCTGCTTATTTTTCAATTCTATATGAATCATCGGCAATCCATTGATCATAAGAGTAACATCAAATCTTCGGTCTCTTGCATTTACACTACTATCCTCATCCATTTTTAACGCATTGTACTGATTAATCACCTCATAAACACTGCTGCCACCTGCAATATGCTCATGATTCATCACAATAAGATGCAACCGTTCGGTATCCCTTTGTACGTGTACCATTACTTTTCCATTTTCACCAACTAACCATTCGCCAGCCTTATAGAATGATGAAAACTGCAGTTGATTCTTTACCTGTTCAAATTCTGCATCCGAAAGTGGTTCTCCATTTAAACGTTCCTTATTATTCTGTTCAAGAATATATCTGAAATTCTTCCAAAGATCTGCTTCTGTTTTTAAGTCTTCGCGATACGTCCATTGTGAATCACCATAAATCAGTTGTTCAATAAGTTTCTGCTCTATCACGGACTCTAATTCTGCCATAATAGCCTCCTTTTTTGGTGTGTTTATATCGGTTGTTATGTATTTCATTACATTTTTTGCGCAAAATAGCTTATGCTGGTGAAGAGTGATGAGGTTGTCAAGATCATCTAAATACTTACCTATTTTACTTTGTTCATCTAAAGAAGGCACCATTATTTCTTCTTTAAGGAAATCATTTGTCACCAAATTAGTCATCATTGTAGATGCCTTAGTACAACGAGTCATTATTCTCCCCATAACGTCTTCGTTATTGATAAGATATTTCCAGAAATACAAATCATACTCTGCTATAGGTCTGAAAACATCGAAAACATGAGATACTATGCCATCTCCAATCGTGTTCTCTACAAATCTTCCGTGAGCATAATTCTTACTTTTGTTCCCCTCAAATGCAATATCACCTAATCTCATTACATTATAGGTTCTCATATATTCTTCAGAAGAATCCTTCACATCTTCTTTGAAATACATATTTGCTACTGATATTATTTTATCAGACCCGAAACTAAGATCATTTTTTTCTGATACTTTACAATATAAATCACCAAACTTACGCTGTTCCCAAGTTTTCACTTTTATTTCTGTCTCTTAT
>ENA-OZHJ01001338-OZHJ01001338.1-human-gut-metagenome-genome-assembly--contig:-NODE-1338-length-9475-cov-5.900106_pt1 | contig 9475 bp, 8 predicted proteins | sample MGYA00244663_ERZ653672 | MGnify/ENA primary metagenome ERZ653672 (study PRJEB26926, sample SAMN06165215) | human gut metagenome | biome: ENVO:00009003; feature: ENVO:2100002; material: ENVO:00002003... | reverse complement strand
CCATCTCGATCCTCACGGCCATAGCCACGGCCCTCGGCGTGACGAGCTGCATGGCTGCCGTGTAGCAAGCAGAAATACAGAATTGTTTTAGAAAATGGGATTTTAAGCTAGTTAATTGCTCCCCCGCTAAGATGGGAATCTTGGAGGGGGAGGCTTGGATGGCCCCATTCTATCGCGTGAGGCCCATCTTTCGGGCACAATTGGGACAGATGCCCCTGACCAAATGGGATTCGGAACGGGTGAGGAAGCCTTCGGGAACGGCCACGGACGGGGTGGGGACGTGGTTCAGGCAGATGGTGCGGAGACATTGCTCGCAGAAGAAGTGGACGTGGACGTCCTCGTCGTGGTCGTCGTCGTGACTCAGACAGAGTTCGTAGCTCGCCACGCCCGTTCCTCCCTCAATGACATGGACGAGGTGGTGGGAGCGAAACAGGGCCATCGTGCGCGAGATGACCGACTTGTCGATAGACAAGAGGGCGGTCTCCAGTTCCTTCATCGTCTTGGGCCCGTCGCCCTTCAAGAGCGCGCTGGCGATCAGCACACGGTTGGCCGTGGGCCGGATGCCGTGGTCTTCCATCAATGTATAGAGAGATTGCTTGTCCATATCCTTGGTTTTGCTTTTCAACTGAGTTTTTCTATCAGGAGGATGCGACGGGTGGAGTCGGTGATGCGCACCCGGTGGTCGATCCTGTTGCCGACGATCCATAGTATCTGGTTTTCCGCGTCGCAGAGCACGACCTGATGGCGCTTCTCCCACACGCTCTTCTTCTGGTCGGTAAGGAAGTCGCTGACCAGTTTGCCGCCCTTCATGCCGAGCGGGACGAAGCGGTCGCCCGGTTGCGTGCGGCGTATGATCAAGGGAAACCTCACCTTGTCTGCGTCCAGCGCTACGGTCTCGGGCGAGGTGGGAAGAACGAAGCGGTCGTCCCTCTCGGCCCGCGAGAGCCTGATCGTCACCTCGTTGGCGTAGGAGTAGCGTCCCGTTTCGGGAATGCGCATCGGGCGCGGCGCATCGGCTTCGAGGGGATGGATCGTCAGGCGTCCACGGTCGGAGAGCAACTCGTGGGTGGGAGAGATCCACCGGCTGCCGCTGGAGGCTGCGAGACGGTCGGCGATCTGTCGGATCTGCGACGGATTGAAATGGCGGGGCTGGAGGAAGTAGTAGAGGGCCAGTTCGGCAGAAGGCTCCTGCTGGATCGCCTCGATGGAAAGTTCGGTTGCCTCGGCGTAGTGGGCCAGTTGGGTATCGACAACCTGCTCTATGCCCTCCAGCTCCGCAGCCATCGTCAGGACCGTGTCGCGAAAGGAGGGATTGATGGCCTCGATCATAGGGAGGATCTGCAGGCGGACCTTGTTGCGCTTGACGTCGGCCACGAGGTTGGAGCTGTCCGTGACGTAGGACCGTCCGAGACCGTCGAGGTAGCTGACGAGGTCGGCGCGGCTGACGCACAACAGCGGGCGCACCACGTCGCCCTGGCGCGGTTTCATGCCCGTCAGCCCATGGATGCCCGTCCCCCTGATGAGGTTGAGGAGGATGGTCTCCACGGAGTCGTCGCGATGATGGGCCACACAGATGGCCTCGGCCCCGATAGCCTCCCGGAGCTGGCGAAAGTAGGCGTAGCGGAGCTGGCGTGCCGCCATTTCGATACTGATGCCATGCAGCTGGGCGTAGGCGCGCGTGTCGAAGTGGGCACGGTGGAGCGGGATGGCCAACTCGTCGCACAACGACTGGCAGAAGTCCTCGTCGCGGTCGGCCTCGTCGCCACGCAGCTGGAAGTTGCAGTGGACGGCCTCCAGGCGGTAGCCCAGGTCGCGCAGCAGCATCAGCAGGGCTACGCTGTCAGCACCACCCGACAGGGCGACGAGCTGCAGGCGCGACTTGTCCAGCAGTCGGCGTTCTTCGATATAATGGGCGACAAGCGTCTTCAAACCAGTGGCTTTCATTGCTTCAACCAGCGTCTTTTTGCTTCAAAAAACAAGTGTCTTTGCTTCAAACAAGTGTCTTGGTTTCAAAGGGACCAGTCCTTACTCCACGTAGAGGACGAGGCCCTTGAGATATTCGCCCTCGGGATGGTAGATGTTGATGGGGTGGTCGGCGGGCTGGTGCAGCTGGTGGAGGATGCGCACCTTGCGTCCTGCCTGGGCTGCCGCCGTGAACACCGCCTGGCGGAAATGCTCCTTGCTGACCACCTGCGAGCAACTGAAGGTGAAGAGGATGCCACCCTTGCGGATACGCTGAAATCCCTTGACGTTGAGGCGCGTATAGCCCTTGAGGGCGTTGCGCAGTGCGCCACGGTGCTTGGCGAAGGCGGGCGGGTCGAGGATGATCAGGTCGTACTTGTCGTCGTGGCTGTCGAGATACTTGAACGCGTCCTCGCAGAAAGCCTCATGGCGATGGTCCTCGGGCGGAAAATTGAGCGCCACGTTGGCGTTGGTGAGCTCCACGGCCTTGGCCGAGCTATCGACGGAGTGGACCTGGCTGGCTCCGCCCCGCATCGCATAGACGGAGAAGCCGCCCGTGTAGCAAAACATGTTGAGCACCGTCCTGCCCTTGGCATAATGCTCCAGGAGCGCGCGGTTCTCTCGCTGATCGACGAAGAAGCCGGTCTTCTGTCCGCGAAGCCAATCGACATGGAAGCGAAGCCCGTTCTCCGTGGTCAGGTCCTCGTCGGTGGGGCCGCCCAGGATAAACTCGTTCTCCTGGCCAAGGTTGGCCTTGAAGGGCAGGGTGGTCTCGCTCTTGTAATAGACATGCTCCAGGCGGTCGCCCATCACTTCCTTCAGCGCCTTGGCAATGGCCATGCGGCTGACGTGCATACCGACGCTGTGGGCCTGCATGACGGCTGTCTTGCCATAGCAGTCGATGACCAGTCCGGGGAGGTTGTCGCCCTCGCCGTGTACGAGGCGGTAGGTCGTGTTGACGCCCTGGCTGAAATGTTCGCCACCGAAGGAAGCCTCCTCCGTGCGATAGATGCCGATGGACTGGCGCACCTGCCAGGCCGCGGCGAGGCGGCTCTGCCAGAAGTCGTCGTCGATGGCCACATCGTGGAACGAGAGGATGCGGACGGCAATGGATCCCACCTGGACGTGGCCCACGCCGAGGAAACTGCCGTCGAAGCCTATCACGCGCACCACGTCGCCCTCTTCGAGCCCGTCGTCCATGCGGGCAATGGCACCACTAAACACCCAAGGATGGAAACGGCGCAGCGACTCCTCCTTGCCTTTCTTCAAATATACCGACTTATACATGCTGATCTTCTTCGTCTGTTTTTACAAGTTCATAATCGCCCGTCTGCCGAAGCTCGGTCAACGTCTCATAGAGGTTGATGCAGGTCCAGGCATCGGTGGCGGCGTAGAGCTGCTGCTTGGGGTTGAGCTGGTCGCTCTCCCAGTTGGAAAGCTGCTCGCGCTTGGAGATGCGCTCGTGGAAGATGTTGGCGTAGAGCTTCTGGAGGCTGAGGTCCTTGATGCCGAAGTCGCTCACCATCTTCTGCAGATCAATAAAGCGGCCGGGGGAAAACTTGACGCGATGGTGGAGCATATTCATGTCGTCGCCCAGGGAAAGGCCGATCTTCGGCACGGTCGTGTCCTCCAAGAGATGGATGATACACGAGGGCACGCCCATCTTGTTGAGACGGAAGAGGTAGCACTTGTCCCGCCCGCTCACCTGGAGCAGGGCGACCAAGTGGTGCTGTCCTTTGTGGAAGACGGGGCGCGTCTCCGTATCGACGCCCAGGATGGGCTGGTGGAGAAGTTCCTCTACCGCTTTCTCCGCCTCCTCCTCGCTCGTGACCGTGACGATTTCGCCAGGAAACGTCACGCGCGGAAGCTCAGAAATGGCAGACTTGTCAAACTTGCTGTATATGATTCTCTTCATTGATTCTTATTAGACCGTGCAAAATTAGGAAAAAAGTTTCAAATCTATGGCCGAATTATCCTCCTTTTTTCTTACTTTTGCAGAAATAAACGGGGAAGTGGGGGCTTTCGGGCCACGCATTTCCCAAATAATCAAGCACATAAGCGCGGGAAGCCCCTCTCCACCGAGAGAGGCCGCCCCGTCACTATAAGAACAAACGACAATATGGCTAAAAAGAAAACCGCCACTAAGTCTAAGACTTTCTGGGACGCAATCGGATGCAACAAGATACTCAACGAGACGACCAACTTCGTGTTGGGACTGACCCTGGCCGCCTTGGCCCTGGTGGCGATCATCTCCATGGTCAGCTACTTCAAGACGGGTGCCATCGACCAGAGCATCCTCGTAAGCCTGCGTCCAGGGGAGTTGTTGAACCGCAATCGTGAGTTTGCCAACTACTGCGGCAGTCTGGGCGCGCTGACCTCCTATTATCTTATAGGGCGCTGCTTCGGCATCCCTGCCTTTTTGATCCCCGCCTTCCTGTTGCTTTGCAGCCTGCGGATGATGGGCGCCTTCCCGCGGTTGAACCTCCTGAAATGGTTCTTCGGCATGGCGATCATCATGGCGTGGGGCAGCGTCACCTTCGCCAAGTTTCTCTCCCCCCTGATGGGCGAGGAGGTGTTCAATCCGGGCGGCGACCATGGCGCATACGTCTGCCAATGGCTGGAGAACGTGGTGGGCGCGCCGGGCCTTGTCGCCATCCTCCTGGTCGTGGCCATCTCGTTTATGACCTACGTCACCACGGAGACCATCAACGTCATTCGCAAGATGCTCAACCCCATAGACTATCTCTCGCGCAAGGTGAAGTTTACGGTCGAGGAAAACCGCCACCACGACCAGTACGCGCGGGAGGACGACACGGCAGAGAATCCTGCTGTCAGTCCCGCCGAGAGCGAGGACCCGCAAGTCTTTGACGACCCGCAGACGCAAACGGTGGAGTTTCTGGACGACGACCTGCCTGGCAAGGACACCGACGAGCAGCCGCTGAATCCCTCCCACGTTCCTGAGACGAAGGAGGAGGAAAAAGCTGCCGGCGAGAAGGAGGTGAGCATGCGCGTCGAGATGGCCAAGGGCGACGAGAAGGCCAGCGGGACGACCGTGGCCAGCACGGCAGACCTCTCTACGCCCATCAACCCCCGCGAGCCCTTCGTGTCGTGGAAGTTTCCCACGCTCGGCCTGCTCAAGGAGTATGACAGCGACGCCCGCCCGAGCTTTGCCACCAAGGAGGAGCTGGAGGCCAACAAAAACCGCATCATCAAGGTGCTCGACGACTTCGGCGTGCAGATCAGTTCCATCCGCGCCACCGTCGGCCCGACCATCACGCTCTACGAGATCACGCCGGCCAAGGGCGTGCGCATCGCCAAGATCAAGAACCTGGAGAACGACATCGCCCTCAGCCTGGCTGCCATCGGCATCCGTATCATCGCCCCCATCCCCGGCAAGGGCACGATCGGCATCGAGGTGCCCAACACCACGCCGAGCGTCGTTTCGATGTATAGCATCCTCAACTCCAAGAAATTCCAGGAGACCGACATGGAACTTCCCGTCGCCCTGGGCAAGACCATCTCCAACGAGGTCTTCATGGTTGACCTGGCCAAGATTCCCCACCTGCTCGTGGCGGGTGCCACGGGACAGGGTAAGTCGGTGGGCCTCAACGCCATCATCACCTCGCTCCTCTACAAGAAGCACCCCAACGAGCTCAAGATCGTGCTCGTCGATCCGAAGAAGGTGGAGTTTAGTATCTACAGCCCCATCGCCAACCGATTCATGGCGGCCGTGGAGGAAAACGAGGAGGAGCCCATCATCACCGACGTGCAGAAGGTGGTCAATACGCTCAAGGGCCTCTGTGTGCTCATGGAAGAGCGCTACGACAGGCTCAAGGCTGCCGGCGCGCGCAACATCAAGGAGTACAACCGAAAGTTTCTCAACCACCACCTCAATCCCGAGGAGGGCCATGAGTACATGCCCTATATCGTGGTCGTGATCGACGAGTTTGGCGACCTCATGCTTACGGCGGGCAAGGAGATAGAGGTCCCCATCACCCGCATCGCCCAGCTGGCGCGTGCCGTGGGCATCCACATGATCATCGCCACCCAGCGCCCGACGACGAGCATCATCACGGGCAATATCAAGGCCAACTTCCCGGGCCGCATCGCCTTCCGCGTCGGATCCATGATGGACTCACGCATCATCCTCGACCGGTCGGGAGCCCAGCAGCTGGTGGGTCGCGGCGACATGCTCTACCTCAATGGTGGCGAGCCCGTCCGCGTGCAGTGTGCCTTTGTCGATACGCCCGAGGTGGTCAAGGTGTGCCGCTTCATCGCCGACCAGCCAGGCCCCGTCACGCCGCTGCTCATCCCCGAGCCGGCTGCCGAGGATGCGCCGGGCATCGGAAACGGATTCGACACCGACAACCTCGACCCGCTCTTTGAGAAGGTGGCACGCTATGTGGTCATCAACCAGCAGGGATCCACGAGCAAGATACAACGTGAGTTTGGCGTCGGCTACAACCGCGCGGGACGCTTGATGGACAAGCTACAGAAGGCGGGCATCGTCGGCGAGGCCAGGGGTGCCAAGCCGCGCGAGGTGCTCATCGGCGACGAAAACTCGCTGAGTAGGATCCTGTCTTGCATCAAGGGATAGTATAACTATAAAATAATAAAACAATGAGAAAACTTATCACTTTGTTTTTATTAGTCGTGGCGGTAGCCGTCCACGCCCAGTCCGCCGCCCAGGCGCGAAAGGTGCTGGACAAGGTGGCGGCGGTCGTCGGGCGCCCTGGCGGATGCTCGGCACAGTTTAGCCTCAGCGCAGGCAAGGGCCGATCCTTCTCGGGCACCATCGCCATCAAGGGGCGCAAATTCTACGCCTCCACCGCCCAAGGCAAGGTGTGGTACGACGGACGCACCCAGTGGAGCTATCTGAAATCGACGGGCGAAGTCAACATCAGCACCCCCACCGAGGCGCAGCAGGCGCAGATGAATCCCTATCAGTTTCTCTCCGTCTATAAGTCGGGCTACAAGCTGAGCATGAAGCGGGCAGGCCGGGGCTATGTGGTGACGATGAAAGCCACCAACCGCGCACGCGCCATGAAGACCATCGTCGTCACGGTGGGCAGCAACTACGTGCCCAGCAAGGTGCAGTATCTACAGGGTGGGCGATGGACCACCATCACGCTCTCCCGCTTCCAGGCCAAGAACCAAAGCGACGCCACCTTCCGCTTCAACAAGCGGATGTGTCCCGGAGCAGAGATTATCGATCTGCGATAGCATCGGTCTTGCAAAAAACGGGAGCGGCCTCAGAGGGTCGCTCCCGTTTTTGTAGTAGTATGCTCGTCATGAGCATGTTTCCTCCTGCGCGAATAGCGCGTAGGGTTTTCTCTACGGAAGATGCTTAGAAGGGCAGGTCGTCGGTCGATTCTCCGGCAGCATCGGGCTGAGCGGGAGGGAACGGAGCCGGTGCCGCCTGTGTCGTCTGTGGGGCAGCAGCGGCAGCCTGGCCAGCAGCCTGGGCTGCGGCAGCATCCAAATGGAGCACATCGTATGCGCGAATGTTGTTGAACCAACGGCCCTGGTATTCGTGGGCGTCAATATCGAAGGAGACCTTCACCTTGTCGCCTACCTTGATATTGAAGGTCTGCAAGCGCTCTGCGCCAAACACATCGAAGACCATCTTGCGAGGATAATTGTCTTCCGTTTCTACGACAAAAGATTGCGCCTTCCATTCGCCGCGAGCCGACGTTCCACTGCGCTCGGGGAGCACATAAATGATTTTTCCTGTTATTTCCATGTCTGATATATAGTTGTAAATATTTTCTGATATGCGTGGATATGATTTCCAAGGCGAAATAGACCTTCCCTCGTTATCGGGTGAGCAAAATTACGAATTTTAGGGCGAATTGAGAAACTTTTAGCCCCAATTTTTGCCAGAGCGGGTATATTTTCGTATTTTTGTGCTTGGTTTTCGCCCGCTTCTCGGCGCTCCGTCGAGCGGGACGCATAATCGGTTAGGAATAAGAATAAACAAATAAAAGAATATAGTACCCATGAGATTTAGCCTTTCCAGCTCGGCGCTCAGCAGCCGCCTGCTCTCCCTCTCGAGAGTCATCAACAATAAGAACTCGTTGCCCATCCTCAGTTGCTTCCTCTTCCAGGTGAAGGACAACGTGCTGACCATCACCGCCTCTGATAGCGAGAACGTGATGAAGACGACGATCGAACTGACGGAGCATGACGGCGATGGCGAGTTTGCCGTGCAGAGCCAAACCATCCTCGACGCGGTCAAGGAGCTGCCCGAGCAGCCGCTCACGCTCAATGTCAACCTCGACGAGCACGTCATCTATCTCACCTATCAGAACGGTTCGTACCACTTCCCCGTGCAGAGTGCCGAGGAGTATCCGCGCGAGCAGGAGATGGGTGAGAACGCCTCGAAGTTTGCCCTCGACGCCCAGGTGCTCTCCAGCGCCATCAGCCGATCCCTTTTCGCTGCGGCGCAGGATGAGCTTCGCCCCGTGATGAACGGCATCTACTTCGACCTGAAGCCCGACTGCCTCTCGATCGTGGCCACCGACGGCCACAAGCTCGTGCGTAACAACATCCTCTCCCTCCAGTCTGAGACGCCTGCCTCCTTCATCCTCCCCAGGAAGCCGGCCACGCTCCTCAAGGGCGTCCTGCCGCAGACGGAGGGCGAAGTCACCATCGAGTTCGACAGCAAGCAGGCCACCATCCGCTTTGCCGAGGGCTACCTGGCTTGCCGCCTCATCGAGGGCCGCTACCCCAACTACAACGGCGTCATCCCGCAGACCAATCCCAACGTGGTCACCATCGACCGCAAGAGCTTCGTCGGCGCAATCCGTCGCGTGCTCCCGTTCTCCAGCAACTCCTCGCAGCTGGTCTGCTTCCACTTCGAGAATGGCAACCTGGAGCTGCGTGCCGAGGACATAGACTTCGCCACCAATGCCGTGGAGAACGTGGTCTGCTCCTATAGTGGTACGCCCATCTCCATCGGTTTCAAGGGATCGAGCATGCTGGAGGTGGTCAACAACCTGGAGAGTGGCGACATCACCATCCAGCTGGCAGACCCCTCACGCCCGGGTATCATCATCCCCGTCGATCAGCCGGAGAACCAGGAGGTGCTGATGCTGATCATGCCGATGCTGCTCAACGATTAGTCTGCAAGCAAGTACAGACGATCAGTTTGCAAGCAAGTACGGACGATTAGTTTAGGAAAAAGTATAGAACCACATGCTGACGGCCATGGCCTGTCGGGACGCCAAGAGGCGGACTCCGTCGGGCGATGGCCCGCCTGATTGGAATATAACACAGAAAAAAGAATGGAACTCAACCTCAAGCGTCCGCTCATCGTCTTCGACCTGGAGACGACGGGCCTGGACCTGGTCAACGACCGCATCATTCAGATCTCTTATATCAAGGTCTTCCCCGACGGCAAGGAGGACCAGGAAAACCTCTTCGTCAACCCGCAGAAGCCGATACCGCAGGAGGTGCAGGCGCTCACACACATCGCTCAGTCAGATGTCGAGGGGGCACCCACGTTCAAGGA
>ENA-OZHJ01001333-OZHJ01001333.1-human-gut-metagenome-genome-assembly--contig:-NODE-1333-length-9482-cov-5.432057_pt1 | contig 9482 bp, 9 predicted proteins | sample MGYA00244663_ERZ653672 | MGnify/ENA primary metagenome ERZ653672 (study PRJEB26926, sample SAMN06165215) | human gut metagenome | biome: ENVO:00009003; feature: ENVO:2100002; material: ENVO:00002003... | reverse complement strand
TCTACACCTATTAAGTCGTCGGCAGCGTCAGATGTGTATAAGAGACAGGAGGAGGATGTGCCGGAGCTGGACCCCGCCCATCTGCGCACCGTGCTGGGCGCGGTGCGGGAAGAGCTGGACGGCCTTATCCGCAGTTACGATGCCGGTGCGGTGCTGCGCGAGGGTGTGGACTGCGCCATCGTGGGACGCCCCAACGCGGGCAAGTCCACCTTGCTCAATCTGCTGGCAGGGTTCGACCGTGCCATCGTCACCCCGGTGGCGGGCACTACCCGCGACGTGGTGGAGCAGGCGGTGCAGCTGGGAGATATCCGGCTGAACCTCTTCGATACCGCTGGTCTGCGGGAGACCGAGGACGCCATCGAGGCCGAGGGTATCCGCCGTAGCTGGAAAAAACTGGAAGAAGCCGGGCTGATCTTAGCCGTCTTTGACGGCTCCGAGCCGCCCAGCCGGGAGGACTTGGCGCTGGCGCAGCGCTGCGCCGGCCGCCCCGCCATCGCCCTTGTCAACAAGGAGGATAAGCCCACCCAGTTCGATGCAGAGCTCATCGCCCCCTATTTTGCCATGGTGCTGCCGGTCTGCTGCCGGGAAGAGGGGAGCCGCAAGGTCATCGCCGCTGCGGTGGCGCGGCTGCTGGGCACCGGCAGCATCGACCCCCACGCCGCCAGCCTGTCCGGGCAGCGGCAGCTTTCCGCTGCCCTCCGCGCCCGGGACGCCGTAGCCGGGGCGCTGGATGCCGCCGCAGGCGGCTTTGGGCTGGACGCCGTCTCGGTCTGCGTGGATGATGCACTGGATGCCCTCTGCGACCTGACCGGCGAAAACGCCTCGGAAGCCGTCATCGAACAGGTGTTCGAGCGGTTCTGTGTGGGAAAATAAATTCAAATCATTGATTAGAGGAAACCCGAAAGTATATGAACCACTTAGGAGATTATGATGTCATTGTCATCGGCGCCGGCCATGCGGGCATCGAAGCCGCCCACGCAGCTGCTGTGCTGGGCGCAAAAACGGCCGTCTTTACCATGAGTCTGGACGCCATCGGCAATATGCCCTGCAACCCCAGCATCGGCGGCACCGCCAAGGGCACGCTGGTGCGGGAGGTGGACGCGCTGGGCGGCGTGATGGGTCTGGCGGCAGACGCTACCTACCTGCAAAGCCGGATGCTGAACAAGGGCAAAGGCCCCGCCGTGCACGCACTGCGGGTGCAGACCGACCGCCGCCGCTACAACGAATACATGAAGCACGCGCTGGAACAGACCCCGGGTCTGGCCATCCATCAGGCTGAGGTGGTGGCGCTGGAAGTCGAGGACGGTCATGTGAAGGGCGTTGTCACCCAGCTGCACGGCGAATACACCGCCAAGTGCGTGGTGCTGGCCACCGGTACGAACCTCGGCGGCAAAATATTCGTGGGCGATGCGTGGTATGCGTCTGGCCCGGACGGCATGCACGCCGCCAACGCCCTGACCGACAGCCTGAAGGCCGCCGGTCTGCCGCTGCGCCGGTTCAAGACCGGCACCCCTGCCCGGGTGCACCGCCGCAGCATCGATTTCAGCCAGCTGGAATGCCAGCCCGGCGACCCGGACAGCGAGCTGCAGCCCTTCAGCTTCCTGACCGACGCCCCCATGCACAACAAGGTGGAGTGCTGGATCGCCTATACCAACCCCGAGACCCACAGGATTATTCTGGATAACATCCAGCGCAGCCCGCTCTACGGCGGCATGATCGAGGGCGTTGGCCCGCGCTACTGCCCCTCCATCGAGGACAAGGTGGTGCGCTTTGCAGGCAAGGACCGCCACCCCATTTTTGTGGAGCCCTGCGGGGAGAACACCGAGGAGATGTATCTGCAGGGAGCCTCCAGCAGCCTGCCGGAGGATGTGCAGAATGCCTTCTACCGCAGCATCAAAGGGTTTGAGAACATCGAGATCATGCGTCCGGCCTACGCCATCGAGTACGACTGCGTGGACCCCACCAGTCTGGAAGCCACGCTGGAAAGCAAGGTAGTGCGGGGCCTGTACGGTGCGGGTCAGTTCAACGGCACCTCCGGCTACGAGGAAGCCGCCGCCCAGGGCCTGCTGGCCGGACTGAACGCTGCCCGCAATGCGCTGGGCAAAGAGCAGCTGATCCTGCCGCGCCACACCAGCTATCTGGGCACGCTGGTGGACGATCTGGTCACAAAGGGTGTCATGGACCCCTACCGTATGATGACCAGCCGCAGCGAGTACCGCCTGACCCTGCGTCAGGACAACGCTGACCAGCGGCTGACCCCCATCGGCAGGGAATACGGCCTTGTGCAGGATGACCGCTGGGCCAAGTACCAGCACACCCAGAGCATTCTGGAAGCGGAGCGCCGCCGCCTGCATGAGACACATCTGCGCACCGCCGACCTGCGCACCGCCATGGAAGCGGCCGGTCTTGCCCCTGCTGCCGAGGGCGGCATTGCGGAAGAGCTGCTGCGCCGCCCGGAGATCAGCTATCCGCTGCTGGCGGGGATGATCGGCTGGGGCGAGGAGATCACCCCCATGCTGGCTGAGCGGCTGGAGACCGAGATCAAGTATGCGGGCTACATTGCCCGGCAGGACCGGATGATCCGGGACGTGGCCCGGCACGAAAAGACCCTGATCCCGGATGATTTTGAATATTCCGACCTGACCGGCCTGACACTGGAAGCCCGCGAAAAGCTGGCCCGCATCCGGCCGAAGAACCTCGGTCAGGCGGGGCGCATCCCGGGCGTATCGCCCTCCGATGTGGCGCAGCTGAGCATTGCACTGGCAGCGAGGAAGTAAGTCTGCTTCCCGCACAGAGAGTATTCGTGTGGGGCGGGCTTCATGCCTTTTGCAAAATGCATCGCCGCCGGGGATGTTCTCTTTTGCGTGCCAAAAGAGAACCAGAAAAGCACCCGCTACTTTCGAGGCGCGGGAGGCACGAATTAAGGGCTACTCGCCCTTAATAATCCCAAAGAAGATGGGCTCCATACAAAAAATCCAAGTCGCTTCGCTAGAGGATTTTTTGTGTTCCGCCGATTTCGAGTCGCTTGCGCGACGCGCCGTGCGGATAAACTTGTGCATTTTCTGCTGCGTGAATGCTCCCGCAGGGAGTCAGCGGCAGTAGATGCCGTTTACCATTACGACCTTCCGTGTGAAAAAGCAAATCAGGAAAATCCGCAGATTTTCCTGATTTGCAAATATAAAAATAATTTTTCCGATGAATTTGCCCAGAGCAACGCGGAGGGCATTTGAAATCGTTAAACATAGAAAGAAGCTGCAACCAATGGAAGAACTGAAGCTTTACGAGGGCCGTCCTGCCGACTGCACCGGGCGGCTGGAAAAAGAGATCCGTACCTATGACCTACTGGACAAGCTGGGCATCCAATTCTGGCGCACCGACCACGGCTGGATGAAGGCCGACACCATGGAGGACTGCCATGTGATCGATGCCTGCCTGAATGCCACCGTGTGCAAGAACCTGTTCCTGTGCAACCGGCAGAAGACGAACTTCTATCTGCTCATGATGCCCGGGGACAAGCCCTTCAAAACCAAAGAGCTTTCCCATCAGCTGGGCATTGCCCGCCTGAGCTTTGCCTCGCCCGAGGATATGGAGCAGTATCTGGACTGCACGCCCGGCTCCTCCTCCATTATGGGCCTTGCCAATGATGCTGAAAATAAGGTGCAGCTGCTGATGGATGAGGACATAAAGGCAGGGGAGTACCTCGGCTGCCACCCCTGCATCAACACCTCCTCGCTCAAGCTGCGAACGGCAGATGTGCTGGAAACTTTCCTGCCTGCCGTGCACCACGAGCCGATCTTCGTTCACTTGACCGGCGAATAACAGAAAGGAAAACCTGCGTATGATCGATAAACCGCGCCTTGAAGCAAAATGTTCCACATGGAACATCACTCTCACCGGCACCCAGCTGGACCAGCTGGATGCCTTTGCCGAAATTCTGGTGGACTACAACCAGAAGGTCAACCTGACCGCTATCACCGACCCCGAGGGGATCGAGGATAAGCACTTCCTCGACAGCCTGCTGTTTGCCAGCCAGCCGGAAGTGGCGGGCCGCATGGTGGATGTGGGCGCAGGCGCAGGCTTCCCGGGCATCGTGACCAAAATCTACAAGCCGGAACTGGAGCTGACCCTGATGGAGCCCACCGGCAAGCGGGTGGAGTTTTTGAAGTACGCCTGTGCCCAGCTGGGCTTGACCGGCGTGGAGTTTGCAAAGGAGCGCGCCGAGGAAGCCGCCCGCAAGGCGTGGCGTGAACAGTTTGATCTGGCCTCGGCCCGTGCAGTGGCCGCGCTGCCCATGCTGGCCGAATACTGTCTGCCGCTGGTAAAGGTGGGCGGCAATTTCCTCGCCATGAAAGGCTCTTCCGGTGAGGAAGAACTGGCCGCAGCGCGCGGTGCCATCAAAAAGCTGGGCGGCGAGTACAAAGAAACCCGCACTCTGCACCTTCCGGGCGGCGACACCCGCACCCTGATCCTGTGCAAAAAGATTTCGCAGACTCCGACAGCCTACCCCAGAAACGGCGGAAAAATTGCGAAAAGCCCGTTGAAATAACGAAATATCGATAGAAATTTGTAAAACCCTGCCGAACGAAACTTCTGGCAGGGCTTTTATTTGTGTGATACACTGTGCCTGAAGCCTGAGTTTTCCACGCTTTCCCGGGAAAATGTGAAAAACAAAACCCATCCACCACGCGAAAGGAGCCGTGTATCCATGTTTGAACGCAAAAAGCAGGCGGGCAAGATTTATTTCCTGCCCATCGACCAGATCAGGCCGTCGCCATTTCAGGCACGGCGGGAATTCAGCGAGCAGGAGCTTGCGGCACTGGCGCAGAGCATCCGGGAGAACGGCCTGCTGCAGCCGGTCACGGTGCGGAAGCTGTCGGATGGCGGCTATGAGCTGGTGGCAGGGGAGCGGCGGCTCCGTGCCTGCAGGCTGGCAAAGATGACCACCATCCCTGCCATCCTCTGTGATTACGACGATGAGCGCACCGCCGCGCTGGGTCTGCTGGAAAACATCCAGCGCGCCGACCTGAACCCCTTTGAGCAGGCGCAGGGCATGAAGGATGTGATGGTGCTGTGGGACTGCACCCAGGCCGAAGCCGCCAAGCGACTGGGCATGGCGCAGCCCACCCTTGCCAACAAGCTGCGGCTTTTGCAGCTGAACGCTGACCAGCGGCAGTTCGTGCTGGACAACAGCCTCACCGAGCGCCATGCCCGGGCGGTGCTGCGTCTGCCGGAGAACCGCCGCAGTGAAGCATTGATCAACATTGCCAAGCGCCGCATGAACGCCCGGCAGACCGACCTCTACATTGAACAGCTGCTCAACACCCCTGCAAAAGGCAGGCACCGCATCTCGATGGTCAAGGATGTGCGTATTTTTGTGAACACCATCGACCATGCCATCCGTCTGATGACCGATAATGGTGTGCCCGCCACTGCCCACCGGGAGGAGAAGGACGGGTATATCGAATATACGGTGCGCATCCCAACCACCGCCGCCGAACGGTAAAATTGTTCCATGTGGAACAGGAAACTCCCGTGCAGAGCGTAGTCGCGTGTTTAAAGTTTCATGCCTTTTGCTAAAGCATTGCCGCCGGGTACGTTCTCTTTTGCGTGCCAAAAGAGAACCAGAAAAGCACCCGCTACTTTCGAGGCGCGGGAGGCACGAACTAGGGGCTGCTCGCCCCTAGTAACCCCAAAGCTGTTGGGCTCCATACAAAAAATCCAAGTCGCTTCGCTAAAGGATTTTTTGTGTTCCGCCGATTGGAAGCCCCTCAGTCGCTGCGCGACAGTTCCCTCAAAGAGGGAGCCTCTGGCAAAACCGGAAAGCGTTATGGTCTGCCCGGAAACTTTGCCGTCATGCCAAGGACTCTCCCTTTGGGAGAGCTGGCAAGCCCGATAGGGCTTGACTGAGAGGGCTAGCCAGCTTCCCGGCGCACATTCAAAATCGTTTGTTTTGTCTCCCGAAACCGTGCAGTTTTTGATTTTCCCACCTCTAAAAGTTAAAAATCCAGCGGAAAAACGCTTCAGATGGTTCAAAAACCGATTTGGATGTGCTATACTAGGTGTTAAGGTGCCTGTATGGACGGGAAACCGGCGGGCATGACTGCGAATGTTCCACATGGAACAATTAAATTTTCCCGGAAGGAAGAATTGTGCGTGGCAAAAATTGTAGCAATTGCGAACCAGAAGGGCGGCGTTGGCAAAACCACCACCGCCGTCAACCTGTCGTCCTGCGTTGCGGCGCTGGGCAAGCGGGTGCTCATCGTAGACCTTGATCCGCAGGGCAATACCACCACCGGCTACGGCATCCCGAAGCGCAGCGTGGAAAAGGGAACCTACGAGATCCTGATCGGTGAAGCACGAGCATCCGAGGCCATCCGTAAGACCGAATACCGCACCGATGTCATCGGCTCCAACACCCGTCTGGCCGGTGCCAGTCTGGAAATGATCGACCTGCCCGCTCGTGAGAGCCGCCTGCGCAAGGCGCTGGCCGAGGTGCAGAAGGACTATGACTTCATCTTTATCGATTGTCCGCCCAGTCTGGACCTGCTCACCCTGAACGGCCTGAGTGCCTGCGACAGCGTTCTCATTCCGGTGCAGTGCGAGTATTACGCGCTGGAGGGTCTTTCGGAGCTGATCAGCACCTTAAAGACCATTCGCAAAAAGTACAATCCGTATCTGGATATCGAGGGCGTGGTGTTCACCATGTTCTCGCTGCGGTATAACCTGACCGTGCAGGTGGTGGAGCAGGTGCAGAAGTATTTCGGCTCCAAGGTGTACAAGACCACCATCCCGCGCTCCATCCGTATTTCGGAGGCACCCAGCTACGGCCAGCCCATCAATTTCTATGAACCCAAGGGCAAGGGCAGCGAAGCATACATGGATCTGGCAATCGAATTTGTCAAGAACAACCGCCCGCACGAGCCCAAAAAGGCCCGCAGCAAAAGTGCATCCATCGCAGAGCAGACGAAAAATGCTCTGGAAGATTAAACCTCAGGGGGAACATGAATGGCAAGAGGAAAAGGAGGACTTGGCCGCGGGCTGGACAGTCTGTTTGAAGATGCCGCCCCGGTTTTTGAGTCCGGCGCAAAGGTAGATACCTTGCCCCTGCGTGAGATCGAACCGGACCCGGAACAGCCGCGCAAGACCTTTGACGAACAGGCGCTGGGCGAGCTGGCGGCCAGCATTGCAGAGCATGGTCTGCTGCAGCCCATCGCGGTGCGTCCGCGCCCGCGCGGCGGCTACAGCATCGTGGCGGGTGAGCGCCGCTGGCGTGCCTGCCGCATGGCAGGGCTGAACGATGTGCCGGTGGTCATTAAGGAAGTCAGCGACGAGCAGGCCATGGAGCTGGCTCTGGTGGAAAACCTGCAGCGCGAGGATCTGGACCCGGTGGAAGAAGCAACCGGCATCCGGGAGCTGATGACCCGCTGCGGCCTGACGCAGGAGCAGGCGGCACAGAAGCTGGGCAAGAGCCGCAGCGCACTGGCCAACAGCCTGCGTCTGCTCAACCTGCCCGAAACGGTGCTGGAGCTGCTGAAGAGCGGTTTTCTCACCACGGGCCACGCAAAGGTGGTGCTGGGCCTGCCCACCCCGGAGCTGCAGGAGCAGGCGGCACAGATCATTGCCGACCATGAGCTGAATGTCCGGCAGGCAGAGGCCCTGTGCAAGAAGCTGGCCAAGCCCCCCAAAGAGCCTGTGGAGCCTGCCCCGCGCGGCACCCTGCCTGTGGAGGTGGAGGAGAGCCTGAAGCAGGCGCTGGGCAGTGAGGTCAATGTGGCCTACCACGATGGCAAGGGCAAGCTGACCGTCCATTTTTACTCGGATGAGCAGCTCAAGGCTTTTGCCAACCTGCTGGGCCAGTACCAGACGTAACATGCGATCCAAGGCGGGCACCCGCCTTTGAACGGCACAGGGGAGGGCAGAACCTCTCCGGTGCGAACCGAAATAGAGTAAGGAGAGTAAATCATGCTTGATATCAAATTTGTCCGTGACAACCCGGACGCGGTCAAGGAAAACATCAAGAAGAAATTCCAAGACGCAAAGCTGCCGCTCGTGGATGAAGTCATCGAGAAAGATGCCAAGTACCGCGAGTGCCTGAAAGAGGTCGAGTCTCTCAAGGCCGCCCGCAACAAGCTCAGCAAGGCCAACGGCCCGCTGTTTGGCCAGCTGAAGAAGTGCACCGACGAGGCCAAGAAAGCCGAGCTGCAGGCCCAGATCGACGCCAACAACGCCGCCGTCAAGGCTGATGCCGACAAGATGGCCGAGCTGGAGGCTGAGGAGGGCAAGCTTGCCGCCCGCATCCAGGAGATCATGTACACCATCCCCCAGATGATCGACCCCAGCGTGCCCATCGGTCCCGATGACAGCTATAACGTCGAGGCACAGCGCTTCGGCGAGCCTGTCGTGCCCGATTTCCCCATCCCGTATCACACCGAGATTATGGAGAGCTTTGACGGCATTGATATGGATGCTGCAGGCCGCGTGGCTGGCAATGGCTTCTATTATCTGCTGGGCAACATCGCCCGCCTGCACGAGGCTGTGCTGGCTTACGCCCGCGATTTTATGATCAACAAAGGCTTCACCTACGTCATCCCCCCGTTCATGATGCACGGCAACGTGGTGCAGGGCGTGATGTCGTTCCCCGAGATGGACGCCATGATGTACAAGATCGAGGGTGAGGATCTGTACCTGATCGGTACCAGCGAGCACACCATGATCGGCCGTTTCATCGACCAGACCCTCGACGAGAGCAAGATGCCCCTGACCCTGACTTCCTACAGCCCCTGCTTCCGCAAGGAAAAGGGTGCCCACGGCATTGAGGAGCGCGGCATCTACCGCATCCACCAGTTCGAGAAGCAGGAGATGATCGTGGTCTGCCGCCCCGAGGAGAGCGCCGACTGGTACGAGAAGCTGTGGCAGATGTCTGTGGAGCTGTTCCGCAGCATGGAGATCCCGGTGCGTCAGCTCAACTGCTGCTCCGGCGACCTGGCTGACCTGAAAGTCAAGAGCTGCGACATCGAGGCATGGAGCCCCCGCCAGCAGAAGTATTTTGAGGTCTGCTCCTGCTCCAACCTGGGGGATGCACAGGCACGCCGCCTGCACATCCGCATCAAGGGCGAGGACGGCAAGACCTATCTGGCCCACACCCTGAACAACACCTGCGTGGCACCTCCGCGTATGCTGATCGCCTTCCTGGAGAACCATCTGCAGGCCGACGGCACCGTGACCATCCCCGAAGTGCTGCAGCCGTATATGGGCGGCCTGAAGGTCATGGTTCCCACCCACAAGAAGAACTAAAACTGCACCGGCTTTTCCACAAGGCTCGGATAAATGGTTGAAAAATCCCGCTTTCTATTCAATGGAAAGCGGGATTTTTGCGTATCTTCGTTTGTATTTTGGACGACACGAAAAAATATGATTTTTTTAAAAATATGTGTTGACAAAAGGGGTATCTGTGGGTATAATAATAGAGCACTGTTCAAGTG
>ENA-OZHJ01001331-OZHJ01001331.1-human-gut-metagenome-genome-assembly--contig:-NODE-1331-length-9500-cov-3.014505_pt1 | contig 9500 bp, 8 predicted proteins | sample MGYA00244663_ERZ653672 | MGnify/ENA primary metagenome ERZ653672 (study PRJEB26926, sample SAMN06165215) | human gut metagenome | biome: ENVO:00009003; feature: ENVO:2100002; material: ENVO:00002003... | reverse complement strand
CGAGATCTGCGCATGTCTCGTGGGCTCGGAGATGTGTATAAGAGACAGGTTCCACGGCTTTGGCTTTGCCCTTTGTATGCATGTGTCCATGTGTGTGGGTATGCCCCAGTCTCTGTGGCCCCAGTTTGACGCTAAAATGTGCTCAGATGCCATTCGCAAGTACCATATCAATTATGTTTTCGGCGTGCCGGACTTCTTTGAGAAGGTGTACAAGGCCGGCTACCTGAAGGGCGTAGATATGAGCACCATGAAGCTCATCGGCTCCGGCGGCGATGTGGTGCCTTACTCCTTAACGGAGAAGATGGACCGCCTGCTTCATGAGAACGGCTCCAAGTTCCACTTTGTGTCCGGCTACGGCCTGACCGAGTGCGTCACCGTGTGCAGCTTTACGGACCCTCGCCGCGAGGCGCCCCAGGGCTGTATCGGTGTGCCTACCTACAATATTGAAGTGATGACCGTAAAGCCCGGCACCACAGAGGAGGTAAAGGGCGAGGACGGCGAGCTGTGCGTTTACGGCCCCACCTTAATGCAGGGCTATTACCACGACCCGGAGGAGACCGCAAAAGTGCTGGTGGAGCACCCGGACGGCAAGGTTTGGCTGCACACCGGCGATATGTGCTTCATTGACGAAAAGGGCGATATTTACTACCGCCAGCGGCTGAAGCGGGTGTATAAGATCAGCGGCTACCTGGTGTATCCCTCCTTTATTGAGGAGAGCTACCGGGCCATGGCCGAAATCTATGACTGTTGCGTCATCGGCACCGGTGAGGAGGGCAAGACCCAGCTGAAGATGTTTGTGGTGCGCAACAAGAATTATGCCCACGACGATGAGGCCGCCCTGACAGAAAAGATCCACGAGTTCGGTGTGCAGAACCTGTCCAAATGGTCCGTGCCCCGGGAGATTGAGTACATTGACGCTTTGCCCCGTACCAAGATCGGCAAGGTAGACTTTAAAGTGCTGAAATAAAATCAAATCGATAAAAAGGACACCCGACTGGGTGTCCTTTTTTGGTGCCTTGCGGCTTATTTGCTGAGTTTGACGGTGGTGGTCACCTTGGTGTCGTCAAAGGACAGGAGTTGGCCCACTTCTACGGTTAAATCCGTTTTGGAGTCGGACAGTTTGTAGGCTTTAGTCACATCCTTGGTCACGCCGGGCTTGATCTTAACATCCAGCAGGTCGGTTTCATCGTTGGAGAGAACGGTAGTCTCCAGCTGAATACCGTCCTGGTACACCTCGTCTGTGCAGGCTACATCAAAGCTGATGGCATCCTTGCTGTTGTTGGTAAAGCTATACACGACCTTCACCGCGTCATTGCCTAGGTAGTCCTTGCACAGGGTGGCCTTTTTGACCTTTACCGTGTAGTCGCCAATGTTGTTGCCGTTGCTGTCTGCCTTGGCGGCCACGGCGGTGGTGGTCTCTGTGGGGGTGGTGGCACCGTTGTCACTGCTGTCGCTGCCACCGCCAATGGCGCTTGCCAGTATAATGACAAGGATAACGATGATCACCCAGAACCACCATTTTTTATACACCGGCTTTTTCGGCTTGCCCTGCTGCGGCGGATAGGGTTGCTGCGGGGGACAGGGCTGATAGTTGTTCTGCCCGGCGGGGTTGGTGTATTGGGGTTGCGGGGGTTGATTTTGGGGTTGATTTTGGGGTTGATTTGGGTTGTATTGCTCCATTATGAGTCCTCCTTCTTTTACTTAGTACCCTCATAGTAACACATAAGTGTGCAAAATGTCAACATAAGTGTTCAAAGTCGGAAAAAATTTCGCATACACTACTGGTAAAGGAGTGTATGCTATGTTTCAACCCACATTGGACCCGCAGCTGGTGGGCGAGGTGATCGCTGCCCGGCGCAAGAAGAAGGGCGTATCTCAGGAGGTGCTCAGCGGTCTGGCGGATATTGGGCGCACCCACCTGTCTGCCATTGAGCGGGGCGAGCGCAAGCCCACCTTGGAGACTCTCTACCGCATTGCCTGCGCACTGGATGTGCCTATGAGTGCGCTGGTGCTGGATATGGAGGCGGAGATGGTCCGCCGCCAAGGGTAAATCGGCAAAACAAAAGCGCACACCGGTCGGCGTGCGCTTTCGCTGTGCCCTATGGCACGGAGGTATATGAGAAAGGGGAGGATGAATGCAAAGTGGAAGGCGGAAAACAGAAAACAATGAGATATTGTTAAGGGTTTGGTGGGAAAAGAAAAATGAAAAGAAAAGAAGGGGCGTTTCCCGCCTTTCGAGTATTAGTATAACGGCAAAAAGTGAGCGGAATATAGAAATAAAATGAAGAATTTGCGAATTCGGTTAACACTTTTCGGATAAAATATGACCATTTTGTTTCTTTTGCAAGAAATTGTCAAAACCGGTCGAAAGGGCGTAAATGTCCGGTGAATCCGCCCAATTGGTTGGTTACACGGCGGATTGTGCGGTTATTGTCCCGTAAAATGTAAACAAAATGTAAACAAACGCAAAACAGTATTTCCTTTTCGATAGTATAATGTTATTCTGTACTTGCTCGGAGCGATCCGGGTTTCGGCGGAAGACGGTGTATCCGGAGGCTAGGTACTCTTCTCTTTCTTTTTTCATTTCTTTTTAATTTTTTCTTTGATTTTTCACTTACTTAGGCCGTTTTTAAAAAGACTCCAATCCTCCGAATTTTTGAATGCAAAACCACAGGCAGTTACCTGTGGTTTTTCTTTTTTCGGATAGAAGTATAAAGGAACAGGCGCACCCGTCGGGTGCGCCTGTTTTTGTTTGACCGGATTGCCTCCTTTGCAAAGGGGGACTGAACGGTTAATTCTGCGTTTTCTGCTTCTTCTCCAGCTTGGTCTTTACCACTTGCAGTAGGACAATCAGCGCCAGACCGATCAAGAAGAAGACAATGCTGAAATTGTCTTTATTGAGGATTGCATTGGCTTTATCCACCGTTACCGGACCGCTGACAATGGCGTACAGAGAGCCGATGAGCATGCCTAAAATCAGCATTACCATTTGACCGCGATACTTTTCCAAACTCTTTTGGATTCCCTTAACGGATACCAGCGCGCCGCAGATAACGCCCACACCAAAGACGATGATCATAGGCAGCACCCCAAAGTGCAGATGCAACAACTCTTTGACCCCACTGATCACCGGCAGATACACGCCGAAGATCAGCAGCACAGTGGAGCCGGAAATGCCGGGCAGGAACATTGCGGTAATGGCAACTGCGCCGGCCAGGAACAAATACAGCGCCGTGGGTACGGAGAAGTGGGTCAGATCCACATCCACCACCTGAACTTTGGAATTCATATAAGTCAGCGCCGCCACAATGGCAATACCAAGAATAACAAAGGGCGTGTATTGCCACTTCTTTTGGATACAGGCGTACTCTTCCTTTGCAATGATAAAGATAGAGGGGAAAATGAAGCCCAGGAACAGGGACGACACGGCATAAATATTGGTCTCAAAGAATTTGGTGAGAACCAATACCGCCAAAATCATACCCACAGCCCAGCCCAGCAGCAGTTTAATGAGATAGATCAGGCCTTCTTTTTTCTCTTCCTTCTTGCCATAGAATACCTGGTTAATAGAGCCGATGAACTTGTCATAAAATCCCAGAATCAGCGCAATGGTGCCACCGGACACGCCGGGCACGCTATCCGCCAGCGCCATACAAAAGCCGTTGATCATTGTTCGGATCATAAATTGTCCTCCTGATTTGTAATATCCTCAATACTATATCACATTTTGGCGGCATTGTATGCACTTTTTTGCAAAATTTAACCGGGAATTAACAAAGAAACAAAAAGAACGGACCGACAAAGGATCGGTCCGTTGTGTATGCAGTGCGTATTTTTATTCTTGGGTTTGGGCAGCGGCACGGGCGGCAGCTTCTTTTTCTGCTCGCCGCTGGGCGCGCTTCTTCTTGGCCTTGTAGCCCAGCAGTTTATCCACCCACTCTTGCGGGGTGGTGCAGGTGCCCAAGGTTACGGTCTTGGCACCGTAAATGCCATGGAAGTCTGAGCCGCCGGTCATCAGCAAGTCATGCGCCTTGCAAATTTCTGTCAACCGGTGCACATCGTCCTCCGTTGCAGAGGGGTGCCACACCTCAATGCCGTCCAGTCCCAGGTCAATGTATTTCTCAATTTCATCAAAGTTGTCATAGAACGCCGGATGCGCCAGTACGGCAATACCGCCTGCGCCGTGCACTTCCTCCAGCACTTCCTCAATGGATGGGTACTTGGTGGGAGCCAGCACGTTGGTCTCGCTCTCCCGGCTGAACAGCGCATGGAACAGATCGCCGAAGATCTCATTGGTGTAACCGGCGTCCATCAAGGCGTGCATAATATGCTGCTTGTATAGGTTGGTGGAGCCGGAAGCGTGAGAAATAATAAAATCCGAGGTAATGGGGAAGCGCCCGGCCACCTTGAGCATCATAATCTGCCCGGCCCGTTTGCGGGCGATGGAGGTGCGCTTGCACAGCCCTTCCAGCCGATCCGGCGCATCTGCCAGATAGCAGAGAATGTGCACCTTTTTGCCGGCCTCATTATCAATGGCACTGATTTCCACGCCGGGGATCACATTCACCCCATAGCGTTTGCCGATCACTTTGCCGCGTACGGTACCTGCAAGGCAGTCATGGTCAGTAATGGCGATGGTGTCAATGCCGCTTTTTTGGGCAATGACGATTAGATCCTCGATCCCCACAGAACCGTCGCTGAGTTTTGTATGACAATGTAAATCTGCGGCCATAACCATACTCCTTCCAAAGGATAACCGTGAAAATTAGACAAAATTTGTCCTGTTCGTATATTTTACCATTCTAAAGCCGGTGTTGCAAGAGTTTTCTTGTATATTCTACCAAAAAACAGCGGTCTTTTTTTGTCACTTTTGCTCAAAATCATTCAACGCCCGGTACAATCGGCTTACAGGCAAGCCCACCACATTGAAGTAATCGCCCTGAATCTCTTGCACCAGTAGGCTGCCATAGCCCTGTATACCGTAGGCGCCGGCCTTGTCCATGCATTCGCCGGTGGCAATGTAGGCGTCGATTTCCGCCGCCGTTAGGTCAAAGAAGCGCACCCGGGTCTCGCAGGAGAAAGTCAGATGCCGTTCTCCCTGTACCAGGCTCACGCCGGTAAACACGCTGTGCCACCGCCCGCTTAGGCGAGTGAGCATTTGCCGTGCCTCTGCTTCATCGGCAGGCTTGCCCAGAATCATACCGTCTACGGCCACCACTGTGTCGGCACCGATAACAATCTGCGCGCCATTGTTGAGAGGCAGCGCTTTGCGCAGGGACAGCTGCTCCACGGCCGCTGCCGGAGCGATATCGGCGGGCAGGCTCTCGTCCACATCGGTACCCTGTACGGTAAAATCCCGGGTAATATGCGCCAGCAGTTCACGCCGCCGGGGCGAATTGGAAGCTAAGATGATCATAACGCACCTCGCTGATACAGTCCTCGGGTGTAGGGAAAATCGGGTTTTTGCCCGGCAGCGAACAGATCCAGTACCTGCTGTACCTGCTGCTGACTTTCAACAGCAAAATAAAAATGTGCATAGGCGGTGCGCATTTCTCGCATACGGTCGCCCATATAAAGCGGTACGCCGTTGAGCAGTTGGGTGCAGCCGTAGGGATTGCACACAACGGGAAAGGTGCAGCCCTTGCGGTCGGTCAGCCGGCCTTGCTTTTGGCAGGCGGCGCAGCCGATGTGCGCCTGCACCGGACAGTTGCGGGCGAGCATTAAGGGCAGATGACCGTACACCAGCGCGCCCACATCGTTGCCGTTTGCCGCCAGGCGGTTTACATCCTCTTGTCGCAGCTCAAAGCTGGCCAGTGGGTGGGGCAGCAGATGCGCGGTGCGGCTGTTAAACACATTCAGTCCAAAGTCGCCGTAAGGCTCCAATCCCGCCGTCCGGGCGATCTGTACCGCGCCCAGGTCCGGGCACAGGGCGTTTTTTACGCCTGCCGCTTTCAGTATTGCCAATTCCTGGCAGATTTTATTCTCTATGCCAAAGACGCCCCGGGGCAGTTCCACCCCGGCGTTGTGTGCCAGCAGGGTGTTTGCCGGTGTGCCTAAGGGCAGAAAGATCCGCCGAAAGGGGTGGTTCTCCGGAATTTGCGCCGCGTTTGCAAAGCGGGCGGTGTAGTAGGGCTTGCCTGCCGTGCCGCCGGCGGGCAGAGGCGGTAAAGGCCGCCGCTCCACCGGTGCAGGCGGTGCGGCTTCCAAACGGTCTGCAATCTCTCGCCGCAGGGCATTCACGGCCGCTGCCGGCAAAAACAGGCCGTCGTCTATCTCTATATCTATCTTTTTTACATAATAAGGGGTGCCGCCCCATTTGCCCAGCCGTTGCGCCAAGCTTTCCGCCGTTAGGGCAGCGTTGCGGGCAGGCTGGGGCACATCGCCGTCGGCCGTTACCGTGCGACCGTCCTCTAAAGTGGCACGCAGAGTCACCGGTTCCCCGGCGCGGCAGGTGGCTTGCAGGTTCAATCCCAGCAGGGGCTGCTCTTTTTCATAAGTGTGCGCCAAATCTCGCAGCACATCTTTGGCCGCGGTCACATCCGCCTTGCTGCGCACGCCGAACATGGCGCTGCCTCGCTGATCGGTAAAATAGCCGTCGGTAAACCCGCTGCGGGAGAATACGCTTTGCAGCTGCGCCTCGTCCGCCGGGTCCAGAACGCCGGCGATAGCGTGCTTTACCGCCGTTACGGCGGCAGCCACATATTCCGGCCGTTTCATACGGCCCTCAATTTTTAAGGACAGCACACCCAGATCACCGATTTTTTTTAAGTGGCGCACCAGGCTTAGATCCTTCAAGCTCAAATCGCAGCTGCCGCTGGCGTCTGCGGAGAAGGGCAGGCGGCAAGGTTGGGCGCAAAGGCCCCGGTTGCCGCTGCGGGCGCCCAGTACAGAGGACAGATAGCACTGCCCGCTGACGCACATACAAAGCGCGCCGTGCACAAACAGCTCCAGCTCCATTTGGGTGCTGCGGCGAATCTCCTCGATCTCGGCGGCAGTCATCTCTCTGGGGATGACCGCTCGGCGAAAGCCCATTTTTTCCAGCGCTTGAAACCCGGCAGGCGTGGTAACGCTACACTGGGTGGAGGCGTGCAGATGCACACCCGGGTACACAGCTGCCAGCGCGGCAGCCAGTCCCAGATCTTGCACGATAAAAGCGTCTACCCCGGCGTCCAGCGCGTTACCGGCAGCCGCAACGGCACCGGGCAGCTCGCTGTCGCTGACCAGGGTGTTTAGAGTCATATAAACTTTTACGCCGCGGGTGTGGCAATACTGTACGGCCGCTTGCAGCTCCTGGGGCGAAAAATTGCCGGCGCCCCGCCGGGCGTTAAAGGTCTGCCCTCCCAGGTAGACCGCATGGGCGCCACAGCGAACACCGGCAATTAACGACTCCATGCTGCCTGCCGGAGCCAAAATCTCAAATTGCATATTTACTTATTCTCTGCAATGCGCTCACGCAGGGAGCTGATCTCCCGGTTGAGCCGCTCAATCTCACGGCGCGCCACATCCACTTCCATCCGGGCGCGGGCGCTGTCCTCCAAATAATCCTTGATCTGGGCACGCAGATTGTCGGAGGAAGCGGTGGATTTTTTGCAGGTGTCTGCCTTGTCCAGCGCAGTGAGCACCGCCGCTTGGGTCACGGAAAGACTGGGGTTCTCATTGATAATGCTGCGCATTTCCTTGTCCAGTTCCTCGGCCAACTCCTCCACATACTCCGGTGCGTCATCGGTGAGCACCGTGTAGGCGGAACCGCCGATCTTTAAGTGTACTCTGTTTTTTGCCATTGCCATCACCATTGCCCTTTCGGCTCTATCTAAAGTTACAGTCGCGGCGCCGCAGCCCCGCAAGGGAACTACGCACCTATCGACAAAATATCCTACTTTTAGTATAGCAAGGAAAGAAAGGCTTGTCAATCCAAATTCCCGCCCACCAGGCGGAAAATCCTTACAGGTTTCAAAGTGTAACGATTTATTCACAAAAAGCCGTAAAATCGTTCAAAAATGATCTCTATACTGTAAATCGTAAGGCGAGAGCCTTATGGGAAAACTTTTTCCATCTTTTTCTATCATATATCCTCTATAACGGAAAGGGCCGCAGTGTTATGCTGCGGCTCTTTTCGTTTTTTATCGTGTTCTGTATCGTAAGCTGCGGGCTTATTTCTTTTGCCTTCCGGTCTTTGCCTTTGCTTTGGGTGCGTAGTCCTTCATGTCCGGCAATGCACCGCCGGCCACCGCCCAAAAGTACAGGCTGGCCACGCTGCAATAGGGACTGAGCCGGCGCCGGTACTTCTCAAACAATTTGCGGTCGATTTTGCGATGATGGTATACCATGCGCATGCCACGATGAATGGCCAGATCGCCGTAGCTAAGTATGTTGGGTCGCTGCATACAAAACAGCAGAATCATTTCCGCTGTCCACACCCCAATGCCGTTTAAGGACGAAAGCGCTTTGATAGCCTCATCGTCCGGCATGGACCAAACTGCCTCTATATCAAAGCTGCCGTCCAGCACCTTTTGGGCAAAATCGGTGATGTACTCTGTCTTTTTGTAAGATATGCCCAGTGCCTGTAATCCCTCCGCACCGGCGCCCAGCACCGTCTTCGCATGCACGGTGCCCAGTGCGTCGCACATACGCTGCCAAATGGTGGCCTGGGCCTTGGTGGAGATTTGCTGGCCGATGATGTGGTGCACCACTGCGGAGAACAGGTCCGTATCCACCGTGCGGTGCACCGGTCCTATGCGGTCGATCACCTCTGCCAGGCGCTTGTCCTTTTGCCGCAGAAAATCAAGTTCTTTTTCGCCGTAAGTAAAATACATGGTTTTTCTCCGATCACGTTTGATTTTTGTCTGTGCTTGTATAAGTTCTTTCTTTTTTTGCATCGCATCTTTTCCAATTTTTTACTTTTCCTTGCTTTGAACTGATTTTTAGCAAGATATACTGAGGGCAGAAAGGAAGTGACTCTATGCTCCGTTCTTTATGGACCCGGGGGTGTTCTGTGTTGCTGATCGGCGTTTCTTTATTGGGAAATGGGCTGCCTTGGCAGCGCGCGGCAGATGATCCGTATGCTTTTGTGCCGGAGCCGGAAAACACGGTACAGATTGCCTGCGTGGGCAACAGCGATTTGTATTCCGGCTTTGTGCCGCCTGTACTGTGGGGAAATCAAGGGTATAGCGCCACTGTGTACGCCTCTGCCCGTCAGTCGCTGACCAAATCTTACGCCCTGCTGGAGCGTGTGTTTGCCACCCAGTCTCCGGAGCTGGTGGTGCTGGAAACGGATATGCTCTATGACCACAATCCGCAGGAAAGAGAAATGCCCCGGGTGCTGGCCCGTCAAACGAGGGCGAAGCACCTGGGACAGGATATGCGCAATTTAGCCTCTGTGTTTCGGCAGACCGGTGCACAAGTGACGCCCGGCGATTTTCCCTCTATTCGTCGCACCCACGGCTACCGCTACAGTACCAAGGTTACCCGCTGTCTCTTATACACATCTCCGAGCCCACGAG
>ENA-OZHJ01001329-OZHJ01001329.1-human-gut-metagenome-genome-assembly--contig:-NODE-1329-length-9503-cov-4.744390_pt1 | contig 9503 bp, 8 predicted proteins | sample MGYA00244663_ERZ653672 | MGnify/ENA primary metagenome ERZ653672 (study PRJEB26926, sample SAMN06165215) | human gut metagenome | biome: ENVO:00009003; feature: ENVO:2100002; material: ENVO:00002003... | reverse complement strand
GAGATCTGCGCATGTCTCGTGGGCTCGGAGATGTGTATAAGAGACAGGATACACAGATTTCAGGACTTGGAAGAATCGAAGCAATCCAGCAGATCTATATTGATCATACAAAAGATGCAATTGATTCCCTTGGAAACCTTGAGTCAACATCCACCACAGAGAGTACCGTTGGTACTCTCGAGGATGGTGTTTACACCGCAAAGTTTGATACAGACAGCAGCATGTTTCATGTAAATGAGGCAGATGAGGGACGTGGTATCCTTACCGTAGAAAACGGAAAAATGACGATCCATATCAGCCTTGTTTCAAAAAAAATTGTAAATCTGTTTGTCGGAACAGCAGATGATGCGAAAAAAGACGGTGCTGATATTTTAGAGCCGACAACGGATACCGTAAAATACAGTGATGGAACCACCGACGAGGTATATGGTTTTGATGTGCCGGTAGAAGCATTAGATGAAGAATTTGATCTTGCAATCCTCGGCACAAAAGGCGAGTGGTACGATCACAAAGTAAGCGTTTCTGATCCGCAGGAGACAGATAACTAATAAATGGAGATTTGTATGAATAAAAAGAGAGTGACCGCAGTAATCTTATCCGCAATGATGTGCATGCAGATATTCACGGGATGCGGTGCAAAAAATAATGCCGCTGCAGTAGAAGGCGGGGCTGGTCAGACAGCCACGGAAAGTGCACAGGGAGCGGCAGGTACAGTCACAGAGGAAAATGCACAGACAGCAGAGGAAAATGTGCAGGGAACGGCAGATCAGGATGGAACAGAAGAAAGCATGACTGGAAATGATGCCGCAGAACGGGCAGACAGCACAGAAGTTTCAGTTCCTGAGGATGGCGAATATACGGTGGAAGTCACATTAGAAGGCGGCAGCGGAAAAGCAACTGTGGATTCACAGGCGAAAGTTACTGTGAAGGATGGAGTGGCATATGCGACGATCACATGGAGCAGTACGCATTACGATTACATGATCGTGAACGGGGAGAAATATCTCAATGAAAATGAAGGTGGAAACTCTACATTCACATTTCCAATTGATGGAATCCCATGTGAGATGGATGTGATCGGTGATACGACGGCAATGAGTACGCCGCATGAGATTGATTACACCCTGACTTTTCAATTTCCGGAAACGGCAGGTTTTAAAGACTTAGACTGCAATGGGCGTATGGAGTTATCCTGCGCCGATCAGTTTGAAGTAGAACAATATGGTGCTTATAAGCTGATTACGATCGTGGACAACGGTCGTTTTTTGCTTATTCCGAAAGGGGTTCCGGTGCCAGCGGATGTACCGGAGGATGTAACCGTTTTACAGCAGCCGTTAAACCATGTGTACCTTGTATCGTCTGCGGTGATGGATCTGATCTGTCAGGCCGGCGGGCTGTCACACGTTGCATACACCGCATTGAAGGAAGACGACTGGTATGTGCAGCAGGCGAAGGATGCCATGGCAGACGGTTCTTTGGTTTATGCCGGAAAATACAGTGCGCCGGACTACGAACAGCTGTTACAGGGCGGCTGTACATTTGCAATCGAAAATACGATGATTACACACAATCCGGAAGTGAAAGAAAAATTAGAGGAACTTGGCATCCGGGTGATGGTCGAGCGTTCCAGTTATGAAAAGCATCCGCTGGGACGGCTGGAATGGATCAAACTGTTCGGTATTCTGTTTGGAAAACAACAGCAGGCAGATGACTATTTTAATAAACAGGTAAAACGTGTGAAACCGATTATGGAAAAAAAGAGTACCGGGAAAAAGGTGGCATTTTTTGCAGTTTCCTCGGACGGGACGATCACTGTGCGCAAGCCAAACGACTATGTCTCTGCGATGATCGGACTTGCAGGCGGTATCTATTCACTCGGAAATTATACGGATGAAGAAAAAAATGCACTTTCCACGATGAAAATGCAGATGGAAGATTTTTATTCTGCGGAGATTGATGCGGATGTGCTGATCTACAACGGAACCATTGAGGGGGAATTGACGTCCATCGATGAGCTGGTAAAGAAAAACAGCCTGTTTGCGGATTTTCAGGCGGTAAAAAGCGGACAGGTGTACACAACGGGAAGCAATTTTTACCAGCAGTCTACCGGAACCTGTGATTTTATCGAGGATCTGAATCAGATTCTGACGGGAGAAGGGGATGGAACATACCGGTTTTTGAAGAAATTGCAGTGAGCCGGGGCATACGGATGTACAAATAATAACAATTGTCGTAATGCATGAGGAGCAGAATATGAGATCACAAATAAAAGAAAAAAAGAATAATTCCGGGACAGAAACAAACAGAACGCTCCGCTATCTGGTTTCTTTTGTGGTGATTATTCTATTGCTGGCAATTCTGTTTTTCTGGAATATCGGTGTCGGAAGTGTGGAAATGTCTTTTTTCGATTTTCTGGGCGTGCTGACAAAGCATCAGCCGGATTCCACACTGTATCAGATTGTCTGGAAAATTCGTCTGCCCCGTATCATTGCTGCAGTTCTGCTCGGAGGGGCACTTTCCGTATCCGGTTTCCTGCTGCAGAGTTTTTTCCAGAATCCGATTGCAGGACCGTATGTGCTTGGGATTTCCTCCGGAGCCAAACTTGTCGTGGCATTGACCATGATCTTTCTTCTGGAAAAAGGGATTATGGTCAGTTCCCTTGGAATGGTGGTAGCTGCATTTGCCGGTTCACTGCTTGCCATGGGATTTGTCCTTCTGATTTCGTTTCGGGTATCGAATATGTCGCTGCTTGTAGTGTGCGGTATCCTGATTGGTTATATCTGTTCGGCGATTACGGATTTTTGTGTGACGTTTGCGGACGATTCCAATATTGTCAATCTTCACAACTGGTCGATGGGAAGTTTTTCCGGTATGAGCTGGGAGCACATCCGCATCATGGTCATAATTGTTGGAATCACGGTTGTGATTACCTTCGGGCTTGCAAAACCAATCAGTGCTTATCAGATGGGAGAATCTTATGCCAGAAATATGGGTGTAAATGTAAAAGTGCTGCGCATTGCACTGATTTTACTGTCAAGTCTGCTGTCGGCATGTGTGACCGCGTTTGCCGGACCGATTTCGTTTGTCGGGATTGCGGTGCCACATCTGATTAAACTGGCAACCCACACGGCAAAACCGATTATTCTAATTCCGGGATGTTTTCTGGGCGGGGCAGCAATTACCCTGTTCTGTGACGGAATCGCGCGGACGGTGTTTGCACCGACAGAGATCAGTATCAGTTCGGTGACTGCGGTATTTTTAGTGCCGGTGGTAATTGCGGCAATGTTGCGAAAGCAGCGGATGTGATGAATCGTGGAAGACAAATAACGTGCAGACAGAAAGCCAAAACGGATAAGGACGCAAAGGCAGGAAGAAAGTTACTATGAGCAGACACAAAAATGCAAATGGAAAATAATTGGAAAGTGATGAAAGAAGAAAACGGAAAACAACATAACGGGCAGAATATGCTAAAAGAGTCAGGGCAGTTTCCTGCGCAAAATATACCAAACGATGCCGAGCAGCTTACGATGCGTGATCTGACTGTGGGATACGACCGGATTCCCCTGATTAAAAATATCAATCTTGGTGTCCGGCCAGGGGAAATCCTCACACTGATCGGACCAAACGGCTCCGGAAAATCGACAATTTTAAAGACCATCACCAAACAGCTTAAAACCATTGGCGGCAGTGTTTTTCTGGGAAAAGAATCCATGCGGGAACTGACGGACAGTGAAATTTCCAGACATCTTTCGATGGTCATGACAGAGCGCATCCACACGGAACTGTTAAGCGGCAGGGATGTGGTGGCAACCGGGCGCTACCCGTACACGGGGAGGCTTGGTATCCTCTCACAACAGGACTGGAAAAAGGTGGACGAGGCGATTGCTCTGGTGCATGCCGGGGAAGTGCAGCAGCAGGATTTCCGGAGAATCAGTGATGGGCAGAGGCAGAGACTTATGCTGGCGCGGGCGATCTGCCAGGACACACAGGTTCTGATTCTTGATGAACCGACTTCCTATCTGGATATGGGATTTAAACTGGACATTCTTACAACCATCCGCATGCTGGCACGGAAGAAAAACCTGGCAGTTATCATGTCATTGCATGAACTGGATCTGGCACAGAAAATTTCGGACACCATTGCGTGTGTGAAAGGGGACCGTATTGACCGGGTCGGGACACCGGAGGAAATCTTTTCCGGGAACTACGTGCAGCAGTTGTACGGTGTAAAGCCACAGCAGTTTGAACCGCAGACCGGACAGGTTTTTATGGAAAGACCGGAAGGAATTCCGGAGGTATTTGTGATTGGCGGTGGTGGAACAGGGCTTGCGGTTTACAACCGCCTGCAGCGGCAGAATATTCCGTTTGCAGCAGGCATTCTGCAGGAAAATGATGTGGAGTACGCAGCGGCATCTGCACTTGCCGCTTGTGTTTTTTCGGAAAAAGCATTCTTTCCGGTTTCGGAAGAAACCTTTTTGCGGGCAAAACAGATGCTCGATGACTGTGATGCCTGCATTTGCGCATTGACAGAATTTGGTCCTTATAATGAGAAAAACCGGCAGCTTTATGAATATGCAAAAAAACTTGGCAAAGTATGTGCAGAGATATAATTATATAAAATGCCATTTTTGCCTGTGTGAAATCTTGGAGTGCGAACTGTATTTAGCTATATAATTTTGGGGCATATAAAAGTATATCACCTTCATTTCATGCTATTGCAGAACCTAGATGGGACATATGTAAAAAAGCAGGGGAGAAAGTCCCGCGAATCTAAAGAAGAGGGACATATAGAAAAAAGCAGAGGAAAAAGTCCCGCGAGTCCAAGGAAGAGGGACATATAAAGAAAAAGCAGAGGAAAAAGTCCCGTAAGTCTAAAGAAGAGGGACATATAGCGAAAAAGCAGGAGAAAAAGTCCCGTGTGTCCAAGAAAGAGGGACATAGCTCCGGAAAAATCTTCTATATATCCCAGACACCAGATGTTATGGGACATAATTGCTCACAAAATCTACATATGTCCCAAGAAGCAAAAGCCGTGGGACATAATCCCACAAAAAACCTGTATATGTCCTGCCCCCTCTTGATTCCTGCAAAAATGTGAGGTATAAAACAGAGGAAGGAGTTCATCCTTCCAAATAATTCAAAACAGAGCACGAAAAGGAGTGAATTAATATGGCAAGAAAAGATTTTGGAGCAAAACCATACACCTATCCACAGCCGGTATTTATTCTCGCAACATACAATGAGGACGGCACGGCGAATGCAATGAACGCAGCATGGGGCGGAATCAGTGAAGGAAACGAGATTTCTTTCTGCATCAGTGCCGGACATAAGACAACAAAGAATTTCCAGAGAACCGGGGCATTTACCGTAAGCATGGCAGATGCAAAGCATGTGGCAGCCTGTGATTATGTGGGAATCGAATCTGCAAACAATGTGGCAGGAAAACTGGACAAAGCAGGTTTTACCGTGACAAAGAGTGCAAATGTAGACGCTCCGATCATCAATGAACTGGCAGTCTGTGCAGAGTGCAAAGTAAAAAGTTATGATCCGGAAAGCTGCAGACTGGTAGCGGAGATTGTCAATGTCAGTGTGGATGAAGCTGCAATGACCGACGGAAAAGTAGATGTGGCAAAAGTACAGCCGATCACATTTGATCCGTTCAACAATGAGTATTATGTGCTGGGCGAAAAAGTGGGAAATGCTTTTTCAGATGGGAAAAATCTAAAATAATTCTAAACAAAATCTAAAAAAAACAGGACGTATCCTTGACGTTTTTTAAAAATCGAGGTATAGTACGCTACGCTTTGTGATATCGTTGCACCACAAAGCCAGCGTACTTTTTTATTAAAAAAACGAGGGGGAATCAGACGATGACTTTTTACCAGGAACTACAACTGAGTTCAGTTGGCTCAAAACAGCTGATCAAAAACACAACAGACAAAAAAGAAAAACGCAGACATATCCTGATCTATAATTTTAAAGTCTATCTTGTTATGGCATTCTGCGTCGCTGTGGTTACACTGTTTAGTAAAATATTCGGTGCAGATAACAGTGTACCGGGAGTGGTCGTGCTGCTGGCAGTACTTGTGCTCCGGCAGGCAGATTTCGGGGTGCGTACCAGTCATGGGCTGCTCTGTATTGCGGGAATTTTTGGAATTTTAATCGCAGGACCGAGAATTACCAATATGATGCATCCGGTTCCGGCATTTTTTGTGAATGTGGCATGTATTCTGATTCTCATGATTTTCGGATGCCACAATGTGATCATGTCAAACCAGTCCACGTTTGTCCTTGGATATCTGCTTTTGCAGGGGTATGATGTGAGCGGGCATGCCTATGTGCTGCGTGTGATCAGTCTGCTGATTGGTATGGGAATCTGTATGGCTGTATTTTATAAGAATCAGAAAAATCGTCCGTATCGCCGGACCTTCCTGGATCTGTTCCGGGAATTTGATGTACGTTCCGCGCGGAACTGGTGGTATATTAAGCTGACACTGATTGTTTCTTCGGCACTGCTGATCGTGTCACTGCTCGGATGGCCGCGTGCCATGTGGGCGGGAATCGCCTGCATGTCTGTATGTCTTCCATTTCATGAGGACAGTGTGGAGCGTGCAAAACGCAGGGGACCGTTTAATATTGTGGGGTGCATGATCTTCCTTATTTTGTATCATGTGTTACCGGAATCCATGTATCCGTATATCGGGATGATCGGTGGAATTGGTGTGGGTTATTCTGCAGGATATGCATGGCAGACCGTATTTAATACGTTTGGCGCACTGTCGATTGCATCGGGGTTATTCGGTGCAGGTACGGCAGTGACGCTGCGAATTATATTCAATGTGATGGGATCTGTATATACCGTCGTATGTGACAGATTTTTGGATTTCCTCAGAAAAAGAACGGAAATCCACCGGGTGGGTGAGATGGCATAAAATCAGTAGATCACCCGGTTCCGCCCACTCTCTTTGCCGAGATAAAGCTTGCGGTCGGCTTCCTGGATGACAGATTCCATGGTATGATTTCTGCCAAATTCTTCGACTCCGAATGTCATGGTTACATGAATCAGTTTGCGTTCGTATAATACAGGAGTGTGCCGGATATCATCCAGAAGGTCAGACATCAAAAGCTGAACCTCCTCCATATCCATGCCGGGAAATACAAACAGGAATTCTTCTCCGCCCCAGCGGCAGACTTCTCCTTTTTCGCCTATTACCGTGCAAAACAACCTGGAAAGTGTGCGGAGAACTTCATCCCCGGCATCATGCCCATAAGTATCATTGACATGTTTGAAAAAGTCGATATCCCCCATGGCAACAGTCAGGGTCTGTAATTTATGCTGCGTGTATCTGGAAATACATGTTTCCAGACGCTTATACATCTGCCAACGGTTGAAAAGCCCGGTCAGGGGATCCGTGGATGCGATATGTTCCAGTTCCAGATTGTAACGTATAAGCTTGTGTTCCATCTGCTGGGAATTCTGGGTGAAAATAATCATAACGGTGATCAGTTCTGCAAAAATAAACAAAGTGTCTATGGTCTGTATGCAGATACTGGCATCTGTGGAAAGCTGGATGACCGGCAGATGATACCGTGTATAGGAATACAAAAGCAGGCGGTAAGCACATGTGCAGATTCCAACAAAGATTTTAGTGCGTATGCGGTGGAAACTGACTGCAAAATTTAATACGAGAAGTACAAACAGGAAGTGCTGTACACCGCAGTCCCACCCAAATCTCTGTATAAATACAGTAATCCACAATAACGTCAATAATTGTGAAAAAACGGAAGCAAAATGTGTGTGGTTCAGATAGGTAATCCGGAAAGCAAATACATATAAAATGCCACAGATGAGTGTCAGCAGGGATGAAGGAACATCCCGAAGAAAGCAGCAGACACAAAAAAGGACAAGAAAATAAACGCTGAGAATCAGTGCGTACAGACGCAGGGTCACAGCAGTGGTTTTTGTCTCATTTGGATTTTGTACATCCTGAAATATAAAAGCCCCTATTTTTTTATGAATCATATGTAATCCCCCAATAAACATATGCCGTTCCAAAATATCTATAAGAATTATATCACAGTATAAGAAAAAGAAAAGCGCATTTTTCACATACTATCCATACTTGAATTCATGGAAATTACATTGTATAATCAGTAAGGTTGAGGAATAAAATAACAAAGAACATATAGGAGGAATCTATTATGGTTACTTGGGACAACTTGGATACCCTTGCTTCTTTTCAGAACCTTTCAAAAACAGGTCGCATAGATCTGAAAAAAGTAATGTCTGGCGAGAACGGGGCAGAGCGTGTGAAAAATTACAGTATTCCAATGGCAGAGGGATTGGTGTACAACTATGCTGCAAAGCAGGTGGATGATGATGTACTGGAAGCTTTGGTTAAGCTTGCAGAAGAAGCCCAGCTTTCCGAAAAATTTGAGGAGCTTTACAATGGTGCAGTGATTAACACCGGGGAGAACCGTCTGGTTCTTCATCAGCTGACCCGTGGACAGCTTGGAAAAGCCGTTGTAGCAGATGGTGTGGATAAGCGTAAATTCTATGTTGAGCAGCAGCAGAGAATTGCAGATTTTGCAAACAAAGTACACGCAGGTGAGATCACAAACGCTGCTGGTGAAAAATTCACAACAGTTGTCCAGATCGGTATCGGTGGAAGTGACCTTGGTCCCCGCGCTATGTATTTAGCACTTGAGAATTGGGCAAAGAAAAACAACACATTCAAGATGGAAGCAAAATTCATCAGTAATGTAGATCCGGATGATGCAGCCGCTGTATTGAATTCTGTAGATGTTGCCCATTCTATTTTCGTACTTGTTTCCAAATCAGGTACTACACTTGAGACACTGACCAATGAGTCTTTCGTTAAGGACGCATTAAAGAAAGCAGGCCTGGATGCTTCTAAGCATATGATCGCAGTTACCAGTGAGACTTCCCCTCTGGCAAAGAGTGATGATTATCTGGCAGCATTCTTTATGGATGATTATATCGGAGGACGTTATTCTTCTACATCTGCTGTCGGTGGAGCCGTATTATCACTGGCATTCGGCCCGGATGTATTTGCACAGTTTCTGGATGGTGCTGCAGCAGAGGATAAACTCTCCGCAGAAAAAGACGTATTGAAGAACCCTGAGATGCTGGATGCACTGATCGGTGTGTATGAGCGTAACGTACTGGGATATCCGAGCACCGCAGTGCTTCCATATTCACAGGCACTCAATCGTTTCCCGGCACATTTACAGCAGGTAGATATGGAGTCCAACGGTAAATCGGTAAACCGTTTCGGTGAGCCTGTCAATTATCCGACTGGCCCGGTCATCTTTGGTGAGCCTGGTACAAACGGACAGCATTCCTTCTATCAGTTACTGCATCAGGGAACCGATATTGTACCACTGCAGTTTGTTGGATTTAAGAATAACCAGCTTGACACAGATGTTGTCACTGTCTCTTATACACATCTGACGCTGCCGACGACTTAATAGGTGTAGAT
>ENA-OZHJ01001298-OZHJ01001298.1-human-gut-metagenome-genome-assembly--contig:-NODE-1298-length-9679-cov-5.980985_pt1 | contig 9679 bp, 9 predicted proteins | sample MGYA00244663_ERZ653672 | MGnify/ENA primary metagenome ERZ653672 (study PRJEB26926, sample SAMN06165215) | human gut metagenome | biome: ENVO:00009003; feature: ENVO:2100002; material: ENVO:00002003... | reverse complement strand
GAGATCTGCGCATGTCTCGTGGGCTCGGAGATGTGTATAAGAGACAGACATATGATATGGCGATCGCATCTGCCCATCGTACACCTAAGAAACTGGAAGAATTTATTCTGGCACAGGAAGAAAAGGGGGCAGCCTGCTTTATTGCCGGCGCGGGTATGGCGGCAGCGCTTCCCGGCGTAGTGGCTTCTATGACACTTCGTCCTGTTATCGGTGTACCGTTGTCAGGAGCCAGGCTGGACGGCATGGATGCTTTATTTTCCATTGTTCAGATGCCGTCGGGGATTCCTGTGGCGACAGTGGCGATTGACGGCGCTAAAAATGCGGCGTACCTGTCAGTGGAAATCGGCGCGGCAGCAGATAGAGATCTTTATAGAAAATATAAAGAATACCGTGAAGAAATGGCTGCTGAAATTTATCGTAAAGATGAAAAGTTACAGAACGAATTGAAATAATTATATAGGTGACCGGGAGGGTATGATGAAAGAATATAAGCCTTTTAAATCGGGGAAAGTTCGTGAATTGTATGATTTGGGCGACAGCCTTATCATGGTTTGCACTGACCGCATTTCCGCATTCGATAATATTTTGGAAAGTCCGATTCCGAAAAAAGGTGAAGTACTGAATAAGATGTCCAAGTTTTGGTTTGATTTTACAAAAGATGTGGTGCCGAACCATATGATTTCTATTGACGCAGCGGATATGCCTGTGTTTTTCCGAAAACCCGAATTTGATGGAAATAGCATGAAAACCCAAAAGCTGGAGATGATTCCTGTAGAATGCATCGTCCGGGGATACATCACAGGTTCCGGCTGGGAAAGCTACAAAAAAGACGGCACCATCTGCGGTATCCGTCTGCCGGAAGGGCTTGAGGAATGTGAAAAGCTCCCTGAAGCGATTTTCACTCCTTCTACCAAAGCGCCTGTCGGTGAGCATGACATGAATATTTCCATGGAAGAAGGGGCGGAATGGATTGAAAAGACCTTCCCGGGAAAAGGGAAGGAATACATGGAAAGGCTTCGTGACTTAACACTTGCTCTGTACAGGAAATGCGCCGATTACGCGCTGTCTAAAGGCATCATCATTGCGGACACTAAGTTTGAATTCGGTCTGGATAAGGAAGGAAATATCGTCCTCGGTGATGAAATGCTGACGCCTGACAATTCACGCTTCTGGCCGCTGGACGGTTACGCACCGGGGAAAGGGCAGCCGTCTTATGACAAACAGTTTGTCCGCGACTACCTGAAAGAGAATCCGGGGGATGTGCTGCCGCAGGAAATCATTGACAAGACGATCGGCAAGTATGTGGAAGCCTACGAACTTCTCACGGGAGAAAAATTCTGAAAGTGGATGATGGGAATATGGCTGCCTGCGATGACAAGTTTCATGAAGAATGCGGGGTTTTTGCCATCTATGACAGAAACCGGCCTGCTGCTCTTGAAACATATTACGGGATTTTTTCTTTGCAGCACCGCGGGCAGGAAAGCGCGGGAATAACTGTCAGCGACGGGCATACGATGGAAACATTCCGCGGCATGGGTCTTGTCACGGAAGTCTTCCGCAAACTTCCTGAAAAAGAAGGCTTCATAGGCATCGGCCATGTGCGGTACAGCACGACGGGATCTTCCATTCCGAGCAATATCCAGCCGCTGCAGCTGGAAGGTGCGGAAGGGCCTTTGGCTCTTGCCCACAACGGGAATCTGGTGAATACAAAAGTTCTCAGAAACCGACTCCTTCAAAGCGGATCTACCTTTCAGACTACCATGGACACGGAGATCATTATCAAACTCCTTGCCCATGCGGGAACAGCCGTGATGGAGGACAGGATTAAGGGCGTCATGGATGAAATCCGCGGCGCATATGCCGTCGTGGCGTGTACCAATCAGGCAGTTTACGGATTCCGGGATCCCTTCGGCTATCGTCCGATGGCGCTGGGCAAGACAGAAAGCGGTTATGTACTTTGTTCGGAAACGCCTGCTCTTGATGCGATTGACGCGGAATTTGTCCGCGATATCCTTCCCGGAGAAATTGTAAGAATTGATGATGACGGCGTCCATAGCACGATGTATGGAAAAAAGGCGCCCCGCCTCGGGATCTGCGCCTTTGAGTATATTTATTTTGCCCGTCCCGATTCCGTGATGAACGGACAGGATATCTATGAAGCACGCCTGTCTATGGGCCGCCATTTATGGGAAGAAACGCATTATGAAGGTGATGTGGTCATGAGCGTCCCCGATTCGGGCAATGTGGCAGCATTAGGGTATTCCCATGCGTCAGGTATTCCTTATGTGGAAGGACTTTTGAAAAACAAGTACATGGGGCGTACTTTTATCCAGCCCGGGCAGAAACAGAGGGAACGGGCGGTACGGATGAAGCTGAATCCGATTGTCATGAATGTAAAGGGGAAACGAATCATCCTTGTGGACGACTCCATTGTCCGCGGAACAACAAGCGGTATCATTATCCGTTTGCTGCGGAATGCAGGCGCAAAGGAAATAAAAATGTGCATCAGTTCGCCTCCTGTCAGATTCCCTTGTTTCTTCGGCATTGATACGGCACAGCGGAGGCAGCTGGTCGCCGCGAGCCATTCGGAAGAAGAAATCTGCAAAATGATTGGCGCCGATAAGCTGCACTATCTGTCGCAAAAAGGACTGGCGGAATCCATTTCCCGCATACGGGCCAAAGATATGTGTTTTGCCTGCTTTGACGGTAATTATCCCGAACCGGTGCCGGGCGGCGGACTCGACGGTATGAAAGAATAAGGAGAGACATATGGACGAAAAGAAAAAGGGGCTGACTTACGCGGAAGCGGGCGTGGACATCGACGCCGGAGAAAGAGAAGTGGAACTGATTAAAAAATCTGTGCAGGCGACCTATACAAGAGGGGTGCTGGGGGATCTGGGCGGCTTTGGCGGCCTGTTCCGCCTGAAAGACGAATTGTCTGAAGATCCCATCCTTGTTTCAGGCACGGACGGTGTAGGGACGAAACTGCGTCTTGCCATTGAAATGGGGGTACATCATACCATCGGGCAGGACTGCGTGGCGATGAGTGTTAATGATGTTCTCGTACAGGGGGCGCGCCCGCTTTTCTTTCTGGATTATATCGCGACGGGGAAACTGGATCCGGAACTGATGGCGGAGATTGTCAAAGGCGTGGCTGATGCCTGCATCGAATCGGGGTGCGCGCTTCTTGGCGGTGAAACGGCAGAGATGGCCGGATTTTACGCGGCAGGCGACTATGACGTGGCGGGTTTTGCGGTAGGGATTGTGGATAGGAAAAACTTAATTACCGGTGAAAAGATTACGGCCGGCGACGTTATCCTCGGACTGCCTTCCACAGGTATCCATTCTAACGGTTATTCCCTGGTACGCCGCATTATTTCTGACAATCATTTAAATTTAAAAGAAACTTATGAAGGGTTTGACAAACCTCTCGGAGAAGTCGTACTTACGCCGACAAAGCTTTACCCGAAACTTGTCCTTCCCGTACTGAAGGGCGCTGACGTGAAAGGACTTGTCCATATTACAGGGGGAGGTTTTTATGATAATATTCCCCGTATCCTTCCGGAGGGGACAAGAGCTGTCCTTGATGCGGATAAATGGCCGCTCCTTCCAATTTTTTCTTTCATTAAAGCGCAGGGCGGCGTAGAGCCCCGTGAAATGTACCGCACCTTTAACTGCGGACTGGGAATGCTCCTCATTTTGAGCCGTGGGGAAGCGGAAAAGGCGAAAAAAATATTGAAGAACATCGGCGAAGCTGTTTATGAAGTCGGCACAATCAGCGAAGGAAATCGGGATGTCATTGTGACAGGCGGGCTTTTCCATGAATAAGCGCATACTGATATTTGCGTCAGGCCGCGGCTCCAATGCGGAAGCTCTCCATGAAGCTGCCGTGGACGGAACGATTAAGGGGAGGATCGTAGGCGTTATCTGCGACCATCACGACGCGCCTGTTCTTCAGAGGGCAGAAAGATGGAAGGTGCCTGCAACGGTTATTGAAATGAAGACATGCAGGGATAAAGCTGATTATAATGAAAAGATTTTGGAAGCGGCGAAATCGTACGCACCCGATCTGATCTGTCTGGCAGGATATATGCGTATCTGTGGCGAAAATTTGATAAAGGCTTTTGAAAACCGCATTATCAATATCCATCCCGCCCTGCTGCCCAGTTTTCGCGGACTCCACGCACAGCGGCAGGCGATAGAGGCGGGGGTAAAAGTGGCGGGATGTACTGTCCATTTTGTGGGAACAGGGCTTGATGACGGCCCAATTATCACGCAGGTGGCGGTACCGGTTTATGATCATGATACGGAAGATACGCTTTCTGCACGTATACTGGCGGAAGAACATCCCGCCTATGTCCGCGCAGTGAAAGCCTATTGCGAAGATAAACTTCATATAGCGGGTCATACAGTGACAGGCATGCACGAGGAGGAATGAAAATGGCAGTTAAAAGAGCATTGATCAGTGTATCTGACAAGACCGGCATCGTAGAATTTGCCAAAGGCCTTCATGAACTGGGCGTGGAGATTATTTCCACCGGCGGTACGATGAAAGCGATCTCTGAGGCAGGGATTCCGGTCATGTCCGTTTCCGAACTTACCGGTTTTCCGGAAATGATGGACGGCAGGGTGAAAACGCTCCACCCGAAAATACATGGCGGTATTCTGGCGGTCCGTGACAATCCCGCCCATGTAAAAGCGATGGAAGAACATGGAATTGCCGGTATCGATCTGGTGGCCGTCAATTTATATCCTTTCCGTGAAACGATAGCGAGACCCGGTGTCACACGGGCGGAAGCTGTTGAAAATATTGATATCGGCGGCCCTTCCATGGTACGTGCGGCAGCAAAGAATTATAAGTATGTCACGATTGTCGTCGATCCCGCGCAGTACGGAGAAGTGCTGGAACGGATCCGGGAAGACAGGCTGACGGAAGAGTTCCGCTTTGATTTGTCAAGAAAAGCTTTTCTCCATACAGGACTGTATGACTGCGCCATTGCCGATTACATGACAAAAGAAATAAATGGCGGCGGAGAAGGGATGCCGGATATCTTTGCCAAGGCTTATGTAAAGATCCAGAATCTCCGCTATGGTGAAAACCCGCATCAGAAAGCAGCCTTTTACAGAGATCCGGAAGCGAAGGGCGGCATTGCTTCCGCCAGGCAGCTGCATGGAAAAGAATTATCATATAATAATATTGTGGATATGGAAGCGGCATGGGATCTTGCCTGCGAATGGAAAGATACTCCTGCCTGTGTGGTTGTAAAGCATACGAATCCCTGCGGTACCGCTCTCGGTACGAGTGCCCTCGACGCGTTTAAGCGGGCCTTTGCGGCAGACAGCAAATCTGCATTCGGCGGCATTGTGGCGATGAACAGGGAATGTGACAAAGAAACGGCGGAAGAAATGAAACCGATTTTCTTTGAAGTCATTATGGCTCCGAAGTTTTCACGGGAAGCTGTCGATATTTTATCTGCGAAGAAAAACATCCGCCTTGTAGAAGTAGCGGATACGGAAGAAAAAGAACTGCAGCTCCATAAAGTTTCCGGCGGACTTCTCGTGCAGACACCGGATGACAGCTCCGAAACGAGAGCAGACTGTACTTGCGTCACGGAAAGAGCGCCGACGGAAGAAGAGTGGCAGGCACTGGAATTCGGCTGGAAGATTGTAAAGCACGTTAAGTCCAACGCCATCGTGCTGACCGGTAAGGATATCACTTACGGCGTGGGTGCGGGACAGATGAATCGCGTAGGTGCAGCGGATATTGCCATTGCCGAAGCGGGAGAAAAGTGTAAAGGCTCCATCATGGCGTCTGACGCGTTCTTCCCTTTCGGTGATACAATTGAAGCAGCAGGGAAAGCAGGAATTACCGCTGTCATTCAGCCCGGCGGTTCTATACGCGACCAGGAATCTATCGATATGGCAAATAAGTATGGTATAGCTATGGTATTTACCGGACATCGGCATTTCCGCCATAGCTGAGATTGGAGGAGCTTTGAAAGTATTAGTGATTGGAAGCGGCGGCAGGGAACATGCGCTGCTCTGGAAACTGGCACACAGTCCGTCTGTAAAAGAAGTGTACGTCATTCCCGGAAACGATGGAATGACAGATGTGGCGCATTTAATTCCGGTAAAAGGAACAGAAGATATTCTGGATTTTGCCCGTCTGATGGAAGTGGATCTTACTGTTGCCGGTCCCGAGACTGTGCTGACGGAAGGTCTGGCCGACAAGTTTGCCGAAAAGGGAATGGCTTTCTTCGGGCCGTCAGCGGCGGCAGCGCAGATTGAAGGTTCGAAAAGTTTCGCCAAAAATCTGATGAAAAAGTATAAGATCCCTACAGCTGCTTATGAAACATTTACCGATGAAGAAAAGGCCGTTTCTTATATCAAAAAACGAAAGAAATATCCCCTTGTCATCAAGGCAGACGGACTGGCGTCGGGGAAGGGCGTCGTCATTGCCGAAACCGAAGAGCAGGCTGTTCAGGCGGTCCGCGGGATGCTGGAGGGAAAAACCTTTGGCAGCGCGGGAGAATCCGTGGTGATTGAGGAATTTATGGAAGGGGAAGAGGCGAGCGTTCTCTGCTTCACTGACGGAAATACCATCATTCCTATGATTTCCGCACAAGATCATAAACGCATCAGCGACGGGGATATGGGAGCGAATACCGGCGGCATGGGGGCTTATGCTCCCGCTCCGGTCATGACGAAAGAATTGGACAAAATCGTTTATGATACCATTCTGCTGCCTGCTGTCAAAGCAATGAAAAAAGAAGGCTGCCCGTTTAAAGGCTGCCTTTATGCCGGATTGATGATTACAAAAGACGGGCCCAAAGTGGTGGAATTTAACTGCCGATTCGGAGATCCTGAGACGGAAGCTGTTCTGCCGCTTCTCGAAAGCGATCTTGCGAAGATCATGCTTGCCTGCACGAAAGGGACCCTGAAAAAGGAAAGTGTGGAATGGAAAAACGCCTGTGCTGTGGATGTCGTCCTGGCATCGGAAGGATATCCTGCCACCCATTCCTCGGGAGAGGAGATAGTAGGGCTGGAGGAAGCAAAAAAGACCGGCTGCCTCGTATTCCATGCGGGCAGTATGAAGAAAAATGGCAGGTACTTTGTTAATGGCGGCCGTGTGCTGAATGTGGCGGCTGTCGCGCCGACATTGAAAGAAGCGCAGGACAAGGCCTATGAAGGTGTTTCAAAAATCAGCTGGCGGGGTATGCAGTACCGTCATGATATTGCCGATAAAGGGTTGAAGCGTTTGAAAAAAAGAAAATAGAAAAGAAAAGCGCTGTTTCTGTATTTGATGGGGATGGCGCTTTTATCTGTGCTTATGCGGGCGGATATTTTTGGTTAGTTTTACTGATCTGGTCATTTGATATCCACCTATGCCTGTTTCTGTAGGCAGGAAATTTTATGCGCAGCGTGTATTTGCCCGGCACATGAAAAGTGGCAATAAAAAAAGACGAGGACACAGGTCTTCGCCTTTTCCGTCAGATGATTACTTTGCTGCGCTGTCAGCAGCGATGGCAGCATTGACGCTTGCATTCAGACGGGATTTTTTACGAGCGGCAGCATTTTTATGGATAATGCCTTTCCGCGCAGCGGTATCGATAACGCTCTGCGCTTCGCGAAGGGCGATGTCCTTCTGGTCGGTTGTGGCAGCAGCTACAGCTTTCTTGACAGCACCATGGATTCGGGAACGGACAGCGGCATGAGCAGCTCTCTTCTTTGCGTCAGTTTTCATGGTCTTTATGTTGGATTTTATTTGCGGCAATTGTTTCACCTCCCGTCTGTGTCATTCATACCGTGTTATTTTACCATGTTTCGCTTTCTGTGGCAAGAAATCTTTTATAATGCCGTCGGTTTGTGTAAAAGCAGGCTATTCGTTAAAATAAAGAAAATGCCGGAATAAACATATTTCCTTCAGATCGGTTTATGGAAAGAGCAAAGGAAAAGGAGCAGCCTATGTATGTCGGTGTAGATATGGTGAAAGCGGCACGCTGGGAACGGATTTGTGAAAAATTTCCGTCCCGCCTTGAAAAAATGTTTACGGAAGAAGAACGGGCGCACTGTGAGTCAAAAGGAAAAAATAAGGCTTATTCTTACGCGGCGCTCTGGGCAGCGCGGGAAGCAGCAGGGAAAGCACTGGGGATAGGCATCCTCGGTTCAGGTTTTGGCGATGCGTACCTGTCATGGACAAAGTGGGGGGCGCCTGTTCTCCACTTGCAGGGGAATTTTGAAAAGCGGGCGGAGAAATTGGGAATCACGGATATGTCCGTTTCCATTTCCCATGAAGACGGTATGTCTATTGCTGTTGTTGTGATGGAGGCAAAATCATGATACTGACAACATCTGAGGAATCAAGACTTTTGGATCAACGCGCCATGACGGAATACGGGCTGCCGGAGTCGGTGCTTATGGAAAACGCCGGCGCTTCCGTGGTGCAGCTTATGAAAGAAAAAATATCCTGGGAAGACGCGCGGGTGGTTATCGTCTGCGGCAGCGGAAATAACGGGGGTGACGGATTCGTCACGGCACGGTACGCTCTTTCCGAAGGTGCTGATGTGGCGGTTCTTGTCATGGGGGATGCATCCCATATGGGAGAGAATTCTTTATTGTATAAAAATATAGCGGCTAAAATGGGAATTCCCGTGATTTCCGTTGCAGGCGCGGATGACGCAAAGGAATATCTGGCAGGTGCGGATATTATTGTAGACGCGCTCATCGGCACAGGTCTGAAACATCATGTGAAAGGAAGCACGGCGGAGCTTATTACTGCCATGAATGATTCGGAAGCGGTTATTGTTTCCGTGGATGTTCCCAGCGGCATGTTTTCTGACAGCGGCTGTGCGGCGGGGGCGGTGGTGAATGCCGATTACACGGTGGCGTTAGGCTCCGTAAAGCGGGGGCATGTCCTTTATCCGGGAAATGGATATGCAGGAACTGTCTTATATTCAACCATCGGCATCCCAAACGGCGCCAGGGAACATTTTCCTGTAAAGCTGGTGGAAGAAAAAGATATTTATGGATTTCTTCCTGTGCGGAGTTTTGCCGCCCATAAGGGAACAAATGGATTTATAGGCATCTTTGCTGGTTCAGAAGGGATGGCGGGCGCGGGTCTGCTGACAGCACAGGGGGCGCTTTACGGTGGCGGAGGAAAGATTGCTCTTGTTTCCGTAGGGAATGCTGCTTTCCAGCTGGCAGGGAAAATTCCGGAAGTGATGGTTTCTTCCTGCGGGGATTCCCCTTGCTTTACCGAGGATATGTTAGATAAGGCAGTGAAGCAGACCGGGATGTATGACGTTGTCGCGTTGGGACCGGGTCTGGGGCGGAACGAAAGAACGCAGACCTTTGTGGCGGATATGCTGGAGCACTGCCGTAAGACCATGGTTGTAGATGCGGACGCGCTCTTTGCTGTCGGCCATCAAAAAATCAATCTGAGAAACTGCCCTGCTGATGTGGTTCTGACGCCCCACGTGGGAGAATTTGCTTTCCTTACCGGACTTACCGCAAAAGATGTGGAAGCCGGTAGGATCGATGAAGCGATCCGGTATGCTAAGGAAAACCATGTGGTGCTTGTGCTGAAAGGAGCGCCTACGGTTATTGCCGTACCGGACGGCAGGGCATGGGTGAATTCCTGTCTCTTATACACATCTGACGCTGCCGACGACTTAATAGG
>ENA-OZHJ01001294-OZHJ01001294.1-human-gut-metagenome-genome-assembly--contig:-NODE-1294-length-9701-cov-4.932304_pt1 | contig 9701 bp, 8 predicted proteins | sample MGYA00244663_ERZ653672 | MGnify/ENA primary metagenome ERZ653672 (study PRJEB26926, sample SAMN06165215) | human gut metagenome | biome: ENVO:00009003; feature: ENVO:2100002; material: ENVO:00002003... | reverse complement strand
TCCGCTGGTATCATATTACGGAGACCGCGTGGAAAAAATGACGCCCGAAGAAAGAGCGTGGGCCGAAGAAAAATTGGGACTGAAGGATCCCATTTCCGTACAGTATATCCGCTGGGCAGGCAATGCGCTGCATGGGGATTTCGGAATTTCGTACAAATATAAAATGGATGTAACGCGCGTGATCGAGGGAAGAATTGGAAATACGCTGGTGCTTGGCGGCATTGGGTTTCTGCTGATTTTCACCCTCGCGCTGCTTCTTGGAATTCTCTGTGCATGGAAGGAAGACACATGGCTGGACCGCATCATCTGTAAGGTGGGAACCATCACGGGATGTATTCCGGAATTCTGGCTGTCGCTGCTTCTGATTCTTGTTTTTTCCATGCAGCTCAAATGGCTGCCGAGTTCCGGTGCCTACTCTGTTGGAAAACAGGCAGATTTTTCTGACCGTATCTGTCATCTGATCCTGCCGATGACGGTCGTAGTGCTGAGTCATTTGTGGTATTACGCATACATGATCCGCAATAAAATTCTGGATGAAGTGCGGGAAGAGTATGTGCTTCTGGCAAGAGCCAAGGGGCTGAAACGAAAGACGGTTCTGTTCCGGCATTGCCTGCGGAATACGATTCCGTCGTATCTTGGCATCATGGCCATTTCTGTTCCGCATGTGCTGGGGGGAACCTATATTGTAGAAACGGTTTTCTCGTATCCCGGTATCGGAACGCTGGCGTATGAGAGCGCACGGTACAAAGATTACAATCTTCTGATGCTGCTTTGCCTGATGTCCGGAATCGTTGTGATTCTGTGCAATATGGCGGCACAGATCATCAACGAGAGAATTGATCCGCGGATGCGGGAGAAACATCGGAGGTAATGATGCTGTGACAGAAAAAACACAATTATTTCAATTTGCAGGAGAGAGGCCTGCAGAAAAAACAGAAGCAGAAAAAAAGAAAAAATGGTATCAGGACCGGCCGGTGGCAGCAGAGCTTTTTCTGGGTCTTCTTGTGCTGGGCTGCCTTTTCTGTCGGCAGATCATGACGAAGGATCCCTCATATATGGATCTGAAAAACTGTTCCGTCATGCCGTGCCGGGAATTTCTGTTTGGAACCGATACGATGGGAAGAGATATTTTCTCGATGATCTGGTACGGCGGCAGAATATCGCTGGCGATCGGTCTGCTTTCTACGCTGCTTTCCACTGTGATTGCCGTTCTCTTCGGCGCAGTCAGCGGATGTGCACCGGCGTGGCTGGACGCACTTCTGATGCGGCTGACCGAGATCTTTTTGTCGGTGCCGAATCTTCTTCTTGTCATTTTTCTTCTGGCCGCTGCGGGAAAATCCAATGTGATTACGATTTCTGCCGTGATCGGAATGACAAGCTGGACAAGCATTGCAAAGGTTGTGCGGACCGAAGTACGGCAGATCCGGAACAGTGAATACGTGATTGCGTCGCGCTGTATGGGAGGCAGCTTTTTCTATATTTTATGGCACCATCTGGCACCGAACTTTTTTTCGTCTATTATGTTTATGGTGGTTATGAACATCCGAAGTGCGATTGTAGCAGAATCCACACTGAGTTTTATGGGAATCGGTCTTCCACTGGAGGTGATTTCCTGGGGCAGCATGCTGTCACTCTCGGAAAAAGCGCTGATGACAAAGGCATGGTGGATCATTCTGATCCCGGGTGTTTTTCTGATTGTGACGCTGCTTAGTTTTACAAGCATTGGAAATTATCTGCGGAAGCAGGCAAACAGAAAACAGAGAAATCTGTGAGCTGTTCAGAGAGGCTGCGGTCAGTGGGGAATCCCTGCAGACTGCAGCTTTTTTGTCTTGCAATCAAATACAGGGATTGCTATAGTGAAAAGCAGAAAGAGTATTTTTAATACCTAAAAAACAGCGGGAGGAGAAGGAAATGCTGAAGAGTCAGGAAATGCGGAAACTTGCACCGGAGATGGATCCGCTCCGGATTGGAACAGGATGGAAAAAAGAGGATCTTGAAAAACCGCAGATTATGGTGGAGAGTACGTACGGGGACAGCCATCCGGGAAGCGGCCACTTAAATCTGCTGGTCGAGGAAGTGCGGAAAGGCGTTGCGGAAGCGGGGGGCTTCGGGGCGCGGTATTTCTGCACCGACATCTGTGACGGCGAGAGCCAGGGAACGGACGGCATCAACTACAGTCTTGCGAGCCGCGAGATGATCGCCAATATGATCGAGATCCACGCGAATGCGACACCGTTTGACGGCGGCGTCTATCTGTCGAGCTGCGACAAGGGTATGCCGGGCAATCTGATCGGCCTTGCGCGTGTCGATATTCCGGCGGTTGTTGTGCCGGGCGGAACGATGAATGCGGGACCGGAGATGCTGACACTGGAGCAGCTTGGCATGTACAGCGCAAAATTTGAGCGCGGTGAGATCGACGAGGAGAAGCTCGACTGGGCGAAATGCAATGCCTGCCCGAGCTGCGGTGCCTGTTCGTTTATCGGAACGGCATCCACGATGCAGATCATGGCGGAGGCACTCGGCCTCGCCCTGCCTGGAAGCGCTCTGATGCCGGCGACAAGCCCGGATCTTCTGGCATATGCACAGGAGGCAGGCAGCCAGGCGGTAAAACTGGCACAGATGGAGCATATGCGGCCAAGCGATCTTGTGACGAAAGAGAGTTTTGAGAATGCGATTCTTGTCCACGCGGCAATTTCGGGAAGCACAAACTGCCTGCTGCACATCCCGGCCATTGCGCATGAGTTCGGCATCGAGATCACCGGCGACACATTCGATCGTCTGCACCGCAATGCGCGGTATCTGCTCGATGTCCGCCCGGCAGGAAGATGGCCGGCAGAGTGCTTCTATTATGCGGGCGGCGTTCCGGCGATTATGGAAGAAATCAAAGATCATCTGCATCTCGATGTGATGACAGTGACCGGAAAGACACTGGGTGAAAATCTGGCGGAGCTTCGTGAAAATGGATTTTATGAGAAGTGCAGCGGATGGCTCGCAAAATTTAATGAGCGGTATGGAACTTCGATTACAAAAGAAGATATTATCCGCCCGTATGACAAGGCGATCGGAACGGACGGCAGCATCGCTGTTCTGCGCGGAAACCTTGCGCCGGAGGGAGCCGTCATCAAACACACGGCCTGCCCGAAAGAAATGTTCCACGCCGTCCTCCGTGCCCGACCGTTCGACAGCGAGGAGGAGTGCCTCGATGCCGTGCTGAAACATAAAGTACAGAAAGGCGACGCCGTCTTCATCCGCTACGAAGGCCCGAAAGGCAGCGGTATGCCGGAGATGTTCTATACTTCCGAGGCAATCAGCAGCGACAAAGAGCTTGGAAAGAGCATCGCGCTTATCACCGACGGCCGTTTCTCCGGCGCCTCCACCGGCCCGGTCATCGGCCACTGCAGTCCCGAAGCTGTAGACGGCGGCCCGATCGCACTCGTCGAGGAAGGGGATTTGATTGAGATTGATGTGAAGGAACGAAAACTTAACATCATCGGAATCGCAGGAGAACGCAAGTCCATGGAAGAAATTGATGCGATCTTAAAAGAACGCCGCCGGAACTGGAAACCGCGCGAGCCGAAATACAAAAAAGGCGTACTCCGTCTTTTCAGCCTCCACGCAGCAAGCCCGATGAAAGGGGCGTATCTGGAATACTAAAAATACTTGCGTTTTTCTGGGATGGTCTTTAGAAGTTAAGGCAGAGCAAAAAATGGAGGAAGGAGCAACAGAAAAACAAGTGAAAGAAAATACCTAAAAAACAAACTGTTCCTGTATAATGTTGCATCTCTTCAGAAAATGGTCGGAAGTCCAGATTCTGTCCAGAAGAATGTGATGCTGGAGAACAATTCGCTGTCGGCGGAGCAGATTACCGGTGTGGAAAACCGAAAGAGCAAGGCAGGCGAAGCCGTTCTTCCGGTACTGCGCAGTGTTTCGCTGTTTCTTCTCGGGCTGCTTGGCGTGCTTCTGATTCTGCTGACGCTGCTTGTGATTGCGGCGGAGGCGGCGCGGATCATCTGCCTTGGACCGGCGGAAAAGAAACAGCAGAAGGAGCGGCCGGGCAGGCGGATCCGGAGAACGGAAGCAAGAATTTACCAGTATCTTTGTCTGTGGGGCATAGATGCCGGTCTTGGCTGGGAAACAGCAGCAACCGATGCAGAACTCGCCCGCAGATTTCCGGCGGTCGAACCAGGCGAATATACGCGTGTCTGCCATCTGATCGAGAAACATATCTACGGCGAGAGTCTGCTGTCTCCTTATGAGGAACGTACGCTGAACCATTTTCTGGAAAAGCTGATGGAGCCGGTACCGGGCTGCAGCTGGAAAATGCGGCTGAAGCTGCGCTATGCGTGTCTGCGCCGTGTGAATACGAAGAAAAAGAAGAGAAAGCACAGCGCTTTCCAGCAAAAATAAGGGTTAGGAAAACAAATGAAAAGAGGGATTTTACGATGAAATATGTAACATTTAATATTCGCTGTGATTTTGGCCAGGATGGAGCCAATAATTTTATCTACCGCAGACCGCTGATTCTGGAAAAAATCAGACAGGAAAAGCCGGATATCATCGGTTTTCAGGAGGTACTGCCGCATGTGGCTGCCTGGCTGAAGGAAAATCTGACGGAATATTACATTGCCGGATGTGGAAGAGAAAAGGATCTGACCGGTGAGGCAATGATCATTGCCTATCGGAAAGAACGTTTTCAGAGTGTGAGCCTGGAAACCTTCTGGCTGTCACCGACACCGTACGTGCCGGGATCCCGCTATCCGGTACAGAGTATGTGCCCGCGTACTGCGACGGATGTGGTATTTGAGGATATGGAGACCGGAAAAGTGTTCCGCGTCATCAACACCCATCTGGATCACGAGTGCGCCGGGGCGAGAAAGCTTGGCCTGGAGCAGATTCTCGCACATCTGAGAGCAGAGAAAGCATTTGCCGATGTGCCGGTGATTCTTAGCGGCGACTTCAATGCCGAGCCGGACAGCGAAGAGATGAAACCGCTGAGGGAAACTGCCGGTCTTGTGAATGCGACGGAAGGAATCGGCATTACCTTCCACAACTATCATCGCGATGATCCGAATGATCCGCAGTGCTCGATTGACTACATCATTCTCAAAGGGGACTGGGAACTGAAAAAGGTGGAAAAATGGACGGAGCAGAAGGACGGTGTGTGCCTTTCTGATCATTATCCGATCTGTGCGGAACTTATTTAAAATATGGATGCAAGAGGCGGCCGCCGGGAGAAAAAATCTTCTGGCGGCGTTTTTTTACGATAGTTATAGGAAAAACTTATAACAAGTCAAAGAAAAAAGGGAATATACAAACGCCGCATTTTCTGTTATGATAGGTTACGTTACAAAACCTATCAGATTAGTATAGAAAGAAAAATTACGAAATAACAGGAGATTATTCATATGGCAAGAGGAATTGACACAAAATGTATCCATTTAGAAGAAGACGAAGGACAGTGTAGCCACTACGGCGCACTCAGCTACCCGATTTATCAGACCGCAACGTATGCGCATCCGGGCGTAGGACAGAGCACCGGATTTGATTACAGCAGACTGCAGAACCCGACCAGAGAGCATTTGGAGAAGATGGTGGCTGCACTGGAAAACGGAATTGATGCGTTTGCATTAAGCTCCGGCATGGCAGCGATCTCTCTTCTGATGGAAATGTTCCGCCAGGGCGACCACATCATTGCGGATTCCGATCTGTACGGCGGAAGCATTCGTCTGTTCCACAACGTCAACGAGAAAAACGGCGTCGAGTTTTCCAGCATCGACTGCTGCCGTGATGACGTGGAAAGCTATGTGAAAGAAAATACAAAAGCCATCTACATCGAAACTCCGACGAACCCGATGATGAACGTAACCGACATCCGAAAGATGGCGGATATTGCAAAACGCCACAACCTGATTCTGATTGTGGACAACACCTTTATGTCCCCGTATTTTCAGAATCCGCTCGATCTCGGTGCGGACGTTGTGATTCACAGCGGCACGAAATACCTGAGTGGCCACAACGATACACTGGCAGGCTTTATCGTGACGAACCGCGAAGATATTCAGGAAAAACTGCGTTTCCTGATCAAGACAACAGGTGCAGGCCTTGCTCCGTTTGACTGCTGGCTGGTACTGCGCGGCATGAAGACGCTTGGCATCCGCATGGAACGCTCCCAGGAGAATGCAGAACAGATTGCCGCATGGCTGCAGCAACAGAAAGCAGTCACAAGAGTGATTTATCCGGGACTGCCGGATCACCCGGGCCATGAGATTATGAAAAAACAGGCAAGAGGCTTCGGTGCCATGCTGACAATCCAGCTCGAGAGCAAAGAGTTTGCCCTTGCCATTCTGGAAAAGGTAAGAATGATCCGTTTCGCAGAGAGCCTCGGCGGCGTGGAGACACTCGTTACGTATCCGACGACGCAGACACATGCCGATGTGCCGAAGGAAATCCGTGAGCGGAACGGAATTACGGAGAGCACCCTTCGTTTTTCCGTCGGAATTGAAAATATCGAGGACCTAATCGGCGAGCTTACGAAGGTCTTTGCAGAAATCGAGGAAGAGAAAAATGGCGGAAAGAAATCTTGATTTTGACAGAATCATCAACCGAAAAAATACAGACTGTTTAAAATATGACTTTGCAGTAAAACGCGGCATGCCATCCGATGTGCTGCCGCTGTGGGTGGCGGACATGGACTTTGAGACATCCTCCTACATCGAGGATGCGCTGGTAGAGCGTGCGAAAATGGGCATTTACGGCTACAGCGATGCGCAGACTCCGTATTTTGAGGCCGTTGCGGGATGGATGAAACGTCATCACAACTGGCAGCCGAAAGAAAAATGGCTGATCAAAACGCCAGGCGTTGTATTTGCACTTGCGATGGCAGTCAAGGCTTACACCGCGCCCGGGGATGCCGTGCTGATCCAGTCACCGGTTTACTATCCATTTTCGGAAGTCATTGCGGATAACGGCAGAAGAGTTGTCAGCAGCACGCTGGTGCTCGGCGATGATAACCGCTATCACATGGATGTGGCGGATTTCGAGGAGAAGCTGAAAGCTGAAAACGTGAAGCTCTTTTTCCTCTGCAATCCGCACAACCCGGTCGGAAGAGTCTGGACGAAAGAGGAGCTGACGGCGATCGGCGATCTCTGCGTGCAGTATGGCGTGACCGTTGTAAGTGATGAGATCCATGGAGATTTCATTTTTAAGGGCGAGCATCAGGTGTTTGCTGCGATCAAAAAAGAGTACGAGGACATCACGATCACCTGCACCGCGCCGAGTAAGACATTCAATCTGGCAAGTATGATGATGTCAAACATCTTTATCGCCAACCCGGAACTCCGTGCGAAATTCCGGAAACAGCTCGATGCAGCCGGAACGAGCCAGCTTGGTGTGATGGGTCTGGTGGCATGCGAGACGGCATATAATAAGGGCGAGGAGTGGTATGAGGCAATGCTTTCCTATGTGAAGGCAAATGCAGAATTTACAAGGCAGTATGTGGAGGAGCAGATTCCGGGCGTGAAGATGATCGACCTGGAGGGAACATATCTCGTATGGCTCGATTTCCGCGAGACGGGGCTTTCTGTCGACGAACTGGAAGACCTGATCATCAACAAGGCGAAGCTGTGGCTCGACAGCGGCAAGATCTTCGGAGACTGCGGTCGCGGCTTCCAGCGGATCAACATCGCCTGCCCGCGCGCAACCCTGACCGAGGCACTGGAGCGGATTCGGGATGCGATGAAAAGCAGATAAAGCCACACCGATGAGATGCGTAGCATTTTGGAAGTTGGCTCTGAACAGTGACGAAAACATGTTGAAAAGGCGCAGCTTACGGAACATCTTTTTGGGAGATATGATTTTTTTTGTGTCTCCGGTAGAGAAAGAAGAAAGCTGCGCCTCCGCATATCAAAACGAGTACTTTCACCGGAATCTGATATACCGGATACACAGAGGTATAAATGCAATGATATTCTGGCGAAGAAACTTCGCTTTCCTCAGCAGGGCTCGGGCTCCAGGAAAAAGATGCCAGAATTCGAAAATATTTTTTATCAGAAGAAAACTGGCTATAAGGAAGATAAAAATCTGGGTTTCCAGGCGTTGTGATTTTCCGTTCCAGCGTCCAGGGTTCTTCCGTGCTGTTCCGAGTCCACAATTCTGCTTTTTCTAATTCAAAAAGATACATCAGTGGATCTGTCTCCAGACGGATAAAGTCTTCTTTCGCAGTTCTTACCTGGGTTATATTTTGAAAATCGAAAACTGTCTGATATAACAAAGAACGATCTGATTTTTCCTGATAGGTGAGTACATTTGCGGCATACAGATCTTGGAAACTTTTTGTCTTTTCAGATCGTTTAAAAAAATAGAAATCGATAGGTTTGGAAGAAGTTTTTCGATACTCGTTTTCTAAACTGGATTCTATTGGCGAAGCATTTTCTGGTACGTTTTCTTTTAAAAAAGAGCACAATACCGTATCGTCATTTTCGAATGCAGTGTCTGCTTTGACTGGAACAGAAAAACAGAATAACAGGGTGAAAAATAAAAATTTGATTTTTTTCATAATGAGTTACCTCTTATTTATGGCTTTATTCAGTTGATGCCGGATTTAAAAGTTTTTTTGAATGGTTGTTCTGTACTTTTTGTTCCTGCAATTCCTAAAACATTCATAATCTGCCCGTTTTTCTACGAGTAATGGCGACTTGCTCATGATTTTACTTAAATTACTTGAAAATACCTTAAACACAATTTGCCTATCAGAGAAATTTGTGCTTCTGGATAGGCAAATTGTTACTTTGAAAGAGTAATTAGAAATTAAATGTACTTGTATGTGGTGAATGAAAGTTTAATAACTTAGGTTCATTGTTTTATATGCAGTATAGGCTGTTCCTGATGGAGAGTAGCTAATTCCACCACCGTTGTAGGAAAAAGAGATACTGTAGCCGGTTTTCTGGGGATTATATAAGTATCCCATTACAATTCTTTTATCACTGCTATTACCTGCAGTAGCGTGACAGTATGTAACACCTTTAAGCTTCATGGCATAGTCGGGTGTTCCTAGTTGACTCCCTGAAAATTCAGCACCAGATAATTGCTGATTATTTGCAGTAAGAGTTCCTCCGACTTTCCAATCGTTCATAGTATTATCTTTGTACCATAATTTTCCACCATATTCATACGGTCTCATAGCAGCGCCTAATTGAAAAGAAAAACTGTCTTTTCCGCGAGGTTGTTTATTAGAAGTAAACTCGTATGTTGGATAGATATAAATGGTTGATGCATTTTTAAAAGCTGATGCAGTAAAGGAAATACCGGTTAAAGTTTCGCTACTGAGTATCGATATTTGATTTTCGATATTTGAATTAATATATTCAAAATGTTTACCTCCACTTTTTAAGTCATCCACAATGAACTGCATGACGTCATCATCCAGCTTTTCTATTTCCTTTTGTGGCATTCCGGTTTTTAATAGATATGCTTTGTTAGATAGAACAACATTATTATCTGCCTTTACATTGCAAATTACCATATTTAAGGACAGAATACAACAAATAAAAAATGCAAGACATGTTTTTAATTTTTTCATGATGAGTGGTCTCCTTTCATAAGTATTGTTGGATGGTTTTAGTTTTTTATTTATCCTTAGATTAGTGCACTATCTGAAAAGTAAATTCGTTCGTTAATATGGATGATAAAATAGAAAATTAATA
>ENA-OZHJ01001284-OZHJ01001284.1-human-gut-metagenome-genome-assembly--contig:-NODE-1284-length-9732-cov-4.373670_pt1 | contig 9732 bp, 9 predicted proteins | sample MGYA00244663_ERZ653672 | MGnify/ENA primary metagenome ERZ653672 (study PRJEB26926, sample SAMN06165215) | human gut metagenome | biome: ENVO:00009003; feature: ENVO:2100002; material: ENVO:00002003... | reverse complement strand
GTCGTCGGCAGCGTCAGATGTGTATAAGAGACAGTGCAAACAGAGAAAACCACGGCTCAGAAAAGACTGGGTCGGGTGAAATAGGAGAAGCACTACTGACTGACCACCGGGGCGAAAGCCACCACTAAGGCCGGAGTAAGGCTGTATTCGTACAGCCCTGCTCCGGCTATTTTTGTCCCCAGAACTTTTTGCAAAACTTTTTTTAAAGCGGTAATTAGCCTTCCGCTTTAACTTTTACTATTAAGCCACAGCAAACGAAAGGAGGTGAGCAAGCGATGATGACAGCAATTGAACGGCGAGATGCAATTTTGGACAGGCTCTGTGTTCGTAGACACGACCAGGTCAAAAATCTGGCAGAAGAATTCGGTGTGTCCGAAAAGACCATCCGCACAGATATTGAAGTCCTCGCTTGCTCATATCCAATTGAGACTGTCCGTGGCAGACACGGCGGAGGTATTTATGTGGCGGACTGGTACCACCGTGGCAGAAAGACCCTTTCGCCGGAGCAGGCGGCACTCTTAAAGAAGCTGGCTCCCAGCTTAGAGGGGCATGACCTGGAAGTCATGAACAGCATCATCAATCAGTTTGCTGGCTCCTATTAATCACGGGATACACCCCCGAATGACACGAAAGGCAAAGGTGAATTTTTATGAAACGAGTATTTATTTGTTCTCCGTATCGTGGAGATGTGGAGAGAAACCTCAAGGCAGCAAGAAAGCACGCCCGTATGGCGGCAATCATCGGTTATTGCCCGATTGCACCCCACCTGTTCTTCCCTCAGTTTTTGAATGACAAAGACCCGGAGGAACGCATCCAGGGAATCACCCTCGGTGTGGAGCAGATGAAAATCTGTGATGAGGTCTGGGTGTTCGGAGGTCATATCAGCAATGGCATGGCCTACGAATTGGAGAAAGCCAAGGAACTGAAAATCCCGGTTCGTCTCTATGACAATGAAGGCAACCGTATCAACCCGGCAACCATGATGATTGATGACCGTATCAGCGATGCATACCGCAATGCTATCTATGGCCTTGAGTTTGTATAAGAAAGGATGACGCACATGAACGATATTTATCTGACTATTGCAGATGGATTTGAAAAGCTGGCTGCTGGATATCGTGCTTTGGCTGGCAATACCACTGCTCCGGCAGAGAGCGAACCTGCTCCAAAAGCGGAAACTCCTGCAGAGGAAAAGGAGATCACCATTGAGGAAGTCCGTGCAGTTCTCGCAGCAAAGTCCGAGAACGGAAAGCGGAAGGAAGTCAAAGACCTTCTTTTCAAATATGATTCCGGCAAATTGTCCGGGGTCAAGAAATCTGATTATGCAGCCCTCCTGGCTGATGCGGAGGCACTCTGATGGGTGCCCACGCAAGAAACTCTCCTTCGGCTTTGCACCGCACACTGAATTGCCCGCCCTCCTTGGTGCTTGGTGAGCAATTCCAGGATGAGGAGAGTCAGTACGCCGCAGAAGGCTCTGCCGGACACGCTCTGGCAGAACACCTTATCAAAAAGCACCTGAAACAGCGTACCAAACGCCCGGTATCCGACTATTACTCCGATGACCTTATGGAAGCAGTAGAAGATTATGTGGCTTTCGTCATTGAGAGGATTGAGGAAACCAAGCGAGAATGTCAAAGCCCTCTCTTCTCTGTTGAGCAGCGTGTGGATATTTCAGAATATTCCCCGGACTGCTTCGGCACTGCGGATATGGTGATTGTAACCGATAAAGTTGCTCACATCATCGATCTGAAGCTGGGACGAGGCGTTGAAGTATCAGCGGAAGAAAATCCACAGCTTATGGCTTACGGGCTTGGCGTTCTGGAAATGGCAGAAATGCTCTATGACATTAAAACGGTGAGGCTCACGATTTTTCAGCCGCGTATCAGTAACTACAGCACGTGGGATATTTCTCCCGATGCACTGAAAGCCTGGGGTGAGGAGGTTTTGAAACCTCGCTCTGCTATGGCTCTCGCAGGGGCAGGAGAGTTCCAGGCTGGAAGCTGGTGCCGATTCTGTAAGGCTCGTAACCAGTGCCGTGCCAGAGCCGAGGAATTTCTTCGTCTGGCAAAGATGGAGTTCCGGCAGCCCGCCCTTCTCTCAGATGACGAGATTGCGGAAGTTCTGAAAATTTCAGATGAACTCGCAAAGTGGGCAGCAGACATTTACACCTTCGCACAGGACCAGGCTATCATCCACGGAAAACAGTGGAAGGGATATAAGCTGGTGGAAGGTCGTAGCAATCGTAAGTATTCCAGCGATGATGAAGTGGCTGAAGCTGCGAAAGCCGCCGGATATACAGACATCTACAAACAGTCTCTCATTGGCGTGACAGAGATGGAACGCCTTATGGGAAAGAAGGAATTTGCCCGTATCCTTGGCAAGCTGGTGTATAAACCCCAGGGAAAAGTTACCCTCGTGCCGGATACAGACAAGCGTGAAGCTATCAATACATCAACCGCTGCGGCGGATTTTCAGGAGGAATAAATTATGAATACCAACAATACTACCAAAGTTATCGTACCTTGCCGTTTTTCTTATCTGCACTGCTGGGAGCCCGACTCTGTAAATGGCGGCGATCCCAAGTACAGCGTATCAGCCATCGTGGATAAGAAGGACACCAAAACCATCGCCGCTATTAAGGCAGCTATCGAACAGGCAAAGAAGGACTCCGTTTCCAAGTGGGGCGGCAAAGTTCCGGCAAATCTCAAACTGCCTCTCAGAGATGGTGATATCGACCGTCCTGATGATGAAGCCTATACTGGCTGTTACTTCTTCAATGCGAACAGCCGTCAGGCTCCCCAGGTTGTGGATGCGAAGGTTCAGCCTATCCTTGACCAGAACGAGGTGTACTCTGGCTGCTACGGTAAAATCAGCGTGACTTTCTACGGATACAATTCCAACGGTAATCGCGGTATCGCCGCCGGCCTTGGTAATATCCAGAAACTGAAGGATGGCGAGAGCCTGGGTGGTCGTTCTAATGCTGCGGATGACTTCCAGACTGAGGAAGAGGATGACTTCCTGGCGTAATCATTCGGGAGGGCGAGGTTCGCTCTCCCTTACATAAAAAATGCCTCCACTCGTCCGGCTGTGGTGAGTATGTTGCCAAAGCCGGAAGTGGAGGACTTCCCGATTCATTATTTCCTGGGTCCGTTTATTCAGTCGACCCCTATTGGCTACATTATAACGCCATTTGATAAGAAAAGGAAGTGCCGATTTAAGCGAAAGGAGTGATTTCATGGCCCTTTTGGCTATTGATATAGAAACTTATTCAGATGTGGATTTGACGAAGTCCGGCGTTTACGCCTATAGCGACAGTCCGCAGTTTGAAATTTTGCTGTTTGCCTATGCCTTCGATGAAGAGGAAACGCAAATAGTAGACCTTGCCTGTGGAGAAAAACTCCCACAGAGAGTGCTGGGTGCGCTGGAGGATACTTCGGTTATAAAGACCGCTTTCAATGCAGCGTTTGAACGCACGTGTATTTCTAAGTACCTGGGCAGGAAGCTGTCCCCAAAAGCGTGGCAGTGTACGGCTGTTCAGTCGGCAATGCTTGCCCTTCCCCTTTCACTGGACGGGGTTGGTGAGGTGCTGGATATACAGAGAAAAAAGCTGAAGGAAGGAACTGACCTGGTTCGGTTCTTCTCCATGCCGTGTAAACCTACAAAGGCAAATGGCGGCAGAACCAGAAATCTTCCGAAAGATGAGCCGGAAAAGTGGGAGAGGTTCAAAGTTTATTGTATCCGAGATGTGGATGCAGAACGTGAGATTCGGTATAAGCTGCGAAACTATCCGATTTCAGAGAGTGAAATGCAGCTCTATCAAATGGATCAGAACATCAACGACCGTGGGATACTGGTTGACCGCGAATTGGTGGCAAATGCAGTCCTTTGTGATACGCAGTACAAGGAATCCATCACCGCCAGAGCCTATGAATTGACTGGGCTTGAGAATCCAAACTCTCCGGCTCAAATCAAGGGGTGGTTAAACGACCGTGGCATGGAAGTAGAAAGCCTGGATAAAAAAGCGGTGAAAAACATGATTTCTGATGCAGACGGTGAGGTGCTTGAAGTCTTGAAGTTACGGTTACTCATGGCAAAGACCTCCGTAAAAAAATATGAAGCCATTGAGCGTTCTGTGTGCAGTGATGGAAGATGCCACGGTCTGCTCCAATTCTATGGGGCAAACAGAACCGGGCGTTGGGCCGGCAGACTGGTGCAGGTGCAGAACCTTCCGCAGAACCATATTGTGGACTTGGAACTGGCAAGGTCACTGGTAAAGAATCAGCAATTCGACCTTATAGATTTGCTGTATGATTCCACCCCTGGGGTGCTTTCAGAACTGATCCGAACAGCCTTTATACCCAAACCGCACACACGATTTATCGTTGCTGACTTTGCAGCGATTGAAGCCAGAGTGCTTGCCTGGTTTTCCGGGGAACGGTGGCGGCTTCAGACCTTTGCAGACGGTGGGGATATTTACTGTGCTTCTGCATCGCAGATGTTCGGAGTACCTGTTGTAAAGCATGGTGAAAACGGACACCTCCGGCAGAAAGGGAAAATCGCCGAACTGGCTCTGGGCTACGGCGGTTCGGTTGGTGCGTTGACCTCAATGGGTGCCTTGGACATGGGAATGCAAGAGGAAGAACTCCAGCCGCTGGTGAATCAGTGGCGTTCCTCCAACCCTCATATCACAAAGTTCTGGTGGGATGTGGATGCGGCGGCAGTAAAGGCAGTGAAGGAACGGACAAGCATTACACTTGGAAATCTGTGTTTTACCTATCGCTCCGGCATTCTGTTTGTTACTTTACCGTCCGGCAGAACACTCTCGTATATCAAACCTCGTATGACTCAGAACCGCTTCGGTCGGGAGAGCCTTTCCTATGAGGGCGTTGGTGAAAGTAAAAAGTGGATGAGAATTGAAACCTATGGCCCGAAGCTGGTGGAAAATATCGTACAGGCCACAGCGAGGGATTTACTGGCTCTTGCAATGCTCCGCTTGCAGGATGCAGGGTTTGAAATCGTAATGCACATACATGATGAAGCTGTACTCGAAGTGCCGGAGGGGGTTTCCAGTGTAGAAGAAATCTGTCGAATTATGGCGATAGCCCCGGACTGGGCTACTGGGCTTCCGCTTCGTGCAGATGGATATGAATGCCTGTTTTATAAAAAGGACTAAGGAGGTTATCTTCATGGGAATCAGTTACTATAACGGGTCTGGTTATCCTGACCCGACCGCACACTATGCAGTACGACATCTGGAGGAAGAAGAAAAAATGCTCCATATCGAGTATCCGACCGGGCATATGGACATTCGCATGGATAAGTTTTTTCCCGCTACCCTTGACCGGGCAAGAAAACTATTCCGGCTGATGGCGATGCATTCATCTCATGAGGAGCAGAAACGCCTGCTGGTGTTTCTCTCTGGTAAGGAGCTGCGATTAGCAGAAAAAGCGGAAACATACAGAAAGCAGAAAATGGGTAGCACCAAGAAAAGCGATGCTCACAAATTTGAATCGCTGGCGAAAGAGGCAGAAACCCAGATGCATCGCACAAAGAGGAATATGGAACTGCTCTGTGAGATATGCAAATTGGAGGTGGCAAAATGAAACTGAAAATCAGCACGGGTAATTCCCGTATGGATAAGAAGTGGAATCTGGTGGAAATGGAACTGTCAGAGTTCCGTGACCGTATTTCCCAGACTCATCGAACTGCTGAAACCGTAGAGCAGTATCGAAAACTGGGAAAAGCAAAGCAGGATGATATCAAGGATGTAGGCGGATTTGTACTTGGCACATTAAAAGGTGGCAGACGAAAAAAGGACTGTGTCCTCACTCGTTCTGGATTATCGCTGGATATGGACTATGCCACTCCAGACATCATTGAACAGATCGAGATGTTTTTCTCATTCCACTGCCTGTTTTACAGTACGCATAAACACACGCCGGAGAAGCCCAGACTTCGTTTGATTATTCCTCTGAGTCGTGAGGTGACCCCGGACGAGTATTGTGCCGTGGCCAGAAAAGTTGCGGAAGAAATCGGCATTGAACTTTTTGACGATACGACCTATGAGCCGAGCCGCTTGATGTATTGGCCTTCCACTTCTTCTGACGGTGAGTTCCTTTTCAGAGAAGTGGACGGTGAGGCACTTGACCCAGATGAGGTTCTTTCCAAATACACGGACTGGCATAACACCGCAGAGTGGCCGGTTTCTAAACGGCAGCAGAGTGTAGTCCAGCGTGATATTAAGAAACAGGCAGACCCATTGGAAAAGCCGGGAACAGTTGGAGCATTCTGCCGTACTTATACGGTTGCTGATGCCATTGATACCTTTATTCCAGATGTGTATAAGCATAGTGCGATGCCGGGGCGATATGACTATATTCCTGCCGACTCTCAGGCAGGCGTTGTTCTCTATGAGGACAAATTCGCATACAGCCACCATGCCACTGATCCTGCCTGCGGTAAGCTGATGAACGCTTTTGATGTGGTGCGTATCCATAAGTTTGGGGCATTGGATGCCCGTGCAGATGTGGATACTGACCCGGCTAAACTTCCGTCCTTTAAGGCAATGCAGGAATTTGCTGTTCAGGATGAGCGAGTGAAGATGCAGCTTGCGAAAGAACGTGTGGGTCTTGCCCAGGCGGAGTTTGCAGAGGAATTGGATGAGGAAAACTGGCAGACTATTCTGGAACTGGACAAGACAGGTAAGGTCAAGGATACCTTAAACAATATCGCTAACATCATCCGCTACGACCCTAATCTTAAGCCAATTGTCTATAACGAGTTCAAAAGCACCATTGATGTTGTGGATGAACTTCCGTGGAAACAGGTCAAGCCGGGTTGGGCTGATGCAGATCTTGCCAATGCCAAACTGTACTTTGAAAGAGTGTATGGAATCTGGTCACCGACCAAATTCAAAGATGCTTTGCTGGCTGTTGTTTCCGCAGAGAGATTGTACCATCCGATTAAGGAATATTTTGCTACCCTCCAGTGGGATGGCGTGGAGCGTTTGGATACCTTGCTCGTGGATTACATGGGTGCGGACGATTCTCCCTATGTGAGAGCAGTAACCAGAAAGGCTCTGACGGCTGCGGTTGCCAGAATTTACGAACCTGGCATCAAGTTTGATTCGATGTTGGTGATCAGCGGTCCCCAGGGTATGGGTAAGTCCACCTTCTTTGCCCTGCTCGGTAAGGAGTGGTTTTCAGATTCGCTCTCCATCGCAGATATGCGTGATAAGACCGCATCTGAAAAACTGCAAGGATACTGGATTTTAGAGATTGCCGAGATGAACGGTATCAAAAAAGTGGATGTCGAAACGGTCAAATCCTTCATCAGCCGCACGGACGATAAGTTCCGGCAGGCGTATGGCACGGTAGTGGAAAGCCATCCACGAACCAATATCATAGTCGGCTCCAGCAACTCAGACAGTGGTTTCCTTCGAGATATTACAGGCAACCGCCGATTCTGGCCTGTCAATGTAACTGGTGAGGGAAAACATCATCCTTGGGAACTGGAATCGGTAGACCAGGTTTGGGCGGAGGCGATTGTCCGCTATCGTGAGGGCGAAGAACTCTACCTCAAAGGCAGTGTGGCTGCAGAAGCCTTTGTCCGACAGCAGGAAGCGATGGAGTCGGATGACCGAGAAGGAATTGTGGAGGAATATCTGGAACGCCTTCTCCCTGCCGATTGGAGTGGTATGGACTTGTATCAGCGTAGGAGCTTCCTCGGCGGTAGCGAGTTTGGAGGTGCCACAGCTACGGGTATAGTGCGCCGGGAGAAGGTGTGCATCATGGAAATCTGGTGCGAGTGCTTTGGAAAAGAGCGTCAGAACCTTAAGCGGACGGACTCTTATGAAATCGAAGGTATTCTGAAGAAACTGGGTGGCTGGCAGAAGACTACTGAAACAAAAACGGGAAAGACACATTTCCCTATCTATGGTCCCCAGAAAACTTTTGTCCGGCACGAGGATTAACCACTTCGGCATATGCCTATCCCTGCCTTGCATTGAAATGGCACGAAGATAGGCATAGCCGATAAACGGTAGTCGGTCACGCAGTTATCCAGCGTTTGTGCCTATGTGCCTATCTTTTCTCTATAAAGTATGGGTAAAGAAAAATAAAGGAAATAGGCATATGCAGGAAGCGTGTGCGCGCATAAGAAATTTGATTACTTTGGCACGGAATACGGAACGGAAAGGAGATGGCCGAATGCGTGAAAGTACAGTAGAAAGGAAGTTTACCACGGAAGTAAAAAAGCGTGGTGGGCTGGCAGTCAAATTCGTGTCCCCCGGATTAGATGGGGTGCCTGACCGTTTGGTATTGTTCCCTGGCGGCAGGCTGGCATTTGTGGAACTGAAAGCACCGGGGAAGAAGCCGAGACCGCTTCAGCTAAAGAGAAAGAGGATGCTTGAGAGGTTAGGCTTTCCTGTTTATGTAGTTGATAATATTGAACAGATCGGAGGTATCCTAGATGAAATACAAAGCACATGATTATCAGCAGTATGCAACAGATTTTATAATCGAACATCCTGTGAGCTGCCTGATCCTTGATATGGGACTTGGCAAAACGGTCATCACGCTTACGGCACTGTGGCTTCTGCTGTTTGACTATTTTGAAGTAAGACGGATCTTGGTGATAGCACCGAAGCGTGTGGCAGAGACCACATGGCCGGCAGAGATAAAAAAGTGGGAGCATCTTTACGGCATGACATTTGCCGTGGCAATGGGAACTGCAGAGCAGAGAAAGGAAGCACTCCTGTCAGGGGCTGATGTGACGATCATTGGAAGGGACAATGTTTCCTGGATGACAAAAAACATATTTTTTGATTTTGACATGGTCATCATTGATGAGTTGTCGAGCTTCAAGTCCCCAAAGGCACAGAGGTTCAAAGACCTGAAAAAAGTAAGGCCGATGGCAAAGCGTGTGGTCGGGCTTACGGGAACACCGGGAAACCTCATGGACTTATGGGCAGAGATCGGAATCCTTGATATGGGGCAGAGGCTTGGAAGATATATCGGCGGCTACCGTGACAGGTTCTTTCTGCCGGATAAGCGGAATCGAGAGATCATCTTTTCGTATAAACCGAGGGAAGGGGCAGAAGAAAAAATATATGAACTGATCTCCGATATCAGCATTTCCATGAAAGCAGTGGATTATCTTGATATGCCGGAATGTGTAAGCAACCGGGTGTCCGTTTCCATGTCGGAATCCGAACAGGGGCTTTATGACAGGATGGCAGATGAAATGATCCTCGAATACGGGGAAGGGCAGGACATCGATGCGGTAAATGCAGCAGCCTTAAGCAACAAGCTCCAGCAGATGGCAAACGGTGCGGTCTATGATGAATCCGGCAATGTCCGTAATATCCATGACAGAAAACTGGATGCTCTGGAAGATCTGATCGAATCGGCAAACGGAAAACCGCTTCTGGTTGCATACTGGTTCAAGCATGACAGGGAGAGGATATTGAAACGGTTTCCGGCAAGGGACATCAATACAAAGAAGGATATTGAGGACTGGAATGAAGGGAAAATCCCGGTGGCACTGATCCATCCGGCATCGGCAGGACACGGACTGAATCTTCAGGAAGGCGGTTCAACCATCGTGTGGTTCTCGCTTACATGGTCCCTTGAACTGTATCAGCAGTTAAATGCCAGACTTTACAGACAGGGGCAGAAACACACCTGTCTCTTATACACATCTCCGAGCCCACGAGACATGCGCAGATCTCGT
>ENA-OZHJ01001282-OZHJ01001282.1-human-gut-metagenome-genome-assembly--contig:-NODE-1282-length-9740-cov-3.824884_pt1 | contig 9740 bp, 8 predicted proteins | sample MGYA00244663_ERZ653672 | MGnify/ENA primary metagenome ERZ653672 (study PRJEB26926, sample SAMN06165215) | human gut metagenome | biome: ENVO:00009003; feature: ENVO:2100002; material: ENVO:00002003... | reverse complement strand
GCGTCAGATGTGTATAAGAGACAGTTCTTGGACAGGGGCCCGGATGCGCGTTTGCTCAGTCCCGTTTCAGGTTTTGCAGAAGCCATGTTCACATCCTCCTTATGCGTTCGAATGAGGTTTCATGCCCTTTATTGTATCGGCAGCTCCCGCCGCTCGCCATGCGCCAGGGGAATCGTCACGCAATCATAACCTGCGCGGGCCATGAGCTCGTACGCCTCGTGGATACCGAAGGCGACGTCAACCGGCTTGTGCGCGTCGGTGCCCACGAACGTCAGCGCGCCGGGCGCCAGATTGATGTAGATGCCGTTCATCACGGGACGCAGTTCGTCGTCGGCCGTGGCGAAGATCGTCTTGTTGATGCCGTTGACCAGCGTATCCACGTCCATGCTCAGCTCCTTCTTCTCGGCGCTCAGCTGCGGTACGGCGGGATAGCTCACGGCGCTCGCGCCGGGAATCGAGAGCGAACCGCTCTTCCAGTTGATCGTTATCTCCCAGTTCTTGTCGTTGACCTCGATGGTCAGCGGCAGTTCGGGGAACTCCTTCAGCGAGTCGAGCATCAGTTTGGCCGGCGCGGCGATCGTACCTTCGCTCTCGACGCTGTCCACCTCGATCTGCCCGACGAGCGTCGTCTCAAGATCCGAGGTGGTGACTTGCAGCGTGTTGCCGTTGAGTTCCAAGAGGAAGTAGTCCAGGATGGGCAGCGTGTTCTTATTGCTGATGACCTTGCCGGTGGTAGCCAGAAGCGAAAGCAGGGCCGAGCTTGATACGGAAAATTTCATACGTTGTTTCTGTTTTGTCTGTTTATGGTTTCTTACTCTAAAATTGCCAGTTTGTCGAGGGCCGTTTCGATCATCTTCCGCACGAACGGCTTGTAGTCGGTGTTCACGTCCTGCGCGATGCGCTGGGCGATGATCGTGCAGATCGTGGCGGCGCGGTGACCCATCAGGGCGGCCAGCCCCGCGAGCGCCGAACCCTCCATCTCGAAGTTGGTGATGCGGCGGCCTTCGTAGCCGAACGACTCGATCTTCTCGTTCAGCCGGGCGTCGTGCGGTTCGAGCCGCACCCAGCGGCCCTGTGGGGCGTAGAATCCCGGAGCGGCGATGGTGATGCCCTCGCGCGTGACGTCGCTGAAATGCTCGAACAGGGTCTTGTCGGCGTCGACGAAATAGGGGCGCGGCATCTTCTCGTACCAGCCCGTATGTTTTACGAACGCCTCTTCGAGCGCCAGGTCGCAGACCGCGTCGCGGCCCTTGTAGTAGCTCAACAGGCCGTCGAAGCCGCACGAAGTGCGCGAGAAGACGAATTCACCGACCTTGATGTCGGGCTGAATGGCGCCCGAAGTGCCCAGCCGCACCAGCGTGAGCCGCTTTTTTTCGGCCTTCTCCTGCCGCGTGGCGAAATCGACGTTGGCCAGCGCGTCCAGCTCCGTGACGCAGATGTCGATGTTGCCGATGCCGATGCCGGTCGAGAGGACCGTCATGCGTTTTCCTTTATAGCTGCCCGTCACGGTCTTGAACTCGCGGTTCGAAACCTCGCACTCCTTCGTGTCGAAAAATCCGGCTACGAGGGCCACGCGGCCGGGGTCGCCAACCAGGATCACCGTGTCGGCCAGCTGCCCGGGATGCAGGTGCAGGTGAAAAATCGAACCGTCGTCGTTGATAATCAATTCGGAAGCGGGAATGGTTCTCATAATTGTCGTTTTTTAATTTCCATAATTGGCATAAAAGTAATATATTTACCTCGAATATCAAAACTTCGAAGCGAATTTTTCATAAATATAAGTATCCGTAAAACCGAATAAAACATGACACTCATCAAATCCATTTCGGGCATCCGCGGCACGATCGGCGGACCCGCGGGCGAGAACCTGACGCCTCCCGACGTCGTCAAATTCACCACGGCCTACGTGCGCCTGATCGCCCGCCGCAATCCGGGCAAAAAACTTACCATAGTCGTAGGACGCGACGCCCGTATTTCGGGCGAAATGGTCTCGAACCTCGTGGAAGGGACCCTGCTGGCCTGCGGCGCGGACGTCGTCAACGTCGGGCTGTGCACCACCCCCGGGACCGAGATGGCCGTGATCGGCAAGAAGGCCGACGGCGGCATCATCATCACCGCCTCGCACAACCCCCGCCAGTGGAACGCCCTGAAACTGCTGAACTCCGACGGCGAGTTTCTCAACGACGCCGAGGGCAAGCAGGTGCTGGCCATGTCCGAGGAGGAGGATTACGACTACCCCGCGATCGACGCCATCGGCCATGTGCTGTCGCGCGAGGATTTCAACGACGAGCATATCCGCCGCGTGCTGGCGCTGCCGCTGGTCGACGTCGAAGCGGTGCGCAAACGCCGTTTCAAGGTCGTCGTCGACGCCGTGAACTCGGTGGGCGGCATCGTGATGCCGAAACTGCTGCGCGAACTGGGCTGCGAGGTCGTGGAGCTGAACTGCGAACCCACGGGCGAATTCGCCCACAACCCCGAACCGCTGCCGCAGAACCTCACGGAAATCTCGGAGGTCATCGTGCGCGAGAAAGCCGACCTGGGCATCGTCGTCGACCCGGACGTCGACCGGCTGGCGTTCGTCTCGGAGGACGGCTCGATGTTCGTCGAGGAGTACACGCTGGTGGCCGTCGCGGACTACATTCTTTCCGAAAAGCCCGGCAACACGGTTTCGAACCTCTCCTCGTCGCGCGCGCTGCGCGACGTCACGGAGCGTCATGGCGGCAAGTACTACGCCTCGGCGGTCGGCGAGGTCAATGTCGTGGCGAAGATGAAGGAGGTCGGCGCGGTGATCGGCGGCGAAGGCAACGGCGGAGTGATCTACCCCGAGCTGCACTACGGCCGCGACGCGCTGGTGGGCACGGCGCTCTTTTTGACGTGGCTGGCGAAGAAAGGCATGACGATGACCCGGCTGCGCGCCACCTACCCTTCGTACTACGCCTCGAAGAACAAAATCGAGCTGACGCCCGCCATCGACGTAGATAAAGTGCTGCGTGAGGTGAAGGGGCGTTATTCCGGTGAAAACGTGAACGATATAGACGGCGTGAAGATCGACTTCGCGGAAAATTGGGTGCACCTGCGCAAGTCGAACACCGAGCCGATCATCCGCGTCTACACCGAGGCGAAGTCGATGGACGAGGCCGACGCGCTGGCGCAGCGGTTCATTGCCGAAATCAAGGAAATCTGCAACATTTAAGACCATGAAAGAGAGTTTATTGATCCTCGCCGCAGCCCTCGCGATGGTCTCCTGCGGCGGAAATGCGCAGCAGAAGGCGGCGACAGCCGGGACGCAGCAGACAACGGCAGCGGCTCCCGACATGCACAATGCCGAGACCTCGCTCGACTACCTGGGCGTCTACAAGGGCACGCTGCCTGCGGCCGACTGCCCGGGAATCGAGACGACGCTGACGCTCGCGCCCGACGGTTCCTATGCCCTGCATCTGAAATACATCGACCGCGACTCGGAATTCGACGAGAAGGGCGCTTTCACGGTTAAGGAGAACCTGCTGACGCTGACGCCCTCGGAGGGCGGACAGCCCCAATATTACAAGGTCGAGGAGAACCGCCTGCGCCGCCTCGACGCCGAAAAACAACCTGTGACCGGCGCGCTGGCGGACAATTACACACTGCAAAAAACCACCGAATAAATGAATAAAGCAAAGGTTTATATAAAGGAGAATAAAGAACGGTTTATCAGCGAGTTGCTCGACCTGCTGCGTATCCCGTCGATCAGCGCGCAGTCCGAGCGCAAGCCCGATATGCAGCGTTGCGCCGAGTTTCTCGCGGCGGCGCTCGTGAAGGCCGGGGCCGACCGCGCCGACGTGCTGCCCACGGAGGGCAATCCGGTGGTTTACGCCGAGAAGACCGTCGATCCCGGGGCTAAAACGGTGCTGGTCTACGGCCACTACGACGTGATGCCCGTGGACCCGCGCGACGAGTGGCGCACGGAACCTTTCGAGCCGGTCATCCGCGACGGCCGCATCTGGGGCCGCGGCGCCGACGACGACAAGGGCCAGCTGTGGATGCACGCCAAGGCGTTCGAGGCGATGTGCGCCACCGATTCGCTGCCCTGCAACGTGAAATTCATGCTCGAAGGCGAGGAGGAGATCGGTTCGCCGAGCCTCTACGGCTTCTGCGAGCAGAACAAGGAGCTGCTCAAGGCCAATATTATATTGGTGTCGGACACGTCGATGATCTCGATGCAGACGCCGTCGATCACCTGCGGACTGCGCGGACTGGCCTACATGGAGGTCGAGGTGACGGGACCGGACAAGGACCTGCATTCGGGGCTGTTCGGCGGTGCGGTGGCCAACCCGGCCAACGTGCTGGCGCGGCTGGTGGCGGGACTCGTCGATGAGAACGGCCGCGTGACGATCCCCGGCTTCTACGACGACGTGCGGGAGCTGACGCCCGCCGAGCGCGAGGCGTTCAACAAGGCGCCGTTCAGCCTCGAGGATTACAAGAAGTCGCTGAAAATCGGCGACGTGGAGGGCGAAGCGGGTTACACGACGCTGGAACGCACCGGCGTGCGCCCGTCGCTCGACGTCAACGGCATCTGGGGCGGCTACACGGGCGAGGGGACCAAGACGGTCATTCCGTCGAAGGCTTCGGCCAAGATTTCGATGCGCCTCGTGCCGAATCAGGACTACCGCAAGATCTCGGAGCTGTTCGAGAAACATTTCCGCGCCATCGCGCCCGAGAGCGTGAAGGTCGTGGTGAAATCGCTCCACGGCGGCATGCCCTACGTCGCGCCGACCGACATGCCGGCCTACAAGGCGGCCGAGAAGGCCGTCGAGGCGACTTTCGGCAAAAAGCCCCTGCCCTTCTACTCGGGCGGTTCGATCCCCATTATCAGCGGATTCGAGTCCATCCTGGGCATCAAGTCGCTGCTGATCGGCTTCGGTCTGGCCGAGGACGCCATCCACTCGCCCAACGAAAGCTACGGACTCGAGCAGTTCGACAAGGGCGTGGAGACCATTCCGCTGTTCTACAAGTATTTCGCCGAATCCGAATAGCATGTACGACGAACTGCTGAAATTCGCCGTGCAGCTGGCGAAGGCCGCGGGCGGAATACAACTCGCCTACTTCCGGGGCGACAGGCTGTCGATCGAGACCAAATCCAACGTCTACGACGTGGTGACGCGCGCCGACAGGGAGAGCGAGGAACTGATTGCCGGCATGATCGCGGAGCGTTATCCCGACCATGCCATTCTGGGCGAGGAGGGCGGCTGCCGGGGCAACGCCGCGAGCGACTGGCGCTGGGTCGTCGACCCGCTCGACGGCACGACCAATTACAGTCAGGGACTTCCGCTGTTCACGGTTTCGATAGCCCTCCAGTACAGGGGCGAAACCATCGTGGGGGTCGTCTACGCACCCTACCTGAACGAGCTGTTCACGGCGACGAAGGGCGGCGGGGCATATCTGCAATACGCTTCGCGGGAGCCGGAACGCATCCGCGTCGGGGAGAAACAGACGCTCGCCACCTCGGTCATCGCCTCGGGATTCCCCTACGACAAGGACGTGAATCCGGACAACAACAGCGACAACGTCGCACGGATCATCCCCTATGTGCGGGATGTCCGGCGGCTGGGTTCTGCGGCCTACGACATCAGCTGCGTCGCCGCCGGACTGCTGGACGGCTACTGGGAACTGGCGCTGCACGAATGGGACGTCTGCGCCGCCGAACTGATCCTCGCCGAGGCCGGGGGCGTCGTCTGCGACCTGCGCCGCGACCGGGGCATCTCGATCGTCGCGGGCAACGGCGCGATCGTGAAGGAAATCTTGAAGTACGTGCGGTAAATTCACCGAAAACCAAATCGTTGCAAGCGTTGCAGCCTATTCTGAATGAGGGCGGGAGTAAATTCCCGCCCTTACACATGTGTGTTTATTAAAATTTTTTCTTATTTTTGACCCGAACAAAAAAACAGAACAACATGTGCGGAATAGTCGGATATGTCGGGCGGCGCGACGCGTGCCCGATTCTGATAAAGGGGCTTCACCGCCTCGAATACAGGGGATACGACAGTGCGGGCGTCGCGCTGGTCAACCCGGACGGGCGTCTCAACGTATTCAAATGCAAGGGCAAGGTCTCCGATCTGGAGCATTTCCTCGACGGAAAGGACCTCGGCGGCAATATCGGCATCGCCCACACCCGCTGGGCCACGCACGGGGTTCCGAACGACGCCAACGCCCATCCCCACTACTCCGAATCGGAGAACATAGCCCTGATACACAACGGCATCATCGAGAACTACCGCGTGCTGAAGGACGCCCTCGAACAGAACGGATACACCTTCCGCAGCAGCACCGACTCCGAGGTGTTGGTGAATCTGATCGAATACGTCCGGGCGACCAGCGGCTGCTCGCTGCCCGAAGCCGTGCGGCAGGCCCTCCGGCAGGTGATCGGCGCCTACGCCATCGCCGTCGTCGAGAAGGGCAACCACGACCGGATCGTCGCCGCGCGGCAGAGCAGCCCGATGGTCGTGGGCGTGGGCGACGGGGAGTTCTTCCTCTCGTCCGACGCCGCGTCGATCATCGAATACACCGAGGATTTCGTCTACGTGGGCGACGGCGAAATCGCCGTGATCGACCGCAACGCCCCGCTGAAAATCGTCACGCTGGACAACCACGACGCGAAGATCGACATCAAGAAACTCCAGCTGTCGATCTCGCAGCTGGAAAAGGGCGGCTATCCCCATTTCATGCTCAAGGAGATTTACGAGCAGCCCCGGACCATCGTCGACTGCATCCGCGGACGCATCAACCCCGACACCTGCGAGGTGAAACTTTCGGGCGTGATCGACCACCGCGACAGGTTCGTGAACGCCCGGCGCATCATTTTCGTGGCGTGCGGCACGTCGTGGCACGCCTCGCTGATCGGCGAACACCTCGTGGAGTCGATCTGCCGCATTCCCGTCGAGGTGGAGTACGCCTCGGAGTTCCGCTACCGCAACCCCATCATCCGCGAGGACGACATCGTCGTGGCCGTGTCGCAGTCGGGCGAGACGGCCGACACGCTGGCCGCCGTCGAACTGGCCCGCAAGGCCGGGGCGTTCGTCTTCGGCATCTGCAACGTCGTCGGCTCGTCGATCGCCCGGGCCACGGATTCGGGGGCCTATATCCACGTGGGGCCCGAGATCGGCGTCGCCTCGACGAAGGCTTTCACCGGGCAGGTGACCGTGATGGCCATGCTGGCGCTGGCCGTGGGCCGCGAGAGAGGAACCGTCACGGAGGCGTATTACAACGAGGTTTCGGCGGCGCTGCTGCACCTGCCCGAGACGATGGAAGAGGTGCTGAAAGTCGCCCCGCAGGTCGCCGACCTGGCGAAAATATTCACCTATGCCCACAACTTCATCTACCTCGGCCGCGGGTACAACTACCCCACGGCGCTCGAAGGCGCGCTGAAACTCAAGGAGATTTCGTACATCCACGCCGAAGGTTACCCCGCGGCCGAGATGAAGCACGGCCCCATTGCGCTGATCGACGCCGAGATGCCCACCGTGGCCATCGCCACGCCGGACCACACCTACGAAAAAACGGCCTCGAACATCGAGGAGATCAAGGCCCGCGGCGGCAAGATCATCGCCGTCATCGCCCGCGGCGACGAACAGGTGCGCCGCTCGGCCGACTTCGTGATCGAGGTCCCGGTGATCGCCGAGTGCCTGATGCCCATCGTGGTATCGGTCCCGCTGCAACTGCTGGCCTACTACATCGCCGTCTACAAGGGCCGCAATGTCGACCAGCCCCGCAACCTCGCCAAGTCGGTGACGGTGGAGTGATCACGCGCCGCACGGCAAACGAAAATCCGCAGCTTCCCGGGGGAGGCTGCGGATTTTTCATCTGCGGCGGACGCCTAATGCCCGTAGTTGGCGTCGATGTAGTCGGAAATCCCGAAATCCTTCGGAACTGCGGGCGCATCGAGCGGCGTGATGCGGACGTCGGTCACCAGCCGCTGCCGTTTGAAGACCAGCTTTTCGAGAAACGAGTCGATCTCGCCGCGGTTCTCGGTCATCGGCCGCCACGCCATCGAATGATTGGTCTCGGCGACGGAGTAGAACGCGTGCGGAACTCTGCGCCGCGCGAGGTCGTCGGCAATGCTCTTCGAGCCGAACAGCCAGACTCCGTCGACACCGAGCGCGCCGTAGGGCACATTGCGGTCGGCGTCGCCGTGGAAAAGCAGCATCGGCGCGGGATCGCGCGCCCAGCGCAGGCTGTCCTGCGCATCGCAAACGGCTCCCGCAAAGGCGATTACCCCGGCGTAGCTAAAGTCCTGCGTGAACTTCCCGGCGGTCAGCGGATGCCCGTTGCAAAGCCAGTACTCGCCCATCAGCACCGTGATGGCCCCGGCGCTCGACCCGCACGTCACGATCCGCGAAGGATCGACGTCCGGCATATGCCGGCAGATATAGGCCGTGGCGTCGTAGAGGTCCTCCGTCGCCATCGAAAGCGTCATGTCCAACGCCTGCGTGAAATGCTCCTCGTCGAGCAGGCCGGCCTGTCTGGCCCGCTTCATCCCCAGCCGGTAGTCGATCGACACGACGACGAACCCCTTGCGGGCGTAGTAGTCGAAGAAGGGGCGGAAACGCCGGTTGTCCCGCGTTCCGGTCATAAAGCCGCCGCCGAAAAGGAACATCAGGCAGGGTTTCGCCCGGCTGTCGGGCGAGAGGAGCGCATAACGGTCCAGCCGCAGCGTGTCGGCATCCCGCACGGCATAGACGAAGGTCTCTTTTTCGATCTTCCGCGGCGTCGCATCGTCGTTCTGCGCCCCGGCCGGCGTCCACAGAAACAGTGCAGCGATCAGAAACAGACGTCTCATGTCACTGCATCTCTTCGTGGGCGTAGCGGATCGCCCGGTTCAGAATGGCGATGAACGGCTGCGTGCGGCGGAACTGCTCGACGGTGCGTTCCAGCAGGTCGGGTGCGAGCAGGAACTCCTCGGCGATGGGCTGTTCGAGGTAGAAATCCTTCAGCTTCAGCATCTCGGCATAGGGGCTGTCGGCCGGGAATCCCGTCGGGACCCGCTTGAGCCTGTTGCCGCTGCACAGCCGGAACCCTTTGGCCTTCCGGATCGCCGCCTCGATCTGCGCGCCGTTGTCGAGCACCTCCTCGCGGATCGACCGCAGCACCGTCGGCTCGATGCACACGGCACCCGCCGAAAGCAGGTTGCAGCACACCAGCGAGTCGCAGCAGGGTTCGATGTGGAAATAGTATCCCGCGAAACCCGACTTCTTGCCCTTCGGCGCAATGTAAGCCCCGATATAGGTCTTGTAGGGCGACTTGTCGGGCGAGAAACGCGTGTCGCGGGCGATCCGGTAGGTGCAGTCCTGCGGACGCAGGCCGCGCACCTCGGGGTCGAACGACGCGATGCCCCCGATCAGCTGTCCGGTGAAATCGGCGAACCGTCCCTTCACACGGGTCCATTCGGCGCGGTGGGCGTCGAACCATTCCCGGGTGTTGTCGTCGTGCAGCCGGCGGAAGAAGTCGATGACCTCCTTCATCTTACCACGCGAAAAGCGGATAGTCGGCCATCAGCGCGTTCACGTCCTTGCGCACGGCGGCGATGTTCGCTTCGTTCTCCGGGTCGTGCAGCACGCGGTCGATCAGCCCGACGATGTAGTCCATCTTGTCCTCCTTCAGGCCGCGCGTGGTGATGGCCGGGGTTCCGAAGCGCAGGCCCGAGGTCTGGAACGGCGACCGGCTGTCGAACGGAACCATGTTCTTGTTGGTGGTGATGTCGGCGGCCA
>ENA-OZHJ01001278-OZHJ01001278.1-human-gut-metagenome-genome-assembly--contig:-NODE-1278-length-9773-cov-3.427763_pt1 | contig 9773 bp, 6 predicted proteins | sample MGYA00244663_ERZ653672 | MGnify/ENA primary metagenome ERZ653672 (study PRJEB26926, sample SAMN06165215) | human gut metagenome | biome: ENVO:00009003; feature: ENVO:2100002; material: ENVO:00002003... | reverse complement strand
TGATACTTCGGTCCGAAAATCACCGGAATGCCATAAACTGCAGCCTCAAGGGTATTGTGGATTCCCACCCCGAAACCACCTCCGATATAGGCAATCTCGCCATAGCGGTAGATGGAAGAGAGCAACCCGAAGCAGTCGATAATCAGGCAGTCGGCCTTACGGACATTCTTCTCGTCGGCACGGGTATAGCGCACGTAGGGGCGTTTCAGTTTACGGATAATCTCTACCAGATGGTTTTCGTCGATAACGTGCGGAGCGATAACCAACTTCACCTCTGGATGCTGGTTAAAGTATTCAATAAACAAATCCTCGTCCGGCTGCCAGGAGCTTCCTGCCACGAAAGTCATCGTGTTGTTCTTGAAAAGCTCCACCAAAGGCAGATGTTTGGCCTCCTCACGAATCTGCAGCACACGGTCAAAACGGGTATCCCCCACCACCGTGACACGGCTGATACCTATCTTCGCCAGATAGCGTTTGGAGCGTTCATTCTGCACAAACAAATGGTCGAAGTCGCGCAGCACATGTCTGTACGTACCGCCATACCACTTGAAGAATACTTGTCCGCGGCGGAAAATGGAAGAAATGCTGTACACCGGAATACGGCGCTTGTGCAGTTCGTCCAGATAGTTCTTCCAGAACTCGTACTTGATGAAGAATGCCATGCAGGGATTCACGATATCCAGGAACTTCTTCACATTGCGGGACTTGTCGAAAGGCAAGTAACAGACAACGTCTGCCCCCCTATAATTCTTGCGGACCTCATAGCCCGACGGCGAGAAGAAAGTCAGCAGAATACCGTAATCCGGATATTTGGCACGAATTTTCTCAATCAACGGCCGTCCCTGCTCGAACTCCCCCAAAGAAGCGGCATGGAACCATATATAGCGCACGTCCTTCTCCAACTGCTGCCGGAGAAGTTCATAGACCACCCAGTGTCCCTTCATCATTTTTCGGGGCTTACGGCTAAATGGAGCAGCCAGATGCACCAGAATATCGTAGATGGCTATTGCCAAGTCATATAGCATACTATATGGATTAAGGATGAAGAAGATTTATTCACTTTAAAGCATCAACAGCACGCTGTATACGGGCCAACGTCTCTTCCTTGCCAATCAGCTCGGCAATGTCGAACATGTGCGGGCCTTTACACTCGCCCACCACTGACAAGCGGAAGGCATTCATCACATTTCCCATGTGATAGCCACGCTCAGTAATCCAACCAATCACAATATCTTCGGAAGGCTTGGAGGAGAAATCCCCGATGCCGCGCAACACATCCATCAATTCGGTCATGATGCGGGGAGTATCTTCCGACCAACGCTTCTTCACATCCTTTGCCGCATATTCCGTGGGGGCTACGAAGAAAAAACGGGTCTGGTCCCACAGTTCCTTTACGAAGTTGACGCGTCCCTTCACCAGTGAAACCACTTTCGTAAGGAACTCGTCGCTATAGTTGGAGGCGTCTATGCCGTTGGACTCCAGCACCGGTCTGAAAAGACAAGCTATCTCCGCATCCGGTTTCATCATGATGTACTCATGGTTGAACCAGATACCTTTCTTATAGTCGAATTTGGCACCCGACTTGCTGCAATGGCTCAAATCAAACAATTTCACCAATTCATCCATAGACATCAGTTCCTGGTCATTGCCCGGATTCCAGCCCAACAGAGCCAGGAAATTAATGACCGCTTCGGGCAGATAACCAGATTCCCGGTAGCCTGAAGAAACATCTCCCGACTTGGGGTCATGCCACTCCAACGGGAAAACCGGGAAGCCCAGACGGTCGCCGTCACGCTTACTCAATTTGCCGTTACCCTCGGGCTTCAGCAACAAGGGCAAATGCGCAAAGGCAGGCATGGTATCCTCCCACCCAAAGGCACGGTAGAGCAATACATGCAACGGCGCGGAAGGCAACCATTCCTCACCGCGTATCACATGGGACACTTCCATCAAATGGTCGTCCACAATATTGGCCAGATGGTAAGTAGGAAGTTCATCTGCCGATTTATAAAGAACCTTGTCATCAAGAATGGAAGAGTTTATCACTACTTCCCCACGAATCAGGTCGTTCACATGCACATCTTCGTTCGGCTCTATCTTGAAACGCACCACGTACTGCTTACCGGCAGCAATCAGCGCGTCTACCTCTTCTTTAGGAAGGGTCAGTGAATTGCGCATCTGCATGCGGGTAGAAGCATCGTACTGGAAATTCGCAATCTCCGCACGCTTTGCTTCCAGCTCCTCAGGAGTATCGAAAGCGATGTAGGCTTTTCCGGCCTCCAGCAGAATCTGAACATACTTCTTGTATATTTCCCGACGTTCCGACTGACGGTACGGGCCATGGTCTCCACCGAAACTCACGCCCTCGTCAAACGGGATGCCCAACCATTTGAAAGACTCCAGGATATATTCTTCCGCACCCGGTACAAACCGGTTGGAATCAGTATCTTCAATACGAAATATAAAATCTCCTCCATGCTGACGCGCAAAGAGATAATTGTATAAAGCTGTACGCACACCGCCGATGTGCAACGCCCCCGTAGGACTCGGGGCAAAACGGACTCTGACCTTTCTTTCTGTCATAATCTACCTTACTTATGAATATTTTAGACGGCAAAATTAAACCTTTTTTTCCACACTATTGTTTTTTTTTGTACTTTTCGCAAAAATTTCAACCGATATGAACTATTTCAAAGGTAAAAACAAAGAGTTCTCGTTCAGAGATTTGATATATAAGGCACTTATTTTTATAGGTACGGTGGGAGTTATTGTCTATTTCCTGCCAAGAGATGGTAAGTTTAATTACCAGTTTGACATTGACAAACCCTGGAAGTACGGGCAACTGATGGCTACCTTCGACTTCCCCATTTACAAAGACGACCAAGTCGTAAAAAAAGAACAAGATAGCATTCTGGCCGCTTTCCAACCCTATTTCCAATTGGACAAGAGCACCGGGAAAGAGGCGCTCAAGAAACTTAAGAACGACTATCAGACTCATCTGCGCGACATTCTGCCCTCTTCCGATTACATCCGCCATATCGAAAAAATACTATCCGAGGTGTACCGGGCGGGCATCCTTTCCACTGAAGAACTTGCCCGGCTGCACAAAGACAGCACATCTGCCGTCATGGTGGTAGACGACAAGCTTGCCAACCAACGGAGCATCGACAAACTCTACTCCGTAAAGCAGGCATATGCCTACCTGCTTACGGCCGACACCATACACTATCGTCCGAACATACTCCGGCAGTGTTCCCTCAACGAATATCTCTCTCCCAACCTCACCTACGATGCCCGGCGGACAGAGACCGCCAAGGAAGAAATCCTCGACAACTATTCATGGGCAAACGGCATCGTACTGAGCGGACAGAAAATCATCGACCGCGGCGAGATAGTGAGCCGGGAAACCTACAATATCCTCGAAAGCCTGCGCAAAGAGTCCATCCAGCGCAGCGAGTCCATCGGCCAGAAACAACTGATGCTGGCAGGGCAGATTCTGTACGTCAGCATCTTCATATTGTGCTTCATGCTTTATCTCGACCTCTTCCGCAAAGATTATTACAACCGCAAAGGCAACCTCGCGCTGCTTTTCACCCTTATCATGTTCTATTGTGTGGTAACGGCCGTTATGGTAACAAACAATATATTCAACGTATACATCATTCCCTATGCCATGCTGCCCGTCATTATCCGCGTGTTTCTCGACTCACGGACAGCCTTTCTCACACAGGTCGTCACAATACTGATTTGTTCCATCTGCCTGCGCTATCCGCACGAGTTCATCCTGCTGCAACTAACAGCAGGTTTGGTTGCGATTTTCAGTTTGAGAGAATTATCGCAACGCTCGCAGTTGTTCCGCACGGCTATCCTGGTGATTCTGACTTATGCAGCCGTTTATTTCGCTTTTGAACTGATAACGGAAAACGACCTTTCCAAACTGAACGGCAGTATGTACACCTACTTCGTGATAAACGGCGTATTGCTGCTTTTCACGTATCCGTTGCTTTTCCTGGTGGAAAAGACCTTCGGCTTCACTTCGAATGTTACTTTGGTGGAATTGTCCAACATCAACAACAGTTTGCTGCGGCGCATGTCGGAAACCGTACCCGGCACATTCCAGCATTCCATGCAGGTAGCCAACCTCGCAGCCGAAGCAGCCAACCGCATCGGCGCAAACAGCCAGTTGGTGCGTACAGGCGCTTTATACCATGACATCGGCAAAATGGAGAATCCGGCATTTTTTACCGAAAACCAGTCGGGCGGTGTCAATCCGCACAAGAATCTCGGTTACGAACAGAGTGCGCAAGTCGTCATCGGACATGTAACGGACGGATTGAAACTGGCCGAGAAGAACAACCTGCCTAAAGTCATCAAGGATTTCATTACTACCCACCACGGTAGGGGAAAGACAAAATACTTCTACATATCCTGGAAAAACGAGCATCCCGGCGAAGAACCCGACAACGAGTCATTCACCTATCCCGGTCCCAACCCTTTCAGCAAGGAGCAAGCCATCCTGATGATGGCGGATTCCGTAGAGGCAGCCTCGCGCAGCCTGCCCGAATATACGGAAGAGAGCATCAGCAACCTGGTAGACAAGATTATCGATTCGCAGGTGGAGGAAGGTTATTTCAGGGAGTGCCCCGTCACGTTCAAGGACATAGCAACGGTAAAAGCCGTTTTCAAAGAAAAATTGAAAACCATCTACCACACCCGCATCAGTTACCCGGAACTTAAAAAGCAAGACCTATGAAAATCAGTACCAAAGAACAGCAAAGAGCGGAATTTCTGTTGCAAAGCCAACGGATTCAACTGCATCAGATTGAAAGTTTCAGTTTCATGGAACGATACCCCCGGCAGGCGCATAAGGGTGTCCCGGCAGGAAAAGCCAAATACGGCCCCGGAATATTCGTTTTCCACCTAAAGGAAAAGCAGGATAAGGTAATATACATGCCTCCCTTCAGGCATCCTTCATCACTCGTCCGCTTTCTGGTGTCGCAAGGAGTGCCTTTTGCCAACTATGTTCCGCGCGAACGGAGCATGGAAACCCTCCCGGAGGAAACTTACCGGCGTCCCTCGCTGTATATGTTTTGGTTCTTCATATTATTCCTCATGTTCCTGATATTGGGTTACTATTCCGTCAGCATCGATGCATGGTGGGGATTCATTCCGGCCATCCTGTCCTTCGGACTGAGCCTTTTCTTCATTTGCATGCTGATGACCCGGTTCTGCTACCTGACGCTGGACAACGAAAATCTCACCGTGCACAGTGCAGGCAGGACAATCCGCTATCCGTATACAGACCTGCGCAAGGTCAACTTCGATTTTGCCCGGGAGCAGACTTTCACCCACGTCATGGAATTGCTCGACAAGGACTACCGTTACCGTCTTTTCTACATCGGCCGGGTTTCAAGGAAGAAGCTGAATGAGATTGCCGAACGGTTGCAGCAGGCCGGAGTGGATGCAACGTGCAGCCTCAACGACAACAAGCGTTTTTATCATGACAACAGGCATTGAGCGGTGATTATTCGCCAACCGCTCCGAGCAATCCGGCACAGGCGTCTTCCAATATATCGAGTACGTATTCAAACCCCTCGGCCCCGCCATAATAAGGGTCGGGCACGTAATCGGCATGGGCAAACTTAGTACAGTATTCCGTCATGCGATGTATCTTTCCGCATGCTTCCACAGAAGGGGCACGCTCTTTCAAATCATCAATATTACGGTCATCCATTCCGATAATCAAATCGAACTCATAGAAATCATCCGTACGTACCGGACGGGAACGGTGCGTCAGGCTGTAACCCCGACGGGCGGCATGGGCACGCATCCTGCTGTCGGGCAGCTCTCCCTGATGATAGGAAAGAATACCTGCCGAGTCGATAACGAACTCATCTTCACGCCCTGCCTCTTCTATCAAATGCCTCATCACCCCTTCCGCCGAAGAAGAACGGCAAATGTTGCCCAGGCAAACAAACAATATCTTTTTCTTCTCTTTCATACTCAAACTCATATTAAACATTCCGTAACCCGCACTACGGCTATCTACATCGGGTCTACATCATAATATACAATCAGCGACTTGAAACGGTCTTCCATTATCATCTCCTTCTGTACCTGCAGCAACAATTCGCGGACACGCGCCATAGGAGCTTTGGTTTCAATCTTCACTACAATTTTGCGGATAAACAGCGTCTGCACACGTGCCACCGGCGGTTTATCCGGCCCTAACACCCGATTGCCGAAGATGGCACGCAGCTTGCCCGCCATAGTCTGCGCCATCAAATCGAGCAGGGCCTCATTGCGGTTCTTCAGATACACATATATGAGGCGGTAATAAGGGGGATAATGAAACATCTGCCGCTCGGCAAGCTGTCCGTCGACCATGCCTTCGTAGTCGTTGGCAATTACCTGAGGGATGATGGGATGCTCAATGCTCTTGGTCTGCAACACTACCCTGCCCCTTTTATTCTTCCGTCCGGCACGCCCTGCCACCTGCGCCATCAACTGGAAAGCACGCTCATAGGCACGAAAATCCGGATAGTTCAGCATCGTATCCGCATTCAGAATGCCTACCACGCTTACGTGGTCAAAGTCCAGCCCTTTGGAAACCATTTGCGTACCGATAAGAATATCCGTCTTTCCCTGTTCAAAATCGGCGATGATACGCTCGTAGGCCGCGCGTGTGCGGGTGGTATCCAGGTCCATACGGGCAACGGTCGCTTCGGGAAACAGGAGTTTGACGTCGTCCTCTATCTTTTCCGTACCGAAACCGCGGTTGCGCAAGTCCGTTCCTTCGCAAGCGGGACAGATGCGGGGCAGTTGATAGGTATATCCGCAATAGTGGCAGGTCAGCTGGTTCAGTCCTTTGTGATAGGTCAGGCTGACATCGCAGTTCTTACATTTGGGAACCCACCCGCACGTATGGCATTCTATCATCGGGGCAAACCCCCTGCGGTTCTGAAACAGAATAACCTGTTCTTTCCGCTCCAGTGCCTCGCGGACATATTGCAGCAACAAAGGGGAAAAGGGCCCGTTCATCCGCTTCTTGCGCTGCAACTCCTTGATGTCTACCGGAATAATCTCCGGCAACTGTATCTCCTTGTACCTCTCCTTCAGCTCCACCAGCCCGTACTTTCCGGACATGGCGTTGTGCCAGGTTTCTATGGAAGGCGTCGCCGTGCCCAGCAGAGTCTTGGCGCCATACAGCGCAGCCAGCACAGTGGCGGCATTACGTGCATGGTAGCGGGGGGCGGGGTCCTGTTGCTTATATGTATTTTCGTGCTCCTCGTCCACGATAACCAGGCCCAGCTTGCGGAAGGGCAGGAACACGGAAGAACGCACTCCCAGAATGATGTCATATCCGCTGTCCGAAAGCTGTTTCTGCCAAATTTCCACCCGTTCGGCATCCGGAAACTTGGAGTGATAGATGCCCAGACGCGAACCGAACACCCGTTGCAGCCTTTCGGTAATCTGTGTGGTCAGGGCTATTTCCGGCAACAGATACAGCACCTGCTTCCCTTGCCGGATAACTTTTTCTATCAGATGGATGTAAATCTCCGTCTTTCCGCTGGACGTGACTCCATGCAGCAAACAGACATTTTTTGTCCGGAAACTTTCCACAATGCTGTCGTATGCCCGCTGCTGATGCTCGTTCAAAGGATTTAAAGGGAGGGTTGTCCGGGCAGCGGCTGCGTTCAGCCTGCCTATTTCCTGCTGGTATACCTCAAAGACCCCGCGTTCCACCAACCCGTTGAACACGGCAGGCGTAGCGGAAGTCCGCTGCAAAAGTTCCTTCTTGGTGACTTCTTTCGGCGTTGTACCCAAGCAGGCGGAAAGTTCGATGTACTTCATCAGCAAGTCCAACTGTTTGGGAGCGCGGCGCTGCAGTTCGTCAAAGAAGAAATGCAGACGGTGTTCGTTGCCTGCCGCTTCCGTCAGGCGTACGCGGGTCTCGGTCTTGGGCTTGTAGGTGCGCTTCAGTTCTTCTTTCACAAAGACCGCCTCTTTATCCAGCAAGGATTTAATTACGGACAGGATATTCCTGATGCCGCTCTCCTTCTCCAGTTTCGTAATGCACTGTTCCGGCTCCGCGGCAAGCAGGTCCAGTATCTTCTGTTCCTTTTCGGGCAGTTGCACATCCGATTCGAAATCAGGGTTATACTCCACGATGGTCTCGCTCTCCAGCTTCAGGCCTGAAGGAAGCGCCGCTTTATAGACATCGCCCCGGGTACAGAGATAATAATCCGCCAGCCAGTCCCAAAACCTGAACTGCTCGGGCAGCAGGATGGGATGCGCATCCAGCAGGGCACTCACTTCCTTTACCTCGTACCCGGCCGGTGCGGAATAGTGTATGTTCTGCACAATAGCCGTATAGTATTTCTTCCGTCCGAAAGGAACGACCACCCGGCAGCCAATCTGTACACTCCCCGCCATATCCTCCGGCAGCGAGTATGTAAAGCAGGCATGCAGGGGAAGGGGCAATATGACATCTACGAACTTTTCCATTGCAACGGCAAAGATAACGTAAAAAAACGGCGTTGCCAATCAAAATCGGCAACGCCATACAGAGATAATCCCGTTATATCTTTAGAACAGGTAAGCAGCGGAAATCTGCCAGGTCTTATTCTTTGTTCCGATAGCCTCACTGACAGTCTTCCAGGTGAACGAGTCGCCGCAAGGAATCGTATAGTTGAAACCTATCTGCAAATGCCGAACCAGTTTCACACCGGCTCCCACATTGATACCCACCTGCGCTTTCTTGCTTTCCAGCTTTCCAATTTCAAAATTCTTATCACCCTTGAAGTTGAAGAAGAAGTCCGGACCGGCCGCTACATAAATACCCAGCATACTGCCCAGACCGATGGAATATTTCAGATTGACAGGTATGTCCAGCCCCGATTGCTTCATATCAAGACCTTCCATCTTATCGCCTTTCTGAGAATACAGCAACGCACCGTCCACTCCCAGTCCTATAACGGGAATCGTTATTTCCGCCATAGGTCCGAAAAAGAATCCGGTAGAGTTGTCTTTCATTCCTTCGAACTTGAGTTTCGACAAGTTCACACCGCCTTTCACACCAAACTTAATCAACTGAGCTTGGGCAGGCATAGCCAATGCCATGCAGCATACAGCTATCATAAAAACACTAAAGAACTTTTTCATAATTCAATACGTTTAAATTTCGCGGACAAATATATGCAAATTATCCCTTAAAAAAACAACAAGCATTCCGAATTGTTCAAAATTAAAACAAGAGTTCCGGTGCGCCACCGGTGGGAGACCGTCCCAATCTCCAGCCCGGAGCATTCCGTATGCCGGTGTTTTTCCACGACATCCCTTATGTATAAAGGAGAAATACCCTATGCAAAAGCCCGCTATACTGCATTGTTTTCCTCGTCCTGCAACTGCGGGCTGTACGGCCCGCATATGGAAACCGTACGGCCCGCAACCGGCAACCGGAGAGCCCGCAGTTGGAAAACGAGGTTTTACATCCGGCTTTCCTACATTATACATGCTGTAAAACGACAAAACCAACGGGCAACGGTACCATTAAACCGCAGAGTTTGGAACGCTCCGCCCTTGAAAAACAGAGGTTTTTAACCGCCGTTAACAAAATTCGCTTCACATAGGTTTTACTTCTGTGTATAAGCCTGTTACAATAAAAAAGAAGGATAAAAGTGACGACCGGAAGTGACGACAAACAATTGGTCAACACTCTCGTCACCGTTGTCAACACCTGTCTCTTATACACATCTCCGAGCCCACGAGAC
>ENA-OZHJ01001273-OZHJ01001273.1-human-gut-metagenome-genome-assembly--contig:-NODE-1273-length-9805-cov-16.806154_pt1 | contig 9805 bp, 8 predicted proteins | sample MGYA00244663_ERZ653672 | MGnify/ENA primary metagenome ERZ653672 (study PRJEB26926, sample SAMN06165215) | human gut metagenome | biome: ENVO:00009003; feature: ENVO:2100002; material: ENVO:00002003... | reverse complement strand
CCGGCATGGGTCTGGAGCGTCTGGCCTGCGTGATGCAGGGCGTGGGCAACCTGTTCGAGGTCGATACCGTCCAGAGCGTGCTGCACCATGTGGAGCACATCGCCGGCAAGACCTACGGTGCCAACCCCAAGGAGGACATCTCCATCCGCGTCATCACCGACCACATCCGCAGCTGCACCTTCATGGTGTCTGACGGCATCCTGCCCTCCAACGAGGGCCGCGGCTACGTGCTGCGCCGTCTGCTCCGCCGCGCTGCCCGCCATGGCCGTATGCTGGGCATCAGCCGCCCCTTCCTCGTGGAGCTGGTGGAGACGGTCATCCAGTCCAGCGAGTCCGCTTACCCCGAGCTGCGTGAGCACGACGCCTATATCAAGAAGGTCATCGGCACCGAGGAGGCAAACTTTGCCCGCACCATCGACGCCGGCATGAACATCCTGAACAACATGATCGACGGTCTGGAAAAGGCTCACGAGCACCTGCTGAAGGGTCTGGACGTCTTCAAGCTGAACGATACCTTCGGCTTCCCCCTCGACCTGACCAAGGAGATCGCTGCGGAGCAGGGCATCGAGATCGACGAGGAGGGCTTCCACGCCGAGATGACCAAGCAGAAGGAGCGCGCCCGTGCAGAGCGCCTCAAGAAGAACATCTCCGGTTGGAGCGAAGACCTGTTCGGCACTCTGACCGCTGAGCCCACCGAGTTCGTGGGCTACGACACCCTCAAGAGCGACAGCGTCGTTGTGGCTCTGAGCGATGAGGAGGCTCTGACCGACGCCATCGCCACCGACGAGCAGGCCAAGGAAGGCGTGCTGGTCGTTCTCGATAAGACCCCGTTCTACGCTGAGATGGGCGGTCAGGCCGCAGACCATGGCGTCATCACCGGCGCTGAGTGCGTGCTGCGCGTGCAGGACGTCAAGAAGACCCCCAAGGGCTACTACGTCCACACCTGCACCCTCGAGAGCGGCATCGTCCATGTCGGCGACCATCTGACCGCCCGCGTGGATAAGGAATACCGCATGGCCATCGCCCGCAACCACACCGCTACCCACCTGCTGCAGGCAGCTCTGCGCGAGGTCCTGGGCGACCACGTCCATCAGGCAGGCTCCTATCAGGACGCTTCCATCACCCACTTCGACTTCACCCACTTCAGCGCTGTCACTCCCGAGGAGCTGATCCGTGTGCAGAAGATCGTCAACGACAAGATCTTCGAGTCGATGAACGTCACCGTCAAGGAGATGCCCATCGAAGAGGCCAAGAAGCTGGGCGCTATGGCTCTGTTCGGCGAGAAGTACGGCAAGGTCGTCCGTGTTGTTGATATTGAGGGCTGGTCCACCGAGTTCTGCGGCGGCACCCACGTCAAGAACACCGCTCAGATCGGCGGCTTCAAGATCGTCAGCGAGAGCTCTGTTGCTGCTGGTATCCGCCGTATCGAGGCTGTCACCGGCCGCAATCTACTGATTCGTGCCAATATGCAGGAAGCGATGCTGCACACTGTGGCGAACACCCTGAAGGCAAACAACGTCGCCGCTCTGCCCGCTCGTGCGGAGGCTGTCATGGCTGAGAACAAGGCCATGAGCAAGGAGCTGGAGGACATCAAGGCAAAGGTCGCTGCTTCCAAGGTCACCAGCCTGTTCGACAACGCTGAGACCGTCGGCGACGTCAAGATCGCTTCCGCTTACTTCACCGGTACCTCCGGCGACACCCTGCGCGGCATGTGCGACACCATCCGTGACAATGCCAAGGCTGCTGCTGTGGCTGTTCTGGTGGGCAAGTCTGACGACAAGATCACCATGGCTGTTACCGTGACCAAGGACGCCCAGGCAAAGGGTCTCAAGGCTGGCAATCTCGTCAAGGAGATCTCTGCCATCGCAGGCGGCAAGGGCGGCGGCAAGCCCGACTTCGCTATGGCCGGTCTGAAGGATGAGACCAAGATCGACGAGGCTCTGGCCGCTGTCAAGAGCATCGTGGAAAAGCAGCTGGGCTGATTCTGGAATAAACCTCTCCGTCACGCCTGACGGACAGGCAGAATGATAAAAAATCTGGAAGGAGCGATTCCCATGGAAGATTGTCTGTTTTGCAAAATTGCAGCGGGGGACATCCCCTCGAAGAAGATCTATGAGGACGAGCAGGTGGTGGCATTCTACGACATCGCCCCGCAGGCCAAGGTGCATTTCCTGGTCATCCCCAAAAAGCACATCCCCTCGGCCGCTGCGCTGACCGAGGAAGACGGCGCTCTGCTGGGCCATGTCTTTGCGGTCATCGCAAAGCTCGCCAAGGAGCAGGGCCTCGACAACGGCTACCGCGTCATCTCCAATGTGGGCGAGGACGCCGGCCAGACCGTCAAGCATCTGCACTTCCATGTTCTGGGCGGCGAGAAGCTGCCTGTCTGATTCCGAAAAAGTAAGGGAGATCGTTGAATATGGCTAAGACTTATACGCTGAATGTCGCGGGCCTGACCCGTGAGCTGACCATCTGCAAGGTGAACGACCACATGGACATTGCGGCCTTCATCATGCTGGGCGACGCCGAGCTGACGGTGGCTGCTGCCGCTGAGCTGCTCAAGAAATGCCCGGATTTTGACATCCTGCTGACCGCTGAGGCCAAGGGCATCCCGCTGGCTCACGAGATGAGCCGCCAGAGCGGCAAGCCCTACGTCTGCGCACGCAAGGGCGTCAAGCTGTATATGCCCGACCCTGTTGTCGTCGAGGACCAGTCCATCACTACTGCTGGCAAGCAGAAACTGGTCATCGACCGCAAGGAGCTGGACAAGATGAGCGGCAAGCGGGTGCTGGTCGTGGATGATGTCATCTCCACCGGCGGCTCTCTCAAGGCTCTGGACAAGCTGGCCGAGCAGACCCAGTGTACCATCGTGGGTCAGGCCGCCGTTCTGGCCGAGGGTGATGCTGCCCAGCGCAAGGACATCATCTTCCTCGAGCCGCTGCCTCTGTTCCTCCACTAAACCGATATGCGACGCCCGCTCTGCGCGTTCTGCCTGAGTGCGCTGGGTGTGTTAGCGTTGTGCTCATTTTTGCCGCAGATGGGGCTTTTGCTGCCGTCTGCGGCAATTTTTGTTGTCTTCTGTCTGCTGGTCTGGTGGAAAGGCGGGGCCGCGAGAGGGTATGCGGTCTGTCTGTTGTTGGGCGCAGTGCTGGGCGTCGGCATCATGGAGATGACCGGCGCACGGCTGGCAAAGATACAGGACGCTTACGCCGGGAGAGACGTGACCCTCACCGCCGAAGTGGAGAGCACAGGCCGCGCTTACACGGCGGGCCGGGTGAGCGCCGTGCTAATGGTGGAAAAAGTGGACGGGGAAGCTGTCCACTTCCGGGTGGAGTGCGCCAGTCTGCCCAAATGTGAGGCCGGAGGCCGCATCCGGGGCCGCTTTTCGCTGGATGTGCCGGACGCTACCCAGCGTCTGGACGACTACGCCGACGGCATTGTCCTCAGCGCGGAATATCTGTCCGGGATGCTTCGTCTTGGGTCCAGCGAGAGCTTCCGCGCCCGGACGGCTCGGCTCCAGGCGGCGCTGAGCCGCGCCCTGCGAAAAGGCATGGCCGAAAACACCGGCGGCGTTCTGGCCGCGATGGTGGTGGGCGACCGGAGCCATCTGACTTCGACTCTTCGCAGTGCCTACCGGGGCGCGGGGCTTTCCCATGTGCTGGTGGTGAGCGGCCTCCACGTCACCATCTTCTGCGGCCTGCTGGATGCTCTGCCCCACAAGGAGCGGGAGCGCAGCCGGGCTTACCGGCGGGCGAGGTCGCTGCTCCGGGCCGGAACGGCCCTTCTGCTAGTGGGCATCACCGGCGCGACGCCCTCTGTCCTCCGGGCAGCGGTGGCGGTCTGGGTCAGCTCCCTCGGCGTCTGGGTGGGAGGCCCGGCGGATACGCTCACCTCGCTGGGCGCGGCAGGCGTCCTTATGTGTCTGGGCAACGGGTACGCGGTCTATGACGTGGGCTTCGAGCTGTCGTTTGCGGCAGTGATGGGAACACTGGCCGGTGCTGAGTGCGCAGGGCGTGGGAGGGAGCACTATTACGACAGAAAGAAGAAACAGAAAAGCCGCCGGGAGAAACCGCCCCGCGCGGTGCTCCTTTTCCGGCACTTTGCGGGCGGCGTGTGGGACTCGCTCTGCGTCTCCCTCTGTGCCTCGGCGGCGACCTTCCCGGTGCTGGTGCTGCGGGGGATGAGCACGACGGTCTGGGCTGTGGCGTCGGGCGTGGCCGTCCTCTGGCTGGTGGGGCCGATGCTGAGCTTCGGCCTCGGTGCAGCTCTGCTGGGTCTGGCCGCGGAGGGCTTGCCTTTGTTTGAGATCATCCGCCGCCCGGTGGCCTTCTGTGCCGAAGGGCTGGCATGGCTGATGAACGAGTGGGCTTTCCGGGTGTCTGTTCTGCCGGGAGCGTCCCTCTGGTTTGATGGGACCTATGCCGCACTGGTGTGTCTTGTGCTGATTCTGCTCTGCGTAATGGCAATGCGGCGGCACATCCGACTCCGGGTAGCTCTGCCGACGGTCATTCTGCTGGCAGCGCTGGCTATCGGGCTGGAAACGGCCCTGAGCTGGAACGTGGTGAACATCGAACTCGTGGGGACCCGGGCTGCGCCTGCCGTCGTCATCACCCAGAGGGAGAAGGCAGTCATCCTCTTCCGGGGCAGCAGCATCACCCAGCGAGCGGTGGAAAATCAGCTGGAAAAGCGGGGCGTGAGGACGGTGGAACTTCTGGTTGACCTGCGGATGCAGCCGGAAGAACCCTGCCGTATCGAGGCCCAAAAGCGTATCGAGGCTGCCGCTCTGGCCGAGAACACCACCCGCCGTGCTTCCTGCGGCGGGGTGGACTTGGAACTTTTCCGTACCCGGCAGGGCTGCATTCTGCGGATGCGTGTCGGCGGGCAGAGGTTCATCACCCTCAGCGGCACGGTCCGGCCTGCAAAGCCCATCCGGGCCGAGTGGCTGCTGGCCTCGATGGCAAGGCCGGACAATATCCGGTACACCGACTGCCTGACCCTGAGCAGCAAATACCGCTGGATGGAAGAGGACGCAGAGCCCGTCTCACGGCTGCGCCTCCGTCTCGAGGGAGAGCGCTTTTCAAAGCGGGCAGAGTATGATAGAATAAAATAATCCAAATACAAAGGAGCCGATCATTTGGCAACGGAAACGAAACTCCGGCAGCTGGCCCAGGGAGGCTGTCCGGTCTACTATTTTTATTCCAGCGAGCGCTATCTTGTCCGACAGGCTGTGGCCCGGGCGGCAAAGCTTCTGGCCGAGGGTGAGGACGAAGAGACGACCGTTCTGGACGGTGCTGCGCCCGAAATCGAGCAGCTCATCATGGCGGCAGGCACAATCTCCTTCTTCGGGACGCGGCGCGTGGTGCTTCTGCCCGAGGTGGACCCCGCCGCCTACAGCGACAAAGACCTCGACGAGCTGTGCGCCACGCTGGCCAGCCTCGAGAATGCCGTGGTGGTGCTGGGCAGCGTGTTCGAGATGGAGCGCAATAAGCTCAAGCTGGGCAAGCGGGCGCAGAAGCTCATCGCCCAGTGTACTAAGGTCGGCTTTTCCGAAGAGCTGGCCAAGCCCAAGCCCTACGAGCTGAAGGTCATGGTGATGGACCGCGCCAAGGCGCAGGACACCACCCTCTCCGAGGGTACGGCGACGGCCCTGCTGGAACGCTGCGGCGAAGACCCGTTCCTTCTCGAGAACGAGGTGGACAAGCTCTGCGCCCTCTCCGGCTACCAGACCGTGACCACGGCCATGGTGGCCGAGATGGGGACTGTGAGCCTCGAGGCCGACGTCTTCGAGATGATACGGATGATAACGGCGAAAAACGCCACCGGTGCCTGCAAAAAGCTGCAAACGCTTCTCCGCCTGCAGCAGGAGCCCATCCCCATCACGGCGGCCATGATCGGCAGCTATGTGGATCTCTATCGGGTCAAACTGGGCGCAGCCAAGCGGAAGAGCTACAGCACCGTGTTCAAGGATTTCGGTTACAAGGGCAGCGACTACCGGCTCAAGCGCTCTGCCGAGACGGCCAGCCACTACACGCTGCCCCAGCTGGAAGCCTGTATGCAGATTTTGCTTGAGCTGGACAAGAGTCTGAAAAGCCAGCCCGTGAGCGCGCAGACCCTGCTGGAAACGGCGCTCTGCCGCCTGGCAATGGCGGGAGGAAGAAGATGAGCGAGAAACTGGAACTGCTGCACACCGACCGTGTGCTCATCGTGGAGGGCAAATACGATGCGGCCCGTCTCTCCCACCTGACCGACGCCATGATCCTGCTGACGGACGGCTTCGGCATCTATAAGGATAAGAAGCGTCAGCAGCTCTTCAAACAGCTGGCCCACAAAAACGGCCTTATCCTCCTGACGGACTCCGACGCGGCGGGCTTCCGCATCCGCACCTACATCACGAATCTGGTGGGGGAGAAGAACGTGGTGCAAGCCTACGTTCCGGCCATCCACGGCAAGGAAAAGCGGAAGGCTCAGCCCGGCAAAGAGGGGCTTCTGGGGGTCGAGGGCGTGGACGATGCCCTTGTTTTGCAGGCGCTCCGGGACGCTCTGGGCGAAGAAGCTGGCATTTCTCCTGCAAAGCCGGAGGGGCGGCAAATTACTTATACCGACCTCTATGAGTGGGGGCTTTCGGGTACGGCGGGTTCGGCTGAGCGGAAAACAAAGCTGCTCTGCGCTCTCGGTCTGCCGCCCCGGCTCTCGAAAAAAGAGCTGGTGGAAGCCCTCAACCGCCTTTACAGCTACGAGCAGCTGGACGAAATGCAGTCGGAACTGCTCGAAACATGAAAATACAGCAAACCCTCCTGAGAAAAACATGAAAAAGATTCAAGCAAGACTTCTGGGAAATTTGCCGTAAGCTGTGATATAATCAATATACTGTGCGCCCGTCGTGGACGAAACGACGGGCGCAGATTTTTGCAAGGTGCAATAAAGGAGACAATCAATGGAACGCGAAAAACTCAAATCGAGACTCGGGTTCATCCTCCTTTCCGCCGGCTGCGCGATCGGCATCGGAAATGTGTGGAAGTTCCCTTACATGGCAGGTCAGGGCGGCGGCGGCGCTTTCGTGCTGTTCTACCTGTTGTTCCTCGTCATTCTGGGCCTGCCCATCATGACCATGGAGTTCTCCGTGGGCCGTGCCAGCCACAAGAGCCCGGTGCGCGCCTATCAGGCCCTCGAAAAGCCCGGTCAGAAGTGGCACATCCACGGCTACTTCACCCTCATCGGCTGCTACCTGCTGATGATGTTCTACACCACGGTGGCCGGCTGGATGCTCCACTACTTCTACATGACCGCTGCCGGTAAGCTGGTGGGCCTTGACGCCGACCAGGTGGCTGGCAAGTTCACCGAGATGCTGGCAAGCCCGCTGACCATGGGCTTCTGGATGGTGGTCGTTGTGGCCATCGGCATCTTCGTCTGCGCCCGCGGTTTGCAGAACGGCCTCGAAAAAGTCACGAAAGTTATGATGATCGCCCTGCTGGTCATCATGGTGGTGCTGGCAGTCAACAGCATGTTCATGCCCGGCGCAAAGGAGGGCATGACCTTCTTCCTCGTACCCGACTTTGAGCGGATGAAGGAAGTGGGCATCGTCAATACGCTGGTGGGGGCTATGAATCAGGCGTTCTTCACCCTGAGCCTCGGCATCGGTGCAATGGCCATCTTCGGCAGCTACATCGGCAAAGAGCACGCCCTGCTGGGCGAGAGCGTCCGCGTCGTGGTGCTGGATACCTTCGTCGCCATCACCGCCGGCCTCATCATCTTCCCGGCCTGCTTCACTTACGGTGTGGACCAGACCAGCGGCCCCAGCCTCATCTTCATCACCCTGCCCAACATCTTCGCAAATATGGCGATGGGCCGTCTGTGGGGCAGCCTGTTCTTCCTGTTCATGGCCTTTGCGGCACTTTCCACCGTGCTGGCCGTCTTCGAGAACATCATCTGCTGCGGCATGGAGCTGACCGGCTGGAACCGTCAGAAGTCCAGCCTCGTCAACTTCTTCCTCATCATCGCCCTCTCTCTGCCCTGTGTGCTGGGCTACAACGTCTGGGCCTGGGACGGCTTCGCCATCTTCGGCGGTGCGGTGCTGGATGTGGAGGATTTCCTCGTCAGCAACCTCTTCCTGCCGCTGGGCTCCCTCGTCTACCTGCTGTTCTGCGTCACCCGCTACGGCTGGGGCTGGGACAACTACAAGAAGGAAGTCAACACCGGCGACGGCCTCAAGATGCACGACTGGATGCGCGGCTACCTGACCTATGGCCTGCCCCTCATTGTCCTGTTCATCTTCGTGTTCGGCCTGTACGATAAGTTCATCGCCTGATAAAACAAAAATACGGGATGCTGCATTTTACAGCATCCCGTATTTTTTATCGCTTTATTTCACATACCGACCTTCGCAGATATTCTTGCAGCAGGCGCTGATGGGGAACCAGCAGCAGTCGCGGCAGATGTCGGCGAGGATCTCTGGCGTGGCTTTGGCGTCGATCTCGCGAATGAGGTCCTGGTAGACGTAATCCTTTTCCTCGAGGCCGAAGTATTCCACCGTCTTTGCATCGTAGCGCTTGACCTTTTCCTGCGTGTCGCAGAGGTCAGTCCCCAGCTTGTTGGGGCAGCAGGAGCAGAGGGTGTCAGTGGAGAAGGTGAGGTGGATGGTGGTGCCGGGAACATCCCGCAGCTGATGCACCACGTCGGTCATGTGGGCCACGAAATCGTTGTCATAGCCTTTGCCGGAATAGCCCTGCGTGCAGAGCAGATGATGGGGGCGAAGTACGATGCTCATGCTTTCAGCCCCGGAATGCGCTTCCGCAGATTCAGGCCGATGGCGCAGGCCAGAACTGCCTTGATGATGGCAGTGGGGATGAAGGGCAGGACGCAGGCGGTGATACCCACGGCGATGGTGCTGTGGGCGACGACCACGAACATTGCAACGCCCACCACATAGTTGACCACCGTGCCGACGATGACCGCGGTGACGAAAGCACCCTTGAAAGCGTCACGGTGCTCCACGCCGAGGCCGATGATGTAGGCCATCAGGGGGAAAGAAATGAGGAAGCCGCCGGTGGGGCCGACGAACTTATCGAAACCGCCGGAGAAGTTTGCCAGCACTGGCACGCCCACAGCGCCCAGTGCCAGGTACACCAGCGAAGCGATGGCGGAAAGCTTGGAACCCAGCACCACAGCAGCCAGCGTGATGGCGAAGGTCTGCATGGTCATGGGGACGCCCAGAGGCATCGGAATGGAGATCTGGGCCATGACAGCGATAACGGCGGCGAACAGACCTGCATAGCAGATGTCCCGCACAGAGAACTTGGACTTGGTGGCCGCAGCGGCCTGGGTGTTCTGACTCATAAGAATTGTTCCTCCTATACATTCTGGCCCAAAGCGGCCATACTCCCAGTATGGCAGACTGCAAACGCTGCGTCAACTTTGGATTCGCAAAAAGGTTTACAATTCGAAACGAAAAACAAAACAGAAAAATACACAAAAGATGTCGCTTTTGGTTGTGAAATGTGCTATACTAAATCTTAGCTATAAGAAGCACACCAGTGATATACAGAGAGGAGAACATCATGCAGCATGAAACCGTGATCGTGCTGGACTTTGGCGGCCAGTACAATCAGCTCATCGCGCGCCGCGTCCGCGAGAATAATGTCTACTGTGAGATCTATTCCTATAAGACGGACCTGTCCGTCATCAAGGCGAAGAACCCCAAGGGCATCATCTTCACCGGAGGCCCCAACAGCGTCTATCTGGAGGATTCGCCCACCGTCGACCCCGAGATCTTCAGCTGGGGCGTGCCTGTGCTGGGCATCTGCTACGGCAG
>ENA-OZHJ01001266-OZHJ01001266.1-human-gut-metagenome-genome-assembly--contig:-NODE-1266-length-9850-cov-6.076774_pt1 | contig 9850 bp, 7 predicted proteins | sample MGYA00244663_ERZ653672 | MGnify/ENA primary metagenome ERZ653672 (study PRJEB26926, sample SAMN06165215) | human gut metagenome | biome: ENVO:00009003; feature: ENVO:2100002; material: ENVO:00002003... | reverse complement strand
CGGCAGCGTCAGATGTGTATAAGAGACAGGCAAGATACCCTTCGTGGGCAAAGCTTGCGAGGCAGCCCACCACATCTACGTCGATAAGCGCGGCCCGAGCAAGATCCGCCAGACCTACGACCAGGCACGCGAGGTGCTCCAGCAGGGCATGTCGCTGGTGGTGTTTCCCGAGGGAGCACGAACCTTCACTGGCCACATGGGCGTGTTCAGAAGAGGTGCGTTCATGCTGGCTGACGAACTCCAGTTGCCGGTCTGCCCGCTGACGATCAATGGCGCCTTCGACGTGATGCCCCGCATGCGCGACTGGCGCTGGCTGACGTGGCACCGGCTGAGCCTCACCATCCACGAGCCCATCTACCCCACCACGCAGGGACCGGAGAATGTCAAGACCACGATGGACGAAGCGTATAAGCGCGTGATGTCGGGACTGGTCAAGGAATACCAAGGATTTGTGGAGAACCCCGATCAGTAAGGAAATTGTGGGACTCCGACCAGCAAGAACAAGGAGAAACCCGCGGGGGTTAAACTTTTTTATCCTCATCCTTGCGCCCTTTCAAGTAAAAAGCATTATCTTTGCAAACAATATCAATCCAACCTATTATGGAGAAGAGCGACAGCATCATCATCATCCCGACGTACAACGAGAAGGAGAACATAGAGAAGATCATACGAGCCATCTTCGGCCTGGAGAAATACTTTCACATCCTGGTCATCGACGATGGCAGTCCCGACGGTACGGCCAACATTGTCCACCACCTGATGGAGGACGAGTTCAAAGGCCGCCTCTTCATCGTGGAGCGCAGCGGAAAACTGGGACTTGGCACGGCCTATATCGCCGGATTCAAGTGGGCTTTGGAACGCGACTACGGCTACATCTTCGAGATGGACGCCGACTTCAGCCACGATCCAAACGACCTGCCACGCCTCTATGCCGCCTGCCATGACGAGGGCTACGACCTCAGCGTGGGCAGCCGCTACGTCAGCGGTGTGAACGTCGTCAACTGGCCGATGGGACGCGTGCTGATGAGCTATTTCGCCTCATGCTACGTCCGTCTGGTGACGGGTGTCAACATCCACGACACCACGGCAGGATTCGTCTGCTACACTCGGCGCGTGCTGGAGACCATTCCCCTCGACGAGGTGAGATTCAAGGGCTACGCCTTCCAGATCGAGATGAAGTACACTGCCTACAAGATTGGCTTCAAACTCAAGGAGGTGTCCGTCGTCTTCACCAACCGCCGCGAGGGCACGAGCAAGATGAGCGGAGGTATCTTCTCCGAAGCGCTCTTCGGCGTCGTCCGCCTGCGCCTGGATGGCTTCTTCCGCCGCTATCCGAAGATCAAGGCATAAGAAGAAAGGCTTAGGGGGAGCGCCAAAATACCAGACCCCGCCAGGGTGGCTTGCCAATGACAGAAGAGCGACCGTGGACCTGCGATCATACGGTCCCAACAAAGCATACGGCCAAATAACGCATACGGTTCAACAACGTATTACGACTCAACAACGTATTACGACTCAACAACGTATTACGGCTCAACAACGTATTACGGCTCAACAACGTATACGACCCAAACAACGCGTACAAATACGAACTGCGTCTAAAAGCGAGTTTCACCCACAAGGGATTCTCCTGGCGCTTCGTCCTTGTAGGAGTTGTTTGGGTTGTCCGTTTTAGGTGATTCGTTTTGATTTGCTCCCGATCCCGCCAGGGCAAGACGGCGACCTGGGCCGACTGGGCCGAAAGCCTCACTTTGCATAGCGTGTGCAAAAACTGTGCAACAAAGCCATGACAAAGGCAAAAAAGATGCGCAAATAGTTGGCTCATTGGCGAGTTTATCGTACCTTTGCAGCAACTTCGGGGCCCATCCATAGCCTCGCCCCCTTGTCGGGACGATGGAGAAAGGGCTTGGCGAGGCTTCATTTTTAGATTGTTTTCATGGAACAAGAGAGATTATTCCCCGACTATATCTTTGAGACCAGTTGGGAGGTCTGCAATAAGGTGGGCGGCATCTACACCGTGCTTTCCACCCGGGCGAGGACGCTCCAAGACCGGATCCACGACCAGTTGATTTTCATCGGGCCAAACTGCTGGCAGGACCGCCCGTGCCCCTACTTCGAGGAGGAGAGCCTCTTCCCCGAATGGGAGGACGTGGCCCGCTGCGAGGGTCTGCACGTGCGCGTAGGACGCTGGACGATCCCGAGCCGCCCCGTAGCCATCCTAGTCGATTGGCGCCCGCTTTTCGACGAGAAAGACGCCTTCTACGGCCGCCTCTGGCAGCAGTTTGGCGTGGACAGCCTCCACGCCTTTGGCGACTACGACGACTCCGTCCTCTTCGGCTGGGCCGCTGCCAAGGTGGTGGAGAGTTTCTACCGCCACTACCGCCTGGACGACCAGCGTGTCGTGCTCCACGCCAACGAATGGCAGACGGCCTCCGCCGCCCTGGTGATCCAGAAGCTCGTGCCCCAGGTAGCCACGATCTTCACGACCCACGCCACCTGCATTGGACGCAGCATTGCAGGCAACAACAAGCCGCTCTACGACTATCTGTGGGCCTACAACGGCGATCAGATGGCACAGGAGCTCAACATGGAGAGCAAGCACTCGATCGAGAAGCAGGCAGCCCACCACTTGGACTGCTTCACGACCGTGAGCGAGATCACGGCCCGCGAGTGTGCCGAGCTGCTCGACAACCCCGTCGATGTGGTGCTCCCCAATGGTTTCGACAACAGTTTCGTGGCCGTCGGACCGCAGTTCACGCGCAAGCGCAAGGCGGCCCGCAAGCGGCTGCTGACCATAGCCAACGCCCTGCTGGGCACACAGATCGGAGACGAGGCACTGATCGTCTCCACCTCAGGACGCTACGAGTTTCGCAACAAGGGCCTCGACGTCTTCATCGAGGCGATGAACCGCCTCAGATGCGACACCGACCTCCAACGCCCCATCGTCGCCTTCATCGCCGTGCCAGGCTGGGTGAGTGGGCCGCGGGCCGACCTCCAGGAGCGGCTGCAGCAGCGCAAGAGCTATGACACGCCGCTGGAGAACCCCATGCTCACCCACAGGCTGGGCGACATGGACCACGACCAGGTGGTCGGCATGATGCGCCACCTCGACATGGCCAACCGCCAGGAGGACAACGTGAAACTTATCTTCATGCCCTGCTACCTCACGGGCGACGACGGCATCGTCGATCTCAGCTACTACGACACCGTACTGGGCAACGACCTCTGCGTCTTCCCCTCCTACTACGAGCCATGGGGCTACACCCCGCTGGAGGCCGTGGCCTTCCACGTGCCCTGTATCACGACCGACCTGGCCGGCTTTGGCCTGTGGGCCAACAACGTCAAGGGCGCCAGTGCCAGTATAGAGGACGGCGTGGAAGTGGTCCACCGCACCGACTACAACTTCTCGGAGGTAGCCGACCACATCAAGGCCACCGTGGCACGCTTCGCCGCCATGACGCCCAAGGAGGTGCGCGCCTGCCGGAGCAAGGCCGACAAACTCTCAAAGAAGGCCCTGTGGAGCGAGTTTATCCCCTACTACGAGGAGGCCTACGACCTCGCGCTGCGCAAGGCCGAAAAGCGGGTGGAATAGAAGGGCCAAGGATGCACCCCGACACTCCGCTCTATCCATTATATATATAGAAACAACATTACAACAATAGATAACACTACACGCTATGAAGATCAAATCGGATTATTCCAATTTGCCCCAGTGGAAGGAAGTGAACGTCAAGTCGTCACTGCCGAAGGAGCTGGACTGCCTCAACGAACTGGCACACAACCTTTGGTGGGCATGGAACTATGAGGCCCGCAACCTCTTCAAGAGCCTCGACGAGAAACTCTACGAGGAGGTGGGCCACAACCCCGTTCTGCTCCTGGAGCGCCTCAACTACGACCGCAAGGAAGCGATCGTCAAGGACAAGGAGCTGATGCGCAAGGTCCACAACGTCTATAAGCAGTTTCGCGAGTACATGGACGAGGAAGTCAACAAGTCTCGCCCGTCCGTGGCCTACTTCTGCATGGAGTTTGGCCTCAACCAGGTGTTGAAGATCTACAGCGGCGGCCTGGGCATGCTGGCTGGCGACTACCTCAAGGAGGCTTCCGACTCCAACGTCGATCTCTGTGGTGTCGGCCTGCTCTATCGCTTCGGCTACTTCACGCAGTCGCTGTCGATGGACGGTCAGCAGATAGCCAAATATGACGCACAGTACTTCAACGCGCTGCCCATCGAGCGCGAGCTCGACGCCAACGGCAACCAGCTGGTGATCGATATCCCCTACCAGAACTACCAGGTCCACGCCCTTGTCTGGCACGTGAACGTGGGACGCATCAAACTCTACCTGCTGGACACGGACAACGAGATGAACTCCGAGTATGACCGCCCCATCACCCACAACCTCTACGGCGGCGACAACGAGAACCGCCTGAAGCAGGAGATCCTGCTCGGCATCGGCGGCACCCTCATGCTCAAGAAGCTGGGCATCAAGAAGGACATCTACCACTGCAACGAGGGCCACGCCGCCCTGTGCAACCTCCAGCGCCTGTGCGACTACATCCAGGACGGCCTCTCCTTCAACGAGGCCATGGAGCTGGTGCGCGCCTCGTCGCTCTATACCGTCCACACCCCCGTGCCAGCCGGCCACGACTACTTCGAGGCAGACCTCTTCGGCAAGTACATGGGTGGCTATCCCGAGAAGCTGGGCATCAGCTGGGATGAGTTTATCGGCATGGGCCGCATCAACGCCGACGACCACAACGAGAAGTTCTGCATGAGCGTCTTCGCCTGCAACACCTGCCAGGAAGTCAACGGCGTGTCGAAGCTCCACGGCTGGGTGAGCCAGAAGATGTTTGCCCCGATCTGGAAGGGCTACTACCCCGAGGAGAACCATGTCGGCTACGTCACCAACGGCGTCCACTTCCCCACCTGGACGGCCACGGAGTGGCGCAAGCTCTACGACTCCTACTTCGACGACAACTTCCTCTACGACCAGAGCAACGAGCGCATCTGGCACGCCATCTACGACGTGCCCGACGAGGAGATCTGGGAGACGCGCATGGCGCTGAAGAAGAAGCTCGTGAAGTATATCCGCGACAAGTTCACACAGCAGTGGCTCCGCAACCAGGGCGACCCCGCCAAGGTGATGTCCATCATCCAGCGCATCACGCCCAACGCCCTGATGATCGGCTTCTGCCGCCGCTTCGCCACCTACAAGCGCGCCCACCTGCTCTTCACCGACCTCGACCGTCTGGAGAAGATCGTCAACGATCCCGACCGCCCCGTGCTCTTCTTCTTCTCGGGCAAGGCCCATCCCGCCGACGGTGCCGGCCAGGGCCTCATCAAGCGCATCTTCGAGATCTCCCGTATGCCGCAGTTCCTGGGCAAGATCATCTTCTTGGAGGACTATGACATGCGCCTGGCCCGCCGCCTCGTCAGCGGTGTGGATATCTGGATGAACACGCCGACGCGCCCGCTGGAGGCCAGTGGCACCTCGGGCGAGAAGGCCGAGATGAACGGTGTGGTCAACCTCTCCGTGCTCGACGGCTGGTGGGTGGAAGGCTACCGCGAGGGTGCCGGCTGGGCCCTGCCGCAGGAGCGCACCTACCAGAACCAGGCCTACCAGGACCAGCTCGACGCAGCCACCATCTACTCGCTGCTCGAGAACGACATCATCCCGCTCTACTTCAACCGCGGCCGCAAGGCCTACTCCGCTGGTTGGGTGAAGGTCGTGAAAAACTCCATTGCCACCATCGCCCCCCACTACACGATGAAGCGGCAGCTGGACGACTACTACGAGAAGTTCTACAACAAGGAGGCGGACCGCTTCAAGGAGCTGGTAGCCGACAACTACGCCAAGGCCAAGGAGATCGCCCTCTGGAAGGAGAACGTCGCCGCTCGCTGGGACGCCATCCATGTGGTCGATAAGGACGAGACGGCCCTCCTGGACGTCGCCACGGGCAAACCCGTCACCCTCTCCTACACCATCGACGAGCAGGGACTCAACGACGCCATCGGACTCGAACTGGTGACGCTCAGCAGCCATAGCGAGGACGACCTGCAGATCCACAAGGTGTATCCCTTCGAGATGGTGAAGCAGGAGGGCAACCTCTTCACGTTCAAGGTGACATTCGAGGCCGACGAGGCCGGCTCCTACAAGTGTGCCGTGAGAATGTATCCGAAGAACGACCTGCTTCCCCACCGTCAGGACTTCTGCTACGTGAAGTGGATCGACTAAGGACTAAGGGATAGTAAAAAAAAACTATGCGAGGGGATGTCGTGGAAACTCTTTTTCCACACATCCCCTCGCCTCTTTCTTGGTCCACCACGGCCCGCAGGGCGCCTATCAGCCCACAATCTGTCGCCGAGCAGCATTTTTGCGCTTATAATTTTTCGGGTATTTAAGATTTTTCGTACCTTTGCGGCGATATGAGATTCTCCGTCAAATGTAACCATTGCGGCCAGACCTTCATCGCCGAGACGCAGAACTATGGCCGCATGAAATACCGCTGCCCATACTGCCAGTCGGTCATGGTTTGCCAGTTCGACCCGCCCAAGGTGTTTCGCACCCGCGCGCGGTCGGTCATCCCCGTAGCCGATAGTTCCCCCGTGACGGCCCATAGCCACCTGCCCATGGTCTCGTCGCGCCTTGTCACACCACCCGCGCCCCAGCCTGCCGACGCGCCCACGCCCGCCCCTGCTGGCGAGGAACAATTGCCGGAGGCCAGCGTCCACCAGTTCAAGAAGCGTGCCGAGGGCTTTGCCGGTATGCTCCTGTGGATCTGGTGCCACCTGAGCGTCTTCTGCTTGTGGAGCGGCGCGAAGATTCGCAAGTTTCAGGAGGACTACGAGGACGGCGACCTATGGATCTTCTTCGCCTTCAGCCTGCTCTTCGTCGTGGCCGTCTGTGTGGGCCTGTGGACGATGGCCGAGGTGACGACCCTCATCGCCGAGGGCAACTCGTGGCTCAAGAGCACCTACTACTCCATCAAGAATATGATCTGACGACATAGCCACGGTCATGGAGATACCCACCACGGAGGCAATAAACGGCCTCCGTTTTCGTTATATTAGCATGATGAAGAAGACACTTACAGCATGGGTGCTCGCCGCGCTCTGCCTCGTCTCCTGCGGTGTGGACAAAAACATCCGCAAGGGCGAGAAATTTCTGCAGTTGGGCGAGTACTATGACGCGGCGGCCCAGTTTAAGACCGCATACCAGCGCACCCCGCCCAAGGATCGCGACAAGCGCGGACAGTTGTCGGCCAAGATGGCACATTGCTACGACCGCATCAACTCCTCCGAGCGTGCCGTCGCCGCCCTGCGCAACGTCATCCGCTACCATCAGGATGACGGCGAGACCCACCTGATGCTGGCTCGCAACCTCATGAAGTCGGGACGCTACGCCGAGGCCGAGACGGAGTTTCGCGCCGCCCTCGACTCCATGCCCGACCACCCGCTGGCCACGCAGGGCCTCAAGGCCGCCCAGGACGCCCCGCGCATCAAGGAGCTCGGATCCAAATATACGGTGAAGCGGATGGAGATCTTCAACTCCCGCCGTGCCGACTACTCGCCGATGCTCTTCGGCGACGAGTTTGACCAGCTCTTTTTCTCTTCCACGCGCAACGAGGCGCAGGGCGACGAGCTGAGCGGCATCACGGGCACGAAGAACGCCGACATCTTCGTCAGCGAGAAGGACGAGAAGGGACGGTGGCAACGCCCCCGCACCATCGACTCGGGCCTCAACTCCGACTTCGACGAGGCCACACCCGCCTTCAGCGTCGATGGACGCGAGATGTATCTCACGCAGTGTCCCACCGACCCCTCCTATCCCCGCTACGCCCAGATCGCCGTCAGCAAGCGCTCCGACGCGGCCTGGGGCAAGCCAACGAAACTGGAGATCAGCCGCGACACGCTCTCCAGCTTTGCCCATCCCGCCATCTCGCCCGACGGCAACTGGCTCTACTTCGTCAGCGACATGCCCGGAGGCAAGGGCGGCCTCGACATCTGGCGCGTGCGCATCACGGGAGGCGGCCTCGGCGGCGTGCAGAATCTCGGCGAGCCCATCAACACCCCTGGCGACGAGATGTTTCCCACCTTCCGCCCCAACGGCGACCTCTATTTCTCCTCCAACGGCCACCCCGGACTGGGAGGCCTCGACATCTTCATCGCCAAGGTGGGCAAGGACCGCCGCTACCACCTGGAGCATCCCGGCTATCCGCTCAACTCCCAGGGCGACGACTTCGGCATGACCTTCGAGGGCCCGCACAACAGGGGCTTCTTCTCCTCCAACCGTGGCGACGGCCGCGGATGGGACCATATCTATAGTTTCGAGTTGCCCGAGGTGGTCCAGACCGTCAAGGGATGGGTCTATGAGATGGACGGCTACGAGCTGCCCGCCGCCGAGGTATTCATGGTCGGCGACGACGGCACCAACCTGAAACTCTCCGTCAAGGGCGACGGCTCCTTTGAGCAGGTCGTCGATCCGGGCGTCAACTACATCATGCTCGCCACCTGCAAGGGCTATCTCAACCACCGCGTGGAGCTCCACGTCGATTCCGTCGAACAGTCGGAGGAACACACCCTGCAGTTTCCGCTGCCTTCCATCCGCGTGCCAGTACTCATAGACAACATCTTCTACGACTTCGACAAGGCCACGCTGCGCCCCGAGTCGAAGACGGCGCTCGATGACCTCGTGAAGTTGCTCAACGAGAATCCCAACGTCACCATCGAGCTCTCCGCTCACACCGACTACAAGGGTCGCGCCGAGTACAACAAGCGCTTGTCGCAGCGCCGCGCCGAGTCGGTAGTGGCGTATCTGACCGAGCATGGCATCGCCCGCGACCGCCTCACCCCCGTGGGCTATGGCAAGGAGAAGCCGAAGACCGTCCGCAAGAAGATGCTGGAGCGCTACCCGTGGCTCAAGGAGGGCGACGTGCTCACCGAGGAGTTTATCAAGAAACTCGACAAGGACAAGCAGGAGATCTGCAACCAGATCAACCGCCGCACCGAGTTTATCGTCCTGCGCACCACCTACGGCATGTTTGACGAAAAGGGCAACCTCAAGACCATGCCGACGCCGAAGCGCGACGAGACGGGTGACGACGACGACCTCATACTCATAGAATAACGACGCATGACACTTCCCGAGGAGTTTACCACCTACACGCGCGCCCTGATGGGCGAGGAGCGATTTGCCCGCTTCCTTGGCGCGCTCGACGAGCCCGCTCCCGTGTCCATACGGGTCAATCCCTTCAAGGCCGAGGCCACACCCGAGACCGGGGCAGACCGCGTGGCCTGGTGTCGTGGCGGCTACTATCTCGACAGCCGCCCAGCCTTCACCTTCGACCCCCTGCTCCACGCCGGAGCCTACTATGTGCAGGAGGCCTCGTCGATGTTCATCGACCACGTCGTCCGCCAGTTTGTCCACGCGCCCGTCACGGCCCTCGACCTCTGTGCGGCCCCGGGCGGCAAGACGACGTGTCTGCGTGCCGCCCTGCCCGAGGGGAGCCGTCTCTACAGCAACGAGCCCCATCCGAAGCGGGCGCAGATCCTGGCCGAGAACGTCGTGAAGTTTGGCCACCCCGAAGTCGTCGTGACCAACAACTACGCCATCGACTACCAGCGCGCCGGCCTCCGCTTCGGCCTCATCCTCGCCGACATGCCTTGCTCCGGCGAGGGCATGTTTCGCAAGGACCCCGAGAGCATCGGCGAGTGGAGCCCGGCCAACGTGGAGAAGTGTGCCGCGCTGCAGCGGTCCATCCTTGCCGACATTTGGCCCTGCCTGCTGCCCGGCGGACTGCTGATCTACTCCACCTGCACCTTCCTGTCTCTTATACACATCTGACGCTGCCG
>ENA-OZHJ01001265-OZHJ01001265.1-human-gut-metagenome-genome-assembly--contig:-NODE-1265-length-9854-cov-4.383406_pt1 | contig 9854 bp, 7 predicted proteins | sample MGYA00244663_ERZ653672 | MGnify/ENA primary metagenome ERZ653672 (study PRJEB26926, sample SAMN06165215) | human gut metagenome | biome: ENVO:00009003; feature: ENVO:2100002; material: ENVO:00002003... | reverse complement strand
GCGCCCTTTGCGCCGATTTCACGCAGCTGGTCGTCTACCGGATCGTGGGCGGGCTGGGCATCGGCGTCGTTTCGATCGTCTCGCCGCTTTACATCTCCGAGGTGTCGGCGGCGCGCCGCCGGGGCATGCTGGTCTCGTTTTACCAGCTGGCAGTCACGATGGGATTTCTGGCGGCCTATACGGTCAATTACCTGCTGCTCCGCATGGGACAGACCGCCGGTTTCGAAACGGCGTGGATGCAGCGGATCTTCGTCGATGAAGTGTGGCGGGGCATGTTGGGAGCCGAAACCCTTCCGGCGCTGCTTTTCTTCGTCATCATCTTCTTTATTCCCGAAAGTCCGCGCTGGCTGGCGCTGCGCGGACATACGGACCGCGCCCTGCGTGTGCTCGGCCGCATCAACGGCGACCGGACGGAAGCCGCCGCGGAGCTTGCGGCCATCGAAACGGCCGTCGGCGGCGGGCAGGCCCCGCAGTGGCGGCTCCTGCTGTCGAAAGGCATCCGGACGGCGGTGCTTGTCGGCACGGCGATCGCCATTCTCGGACAGTTCATGGGCGTCAATGCCGTACTTTACTACGGGCCGTCGATTTTCGAGCGGGCCGGATGGTCGGGCAGCGACTCGCTGTTCGCCCAGATACTGGTCGGAGCGGTCAATATGCTGACGACGGTGCTGGCACTGGCGATCATCGACCGCGTCGGGCGTAAGAAGTTGGTTTACTGGGGCGTGTCGGGCATGGTGCTGTCGCTGCTGCTTATCGGGACCTGTTTCCTGACCGGGGAGCGGCTCGGACTGCCGGACGGCGTGCTGCTGGCGGCGTTCCTGTGCTATATTTTCTGCTGCGCCATCTCCGTCTGCGCCGTGGTATGGGTGCTTTTGTCGGAGATGTATCCGATTCGTGTGCGCGGCGTGGCGATGTCGATCGCGGGGTTCTCGCTTTGGACGGGGACCTATCTGGTCGGGCAGCTTACGCCGTGGATGCTCGCGAATCTGACGCCGGCGGGGACTTTTTTCCTCTTCGCCGCGATGTGCGTGCCTTATATGCTGCTGATATGGAAGGCGGTGCCGGAGATGTCGGGCCGCACGCTCGAAGAGATCGAACGATACTGGACAAGGTAACAATATAAATAAGATAAGATTATGGACTTCAAAAGATTAGCGGAACAGTACAAAACCGAATTGCTGGATGGTGTACTGCCTTTTTGGCTCGAAAAATCACAAGATAGGGAATTCGGCGGCTATTTTACGTGTCTCAATCGTGACGGCAGCGTCTACGATACCGACAAATTCATCTGGTTGCAGGGTCGTGAAGTGTGGATGTTCGCCATGCTCTATAACAAGGTGGAGCGTCGTCCCGAATGGCTCGAATGCGCCGTGCAGGGAGCCGAGTTCCTGCGCAAATACGGCCACGACGGCAACTACAACTGGTATTTTGCGCTGACGCGCGAAGGCCGCCCGTTGGTGCAGCCCTATAATATTTTCTCCTATACGTTCGCGGCGATGGCTTTTGCGCAGGTCGCCGTTGCGACGGGCAGCGACGAATACGCCCTGATCGCCAAGCGGACTTTCGACCGGATTCTGGAGAAACGCGCCAATCCCAAGGGCGAGTGGTGCAAGGCCTATCCCGGAACGCGTTCGCTCAAGAGCTTCGCCCTGCCGATGATCCTCTGCAACATGGCGCTGGAGATCGAGCCGATGATCGACAAGCAGTTGCTGGCCGACACGATCGGGGAGTGCCTGCACGAAGTGATGGAGGTGTTTTACCGGGAAGAGCTGGGGCTGATCGTCGAGAATGTCACGGAGGACGGACAGCTTTCCGATACGTTCGAGGGCCGTCAGATGAATCCCGGACATTCGCTCGAAGCTATGTGGTTCATTATGAACCTCGGCGTGCGTCTCGACGACCGTGCGCTGATTGACAAAGCGGTGAAAATCGCGCTCAATACCGCCGAATACGGCTGGGACAAGGAGTACGGCGGCATTTTTTATTTTCTGGACCGCAAGGGCGCGCCCCGCGTGGAGCTGGAATGGGACCAGAAGCTCTGGTGGGTGCATATCGAATCGGCGATTGCGATGATCAAGGGCTATCAGCTGACCGGATCGAAGGAGTGTCTGGAGTGGTTCGGGAAACTGCACGAATATACGTGGGCGCATTTCAAGGACACGGAGCATCCCGAATGGTTCGGTTACCTGAACCGCCGCGGCGAGGTGCTGCTGCCGCTCAAGGGCGGAAAATGGAAGGGATGTTTCCATGTGCCGCGCGGGCTGTTCCAGTGCTGGCAGATTCTCGAACAATGCAAGCAGCGCTAAAATACGGAACGATGAAAAGATATTTACTGACAATTCTGTTGTCGTTGTGGTGTGTCTGCGCATGGGCCGCGGGCAGCGTCACAGTCAGGGGGCGCGTCCTTTGCGGCGGCCGGGGCGTGGAAGGCGTCTGGGTCTCCGACGGCGAAGAGTTCGCGCGCACGGACAAAAGAGGAAATTACAGTCTGGAAGCCGGTGCGGACAACCGCTTCGTCTTCGTTTGCGTGCCTGCGGGCTACGACGCTCCGGTGGAAAAGGGCGTGGTGCGCTATTTCCACCCGCTGCCCGCCGAGGGCAAATCCTGCGATTTCACGCTGCTCCGCCGTGCGGGCGACGACTCGCGGTACGGGTTCATCGCCATCGCCGATCCGCAGATATGGGCGCCGAAGGAGTTTGCGAAACTCGCGGCGGCGGCCGACGACATCGCCGCCACGGTCCGCAGTTACGGCGGTATGCCTTTCCACGGCATTTGCTGCGGCGACATCGTGTCGCACGACCATTCGCTTTACGGCCGGTACAACGAGGTGATGGAGCGTACGGGAATTACGTTCCGCAACGCGATGGGCAACCACGACATGGAGGTCTACGGACGCTCTTACGAAACCTCCTTCTCGAAGTTCGAGGAGATGTACGGCCCGGTCTACTATTCGTTCGACGTCGGACGCATCCACTACGTGGTGCTCGACGACAACTTCTTCATCGGGCGCGACTATTTTTACATCGGCTATCTCGAAGAGCGGCAGATGCGCTGGCTCGAAAAGGACCTTGCCCGCGTGCAGCCCGGTTCGACGGTGGTCGTCTGCCTGCATATTCCTTCGACCTGCGAGGAGCAGGACCGCAAGCAGTTCCGCTACGACCGCGCCGGATCGACGATGACCAACCACAGGGGGCTTTACGAAATTCTGAAACCCTACCGGGCGCATATCATTTCGGGCCATACTCATACGACCTTCAACCAGTCCATCGCCCCCGGTCTCTACGAGCATGTGACACCCGCCTTGAGCGGCGCATGGTGGCAGGGACCGCTCTGCACCGACGGCACGCCCGCCGGGTACGGCGTCTATGAGGTGAACGGCGACCGGATCGACTGGTATTACAAATCGACGGGTTATCCGGCGGATTACCAGATGAAAATTTACAGCGGCCGCGAATATCCCCAGTTCGAAGGGTACGCCGTGGCCAACGTCTGGGCCAGCGACCCGGCGTGGGAAGTCCAGTTTACGATCGACGGCGTGCCGTGCGGTCCCGCCGAGCGGTTTCAGGCTTACGATCCCGCCGCGAAACAGCTCTATTCCGACACCAGTCAGATGGACCATAAATGGATTTACCCTTCGATTTCGGACCACTATTACCGCGTCGCGCTGCCCGAAGGGGCGAAGCGCGTCGAGGTGTCGGCTACAGACCGCTTCGGGCGGATCAGCCGGGCCGCAGCCGATTTGAAATAAATGACCGAATATGAGATTTACCGGACTGAAATATTTGCAGCTGCTGGCGTGCTTGGGGCTGTTTGCATGCGGTTCCGCCGAGCGTTACGACGTGGTGATCGTCGGCGGGGGAGCGAGCGGAACGGCGGCCGGACTGCAAGCGGCCCGCATGGGGGCGCGAACCTTGATCGTCGAGGAGTTCGACTGGCTCGGCGGCATGCTCACCTCGGCGGGCGTGAGCGCCACCGACGGCAATTACCGCCTGCGCGGCGGCATCTGGGACGAGTTCCGGACGGAACTGGCCCGGCATTACGGCTGCGATTCGGCCTTGATGACGGGGTGGGTCAGCAACGTGCTGTTCGAACCCTCGGTGGGCGACAGCATTTTCAAGCGGCTCGTCGCCAGGGAGCCGAACCTCACCGTGTGGTACCGTTCGGCGGCCGAGACGGCCGAGCGCGAAAAGGATGTATGGCGGCTGGGTGTCCGGCGGGACGGCCGGCTCCGGCAGGTCGAGGCCGACGTGCTCGTCGATGCGACGGAGCTGGGCGACGTCGCCCGGATGGCAGGCGTCCCTTATGATGTCGGCATGGATTCGTCGGCCGTCACGCACGAGGATATTGCCCCGGCCGAAGCCAACGGCATCGTGCAGGACCTGACCTACGTCGCCGTACTGAAGGATTACGGCCGCGACGTCACGATTCCGCGGCCCGACGGGTACGATTCGTCGCTTTTTGCCTGCTGCTGCGTGAACGATCTTTGCGTCGCTCCGAAGGAGCCGCATCGCATGTGGTCCCGCGAGATGATGATCACTTACGGAAAACTGCCCAACGGCAAATACATGATCAACTGGCCGATCGAGGGCAACGATTACTACGTGGACATGATCGACATGACGCCCGAAGAGCGGGCCGACGCCGTCCGCAGGGCCAAGAGTCATACGCTGTCATTCGTCTATTTCCTTCAGCATGAGCTGGGATTCAATACGTTGGGATTGGCCGACGACGAGTTCCCTACGGACGACCGGCTGCCGTTCATTCCCTATCACCGCGAGTCGCGGCGCATTCACGGCGCCGTGCGTTTTACGCTCAACGACATCACCGACCCCTACGCAGGAACGCTTTACCGTACGGCGGTCGGCGTGGGCGATTATCCGGTCGATCAGCATCATACCCGTTATTCGGGCTGGGACGATCTGCCCGACCTCTATTTCCATCCCATTCCCTCATACGGTTTTCCGCTGGGCATCGTGATTCCCGCAGGATTTCCGGGGTTGCTCGTAGCCGAAAAATCGGTTTCGGTAACCAACCTCGTCAATGGCTCCACGCGCCTGCAACCCGTCGTGTTGCAGATCGGGCAGGCAACGGGAGCCTTGGCGGCGTTGGCCGCGGCGGCGGGCGTCGATCCGTCCGAAGTTGCGGTGCGCAGGGTGCAGGAGGCGGTGCTCGATGCGGGCGGCTACCTGCTGCCGTACCTCGATCTGCCGGCCGGTGATCCGCGTTTCAAGGCGATGCAGCGGATCGGCGTGACCGGAATCCTCAAGGGGCGCGGAGCCAATGTCGGCTGGGAGAACCAGACATGGTTCGACGCCGATCGGACGATCGCGGAATCCGAACTGCGCGAAGGGCTGCGTGAAGTCTATCCGTCGGTACGCTCCTCCGTTCGGGAAACGCCGGTCGACGGGGCGCTCCTGACGGCGATGCTGGCCGAAGCGCTCGGCAAGCCGGCCGGGGACATTGCGGCGCAGACGGAGCGCGCCGCCGCCGGACTGCTGTCCGGTTACGATCCGGCGCGTCCGCTCACGCGGCTCGAATGCGCGCTGCTGATCGACGCGGTGGCCGATCCTTTCCATGCGGCCGAAGTCGATATTTACGGGAACTACAAACGAAAATAGCTTTTAATTTTTCATGAAAAAACTGCTGACTGTATGCCTGCTGGCCTTTGCCGCGGCAGGTGCGACCGGCTGCCGGAGTGCCGCCGAGGGGGTGAAACCCAAACTGATGTGGCTCGACTGTTCGGCCAACTGGGTGCGTTTCAGTTACCCCGATTCGATCCGTTATTATGTGAACAAGTGTCGGGAGGCCGGCATGACGGCGCTGGTGCTCGACGTCAAGGGCACTTCGAGCGAAGTGGTGTATCCCAGCGAATATGCGCCGCAAGTTCGTGAGTGGAAGGGCTTTACCCGTCCCGATTTCGACTTTGTGGGAACTTTCGTCGATGCCGCGCACGATGCCGGACTGGAGATTTACGGTTCGTTCAACACCTTTGCCGAAGGCAACGGCGTATTCCGCCGCGGACTGATCTACGACGGCCATCCCGAATGGCAGGCCGTGAACTATATTCCCGGCAGGGGACTGGTGCCCCAGTTGGAGATTCCGGGAAAGAAGGTGCTGTTCGCCAATCCCGCGCTTTCTGCCGTTCAGGATCACGAAATCGCCATTTTCAAGGAGGTGGCGCAGAAGTACGATTTCGACGGCCTGCTGCTCGACCGCGGCCGTTATGACAATATCCAGTCCGACTTTTCGGATTTCTCACGCAGAGAATTCGAGGCCTATATCGGGAAAAAACTGGATCGTTTTCCGGAGGATGTCTATGCGTGGGAGGAGGACGGCGACGGCGGCTGGAGACGTATCGACGGCCCTTATTTCAAGCAGTGGATCGAGTGGCGCGCGTCGGTGATCTACAACTTCTTCAAACGCACCAAAGAGGAGCTGAAAGCCGTGAAGCCCGGTCTGAAATTCGGCGCTTATACGGGCGCGTGGTATCCGTCCTATTTCGAAGTGGGCGTCAATTGGGCCAGCAATACGTACGATCCTTCGCAGGACTTCGCATGGGCCACGCCCGAATATAAGAATTACGGATATGCCGAACTGCTGGACATTTTCACCAACGGCAATTATTACTGGAACGTGACCGTCGACGAGTACCGCCGCAGCAACGGCCTGCATAAGAACGAGACCGACAGCGAGATGTCGAAAGGCGACCACCTCAGCGTTGAGGGCGGATGCCGCTATTCGCGCCGTCTGCTGGGCGGCAGGCCCTTCTTCGGCGGTATGTATGTCGAAGATTACAAACGCGATACGACCCGGTTCAAGCGGGCCGTGGAGATGAATCTCCGCGAATCGGACGGACTGATGGTGTTCGACATCGTGCATATCATCAACCGCGACTGGTGGGGACCGCTGCAGCGGGCCGTCAGCGCCTATGAAGCGGAGGCGAAGCAATGAACCGACGGCTGATTTTTGCGGTGCTGGCGCTGTTGTGCGCCGGCGCCGTTTCCGCCCAGGAGCGGACAGAGGCGCCCGCCGCGTCGTCCGAGGTGCGCTATGTCGGACGTACGCAGACAAACGGCGGCGACGTGAGTTTCGACTGGAGCGGAACCTGTTTCGAGTGTCGTTTTACGGGCGGCTCGCTGGCGATGCGCGTTTCGGATACGAAAAAGAATTACTACAATCTGACCGTCGACGGCCGCGACGCCGGTGTCGTTACAACGTTCGGGACGGATTCGGTCGTGGTGCTGGCCGAGAAGCTGGGGCGCGGCGAACATACCGTGCGGATGCAGAAACGCACCGAAGGCGAGCAGGGGCGCACGACGATCCATGCCTTCCTGCTTGACAGGGGACGGCGTCTGCTGCCTGCGGCGCCCGCGCCCGGACGGCATATCGAATTTATCGGCAATTCGCTGACCTGCGGTTACGGGACCGAGGGGCTTTCGAAGGACGAGCCGTTCAAACCCCAGACCGAGAACTGCAACAAGGCGTATGCCTGCATCATCGCCCGTTATTTCGGCGCCGACTATACGCTGATCGCCCATTCGGGACGCGGCGCGGCACGCAATTACGGCGATAAGAACGCCACTTCGCAGAATACGATGGCCGACCGCATCGCCAATACGTTCGACGAGGCGGCGGAACCGGCGTGGGATTTCGCGGCGTCGCCGTACCGTCCCGATCTGGTCGTCATCAATCTGGGGTCGAACGACTTTTCGACCCTGCCGCATCCTTCGCGCGATGAGTTTGCGGCCGCCTATACCCGTATCCTGCAAACCCTGCGCGGCGCTTACGGCGACGAAATGCCGATCCTCTGCGTGGCGCCGCGCGTCAGCGAACCGGCCTTCACTTATATCCGCGACCTGTGTCAGTCCGCCGTCGTGCCGAACCTCCATTTCGCGGCTATCCTGCCCGGCTACTGCAACGACGGGAGCGAACTCGGATCGTCGGCCCATCCCAATTATGCGGGACATCGCAAGATGGCGATGCTGCTGATTCCCTACGTTTCGACGCTGACGGGGTGGGAGGCGGAGATCAAACCGATCGAATAGGCGTTTGGCCGTATCGCGGTTTTTTGCTGCTTTTGTCCTCGGTCAGGATCGTGAACTCCGGAATTTCACAATAACAAATTTATAGAAACAAAGGTGCAGAACGGGAGCAACAACCTCTGCGGCTGCAAAAAGTTGATCTGTCTTTATATCAATTCTAACCTAAACCTAAAAAGAACCGATGTCTGCAAATTCCCGAAAAGTGTCGCCGTTAGCATGGGTTCCCACGCTCTATTTTGCGATGGGACTCCCCTTCATTATCGTAAACATGGTGGCAACGCTGATGTTTCGAGGGCTGGGTATCGACGATGCCCGCATTACGCTTTGGACTTCGCTGATTATTTTGCCGTGGTCGCTCAAACCCTTTTGGAGTCCCCTGATGGAGATGTTCAGGACCAAGAAGTTCTGGGTCGTCACCACGCAGCTGGTTTCGGGGCTGGGACTTGCGCTGGTTGCCATGTCGCTTCCGTTTCCCAACTTTTTCCCTTACGTCATCGCCCTGATGACGGTTGTGGCTTTCAGCGGCGCGACACACGACATCGCCACCGACGGCGTCTATATCACCGAACTTTCCAAGGATTTGCAGGCTAAATTTATTGGTTGGCAGGGAGCCTTTTACAACATCGCCAAGGTCTTCGCCATGGGCGGATTGGTCTATCTGGCCGGTGCGCTTAAGGATCATGTCGGAATCGTGCAGGCGTGGATGGTCGTGATGGGCCTTTGCGGCGGCATTCTCTTCCTGCTGGGACTGTACCACATCCGCATGCTGCCTTCGGGTGGCGCCGCGACGGCCCATGCTGACAGTTTCGGCGGCGCCATGCGCGAAACGAAACGCATCTTTCTGGAGTTCTTCAAGAAGAAATACATCTGGATCTATTTCGCCTTCATCCTCTTCTACCGCTTCGCCGAAGGTCTGGTCATCAAGATCGTACCGCTGTTCCTCAACGCTCCGCTCGATCAGCAGGGCATGGGGCTTACCGAACAGCAGATTGGACTTTATTACGGTACCTTCGGCGTGATCGCCTTCGTCGTGGGGTCCATTCTGGGCGGCTATTTCATTTCGTGGCTCAAACTGCGGCGTGCCTTGTTCCCGCTGGTCTGCATCTTCAACGTTCCGTTCGTGGTCTATGCGCTGCTGGCGTGGTTCCAGCCTTCGAGCCCCGTGCTGATCTGCGCGGCCATCGTGTTCGAATATTTCAGTTACGGATTTGGCTTCGTGGGGCTTACACTCTTTATTATGCAGCAGGTGGCGCCTGGTTCGCACCAGATGGCTCACTATGCTTTCGGGTCGTCGCTTGCCAACCTTGGCGTGATGCTTCCGGGTATGATCAGCGGCTGGCTCTGCGACAGCTTGGGCGGTTATCACTACTTCTTCATGTGGGCGCTGCTGGCCACGGTTCCCGCCTTCCTGCTTGCCGCGCGCATTCCCTTCACCTATCCCGATACTGAAGAGGTGACAGCCGAGGAGGTCGACAAAGAATTGATCAACGAATGAAAAGATCCCGTGCGACGATGGACAACAACCTGAAGATCGTAGGTCCGGCCATGTCAGATCTGCCGTGGAAGATCGTCCTGCCGGCCCGGAGCGTTATCCTGCCGCTATTGCCTCCGCTGCCATCCTGTTTGCCGCAGTCTTTCCGCAACCATGCAGGCTGGGAGCCTTTATCGGGCAGCCCTTTTGGGGAGAGCCATGTCAATAGTAGCGGGTGACCTCTTTGAGTTGCGGATCGCGTGCCATGTCGTTGGGATTCGTTCCGGGAATATCCTGGGGAATCTCCTCTCCCAATCCGGCAAACAGTTCTGCCCAGAACC
>ENA-OZHJ01001249-OZHJ01001249.1-human-gut-metagenome-genome-assembly--contig:-NODE-1249-length-9926-cov-5.357208_pt1 | contig 9926 bp, 10 predicted proteins | sample MGYA00244663_ERZ653672 | MGnify/ENA primary metagenome ERZ653672 (study PRJEB26926, sample SAMN06165215) | human gut metagenome | biome: ENVO:00009003; feature: ENVO:2100002; material: ENVO:00002003... | reverse complement strand
TGTCGTTATAGGATGGTAGGATGCTGCATGCCTACACTATTGCTGAATAGTTACTGAAAATCATTTCTGCCATAATTCTTGTTAAAATTTCGATTTTACTTATCAGTTTATTTCCGATTTTAATTCTTATTTCGTATCTTTGTGCGGTTATTTAACCGTAACTGTGTGCAAATATAAACTAAGTTTCGCTTTTAGAAGAATTTTCCGAAAGAAAATTGCGATTTTTAACTTTAATTAAGCGTATGACGGAGATACAGAGAATAAGAAAAGCCATTAATTGGCTGCTCTACAAAGGCGTAGCAGAGAACGACCGAGAACTCTCTGAGATAATGGGTTACACAAAGTCTTCATTCTCTCAGATTGTGAACGGGCGTGTGCCTTTATCAGACAAGTTTGCAAAGAAACTCTGCCGACTTGATGAAAATATAAACGAAGTTTGGATTTTGACAGGCGAGGGAGAAATGTTCAAGAATGAGCCTGAAACTAACCTGAACAGTGAAAACGGCGTGACAATTCAGAAAGACGTGTGGGCTGTTCTTCAACAACAGGCACAGAGCCTTGCATCAAAGGATAGGCAAATTGATGAACTGATGAACCTTTTGAAAGAGCAGATCGCCGAGAATAAAAAAGCGGTTGCCCGTCAGGAAGACAATGCCTCCTCTGCCGCTGCCGTGTAGTCAACTTCTGTGGGGTTGAACAGAAAATACCAAAATATTAAAGAGGTCAAAAGATATGAACGAAAGATTAGAAGAAATAATCAGATATAAGACAGGTGGAAAGAAAATACCGTTTGCCGAGCTTATGGGGTGGTCGCCACAATATCTGTCAAAGATGTTGAGAGGCGAGAATTTCGGTGTGCAGCCAATTCTGACTGTTCTTGAAAAACTGCCTGAGATAAACGCCCGTTGGTTTCTCTTTGGCACGGGAGAAATGCTTGAAATCGGCAAGCTGTTCTCTCTTCAACGTGAGACGATGAACCACATTCAGGCTCTCTTAGACCTTGACAAGTATATACCATATATGTCAGGAGAAGAGGTCAGAGAGTTTGAGACCGCCGTCAAAGAGGGGAGAAAGCCCGTGTTCACGCCTGACGCTGAGAGCCGTTGGCAAGAACGCCTGACAGAGCGTGAGAAAGAAATAAATGAAAGGTTCAGAGCCGCTAACTTAATATCAGAAGAACAATGCAGACAGAAGACAGTCAAAAAGTAATAAAGCGTTTCTTTGAGGCTCTGCGCTATCTCAAATATGAAAAGATAATCAGGGGAAAACAGACGTTCACACGGGCGCATGAAATAAACCGTTGGAACATGAACACGTTAGAGAAAGACCCCTCACGGGACATCTTTCAGGCGGCATGGCTCACATACCTTGTCAATGACTACGGCGTTTCAGCCACATGGCTCTTGACAGGGCGAGGAGATATACTTTTATATAAGAAAGACAAAAGCGGCACAGAGGGAAAGAAATAACCCTTTGCGCCGCTCTATGTCATTTATCCCCATCATGCTTTTCTGTCAGGGGAGGGAGTATTGTCGGTATGTTTGAAACAGCCGCCTGTTTGTTCTTGTCAAGAACCTTGGCGTATATCTGAGTTGTGTTCAGTTCACGATGTCCCAACAATTTTGAGACTGTGTAAATGTCCGTACCGAGGTCAAGCATCATGACCGCAAACGTATGACGGGCGCAATGAAAAGTTATCTCTTTCTTTATGCCCGCCCTGAGCACCCACCGCTTTATTGCCTCATTCGTGCAAGACGGGCTGTGAATGTCTGTGAAAACAGGTTCGTTTGGTTTGCCCCTCTCTCCCATAAGTTCAGCCGCCTGAGGTGTTATGTCGAGGTATTCCTGACCGCCCGTTTTCTTCTGACGGAAGATGATGCGGGTAAAGCCTGACTGTTCTTGAACCTCTGCCCATGTCATTTTCAAGATGTCTGACCGCCTGAGACCCGTCAGACACGAGAACAGAAAAGCCCGTTTGATTTTCGGGTATTCACATTCTGTCTCGGCGAGCTTCTTCACTTCATCTATTGTAAGGTACATGCGCGTGCCTTCCTCTGCCTTGAAATTCTCAACGCCACGCATTGGATTGTTCCTGATAATTCTTTCATCAAATGCCTGATTGAGACACGCCCGCAGCTTGTTGAAATAACTCAGTTTTGAGTTTCTTGAAAGTTTATGGTCTTTGATGCGGTCTCGGTAGTCATTGCCCCACGCACACGCCTCATTCTCTAAATACTCTTTGAAGCCCTGAACCCATTCTGTCGTTATTTCGGCAAACGTGATTTTTCGGTTCGGCTCATACTTTTCAAGATGTTTCAGACACGAACGCCAGTTTCCCCAATTCGATTTGTTGTCAGGGGCGTGAAAACGCTTCTCACATAACTTTTCATAATAGTCGAAGAACAGCGTTTCCTCGGCGTAATCACTCTTGAAGCCGAACTCCCCGTTTCTGAGTTCGACAACACGCTTCGCCCTGATAGCCTCGGCAAGCTGCAGCGTCTCTTTGTTCTTCTTCTTGTCTTCACGGGTCTTTTCAGGAACGAGGTAGAGGCGCAGATACTCATAAGACCTTTTGCCGTTCAGATAAATGTCAAGGTAGAGAGAGGTCAAGCCGTTGGGCGTTTTCCTCTGCCTGAGCCTGATTGGTTCTTTTGATTTCTCCATACTGCTGTCGTTTTGGTTTGTTGCTCTCTGTTGTTGTTTTTGTTGCTCTGAGATTGAGAGCAACAAAGGAACAACAAAATAACGACAAAACGGGTGTAATTATTGCGAAATAACAAAACTTTTTTCATAAACCACAAAACCTTGATTTATAAAGCCTTGTTTCTCAATAGTTACACCCGTTTTATACCTGACTTGATTTGTTAAAATATAAACTTACTTTCCGATGCAGAACGAGGAAAAGATGTTATTGAGCGTGGCCTGGGGCGTGATGCGCTCTACGCCAGTGGCGTCGCCGAGGGTGTCGAGGACCATGCGTAGGTCTTCGGCCACGAGGTCGGAGGGCAGGTCGCTCTGGAGGCCATCAACGACGCGCTGCAGCTCCTGGGCCGCAGCGGTCAGCAGGTCGTACTGGCGCGCGGAGGTGATGACGACGTCGGCCTCGTGGATCTCGGGAATATCGACCGCCTGGCGGATGGCTGCCTCCAGGGCGTCGAGGCCTTGGCCCGTCTTGGCGGAGATGGGGTGGGGAGGAAGCGATCGGGCAGCGCCCGTGTCACCGCCATCGGCGACGAGCGGGTCGGTGGGCGGCGTGTGGAGGTCGGCCTTGTTGAAGACGAGCAGGACGTGCTTGCCCTGGCAGTGGGCTACCATCTCGTCGGTCTCCTCCTGCGTCGGCCAGCGATCGACCACCCAGAGCACGAGCAGGGCTTCGTCCAGCTTCTGCCACGTGCGCTCGATGCCCATCTGCTCCACGACGTCGTCGGTGTGGCGCAGTCCGGCCGTATCGACGAAGCGGAAGGTGAGGCCCCCGATGAGGGTGGTCTCCTCGATGCTGTCGCGTGTGGTGCCGTGGACGTCGCTCACGAGGGCGCGGTCCTCGCCGACCAGGTGGTTGAGGAGTGTCGATTTGCCCACATTGGTCTTGCCGACGATGGCCACGGGAATGCCCTCCTTGACGGCCTTGCCGATATGGTAGGTCCGGGCCAGCGCGGCCACGTGGTCCTCGATGCTGCGGGCCAGGGAGAGGAGCTCGCTGCGGTCGGCAAAGACCAGGTCGTCGTGGTCGGAGAAGTCCAGTTCGAGTTCGAGCAGCGAGGTGAGCCGGAGCAGCCTTTCGCGCAGCGTCTCCAGGGCCGTGCGGACGTGGCCCTTGAGTTGGCTGAGGGCCAGCCGGTGGGAGGCCTGGTTGGAGGAACTGATCAGGTCGGCCACGGCCTCGGCCTGGCTCAGGTCCATCTTGCCGTTGAGGTAGGCCCTGCGGGTGTATTCGCCTGGTTCGGCCTGGCGGCATCCGGCCTTGGTGAGCGCGTCGAGGATTTGGTGGACGATGTAGGCCGATCCGTGGCAGGAGATCTCTATCGCGTCCTCTCCCGTGTAGGAGTGGGGCGCACGGTAGAAGGCGACGACGACGTCGTCGATCTCCTCGCCCTCGGGACTGTAGAGGGAAGCGTGGCGCAACGTGGCGGGCGCGCAGGCGGAGAGATCCTGGCGGAGCAGGCGGCCGAGGACGGGATAGCTCTGGCTGCCGCTCACTCTCACGACGGCGATGGCGCCCCCCACGGGGGTGGCCAGGGCGCAGATGGTATCGTTGGCGTAGTGTGTCATCAGATTCTCTCCAGCACCAGTTTGATGAGCGAGTCGATGGTGTTTTTGTAGCCCGTATTGGCCTCGTGGGATCGGCGGTTGGCGATGACCATGCAGCAGGTCATGGCCTGGTGGCCCATGAGGCGGGAGAGACCGGCGAGGGCCGACGACTCCATCTCGAAATTGGTGATCTTGAGGCCTTTGTATTCGAAGGCTTCAATCTTTTCGTTAAGCTGTTCGTCCATCAGGGGGAGGCGTAGACGGCGCCCCTGCGGACCGAAGAAGCCGTTGCAGGCCACCGTGATGCCCCTGACCATGTCTGACTGTGCCACGCGGTCGATCAGCGCGGCGTCGGCCGTGGCCACATAGGGATTGCCCATGACGGGACGCCACGCCACCTGGCGCTTGAACTCGGCCTCCAGTTCGAGGTCGCAACTGGCGTCGCGGCCCGCATAGAAGTTGAGCAAGCCGTCGAAACCGATGCTCTTGACGCTGGCGATATAGGTGCCGGTCGGCGTCTCGGGCTGCAGTCCGCCACAAGTGCCCACGCGGACGAGGGTCAGCGTGCGGTGCACGGGGCGCTCCGTGCGGGTAGCGAAGTCGATGTTGGCCAAGGCGTCGAGCTCGTTCATCACGATGTCGATGTTGTCGCAGCCGATGCCCGTGGAGAGGGCCGTGATGCGCTTGCCCTTGTAGGTGCCCGTGATGGTGTGGAACTCGCGGCTCTGGACCTCACACTCCACGGTGTCGAAATGGTGGGCTACCAGGGGGACGCGGCCGGGGTCGCCCACGAGGATCACGCGGTCGGCCAACTGTTCGGGGCGGAGGTGCAGGTGGAAGATGCTACCGTCGCCATTGATGATCAGCTCGGAGGCTGGGAAATAGGCAGGTGTCATAGCGTTGGGGGGATTAGGATTGTGGTATGAGTGTATGGTTGGGAAAAAAGCCAATTGGCTCCCAAGTGGTTTACAGTATGCCCTTGGAAGCCAATCGGCCTTGTATCGTGTCGTAGCGCGTAGGGACTACTTAGCCAGCAGCTCCTCGGCCATCTTGTTGGCGGCACGGCGTCCGTCGCCCATGGCGAGCACCACCGTAGCGGCGCCGCGGGCAATGTCGCCACCGGCGTAGATGTCGGAGATGTTGGACTGGCCGTCCTCGTTGACCTCGATGGCGTGGGCCCAGCCTTCCTTCAGACCCTCGATGGACTGGGGAACGAGCGGGTTGGGATCGACACCGACAGCCACGAGCACCTCGTCACACTCCACGGTGATGGTCTCGCCCGTCTTGACAGGGCGGCGGCGACCCGAGTCGTCGGGCTCGCCGAGCTTCATCACGTCGAGCACGGCACCCTTCACCTTGCCGTCGTCGCCGACGATGTAGCGCTGCGGGTTGTGGAGGTTCATGAAGTTGACGCCCTCCTCCTGTGCCTGCTCGATCTCGTCGCGGCCTGCCGGCATCTCGTCGAAGGTGCGGCGATAGACCACCGTCACGTCGGCGCCGAGGCGCTTGGCCGTGCGGCAGGAGTCCATGGCGGTGTTGCCACCACCGACCACGATGACCTTCTTGCCGACATAGAGCGGCGTCTCAGAGTCGGGCTGGTCGGCGTCCATGACGTTGACGCGGAAGAGGAACTCGTTGGCGGAGAGGATATGGATGGCGTTCTCGCCGGGAATGTTCATAAACTTCGGCTTGCCTGCGCCCGTGGCGACGTAGATGCCCTTGAAGCCCTGCTCGCGGAGCTCGTCGATGGTGACGGTCTTGCCCACGAGGCAGTTGGTGTGGAACTTCACGCCCAGGGAGCGGAGCACGTCGAGCTCATGGTCCACGATCTCGTCCGGCAGACGATACTGCGGGATGCCGTAGTAGAGCACGCCGCCGAGGAAATGGAGGGCCTCGAAGACGTGGGGCTCAAAGCCCTTCTTGGCCATCTCGCCCGCAAAGGCAAGGCCCGAGGGACCGGAACCGATGATGGCGACCTTGATGCCGTTGGCGGGAGCCACGTCCCACGTGACCTTCTTGACAGACTGGCGCTCGTAATCGGCGACGAAGCGCTCCAGCGGGCCGATGGCGACGGGGGCGTCCTTCATCTTGACGTGGATACAATGGCCCTCACACTGCTTCTCCTGCGGGCAGACGCGGCCGCAGATGGCGGAGAAGGAGGAGTACTGCTTGAGCACGCGGTCGGCAGCGAGGATCTCGCCGCGCTCGATGTTCTTGATGAAGGCCGGGATGTTCATGTGGATGGGGCAACCCTCGCGGCAGGTGGGCTTGGCGCAGTCGATGCAGCGACGGGCCTCGTCCATGGCCATCTCCAGCGTGAAGCCCTGGGCCACCTCCTGGATGCGGTCGTGGGTGCGCGTGTGCATGTCCACCATCGGCATGGCGTGGCGCTTGAGGGCCATGCGGTCCTTGTTCTTCATCGACTTGCGCAACTCGTCGCGCCAGGCGGCGCCACGGTCGGTCAGCTCCTCGATGGAGTCGTTCTCGGCACCGTGGCCCAGCGGCTCCTTGATGGTGGGCTGCTCCTTGTCGGTCTGCTCCAGGCGCGACTCCTTGTCGAGGTGGACGCCGATCTGCTCCAGCGCGTCGTTCTCCATCTTGGAGTAGATGGTGCCGCGCGTCTCTACCTCCTTCCAATCGACCTGCGTGCCGTCGAAGAACGGACCGTCGATGCAGACGAAGCGGGTCTTGCCGCCAATGGTCAGGCGGCAGCTGCCGCAGATGCCCGTGCCATCGACGATGATGGCGTTGAGGGCCACATCGACGGGGGTGGACTTCTCCTTGCCGACCTGGCAGATGGCTTCCATCATGGCGCCGGGACCAACGGCCACGATGCGATCGACCTGCTCGCAGGCCAGGATCTCGCCCAGCGCATCGACGGGGAGGCCCTTCTGACCCTCGCTGCCGTCGTCGGTGACGACGATGAGCTCGTCGCTGGCCTGGCGCATCTCATCGACGACGACCAGGCGGTCCTTCGTCTGGGCTGCCACCACGCTCACGACGCGGTTGCCTGCCTCCTTCATGGCGCGGGCCACGGGGAGCACGCTGACCGTGCCCACACCGCCGCCGACACAGACCACCGTGCCGACCTTGGAAATGGCGTAGGGGGTGCCGAGCGGACCGACAACGTCGAGGATCTCATCGCCCTCGGCGAGCTGGCAGAACTTGGTGGAAGAGAGGCCGGCCTCCTGGACCACGAGCGTCAGCGTCCCCTTCTGCTTGTCGCTATCGACGACGACGAGGGGGATGCGCTCGCTGTGGATGTCGGCACGCACGGTGACGAAGTTGCCAGGACGGCTGCTGCGGGCAATTTGACCATTCTCGACGACGAAGCTATAAGCGTGGTCGGAGAGTTGTTTCTTGGTTAGAATCTTGTTCATGATAAATAGATATAGTCTTTATCTGCGAATGATTTTGACGTTATTGATTCGGATTGATTGTTTCTATCTTGAAGCTCGGCGGGGAGGGGCGCCATCCTCGTGGATGGTCGCCCCGCTCCGCGCGGCGCTTAGTCCATCTTGTCGTCGAGCATCTCGAAGCCGCAGTAGGGCACGAGGACCTTCGGCACGCGGATGCCCTCCGGGGTCTGGTTGTTCTCGATGATGGTGGCCACGATGCGCGGCAGGGCGAGGGCCGAGCCGTTGAGCGTGTAGCAGAGCTCGATCTTCTTGGTGTCGGCATGGCGGAAGCGGCAGTGGAGGCGGTTGGCCTGGTAGCTGCCGAAGTTGGACACCGAACTGACTTCCAGCCAGCGCTGCTGGGCGGCGCTCCAGGTCTCGAAGTCGTGGCAGATGGCGGAGGTGAAGCTCATGTCGCCGCCACAGAGACGGAGGATGTGGTAGGGAAGCTCCAGCTTGGCGAGCAGGCCCTCCACGTGGTCGAGCATCTCCTGGTAGGAGACCTCTGCGTGCTGCGGCGTGTCGATGCGGACGATCTCGACCTTGTCAAACTGGTGGAGACGGTTGAGACCGCGCACGTCCTTGCCATAGCTGCCGGCCTCGCGACGGAAGCAGGCGGAATAGGCGCAGCACTTGATGGGAAGCTCGTTCTCCTCGATGATCTCGTCGCGGAAGAGGTTGGTCACCGGCACCTCGGCGGTGGGGATCAGGTAGAGGTTGTCGAGGTTGGCATGGTACATCTGGCCCTCCTTGTCGGGGAGCTGGCCCGTGCCCAGTCCGCTGGCCTCATTGACCACGAGGGGCGGCTGCACCTCGGTATAGCCCGACTTGCGGGCCTCGTCGAGGAAGAAGGCCTCCAGCGCGCGCTGGAAGCGGGCCATCTTGCCGATATAGACGGGGAAGCCCGCACCGGTGATCTTGACGCCGAGGTCGAAATCGACGAGGTTGAACTTCTTCAGCAGATCCCAGTGACAAAGGGAGCCTTCGGGAAGATCGGGCTTCACGCCGCCTTCCTTCACCACCACGTTGCTACTGGCATCGCGGCCCTCGGGCACCTCGTCGGTGGGTATGTTGGGGATGGTGAGCAGCACCTCGTTCATGTCGGCCTGGGCCTTCTGCATGACTTCCTGCAGGGCCTTGTCGGCAGCCTTGAGCTGGGCCACCTGCTCCTTCACCTGGTTGGCCTCGTCACGCTTGCCAGACTTCATCAGCCCGCCAATCTCGCGCGAGAGCTGATTCTGACGCTGCTTGTTGGCGTCGAGCTGCTGCTGGCTCTCACGACGCAGGCGGTCGTATTCCAGCACCTTCTCCACGGCCTCGCGGGCGTTGGGGAAGCATTTCTTCTCCAAGCCTTTCACCACACGTTCAGTTTCCTCACTGATGAGCTTTAATGTAAGCATAGTGTATCTTGTCTTAAATTGATGTTCTGCTATGGGTCTCGAAGAGACATTCTAAGTGCAAATGTACGAAGAAATCATGAATGGGCAAAGAAAACGATGGAAAACTATTCACATTTCATCCTATCGGGCCGACTTGGGGCGACTTTGCGGGACGATAGGGGCAGAAAGGCAAAAAGCCCGCTCCGTGGGGGAGACAGGCTTTCTGTGTTTGTTTGGAATAGGAATTATTGTTTGGTTTAGGCGTCAGCGTTCACCTGAGTCTTGGCGGCATAAGCCTCCTCAGACAGAACGTGGACTGTGCTCTTGTTGCAACGACCCTTCTTGAAATAGACGATGCCGTCTGTGAGCGCATAGAGCGTATCGTCCTTGCCCTGACCAACATTCTCGCCGGGGTAGTGGCGGTTGCCACGCTGACGCACGATGATGTTGCCAGCGTTGATCTTCTGGCCACCCCAGATCTTCACGCCGAGTCGCTTGCTGTGAGACTCGCGGCCGTTCTTAGAACTACCTACACCTTTTTTATGTGCCATTCTTTCGTCCTCCTACTTTAAGCGTTGATTGATTTGATTTCTACTTGGGTGTACTGCTGACGATGACCGTTCTTCTTGCGAAAATCCTTGCGGCGCTTCATCTTGAAGACGATGACCTTGTCACCCTTTACGAGAGGCTTGACGACCTCTGCCACTACCTTTGCACCCTCTACGGTCGGTGCACCTACCTTCACGGTTCCCTCGTTGTCCAAGAGCAGAACCTTGTCAAACTCAACAGCCTGGCCCTCTTCTGCATCACGCAAATGGTTGATGAAGAGCTTCTTGCCAGCCTCAGCCTTGAACCTGTCTCTTATACACATCTGACGCTGCCGACGACTTAATAGGTGTAG
>ENA-OZHJ01001238-OZHJ01001238.1-human-gut-metagenome-genome-assembly--contig:-NODE-1238-length-9998-cov-8.921151_pt1 | contig 9998 bp, 8 predicted proteins | sample MGYA00244663_ERZ653672 | MGnify/ENA primary metagenome ERZ653672 (study PRJEB26926, sample SAMN06165215) | human gut metagenome | biome: ENVO:00009003; feature: ENVO:2100002; material: ENVO:00002003... | reverse complement strand
GCCCTGCTCGCCGTGATAGCAGCGTGCATCCATGGCGGCAGACAGCGTCTCGGCATGGCGGAACACGCCCGTGAACAGCGGAATCGCCACACTGCCGAGCATACGCACGCCGCCGAGCGGACCGCCCGTCATGCGCGCACCGCGGCTCGCCTGCGCATCGGCCGTCTGCTTCATCTCGGTGGCAAACTGCGGCATAAAGCGCAGCGCGATACCCATGATCATGCCGAGCTCGTGCGCAGGAAGTCCCACACGCGCAAACGGTGCGAGCAGACGCTCAAAGCCCGCGGTGAGGTCGAGCGTGGGCGTGGTGAGCGTAATGGCACTCATGCCGGCCATCATCAGGGTCAGGCGGCACGCCATAAAGGCGGCAGAACGCAGCGAGCCCTCGCTTATCTGCAGAAAGCAGAGCTGCCACAGGATGCGCCCGCTCTGGTCGGAAAACAGGTTGAGCACTGCGACCACCACGACAATCGCCAGCAATGGTGCCATCGATGATAGGACCCGGCGCAACGGCACCCGGGACACGGCATAGATCAGGACAACGAAGATTGCGACCGGGGCCAGTCCGCGGAAGCTGCTGACTGTGAGCGTCGTGATCAGAAACACAAAGCCCAAGAGCAACTTAGTTCGCGGGTCTAGGCGGTGGATCGCACTATCGCCGGGATAGTAGCTGCCAAACGAAAACGCCTCCATTAGCAGCCCTCCTCTCGCGCGACCGTCTTGGATTTAGCAATGTCCGCGACGTTAGAAGGACCGCCCGAGCGACCGATTAGCAGGTCCACCAACTCGTCTGCCAGCGACTCAACCGTATAGAGGCCGTCAAAGCGCAGCGGCACGCCTGCCTTCGCGAGCGCCAGCGCCATGCGCTGGGCGGCGGGAACACCCAAGCCGATTGATTTAAGCTCATCCGCATGCGCAAAAACCTGAGCGGGCGTGCCCTCGGCAAACACCGCGCCTTCGTTCATCACAACGATACGGTCACAACAATTTGCCAGGTCATCCATGCTGTGCGAAACCATGACAACGGTCAGGCCTTCGTCATGTAAACGGCCAATGAGCTCCAGGAAATCCCTGCGGGCAGCCGGATCGAGGCCCGCCATGGGCTCGTCGAGCACCAGCACCTCCGGCTCCATGGCGATCACGCCGGCGATGGCGATGCGGCGCTTCTGCCCGCCGGAGAGCTCGAGCGGCGAGCGTTCGAAGAGCGACTCGTCCACACCGGCAAAGCGCGCGGCCTCGCGCACGCGGGCATCGACCTCCTCCGTGGAGAGTCTGGCATTTTTCGGGCCGAAGGCAATGTCCTGATACACCGTCTCCTCAAAGAGCTGGTGCTCGGGATACTGAAAGACGAGGCCGACCTGAAAGCGCACGTCGCGTGTGGCGGCCTTGCTGCGGTGGATGTCCTCCCCGTCGAAGAGCACGGTGCCGGACGTGGGCGCGAGCAGGCCGTTGAGGTGCTGGATGAACGTGCTCTTGCCGGAGCCCGTGTGGCCGATGATGCCCACGAACTGCCCGGCGGGGATGGCGAGATCAATATCGTCGATGGCGACTTTTTCAAAAGGCGTTCCAGCGCTGTAGACGTGCCGGAGATGATCCGCCCGGATGATTGGCGTCATAATTTCGTTTCCTTTATCTATCGGTGAAGATCGGTGGTTACGGTTTCAGAGCGGCAGCGACGGCGTCCGCACAGTCGGACACCGTGAGCGCGTCGAGCGGCACGTCCATGCCGTGCGCGCGCAGCGCATGCAGCAGCCGGACGGTGACGGGCGCGGTCAGGCCCTCCCGTTTCAGCAGATCGACCTGCGAGAAGACCTGCTTCGGCGCACCGTCGGCAACGACGGCGCCGTTCGAGAGCACGATAACGCGGTCCGCGCCGATGCACTCTTCCATATGGTGCGTGATGAGCACGACCGTGATGCCCTGCTCGCGGCAGAGCTTCGTGGCCGTGTCGATGACCTCGCGCCGGCCGGCCGGATCGAGCATGGCCGTCGGCTCGTCGAGCACGATGCACTTGGGCTGCATGGCGATGACGCCCGCGATGGCCACGCGCTGCTTTTGCCCGCCGGAGAGCAGGTGCGGCGCGTGCAGGCGAAAATCATACATGCCGACCTGCTTGAGCGCGGCATCCACCCGCGCGCGTATTTCCTGCGGCGGGACGCCGAGGTTCTCGGGCGCGAAGGCCACGTCGTCCTCGACGACGTTGGCGACGATCTGGTTATCGGGGTTCTGAAAGACCATGCCCACCGTGGCGCGCACGGACAGGAGATTGTTCTCGTCGGACGTGTCCATGCCGTCGACGTACACCTTGCCGCCGGTCGGCAGCAGGATGGCGTTGAAGTGCTTGGCGAGCGTGCTCTTGCCGGAGCCGTTGTGCCCCAGCACGGCCACGAACGAGCCGCGCGCGATCTCGAGCGAGAGGTCGCCGAGCGTGGGCCGCTCCTCGCCGGGGTAGGTAAAGGTCAGATGTTCGGTTCGTAAGATCGGTTCCATGGTGTTCCTTTCCGCTCAGCGCTCCCAGCGGCAGGCCGCCCCGCACGGCAGCACGAGACCGGACGCCGCGACCGGCAGGCCCAGCTCCTGCGATTCGCTATGGCCGCCGAAGCGCCGGGTGAAAATGCTCTCCGAGAGATACGTGAGCACCGACGGGCTCAGACCCGTGGTGTAGGAATTGATGATGACAAAGAGCGGATCGTCCGACAGCACGCCGGACACCAGCTCCACAAACGGCCAGAGGTTCGTCTCGAGCTTCCAGACCTCGCCGCCGGGGCCGCGGCCGTAGCTCGGCGGGTCCATGATGACGGCGTCATAGCGGCGGCCGCGGCGGATCTCCCGCTCAACGAACTTGCCGCAATCGTCCACGATCCAGCGGATGGGCCGGTCGGCCACGCCGGAGGCGGCGGCGTTTTCCTTGCCCCAGGCGACCATGCCCCTGGCAGCGTCCACGTGGCACACGCTCGCCCCGGCGGACGCGCACGCGACCGTGGCCGCGCCCGTGTAGCCGAAGAGGTTGAGCACCGAGACCGGGCGGCCGGCCGCGCGGATCTTCGCCATGGCGTAGTCCCAGTTGGCGGCCTGCTCGGGGAAGATGCCCGTGTGCTTGAAGTTCATGGGCTTGACGCGGAACGTCAGGTCCCGGTAGCGGATGTCCCAGCTCGGCGGGAGGGTGCGCTTGTCCCAGCTGCCGCCGCCGGTGTGGCTGCGGCTGTAGCGCCCGTCGGCCGTGCGCCAGCGGGGGTCGGTGCGCGGCGTGTCCCAGATGGCCTGGGGGTCCGGGCGCACGAGGGTATATTTGCCCCAGCGCTCGAGCTTTTCACCGCGTGAACAGTCGAGCACCGCAAAGTCCTGCCAAGAATCCGAAATCCACATAGCTGCTCCTCTTGTCCGGCGGAGAGAACCGTGCAGTTCCAGTGTGCGCCGGAATGGTGATACTTAGACAGTGTATTATAGCATCAAGTGCCGCAATGGTCAATGTGTCCGGGCCGTCCGGAGGGCCGGAATTGTAAACAAATGATAAAGAATCGCCCGCCGGTGCTCCGGCGGGCGATTCTGGGTGGGACTCGTTTGCGCGCGGGCGCGCTCAGCGGCGGCCGCTGCCGACGTGGTCGCGGTCGAATTCATGCAGCGTCTCGCGCATCTGCGCGCGGCGGCGGGCCTCCTCGGCCTCCATCTGCGCGCGGCGGCGGCGACGGCGCTCGGCCTCGATCTGCTTGCGGCGGCGCACCAGCCACAGCACATAGCCGATGACGGCCAGCACGACGAGCAGCAGCACGACGAGCACAATGGGATTCGTGAAAAAGGCGCGCAGGTGGCCGCCGATGTACGCCCCCTTCGACACGGCGACATCGACTGCCGCGACAAGCTTGACCGTGCCGTAGACCGTGCCGTCATACGACACCGTGAGCTCGCCGACCTCGTCCCCCGCCTTGACGGGGGCTTCGAGCGGTTTGCCGTCGCGCTCGGAATAGAGCGTGACCTGCTGCTCAAACTGCGGCGCGCCGCCCGCATCGGCCGACGGCAGCACGGCCGAGATGCTCTGCGCCGGGCGGACGGTCACGCTGTCACTGTCGCGCCCATAGCGCACGGGCACTTCGCAGATGAGGTCGCTCGCGCTGACGATATCGCGCCAGCCGTAGTTGGCAAACACCCAGCGGTAGGCCGAGAGCGTGTCGGAAAAGCTGCCGAAATCGGTCGTGCCGTTGGCGCGGGTCGTGCCCTTGCCGCCGAGCACGACGCACAGCAGGCGCACGCCGTCCTTCTCCGCCGTGGAGATGAGGCAGTAGCCCGCGGCATCGGTGTGGCCGGTCTTGACGCCCTTGGCGTATTCGTAATAATAGCCGCGGTACATCGGGGACTCGGGATTGATGAGGCCGTTCGTGTTCGAGAGCGTGCGCTCGTCGGACAGGTTCGTGGCCGGGACGGTGTGCTTGACCGTGTTGCAGATCGTGGCGAAGAGCTCATGGCTGAGCGCTTCTTTCGTGATGCGGTAGAGGTCGTGCGCCGTGGTATAATGGTCGTCGTTCGGCAGGCCGTGGGGGTTGACAAAGTGCGTGCCCGTGCAGCCGAGGGCCTGCGCGCGCTCGTTCATGCGCTGCACGAACGCCGAGATGCTGCCGCAGACATACTCCGCGACGACGTTGCACGCCTCGTTGGCCGAGGAGATCATGGCACAGTAGAGAAAGTCCTCAAACGTCATGGTCTCGCCGACCTTGATGTCGGCATTGCTCGCGCCCTCGACCATGTCGGCATTGCAGTCGTCATAGGCGGTGACGGTGTCGCTCAAGTTCACGTCGCCGCGCTCGACCGCCTCGACCGCGAGCAGGAGCGTCATGATCTTCGTCAGGCTCGCGGGGTAGGCTTTGGCGTCGATGTTGCGGGTATAGTAATACTGGCCGCTGTCCTCGTCGGCGAGCAGGACGCAGTTGGCCTGCAGCTTTTCATCGAGCGCGGACTTGACCGCGTCGCTGCCGAAAACATACGACCCCTCCTGCGCCTGGACAGTGCTCTGGGGCACGCCGTCGGACGAGACGTTTGCGGTGCTCTGGGGGGTATCGGCCGAATTGTCCGCGGTGTTTTTCGCGGCGGCGGCCGGGAAAGCCGCCGTCAGCAGCAGGCAGACGATGAGCAGCAGCGGCAAAATGCGATATTTTTTCATATCTTTCTCCATGGAACTATGATATAATGGAATATCCGGCCGGAGACGGCGCTGCCGCGCGGCCGGGACAAATGGCAGTGTCTTGCCCCATTATAATAATTCCGGCGGCGAAAAGCAAATCATTTCCGCGAAAAGACGCAAACGGAGGGACCGCGATGAAAATACTGGTTGTGGACGACGAAAAAACCATCGTCAAGGGCATCAAATTCAACCTCGAAAACGAGGGCTATCAGGTGGACGTGTGCTATGACGGTGAGACCGCCGTGGACATGGCGCGCCGCGGCGAGTACGCCGTGATCCTGCTCGACCTCATGATGCCGAAGCTCGACGGGCTCGGCGCGTGCCAGCAGATCCGGCAGTTTTCCACCGTGCCGATCATCATGCTCACGGCCCGCAGCGAGGACGCTGACAAGCTCATCGGCTTTGAATCCGGCGCGGACGACTATATCACGAAGCCGTTTAACATCCTCGAGCTCAAGGCGCGCATCCGCGCGCTCATTCGCCGCTCGAGCATGGCCCCCGCCGCCCCGGCCGAGCCGGACGGCGGCAAGCTCGTGCGCGGCCACATCGAGATCGACCCCGAGCGCCGCAGCGCCCGCCGCTTCGGCCAGAACGTGGAGCTGACGCTCAAGGAGTTCGACCTCATCGAGCTGCTCATGCGCAACCCCGGCAAAGTCTACTCGCGCGAGCAGCTGCTCGACCTCGTGTGGGGCTACGACTATCAGGGCGATATCCGCACCGTGGACGTGCACATCCGCCGCCTGCGCGAGAAGCTCGAGCGCAACCCCGCCGCCCCCGAATACATCATCACCAAGTGGGGCGTGGGCTACTACTTCGCCGAGGCCTGACGGATGAAGCAGCATCCGTTTCGCCTCCGGCTGCCGCACAGGCTGGTATCGAGCGTGCAGTTTCGCTTCGCCGTGACGTTCACGATCCTCGTGGCGATCCTGCTCGCGCTCATGAACACCTACCCCACGCGCGCCTCGCGCGACATCGTATTCACCGAAAAGCAGAGCGCGCTGACAAACCGCGCCGCCGTCGTGTCGTCCTCCCTGTCGCTGCTCGACAATCTCACGCCGGACAACACCCGGCAGGTGCTCGCCCTGCTCGACCTGCGCGACCTGACGCGCATCATCGTGACCGACAGCGAGGGGCTGGCCGTGTATGACTCCGCGAGCGAAAACAACATCCGCGGCAAATACGTGCTCTACCCCGAGCTCGTGCGCGCGCTCGACGGACAGGCCGTGTTCTACTCGCACTACACGACCGGCGCGTTTCTCAGCCGCGCGGCCATGCCCGTCATGAACAGCGGCCGGACCGTCGGCGCCGTGTACGTTTGCGAGAGCGACGGCGAGCGCGCTGCGCTCATCGGCAGCATCCAGCGCCGGCTCGCCACGATCACGATCGGCATCGGCGCGGCCGCGCTCGTGGTGCTGTGGTTTTCCATCAAGATGCTCACGCGGCGCATCACGCAGCTGGCCGACGGCGTGCGCACCGTGCAGCGCGGCGACTACAGCTTCCGCCTGACGCTCTCGGGGCACGACGAGCTGACCGAGCTCGGGCAGGAATTCAACAACCTCACCGAACGGCTCGAGACGACCGAGGCCCAGCGCCGCCGGTTCGTCTCCGACGCATCGCACGAGCTCAAGACGCCGCTGGCGTCCATCCGCCTGCTGTCGGACAGCATCTCCCAGAGCGCGGACATGGACAGCACGACGATGCGCGAGTTCGTGGCCGACATCGGCAGCGAGGCCGAGCGCCTGCAGCGCACGACCGAGAAGCTGCTCGACTTGTCGCGGCGCGACGACGGCGTGCAGCCGGACGTGACGATCGTCGACCTGCAGCAGGCCGTGCACGGGACGCTGCACCTGCTGCGCCCGCTGGCCGACCGGAGCAGCGTGACGATCACGTGCCTCATGAGCGAGGGCGTGACCGTGCGCGCGTCCGAGGACGACATTTACCACATCGTCTTTAACCTCGTTGAAAACGCCATCAAGTACAATCTTCCGGGCGGGGACGTGACCGTGCGTGTCGAGACGCGCGGCGAGCAGAGCATCCTGTCCGTGGCCGACACCGGCATCGGCATCCCCGAGGCCGACCGGCCGAACATCTTCAACCGCTTTTACCGCGTGGACAAGGCCCGCTCGCGCGAGCACGGCGGCAGCGGTCTCGGCCTGTCGATCGTGCACGACGCGGCCGCGCTCTACGGCGGCGTCGTGACCGTGGACGGCGTGGAGCCGCACGGCACGCGCTTTACCGTGACGTTCCCGCGCGCGGCGGCGAGCGGCGCGCCGGAGACGCAAAAGGAGGTGCCGGAGACATGAAGCGCTGGCTTCCCCTGCTGCTGACCCTCGCGCTCGCGCTCGGCTGCGTGGGCTGCGCCAGGCGGCAGACCGTGACGGTATACCGCATCGCAAAAGAGGGCGCTGCCCTCCTGCAGACGGAGACGATCACCGTGCCCGACGGCACGGATCCGGTGCAGGTGATGATCGACGCGCTCGGCGCGGCGCCCGGCGACAGCACGTGCTTCAACCCCGTGCGCGGGTGGCTGACGCTCGGCGGCTACCGCATCGACGATGCGGGCACGCTCTGGCTGACGGTGACAAGCTCCGACACGGCGAGCGGCATCGTGCGCACGCAGGCGCTGACCTGTCTGGTGCTGTCCGGCACGGCGCTCGACGGCGTGTCGGCCGTCGGACTGGAAGACACGGACGGCGACGCCCTGTACGCCCCGCTGACCGCAAATGACCTTGCCCTGACCGACCCGGCCACGGACGCACAATCCTGAACGCAGACCCATTCCCACGGAGGTGTATTTTTCATGCTCAACAACATTGCCCGCATCCAGCGCGCGCTGACACAGGCGCACCTGGACGCCATCCTGCTCACCGATGAAAACGACCGCCGGTTCGCCACCGGCTTCCCGTCTTCGGACGGCGCCGTGATCGTGACGGTGCACCAGGCATTTTTCATCACCGACGCCCGCTACATCGAGGCCGCGCGCGCCGCGCTGACCGGCATCGCCCAGGTGCTGCTGTGCTCGCGCGAGGCGCCGATGCGCACGCTCGTGCAGGGCATCCTGCGCGAGGCGAACGTGCAGATCCTCGGCGGCGAGGAGCAGACAACGAGCTATGCCGAGTTCACAGCCTATGAGCAGCTCTTCGGCCTGAAGCTGCAGCCGGCGCAGAACCTGATCCGCAACCTGCGCGCGGCCAAGCAGCCGGAGGAGCTGGCGATGATGTATCAGGCGCAGCAGATCACGGACGAGACGTTCGCGCAGATCTGCACCGTCATCCGCCCCGGCATGACCGAGCGCGAGATCGCGGCCGAGCTCATCTACCGCATGCTGCGTCTCGGCGCAGAGGGCACGAGCTTTGACCCCATCGTGCTCACCGGCCCGGACACGAGCATGCCCCACGGTGTGCCCGGCGACCGGCGCGTGGCCGCGGGCGACTTTGTGACGATGGACTTTGGCTGCCGCAAAAACGGCTACTGCTCGGACATGACGCGCACCGTCGCCGTCGGCATGCCGACCGACGAGATGCGCAGCGTGTACCAGATCGTGCTCAATGCGCAGCTGGCCGGCATCGCCGCGGCGAAGGCCGGCGTGACCGGCGAGCGCGTGGACGGCGCTGCGCGCAAGGTCATCAGCGACGCGGGCTACGGCGCGTACTTCGGCCACAGCTTCGGCCACAGTCTCGGTCTCGACATTCACGAGCACCCCATTGCCGCCCCCGGCGTGCACGCGAAGCTGCCGGAGCACACCGTCATCTCCGCCGAGCCGGGCATCTATCTGCCCGGAAAATTCGGCGTGCGCATCGAGGACGTGATGCATCTGACGGCCGACGGCGCGGAAATTCTCACCCGAAGCCCGAAAAATCTCATCATTCTGTAAATACCCGCTTGTCAAACCACGCAAAATCGTGTAAACTATATAAGATTTTTGATTCTGATCATTCTTGAGGAGGATTCCTATATGATTACTGCAGGCGATTTCCGCAACGGCGTTACTTTCGAAATGGACGGCCAGGTCATGCAGGTCGTCGAGTTCCAGCACGTCAAGCCCGGCAAGGGCGCGGCTTTCGTGCGCACCAAGATGAAAAACGTCATCACCGGCGCCGTGACCGAGACGTCCTTCAACCCCACCGCCAAGTTCGAGAGCGCCACCATCGACCGCAAGACGATGGAGTACAGCTATAACGACGGCAACCTTTACTACTTCATGGACCCCGAGACCTACGAGCTCATCCCCATCGACGAGAGCGCGCTCGGCAGCAACTTCCGCTTCGTGAAGGAGAACATGGAGTGCGTCATCAGCTCCTACAAGGGCAAGGTGTTCCTGGTCGAGCCGCCCACGTTCGTCGAGCTCGAAGTGACCGACACCGATCCGGGCTTCGCCGGCAACACGGCCACCAACGCCACCAAGCCCGCCACCCTCGAGACCGGCGCTGAGATCAAGGTGCCGCTGTTCATCAACCCCGGCGACCGCATCCGCGTCGACACCCGCGTGGGCGAGTATCTCGAGCGCGCGAAGGGCTGAGAAACAACAAGATAGGAAAAAGGCGCTGCCGCGGCAGCGTCTTTTTTGTTTGCGGGTGCGAGCGGAGCGCGGTGCATGGGCGGCAGCGCCGGAAGAAACCGCGGCCCTTCCACGGCATCCGTCGCGGCGTACCGCCGCGCCACCTTCTCCTCAGGGAGAAGGCATCGCCTTGCGGCGATGCGTGATCTCATCCGAGGCGGGTCTTGCCCCCTCGGGCTCCCCTGCTGCGCAAACACATAGGAAATCATGCACCACCTTCTCCTCAGGGAGAAGGCATCGCCTTGCGGCGATGCGTGATCTCATCCG
>ENA-OZHJ01001231-OZHJ01001231.1-human-gut-metagenome-genome-assembly--contig:-NODE-1231-length-10020-cov-11.955845_pt1 | contig 10020 bp, 8 predicted proteins | sample MGYA00244663_ERZ653672 | MGnify/ENA primary metagenome ERZ653672 (study PRJEB26926, sample SAMN06165215) | human gut metagenome | biome: ENVO:00009003; feature: ENVO:2100002; material: ENVO:00002003... | reverse complement strand
GACATTGAAATACTTCTCCTTTTGGAACGTGGAGATTTTCCCGTCACGCTCCACCAGCATTGCAAGGGTCGGCGTCTGGACGCGCCCGACCACCAGCTTCTTGTGATAGAGCGTGGTGAAAAGGCGGGTGCCGTTGATACCGACAATCCAGTCTGCCTTCGAGCGGCTGAGTGCCGCTTCATAGAGACGGTCATATTCCTTGCCGTCCCGGAGATGCTGGAAGCCTTCGCGGATAGCGGAGTCCTCCAACGAGCTGATCCACAGACGCTTGAAGGGCTTGGTGCATCCGGCTTTGTTGTAGACCAGCCGGAAGATCAGCTCACCCTCGCGTCCTGCATCGGTTGCGCAGACCAGCTCGGTGACGCGCTTGTCCTTCATGAGAGAGGACAGCACCTTGAACTGCTGGGCTTTGTCCTTCGTGACCTCAAACATCCAGCTTTCCGGAACAATGGGCAGATCGTCATACCGCCACTTGGCATACCGCTCATCGTAGGAGCTGGCGTCTGCCAGCTCCACCAGATGACCGAAGCACCACGAAACGATGTAATTGCCGCCTTCCATATAGCCGTCCTTTCGGGACGTTGCGCCCAGAACCTTTGCGATGGACTGGGCAACGCTGGGCTTTTCAGCAATGACTAAGATCAATCTTCATCACCATCCGTTTCAGCATCCTCCGCAATCTGCGGCTCATCATCCTCGTTGATGTACGGCTCTTCCTCGTAGCCTTCATCATCAAAGAAGTCCATATCTTCATCCTTGGGCTTTCTGCCCTTGACGAACTTGATGTAGTAATAAGCTGCACCCGCAGCACCGGCAAGGGCAAAGATGACGAGGATCATGCCGATGTTGGATTTCTTTTCGGGTTTAGGGGCGGGAGCATCGGTTTCCGCATCCTTATCCGGCTCAGGTGTAACGGGGGCTGTGCCGGTGCATTCGCTCATGTTGGTCTTGCAGACCGGGCAGTCGGTGTTGACCTGACCGGCAGCGCATTTTTCCTTGCAGTTACAGGTGGTCAGAGCCGCCGCAGTATCTTCATCCAGCAGCGCAAGCAGATCGCTCTCATCGACCATGTTCAGGAAGTACGTCTGATACTGTTCCTCATCCTCGTTGATGGGCGCATCGTAGTCGATGACGATATAGAAGGTGTTGCCGTTTTTCGTCTGAACGGTGATGAACTGCTTGTTGGTTGCCTTGTCATAGAGCAAGTCGCGGGTGTAGGCGTTGCCCTCATCGTCAATCGGCTCACCCTTCGGCTTTTCCGGCGTGGGAGTGACTGCGGGCTGCTGTTCGGGCTGAGTTGCCTCCGTGACGGGAAGGTTCTGTTCGGTATCATCGGCGTAGGCAAACGCCGTGACAGAGAAGCAGGACAGAACCATGACGCAGACCGCAAGGACGGTCAGAAAACGAAACTTCTTACGCATTGTCGATTACCTCCGTATTTTCAGCGGGCTTGGTGCCGCCCTTCATGGAAGACAGGAACGCCATGATCTGATCCTTGTCCATCACCATAGAGCGCACGGTATTGATGATTTCAAGGTTTTCCAGCTCCGTCTTCTTGTCGTACAGCTCCTTGAGCTGTCCTTCAATTTCGGACTTCTTCTTTTCAGCCTTCTCAATGTCGGAGAGGACTTTCTGATACTTGGGATTCATGCAAAACTCCTTTCTTTTAATAGGCGGGTCTTCCGAAGGCGTAGAAATGCTGCTGCCAATAGGAAGAGTTGATAGATGTGTACTGAATGGGATCGCCGCAGTGAATCATGACGCCATCACCAACGTAGATGCCGACGTGAGACACGCCGGGGGTGTCATACGTCCCGACGAAAAAGATGAGATCACCGGGCTGTGCATTCGCCTTTGAAACCGGCGTACAGACGTTGTAAAGCCCCTGTGCGCCGAGCCGCCCGGTATTCACAAGTCCGCTGTTTGTGAGAACATAGCTGACGAAGCCGGAGCAGTCGAAGGACGTGTCGGGATTGGAGCCGCCCCACACATACGGATAGCCGAGATACTTTTCCGCCTCGGTAATCAGCGCTGCAAACTTCTCGTCGTTCAGGTATTCCGGGTTGACATCGTAGTCGGCGGGAGGATTTGTGATGTACTTGTCCACATAGGGAGAGTCACCGAACAGATCCTCGCGGTTGCCCAGCACCGACATATACGTTGCGTACATGGAAAGCTGTTCCTGAGACATGATGTAGACCGGGACATGGGAGAGATTGAAGTTTTCGAGCTTCACGTTGCAGATGTAGTAGTCATACGGGACGCGATAGGTTTCCGTGTGCGTGTTGCCGTCTGCGTCCGTCCATGTGTCGGTTTCCGTGCGGTATCTGGTTTCGACGATGACCTCTTCGGTGAGGATGTACTGCTTTTCAAACAGCATTTGAAGCGTACCCTGCACCTCGTCCAGCGTGAACTCGCCCTCATGGAGAGCCGAGAGAATGGAAATCAGCACATAGGGGTCATGCTCAATATCGTCCAGATCGAAGTGGTATTCATCATAGTTGTGAGTGCTTTCGTAGGTGTCGAGATAGCTTTGCAGCTCTTGCTCCATCCGGCAATACTGCGCCTCCGCACCGAGCATCGCGTCATCCTCGCTGAGATAAGAGGAAGCGATAACCGACGAGCCGGTAGAGGTGAGCATCGAACACGAGCTGATACCGGCACCGAGCAAAACGAGAAGGGCAACTCCGACGCCGATCCAGATGAAGACCTTCTTGTTGTTCTCAAAGAACTCCTTGAGCTTGTCGGACACCTTTTCGCCGAGCTTCTTGCCGGTATTCTTCGTGGTAGTCCCGGCAGTCTGAGAACCGGCATTCCGTGCAGCGGCATATTCCTTCTTGATGCTCTGCTTCTGGTAGTGCTTGTTCATGTTCTGCTTCTTCATCTCAGGATGCTCCTGCTGATTTCTCTCATATTGGAGCTTCGCATCAGCGACATCCGCCTTGTGTTCCAGCTTGGAGACCTTCTCATAAGGCTTGTTGACGCTGCTTTCCCGATGATGACGGAAATGCCTCGCAGCGGTCTCAGCGGCAATCTCTGTTTTATGCGCCGCCTCAACCGCCGAGTTTTCCTGCTCGACCTCATGGATTTTGCCGTGAATGCCGGAAGCGAGGGTGTCACCGACCTTGCGGACGGTTTTATCTGCCTCAAATTGCAGCTTGCCTTTGCCCTTGGGCTTTTTCAGCTCATCCTCAAAATGAAGGCGGGTTTTGCCCTTGCCGGTTTCTTCATCGAAGACACGCTCTTTCTTGAGAACCTTGTGCGTGGGCAGCTTCTCGCGGGCAGCGTCCAGACGCTCATGCGCCTTCTCGGACTTCCTTTCGAGCTTCTGCATCCGCTTCGTGGGCGGGACGGCATCGTCCGAGAGCGGCTTTGCAGAGGCAGTCTCCGCCGCTTGAGTGAGAACGGCATCTGCATCAACGGCTTCAACCGCAGAGGTCTTGCGCAGCTTGTGCGTGACAACCGTTTCGGCAATCACCGTGCCGGTATGAGAAGAAACGCCGTGCTGCTCCAAAGCAGGAGGCTTGAACGGAGTCTCTGACACGGGCAGCGGTTCAGGTACATTCTGGGGTGGATTTTCTGTCCTTTTCTCTTCTGTGACGGATGTTTCCGAGGGCGGCTGAGTGTTATTATCCTCAGCGTGTTCCGCCTGAAACTGATGCTGCTGACGGCGCATCTGCACCTTTTTCTGTTCCTCCGCAGAAAATGTCTCAGAAGGCTCGGCTGTCTCAGCGGGCTTGATCAGCTCTGCATCTTCCAGCCGCTTTGACACGCGCTGCTCGGTGCCAGCCGTCAGGTTTTCCTCGACCGCGCCTTCTCGCGTCATCCGCATGACCACCTTGTCGCGGGCTTTGAGTTCCGGTTCCTTGGGCATCAGATTTCACCTCCAATCCGCTTGTAGGCAAGCTCGGTGTATTCAGGGTTCAGCTCTATGCCCACGAAATGACGCCCCATCTGTGAGGCAACCATGCCGGTTGTGCCGCTTCCCATAAAGGGGTCAAGCACAATGCCGCCTTCTGGACAACCGGCGAGAAGACAGGTTTCAACCAGCTTCGGAGGGTAGGCGGCATAGTGACCGCCCTTGAAGGGGACGGTGTTGATCTTCCAGACATCGCGTTTGTTGCGAAGCGGATTGATGTCACAATCCTTGATCTCGCCATGCTCACGGGGGCGGTTGATGGACTGCGGCTGAGGCTGACCGGGAACGGGCTTGCCGTATTTGTTGCCGCCCTTCATGCCGCGCTTGAGGCGTTCTGCCGTTGCAGGGGCAATCGGCTCGGAGATCGCCTTGTAGTCGAAGAAATACTTCTTGGACTTGGAGAACAGGAAAATATGCTCATAGCAGCGGGATAGGCGGTCTTTCACGCTCTCCGGCATGGGGTTATCCTTCATCCAGATGATGTCGTTGCGCAGATACCAGCCGGTATCGCGGAGGGCAAAAGCCAGCATCCACGGAATACCGATCATATCTTTGGGCTTGCAGCCCTCAACCTTGTTGTTGAGAGCCACAGCCTGACCGTTTCTGCCGTTGGGGTTCTTCGGGTCAATGAAATCGCCCTGATTGCCCTTTCCGGCGTAGGTGTCCGAGATGTTCAGCCAGAGCGTTCCATCCGGACGCAAAACGCGCCTGACTTCGGTAAACACTTCCGTCAGGCGCGAGATATATTCCTTCGGCGTTGTCTCTCTGCCGATCTGAGCCTCCATGCCGTAATCGCGGAGCGCGTAATACGGAGGGGACGTCACACAGCAATGAACGCTGTCATCGGGCAGAGTTTTCAGGATTTCAAGGCAATCGCCGGTATGAATGATGTCAAGTTGTATGGTGGTGTACCTCCTGTTCTGTTGGATTTGTGTTTCCATTGAAATGTTGGCTGTGAAACCCGACAACATTTCAATGGGCATCAGTCGGAGTAATACTCGTCCGGCTCGTAGTCCTCATCTTCCATGAAGTCCTCGTCGAAATCGTCAATCTCGTCCGCCCAACGGTCGAAGATTTCCTCGGCTTCCTTCGCCGCCTCACGATAGAGGCTCAGGCGGTTCTTCTCAAAGGCGGCAAAGGCGGGGACGAACTTGCCGAACTCACGGATTGCCTTCACATCCTGCGTGCGCATATCTGCGACGCACTGAATGATTTCGGACATCGTGAGCAGATCGTCGATCATCAGCTCATACTTGTCCTTGGGGATAGAAACGGTTTCATCATCCGCCGCGTCAGCGAAAGGGGTATTCTCATCGCTGTTGCTGCTTTCGGGAACATCAACCTTGAAGTAGAAACCGATCATATCCACAGATACCTTGGTCATAATTTGACGCGCCTCCTTGACCTTTTCGTCGATGTCCTCCCTCACATGGAGGTAGGCGCGGTGATGCTTCTTGAGGTCGCTTTCCAGTCGGATCAGATCGGTCAGCTCCCACAGAGCCTTAAACAGCGCGGAGGTGTTCTCTCCGTATTCGATAGCGTCCGCATAGGGAATGGTAATCATCTTGTTGTTCATATTCAAAAATCCTCCTTAGTTCTGTACGGTTTCTTCTAAGCGGGTGGTCATGATGCGGTAGAGCTGGGTGTCCTTCGGGAAATCGTCCTTGAAGGGAACGATGGTCGAGCCGTAGAAGATCAGCCCCTCACCGGCATTGGAATTGGTGATGTAGTTCTGCTGGCTGGGCGAGATGTTCAGCGCCTTCGAGAGAATCTGCCGGTCGCCGGATGCCTGATTCAGAAGGTAGACAAAATCCGAGTTTTCAAAGATATTCTCTACCTCGCGGGACGCAAGCAGATCCTTGACGTTCTGCGTGATTCCGGTCGGAATGCCGCCCCATTTTCTGAAACGCTTCCAGATTTCCACGCTGTACGCGGCGGTCTGTTCCTCCTTCAAGAGCAGATGGAACTCGTCCATGTAGTAGCGCGTTGCCTTGTGCTGGGCGCGGTTGATGGTAACTCTGTTCCACACCTGATCCTGCACAATCAGCATACCGAGCTTTTTGAGCTGCTTGCCGAGTTCGCGGATGTCATAGCAGACGAAGCGGTTGTTGACATCCACATTCGTTCTGTGATTGAAGACGTTCAGAGAGCCGTGAACATAGATTTCAAGGGCAGTTGCGATGCGCTGTGCCTCCGGCTCCTTCTGATTTCTCAGAATGTTGTAGAGGTCTTCGAGGATCGGCATTTTCTCCGGCTTGGGGTCTGCAAGAAACTCCTGATAGACCATGCGGACGCTGCGGTCAATGATGGTCTTCTCAACCGGCTGCAAGCCGTCCTTGCCGCCGACAATCAGCTCACACATGGAGAGGATGAAGTCGGATTTCAGCGTCAGCGGGTTTTCCTCTTCGGAGTAGTTCGTGTTGATGTCCAGCGGATTGATGTAATCCGTGCTGACCGGCGAGATGCGGATGACCTGACCGCCGAGCTTCTGCACGAGGGGGAAATACTCGGCTTCGGGGTCGCAGACGATGATGTCATCCTCCGTGATGAGGAAGGCGTTCGTCATTTCACGCTTGGCGGAGAAGGACTTACCGGAACCGGGCGTACCCAAGATCAGCCCGTTGGGGTTCTTGAGCTGCTTGCGGTCCACCATGATCATGTTGTTGGACAGCGCATTCAGCCCGTAGTAGAGAGCTTCGCCGCCCTGAAAAAGCTCCTGCGTGGTGAACGGCACGAAAACCGCTGTGCTGGAAGTGGTCAGTCCGCGTTCGATCTCCACCTGATTGACGCCGATAGGCAGAGAGGACATCAGCCCTTCCTCCTGCTGGAAGTCAAGACGCTTGAGCGCACAGTTATACTTTTGGGCAATGGCGGCGGTCTGGAACACCGCGTTTTCGAGCTTCTGGCGGTTGGTTGCCGTATTCATGATGAGGATGGTCACAAGGAACAGTCTCTCATTGCGGGTCTGGAGATCCTGCAACAGACGCTTTGCCTCACCGCCGAAGGTGGCGAGATCGGACGGGATGATGTCCATATCGTAGCCGGAGCGGACTGCCTTTTTCTGCTCTTCGATCTTCATCTTGTCGAGGTCGGTGATCTTCATCTTGATGCTCTTGATTGCCTTCGCCTGGTCAATCGTCCGGATATGAAAATTGACCGTGATGTTGCTGTCCATCTCAAGGAAGTCGGCAAGCATACGGTCATTGAGTTCCGGCGCGAGGATTTGGAGAAAGCTCACCGCACCGATGGTTCTGCCCATCTTGAAGCACTTGCCTTCACGGAAGTCAAAGGAAGTGGGCGCGATGAAATCCTTCGTGCTGAGTCCTGTCCGGGCAACCATGTCAAAGGAAAAGCGGAACGGCTCATTGGTGTCCATGTTGAATACGTCATGAAGCACTTTCAGCCGCTCGTAGCCGGACAGCGGCTCGGTTCTCACACCGAGGGTTTTGAAGTTGTTGAGAATGTCGGTTTCAATGCGTTCGAGCTTCGGCTTTGCCGTGCGGAGGGAGTCCGCCTCAATGCCGAAGGTGATGTACTTCTTCTTGACCAGTCCGTTGTTGCCCTTGGTGAGCTGACTTTGCAGCATACCGGAATACTCGGAGCGGATGTCGTTGAAGGCGTCCTCCTGTGCCGGAATGTTGATGCGCTTGCGGAACTCATTGAGGCTTGCCTTCTGATTGATGAAGGAGAGCTGGACGAAAATCGAGCTGTCGAAGTAGTTCAGAAAGTCGCACCAGTTCTCAAAGATGGCAGTTTTGTCCTCGTTCTGCGCAAGCTGGTAGTTGATGTCCTCAAAGGCGATGGACTTCGTGTAGAGGCGGCTGTTCACCTTGCAGATACCGTCGCGGCACATCTCCACATAGGGAATGGTCTGCTGGGCGGACTTGCGGACTTTCTTTGCCTTCCTGTCCTTTTTCTTCTGCATGACGATCCGCTTCTTCTCCTGAGCGGAAAGGGCATCGCCGTAAACGACGCCGTTCTTGACGGTCATCTTAGGCTTTGCCTTTGCTGTGCTGTTGTTCAAGCTGCAATTCCTCCTGTTCTTTGATTTTCTGCTGAATTTCAGCGTAGAGATTGTTTGTGCGATAGGGACGCACCTTGTCCCGGATGAACATGGACTGTACGATGTGGTACAGATACTTTTCGGCGGGCTGACCGTCCTTCTCGTAAAGCGCGAAGAAGATGAACGGGAGCATGATCACCACCATCAGCATTGCCGCCGTAGACAAGTCGAGATGCGCCTTCGCCAGAAAGAAGATCGGGACGCCGACCGCCGCAGCGATGGAAAAACAAATGAGCTGCCGCTTGGTCAGGTTGAACATGACCTTCGTTTTGACGCGGTTAAGATCCTTCGGGACCGGAACAAATGCCATTGACTGTTTCCTCCTTTCTAAGCTGCTTTTCATAGCGCAGCTTCATTTGTGCGGGATATTGATCCTCCTTCGGTTGACGCTTGCCCGTCCAGCGAAGCCCACCCGCTTTGCCTTGACAAATCCAGCCGGAAGCCCGAAGGCTTGCACCGTTTTCGCTTTCCAGCGTGTAGGTGATGATGCGCTTATAGCCCATAGCCGCAGCAGCTCTTGCCGCCGCACCGTAGAGAAAGCTGCAAGCGTTCTTCGCCCCGTTGGTGCATAGCCTTGTAACCTCCAATGTGAAGCCGTCATCCAGATACCGGCTGACGGGACGCCCGGCGATGATTACACCGACAAGCTCACCGTCTGCTTCACAGCCGATGGAAAACTTGTGACCGGCAACCGGCTTGTGATGTCGGTGATACTTCCGGACATACTCGTTGGCGTCACGAAGAGAGATGGGTTTTAGCCGCAGCATGGTGTTTCCTCCATAGGAAGATGAGCCGTGCATTCGACCTCGTTGCCCCAAACGTCCCAGCCTTCGGGAGACTGACGGGCAAAAAGCTCCACGCGGGGAAGGTCTCCCATGAGCCGAACAATGCGCTCCCGCGCTTCATCCGGCTTTTTGGAATGCTCTTCGATGTGGCTGAGGATGACCTGACGCACACCGGCGTCAACACGCTTCGGATGCCCCTTTGTGGCAAGGATGCAGATTTCGGCGTTTGCCCTCGTCCAGTACCCCATGCCGGTGAAGAGGTCATCGTTCCTGCGGTTTTGCTTCACCCATACAAAAGCCACGGTCTTATAAGAAAAGCCCCATGCCGTCAGCACTTCGAGTGCTTCACAGAGGCACGGGAACGTGATCCAGAGAAACAGAGTGCAGTCCTTAGCGGCAAGCTCACCGACCGGAAGTGCCTTGATGTCTTCAATGCACATTGTCGGGTAGTGGCTTTCCGCCGACCGTCCCTGTCCCTTCTTGGAGTAAGTCCGATACGCCCAAGGGGGATCGGCGTAGATGATGCTGTACTTCTTCATGCTGCCGACCTCCTTAGTGCGCATGGAAGATGGATTTTGCAAGGCTTCCGGTCTTGAACAGCGAGAAGCACAGAATAACCGTGTACGCTGCCACAGAGAACAGAGCCGAATGAATGTTGTCTGCGATGATCATGCCGTTGATCAGCACCGCATAGATGCCGACGCAGACCATGATGAGAAAGCCCTGAAATGCCAGAGCGAACAAGCCTTTCAGATAGTTCGTGCCGATGCTGCCCCATTCGCGGTTGCTCATGGTTGCGATGGGAATAGGCGCAATGCTCACGGTGCAGTAAATCTCAATCATGCGCCCGTAGAGAATGACCGTAATGAGGATCGCCATGATTTTGAGGCACAGGCTGATCAGAAGCGTTTCTATCGACAGTCCGAGCAGTTCTCCGACGCCCATGTTCTCCATGCCGGTACGCATCTGCGCAATCGTCGCGTCAATGTCAATGCTCGTGTTGCCGTGGATTACTCCGGCTGCACCGGAAACCACGTTCTGCCCGATGTCGAATACTGCCATCACGATGTCAAACGTGTGTGTCACGAGATAGATCGCCACAGCCGCCTTGAAAAACCACTTGAAGAACATCCATGTGTCCATGTCGTGAAGGTTGTTTTTCTCGGTGATCATGGAAATCAGCTCGTAGCACAAAACGAAGGTGATGATGATACCAGCGATGGGGACTATCACGTTTTCGGATAGTCCCCGGA
>ENA-OZHJ01001226-OZHJ01001226.1-human-gut-metagenome-genome-assembly--contig:-NODE-1226-length-10075-cov-3.881238_pt1 | contig 10075 bp, 9 predicted proteins | sample MGYA00244663_ERZ653672 | MGnify/ENA primary metagenome ERZ653672 (study PRJEB26926, sample SAMN06165215) | human gut metagenome | biome: ENVO:00009003; feature: ENVO:2100002; material: ENVO:00002003... | reverse complement strand
CCGCAAAGCTGCGGATGGACTCGCCAAAGTTGATGCTGGGCACGCTGCGCTGGGCCGTGGCCTTGACGAACTCCAGCCCCTTGCTGGTGCAGGAGGTGTCATCGCCATGGACGGGCACTGCATCCGGGCCCACGATCAGGTTGCCGTGGACGGTGGGGGAGACCAGAACGCCCTTGCCCAGCTCGTTGGGGCACTGGAAGATGACGTGGTTCACACGGGTGCCCTCGCTCTTGTCCAGCAGGTAGTACTCGCCACGGGTGGGAGTGATGTGGAAGCTGGCGGGCTCCACCATGCAGTGGACTTTCTCGGCCCAGATACCGGCGGCATTGATGACGTAGCGGGCTTCCACAGTGCCCTGGGTGGTGGTCAGGCGGTAGCCGCCGTCGGCCATGGCCTCAGCGTCTTCCACGCGGCAGCTGCGGCGCAGCTCCACGCCGTTGCGCACAGCCACTTCGGTCATGGCCAGGGCGTACTCCCAGGGGCTGACGATGGCGGCGCTGGGGGCCCACAGGGCACCGCAGACATTCTCGGAGAGGTTGGGCTCCATGGCCAGCGTTTCTTCCTTGGTCAAAATTTTCATATCGGGCACGCCGTTGGCCGTGCCGTTCTCGTACAGGTGCTGCAGGTGGGGCAGCTCGCTCTCGGACAGAGCCAGCACGAGGGAGCCGCACTGCTTGTAGGGAACATCCAGCTTTGCGCAGATCTCCTTGGCCAGCTCCACACCGCGCACGTTCAGCCGTGCCATCTTGGTGCCGGGAGCGGGGTCGTAGCCTGCGTGCAGAATGGCGCTGTTAGCTTTGGTGGTGCAGTCGGCCACGTCGTTTTCTGCCTCCAGAATGACGACTTTGTTCTCGTAGCGCGACAATGCGTAGGCTGTAGCGGCGCCGATCACACCACAGCCGATGATAGCAACATCATACATTACTCTTTTCCTCCTGTCAGTTCCGCCTTGGCCCGTCGGGAGCCGGGGCGCTGTGCTGTTTGTACAAAAAAAGAGCGAACCAAAACAAAGGCATAGCCCCTGCTCGTTTCGCTCATAACTCTTTGAAACAAACAACTTATGTTGGCTCTATCATACCCTCCTGCGGCCCAAATTGCAAGGCGTTTTAGAGGATTTGCACTCGATTTGTAGGAAGCCACAAAAAGCCGCTTTTCTTTTTGCGCATATTGCAGAACATGCGTCTCACATGTTCCAGACCGCCTGATTGGTGGTGGAAATGGCGGTGGCACCGGCATCCAGCGCGGCCATCACATCCTCTTTGTCGGCGATGAGGCCGCCCGTGAGCACCGGCACTTTGGCGTCCGCGCACACCCGGCGCAGAATTTTGGGCATGGTGCCGGGCAGGATGTCCAGACAGTCCGGGAGGTTGGCGGGCATCTTGCCCAGGCTCTCCAGCGAGATGGAGTCCAGCAGGAACACCCGGAGGATGGCAGCCAACCCGAGTTCTTTGGCCCGGCGGATGAACGACTGGCGGGTGGAGATGATGCCGTCGGCCTCGGTCTGGCTGCGGATAAAGTCCACGGCCACCTCTTTGCTGGCAAGGCCCGCAATGAGGTCTACATGGACGATGGCGAATTTGCCCGCCGCGTGGATCCGCTGCACCAGTGTGGAGATATTGCAGATATCGCCATATAGGATAAAGACCACCCGGATATTTTCGTTTTGCAGCGCGTTCTGCAGCCCGTCATCATCCTTGACCGCGGCGATGACGGGCGTTTCCTGAATGGCGTCCATCAGTTCCTGTTTCATGAAATTGAGATTCCTCACTTTCCTGTTTCTAAAATTCTCTCTTCTCCAGAAACATTATGACGGCTTTGCCAAAGAAAAGCAATCTTTTTTGAAAAATTCAACAAGGACACTGGTAAAGATGCTGGTTTTTTGGAGAACGAATTCGACAAAACATACAAAGATTTTGCATTCGGAGAACTTTGTATTGACAAATATGAACATCGTGTGCTACTCTCTGTGCATGGACTTCGGCCTGCGGCAGAACGCGCGCCGCGTCAAAACCATCATGCGACGGAAAAGCCTTGAAAGAGCAACGAGCAGAGGCGTCAGCCGCCAACAGGGGAGCCGGGACGGGTTTCCCTGCAAGGGCTGCACGTGCTGCTTTTTCTTTTGCGGTTTTGTTCGGCGGGCGGGCACAGAATACGCTGCACACCTGCTGAAAGAAGGAGAAATACCATGAACGCCGCCGCTTTCGACCTGAACTCGTTTGAATTCCAGATGGTCTGCGTGGTGCGGCTGCTGCTGGCTTCCGTCTGCGGCTTCGCCATCGGCATCGAGCGCACCAACCGCCTCAAGGATGCGGGGATGCGCACCCACCTCATCGTCTGCATGGGCGCGGCCCTGATGATGCTGGTCTCCAAATATGGCTTTTTTGATGTCTCGACCCTCACTGAGTTTTTCAAGGCGGATGTCTCCCGCGTGGCGTCCAGCGTGGTCGCGGGCATCGGCTTCCTCGGTGCGGGCATCATCTTTGTGCGCAACCGCAGCATCACGGGTCTGACCACTGCCGCCGGCATCTGGACCACCGCCGGCATCGGCATGGCCATGGGCGCGGGGATGTATCTCATTGCCGTGGCCGGTACCATTATCCTCATCACGGCCCAGAGCCTGCTCCACAACGAGCACATCATCGGCGGCGGGTTGATGTTCCTGGTCCTACGCATCGATGGACGGAACGGCACCGTGAGCCAGACCGTCCAGCAGATCCAGGCACTGGGCGGCGAACTGGTGGACCTGACGGTAACGCAGAAGAAAAACGACATCATCCGTGTGGAAATGCGGATCAAGCCCGGTAAGAATGTGGACCAGCTGACCATCATCGGCGAGCTGGAGAAGCTGCCGTGGGTGCTGGAAGTCAACGAGTGACCCGCACCGGGCATCACCGAAAGGGTGGTATAAAGTATGACCGACAAAATGGAACTTCTCAAGCGCACCAAGCTGTTTGTGCTGGATATGGATGGCACCTTTTATCTGGGCAACCAGATCTTGCCCGGAGCGGCTGATTTTTTGAAAGCTGTGGAAAAAGCAGGCAAGCAGTACCTGTTTTTTACCAATAATTCTTCCCGCTCGCCCCGGGACTACATGGCAAAGCTGGAAAAGATGGGCTGTCCCATCACCCGGGACCAGATCATGACCAGTGGCGATGTGACCATCCGCTATTTGCAGACCCATTACCCGGACAAGACCGTCTATCTGGTGGGCACGCCCCCGCTGGTGGAGAGTTTTCAGGAGGCGGGCATCCCTCTGGTCAATGAGAAACCGGACATTGTGGTCATCGGGTTTGATACCACCCTGACTTACGAGAAACTCTCCAACGCCTGCACGTTCATCCGGGAGGGGGCGCTGTTTTTAGCCACCCATCTGGATATCAACTGCCCCACCGAGACGGGCTTTATCCCGGACTGCGGCAGCTTTTGTGCCGCCATCAGCCTTTCCACTGGCAAGCAGCCCAAGTACCTGGGGAAGCCCTTTGCCGAAACCGTGGAGATGGTGCTGGACAAGACCGGCTTTTCCGCCCCGGAAGTGGCCTTTGTGGGCGACCGCCTGTATACAGATGTGGCTACCGGCGTGAAAAACGGAGCCGTCGGCCTGCTGGTGCTGACAGGGGAGACACATCTGGAAGATGTGCCGACTTCCGAGGTGCAGCCGGATGCCATCTTTGCCTCACTGGGCGAGATGGGCCAGCAGCTCTGTCAATTGTAAAATCTGCCTATAATTTACGTTGGGTTTAGGCAAAGTAGACGAAATTGGTCAAGATAGGCAATAGAAATTGTAAAAAATACGTTTTTCCCGTTGAAAAATCCAAGATGATATGATATCATCAAAACCAGAGAATTGCATCACGAACCCTGTATCTAGCTTGCAGAGATGAGAGCGCCAAGCGGACAACCAGAAAGAGACTTGAAGAGCCATTCGAGCCGTTTTGGATTGTTCGCTTTTCTTTTATCCCTGAAAACGGAAGAGCGGGGAATGGGATGCCAATTTACCATGGACCCTGCGCTCTATGGAACGGGCGCTTTTAGAAAAAAAGAACAACCAAAACACGAAGGAAAGAAGGAAGAACTATGAAAAAGATCTCTCGTCGCAGCTTTCTGACCGCTACTGGTATCCTGACGGCTTCTGCAGCATTGACCGCGTGCTCTGGCGGCGGCTCCACTGGCAAGGCCGGCGCGGCGGCTTCTTCCGCACCCGCATCCAGCGCGGCCGCTTCCGAGGCTGCGGACCCCAGCAAGTATGAGGTCACCGAACCCATCACCATTACCTGGTGGCACGCGCTGGAGTCTCAGTACGACGATCTGGTGGCCGACGTGGTCAAGAAGTTCAACGAGACCCAGAACCTTATCACCGTCGAGGCCCAGTACATCGGCTCTTACAAGGACATCAACGAGGCTCTGGTGGCTGCCCACGCGGCCGGAACCGGCCTGCCCGCGATCGCCGTCGCCAACACCGACTACGTTGCTTCCTACGGCGACAGCGGCCTGTTTGAGAACCTGGACCCCTACATCGAGGGCACCAGTTATGACACCGATGACTTCTCCGCTGGTCTGCTGCTGAGCTCCCAGTTCGAGGGCAAGCAGGTGGCTCTGCCGTTCCTGCACTCCACCCAGGTCATCTACTACAACAAGACCATGGCCGACGCCAACGGCTGGACCATCCCCGAAAAGATCGAGGACTTTACCCCGTTCCTGGCCGAGGTCCACAAGACCGCCGGTGTGTACGGCACCGTGGTTCCGGGCTGGGACCAGTGGTATTTCGAGACCCTGTACCTCAATGAGGGCGTGCAGATCATCACCGATGACAACACCTGCGACCTGGGCAGCGACACCGCTCTGGGCGTGACCAGCATGATCAAGGACTGGTGCGACGCGGGCGATGCCTACTTTGCAGCCGGCACCGATGCTTCCGCTACCATGCGTCAGAACTTCTACGATCAGAAGACGTTCTCCGTGATGCACACCTCTTCCCTGTATAACAACTATGTCAGCAAGTGCCCGGACTTCGAGGTCGGCATGGCATGGTATCCCGCCGCTTCTACCGGCGATAAGAATTCTGAGGTCGGCGGCTGCGTGCTGGGCATCCCCTCCAAGAACGACCAGGCCACCAAGAACGCTGCATGGCAGTTCCTGCAGTTCCTCTGCGGCAAGGAAGTCAACATGGAGTGGGCCGAGGGCACCGGCTACCTGCCCACCCGTAACTCCGTGCTGGAGACCGATGAGGGCAAGCAGTTCCTGGAGAAGAAGCCTGCATTCCAGTGCATCTTTGATAACCTGAATCTCATCAACCCGCGTATCCAGAACAGCGCCTGGAGCGAGCTGGCCACTACCTGGAAGAACTACATGGAAGTCATCATGAACCAGGACGGCGACGTGAACTCCAACTCCGAGGATATGGTCACGGAGATCGACGAGATCCTGGCAGACCACGCTTGATAAATAAGTATTCGACACCTCCTGAAAGGACGTGAGATCATGAAACAAGCCGCTGCGGGCGCAGCTTCTGCCACACAGGCCGTGAAAGCCGACAAGAAGCCGTTTTTTTCCCAGCGCACCCTTTCCCATTTTATTGATTTCCTCTTCGTTCTGCCTGCTCTGATCCTGTTGGGCGTGTTTACTTACTACCCCATCGTGAAGCTGGTGCAGATCAGTTTTACCGATTGGAACCTGCTGAATGACACCTGGAAATATGTCGGCCTGAAAAACTGGCAGTGGCTGTTCGCAGGCAGCGGTGCCAAATACCTGTGGAACTCCCTCAAGGTCACGTTCCTCTACTCGATGGGCGAGATCCTCGTCACCATGGTGGGCGGTATGCTGCTGGCACTGCTGTTCAACCGGATGACCCGCTCGTTCGGCCTGATGCGTGCCTTTGTGTTCGTGCCCAAGTATGTGGCCATGTCCTCCGCGGCAGTGGTCTTCCTGTGGATCCTGAACACCGATTCCGGCGTTCTCAACTACCTGCTGCAGTGCATCGGGCTGCCGGCGGTGGACTGGCTCAACCAGCAGTCCACGGCGCTGCCCTCGGTGTTGATGCTGACCGGCTGGCGTGTCATCGGCTACGGCATGATGATCTACCTCTCGGCCATGATGGGCATTTCGCAGGAGTATTACGAGGCGGCTTCTCTGGATGGCGCAAACGGCGTCCAGAAGTTCTTCCGCATCACGCTGCCCCTGCTGTCTCCCACCACGCTGTTCCTGCTGGTCACCACGTTCCTGTCTTCCATGAAAGTTTTCCAGTCGGTGGATATCCTGACGTCCGGCGGCCCCGCCCGTTCGACGGAAGTGTTCGTCTACCTCATCTACCGCTACGCCATGGTGGACTTCCGGATGGATCGTGCGGCCACCGCAGCCGTCATGTTCTTCCTCATCCTGCTGGTTATCACCGTGCTGACCATGAAAGTGTCCGACCGCTCGGTCACTTACGACTCGTAATGCTTTGAAAGGAGAATGCAGACATGGCTACGGAGAATACAGCTATGGACAACGCGGCTCTGATCAAAGAGGTCAACGAGGCGCACAAGCACAAAAAATATTCCGTGGGTTACCATGCACAGACCGTTGTGGCTGTCATTGTTACCCTGATCATGCTCTTCCCGCTGTACTGGATGATCGCAACGTCGTTCAAGTCCGCCGAGGAAGTGCAGCTGGTCATCCCCACGCTCTTCCCGCATGAGTTCCACCCCGAAAACTATCTCAACGTGCTCCAGAAAGCCAACTTCATGAAATACTACTGGAACACCATCGTCATGACGGCGGGCATCCTGCTGCTGCAGGTGGGCACCGGCGTCCTGGCGGCGTATGGTTTCGCGGTGGGCCGCTTCAAGGGCCGCAACGCCCTGTTCTATGTGGTGCTGGGCGCGTTGATGATCCCCCTGCAGGTCACGTTCATCCCCATCTACATCATGTGTGCCAACTGGAACCTGTGCGATACGTTCCTGGGCCTGATTTTGCCGGAAGCGGTTTCCGCTTACTACATCTTCATGCTGCGGAACACGTTCATGTCCATTGACCAGAGCTACATCGACGCAGGCCGCATTGATGGCCTGAGCCGCTTGGGTACCATCTGGTATGTGCTGGTCCCCATGAGCAAGGCCACCATCTTCACCGTGACGCTGGTCACCTTTACCAACGGCTGGAACGCTTACTTCTGGCCCAAGATCATTGCCAAGAACGAAGTCCGCCGCGTGCTGACCGTCGGCTTGGCACAGCTCAAAAACACCTTTGCCGGCCAGGCAGTTTCCAACTATCACGAGATCATGGCGGGCGCCGTGCTGGCCATCATCCCCGTGGTCATCCTGTTCCTCATTTTCCAGAAATATATGATGACGGGCTACTCCAAGGCCGCAATGAAGTAAATTCCTCCCACACAACCGGAAAAGGGCAGCCCGCGTCGGCTGCCCTTTTGCCGTTCTGGCACAAAGCAATCAAGGAGGCACATGCCATGTTCTCGTACATTGCCCCGGGCGCGAAGCAGTACCGCGCCAACCTGCACTCCCACACCAACCTTTCGGACGGCACCCTGACGCCGGAACAGATGGTACAAGCCTATCAGGAAAAAGGCTACTCCATCCTGGCCATCACGGACCACGAGGCTCCCTATGACCACACGGCCCTTTCCACAGACGATTTCCTCCTGCTGACGGGCTATGAGGCCTATATCCGCCCCTCGCCCACCTGCGAGTTTGACCTGTTCAAGCCGGAAATTCACCTCAACCTGCTGGCAAAGGATCCGCACAACACCGCCATCATCGGCTGGGACCCCAATTTCTGCAAGTATATGCCGCTGGAAGTGGCCGAGCATCAGCGGGAGCACAAGGGCGACCTTGGCCCCCGGAAATACAGCCGGGAATATATCCAGCGGTTTATTGATACGGCCCGGGCCAGCGGATATCTCGTCACCTACAACCACCCCTGCTGGTCCATGGAGGCCGAGGAAGACACCCTGAGCTATGACGGCTGCTTCAGCCTGGAGGTGTTCAACACCGGCTCGGAGAAGATCAGCGGCTACGAGTGCAACATGGCCCTGTACGATAAGTTCCTCCGCAAGGGCAAATTCCTCTATGTCCATGGCGCGGACGACAACCACAACAAGGCACCGTTCGGGGACCTGATGTGCGATTCGTTCGGCTCCTGGACCCAGATCCTGGCCGAGGAGCTGACCTACCCGGCGGTCATTCGGGCGCTGGAAGAGGGCCGCTTTTATGCCACCACCGGCCCCGAGATCACCGAGCTGACGTTCGACGGCAGCCATGTGCGGATCGGCTGCAGCCCGGCCCAGCGGATCGTCGTCCACGGCAGCCCCAAACTGGGCAAGAGCTTTTACAACCCGGACGGCAGCCCCATCACCCACGCGGAGCTGGACCTGCCGCCCATCGGCGAGTACGTCTATTTCTCGGTCTACACGGCCGATGGAAAAGCCGCCCATACCCGGGCGTTCCGGCGGGCAGAGCTTGGGGAATAGCCCGGAAAAGATCATACAAAACAGAATAAACACGAACAAAACAACAAAACGGAAAGGATGAAAGCGATGTCCTGTTTCAAAAAAGGGTTATCCCTCTCTGCTGCCCTGCTGGCAGGGGCCCTGCTCCTGACGGCCTGCGGCGGTGCTCCGGCATCCTCGGCTTCTTCCGTGCCTGCATCGTCTGTGGCTTCCTCGGAGGCGGCAGAGCAGCCGGAAGAGCCTGCCATGAAGTACACCCAGACCCCCACCGTGCCCACGGAGACCTACAAAGAGGAAGCGGATTTTGCGGATTTCCTGAGCAAAGCGGAGCCGGGGCCGGTCATTCCGGGCCTTGCGGAAAACCTCATCCCCCAGGGCATGGACCAGTGCGATGAAACAGGCATCCTGTACATCTCCGGCTATTACACCACCGACGGAAAATCCTCGGCCATTCTGGCCGTGGACACCGCCACCGGGGAGCTGACGGCGGAGTATATCCTGCTCAATGCAGATGGCACCCCCTTTGACGGCCATGTGGGGGGCGTGGCTGTCAGTGAAGACACCCTCTACGTCTCGGGCCAGAAGCAAAACGGCCTGTACACCATCTGCGCGATTCCCCTCAAAGACCTGCCCGCCGAGGGCAGCCACGAGGTGAAGCTGGAGCAGACCATCCCGGTGCCGGTCTCGCCCTCGTTCCTGAGTGATTCCCACGGCTATTTGTGGGTGGGAAACTTCTACCACCCGGGCGCGGATTACCCCCTCTCGGACGGCATGAAGTACACCACGGCCAGCGCCGACGGCGAGGACTACGGCTGCTACATCATGGGCTATGACCTCAGCAAGGGGAGCCTTTCCGTGGCGGATGGCGACGATTACGCCCAGCCGGATGTGGTACTGGTCGGCCCCAACAAAATTCAGGGTGTCGTGGTCGGGGAGGACGATACCGTCACCCTGAGCCAGTCTTATGGCCGGAAGAACAACGCCAGCCTGCTCCACTACTCGCTGGCACTGGGAGAGACGCTGGACACCATGCTGACCGTGCAGGGCAGGGATGTGCCGGGTTACATTCTGGACAGCAAGCGCCTCAAGGAGAGCGTGACCGCCATGCCCATGACTGAGGCACTGGCCGACGCCAAGGACGGCGGCATCTATGTGCTGTTTGAGTCCGGTGCCATCCACTACGCCAACGGCACGTTCCGCACCGACCATGTGTGGAAGATCAAATTCTGATACCGGATGCAAAACACCTCTGCGCCCCGTGTGCAGGGGTGTTTTTCTGTCTGCGGGATTGATAAAATCCCACCGGTGCGGTATACTGAAACAGATTCTACGGAAAGGGGGCGGCGGAAATGTCCATCGGGCCAAGCAGGCCGCTGGTGCTGGAAAAACCGGCCAAGATCGATATCCCGCAGGCGGCGCGCTACTTTGGAGCCCGGGGGGAGCCGGACACGGCCACTCGGACCCTGCTGGAAAAATGCGCGGTGCCCATTCTGGCAGCCGCCACGCCCCGGGCCGTCTGGCTGGAAGCCGATGTGGACAGCCTGCTGGAAGCAGGGATCCTGCAGGGCGGGGATGTGATGAAGCATCTGGAGGGCTGCCCGCAGGCACTGATGCTGGCAGTTACTCTGGGCC
>ENA-OZHJ01001186-OZHJ01001186.1-human-gut-metagenome-genome-assembly--contig:-NODE-1186-length-10282-cov-3.469150_pt1 | contig 10282 bp, 10 predicted proteins | sample MGYA00244663_ERZ653672 | MGnify/ENA primary metagenome ERZ653672 (study PRJEB26926, sample SAMN06165215) | human gut metagenome | biome: ENVO:00009003; feature: ENVO:2100002; material: ENVO:00002003... | reverse complement strand
ATATTTGATCTTTATGCATAAAAAAGAGTGTTCCCGCCAAGGCGGGAGCACTCTTTTTCTTTTTTCAAGCCTTTTTGATGGGGTGGCGGAGAACGGTCTTCCGCTTTTCCGCCGCGACGCGGCGCGGGTCGGAGAGATATATCTCGTGGTGCAGGCGGGCGTCGTTCAGGTCGTTTTCATACCCGTTTTCGCGCAGAAACGCATCCATCTTCGCAGCGGACTCCGGCTCATCATCGAACGAACCCATGTGCATGATCTGCACGCAGAGGCCCTCGTCTACGGTCAGAAATTCTGCTGCCGAACAGTCGAGCTTTTTCTTCTTTGCTGCCGCCTCGACCGCCCAGTCGAAGTCCGCTTTCGTGACGAAATCCGGCAGGCGCAGGACAGAGATCCAGCGAAAATCCGATTTTCGCCCATAGTCGACCGTCTCCGTGTCCGGCATCTGCCAGAAGCCCTCGAGCGGCGGCACAACATAGTCGAAAAAGCCTTCGATCTCGTGTCCCGCGCGCTTGCTCATCTTGAGCGTGTAGGCCACGGCGTAAAGTACACCGATGGCGCGCTGATACGCGCCATTTTCCTCGTTTGGGTCACCCCGCCTGCGCACGGCGATATAATTCGCACGCGGCACGGCGACGATCTCCGGTTTTGCCTTCGGCAGGTAAAATTCCCTGTATTCTTTCTTGAAGTCAAAGGACATGGTCTTCTCCTTTTTCAGTCCAGTGGGATGTCCAGCACGTTCACACCGCGCTTGAAGGCGTATTCGATCGTCGAACGCGTCCCGCCGCGCGCGCCGTCGTTCACGGCGATCAGCAGGCTCGCATGATCGACCATGTAGCGGTTGCGCCGCTGCATGCAGCCCGGCGTGTAGCTCTGCTGCACCATGGTCTCATAGTCGCAGCGAGCTAAAATGTCGCGGTAGCGGGATTTTTGCGCTTCGCCCCAGCCGTCCGCCTGCGAGGGACACGGGATGGCCGCCTCGAGCGTGATGTGCGGGTATGTGCTTTTCAGCGCCAGCACGGTTTCGGCAAAGTAGAGGTCACAGCCCTCGGCCATACCGCAGATGAAATGTTCCATCCCCTCGTGGATGGCGCTCTCCACCGCGGCGCGCAGCTTCGCCTTGAGGGCGATACAGCGAAGGTCGCTTTCATCTTCTCCCCACGGCAGCTTCCCCGGCCGGTGGCCGGTGAATGCGCAGGAACAGGGTCTCCCCCGCATGGACATCGCCTCCTTTTCTGCCATTATAGAACATTCGTTCGTCTTTGTAAAGCATTTTCCCTCTTGACAAACCGAAAATTTGTCGTATACTCTAACCATCAACTGAATCACTTGTCTTCGAGGCGGGGTGAAACTCCCCACCGGCGGTTACAGTCCGCAAGCGGTATTTTTTTATCGCACGAACCGGTGAAATTCCGGTACCGACGGTCACAGTCCGGATGAGAGAAGATGTGCTGCGCGCGATTTACCACGCAATTTTCACGCTCTTTTGCGTCATGCACCTTGGAAGACTTGTTCTTTCAGGGGAAATGACAAAAAGGAGTGTATTTTTATGTCCGAACCCAATGTAAACGCCATCCCCACCACCCGCGCAACTCACCACAGCCGTACCCACAAGCTGACGGTGACCGCCATGCTCTCGACCGTCGCATTTCTGCTGATGTTCATCGAGTTCCCGATCCCCGCGCTCATCCCCGCGTTCGTCAAGCTCGATATCTCTGACCTTCCAGAGCTTCTGGCGGCGTTCTCGCTCGGCCCCATCTACGGCGTGATCGTCACGCTGCTCAAGAACGTGCTGTTCTCCGTGCTGCACGGCACGTCGTCTGCCTATGTCGGCGAGCTCTTCAACTTCATCATGGGCAGCGTCTTCTCCTTCTCCGCAGGCTTCATCTATCAGCGCAAGAAGTCCCGCAAGAGCGCCCTCACCGGCGCGCTCGTCGGCGCGCTGCTGATGGCGGTGCTGTCTGTGCCTCTCAACTACTTTGTGGTCTACCCCGCCTACGTTGTGTGCTATCACCTGCCGCTTGAAGCCATCATCGGCATGTATCAGGCCATCCGTCCCTCGACCAACGGCCTTCTTGAGTGCCTGATGGTCTTCAATATGCCGTTCACCTTTGTCAAAGGCATGATCGATGTGGCGCTGTGCTTCCTCATCTACAAGCCGCTCTCCCCGCTGCTGCACAAGTAATATCAGAAAGGAGCTGCACGTCCATGGCGCTCGACTGGGGCATTCTCCACTGGATTCAGAACAACATCACCTGCCCGTTTCTCGACGCCGTGGTCCCCAAGCTCACGATGCTCGGCAACGCCGGCATCATCTGGATCCTCGCAGGCGTTCTCCTGCTGTGCACAAAAAAATACCGCCGTCAGGGCGCGCTCGTGCTGATAGGACTCCTTGCGGGACTGCTCGTCGGAAATGTTGTGCTCAAGCATCTCGTCGCGCGCTCGCGGCCCTGCTGGCTCGATCCCTCCGTGCAGCTTTTGATCGCCACGCCGACGGACTACTCGTTCCCCTCGGGACACACGCTGTCCTCGACGATTGCCGCAACGATCCTGACGAAGACCGACCGGCGTTTCGGCTATGTTGCCATTCCGCTCGCGGTGCTCATCGCCCTGTCGCGGCTGTACCTGTACGTCCACTTCCCGAGCGACGTGTTTGCCGCAGCGCTGCTGGGTCTTCTGATCGGCGAGCTGACGTTCCGCTATGGCGGAAAGCTACTCGACAAAATTTCCCGCAGGCAAAAGCAATAAAGAAACCCCGCACACCGTTTCAAAACGGTGTGCGGGGTCTTTACATTTTGGGCATTTATACCTTTTTCGCCGCAAGGAACAAATTCGGCGGCGCGGGAAAGAGATTCTCCCGCTCCAGCACCGCGAACCCCGCGTCGGTGACCGACCGTTCGAGCGAGCGCATCGTGTCAAATGCAACGTAGGGGCGTTTGCCGGTCTTGTATTCAAACCACTTGCGCACTCGCTCGCGCGTGAGCCCCTCTCCCAGACAGTCCGATACCAGCAGCAGCGTTCCCTGCGGCTTCAAGAGCGCGCGGATGCGCGCAAGCGCCGCGCTCCGATCTTCGATGTAGAGCAGCACATTGCAGGCCAGCACCGCATTGAAAGATCCCTCTGCAAGGCAGCCGTCGAACAGATCCGTCTGCGTGACAGTCACATTCTCCACGCCCTGCGCTTTGACTTTTTCCTGCGCGCGGCGCACCATTTCACCGGATACGTCGATCGCGCGCACAGACTGCACCGAGGGCGCGACCGCAAACGTCACGATCCCCGTCCCGCAGGCAAAGTCCAGCACGGTATCCGTCGGCTTGAGATATTTTTTGAAACATGCGGCTGTCTTTTCATAGGCCTCCGCGTAGTGGGTGCCGACCTGAGCGTCGTAATTCTGCGCACGGCCGTCCCAAAACTCGCTCACCGTCGGCATACCGTTTTCCTCTCTCTTTTTTCTCTTTTCGATCAGGCGTTTTGCTTTCCGCCCTTGAACACCATGTGAACGCCGTCGCTGCTGGTGAGATACGCCATCGGCCCGTAGGCCTTGATGCCGAACTCCAACACATCGCCCACATGGACCTTGTCCTTCACGGCCTCGACGTCAAGGATCGTGTGGTCGGACGAAGCGCCGATGACCTCGATACCCTCCATACTCGGGACAAGATCGAAGCAGTTACCGTAATCCACGCGGCCCATCGCGACAAGCGCACGGCGGCGGATGCCGCGATCCTCGTAGTGCCCCACCTCGCCGAAGGCGTTCACGCCCAACTCGCCGACCGGAAAGCTCGGCTTGTCGCGGCACTCGATGACCTCAGCCTTGATCGTCATGACGCCCGTTTCCAAAAAGTCGGGAGCGAAGTTGTCCGTCTCGCCGCGAAGCCCGATGTCGCCAAGGCGCAGCAGGTTGATGCGGTAGGGCATCGTGCCGTTCATCGCCATGTAGGCGGATGTCGACGCGCCGCCGCTGATGTAGTCAAGCTTGCGGCCGATCTCGCGCTCAATGTCGGACGCGAGGCTGACAAGGCCCTGCATGTTGCGCTTGGTCGGCAAAACAGAGCCGTAGCAGCTCAAATTGACGCCCACGCCCGCAAGGCGCAGGTTCTTGAGCTCATGCTCGATCTCGAGCGCGGCATCAAGCGCATCCTCCTCGTTCCAAAAGCCTTCGCGCAGGTCGCCAAGATCCATCATCAGGATGACCTCGTGCACCTTGCCCTGCTTTTTGGCCTCTTCGTTCAGCGCACGCAGCACGATAATATCACTCTGCAGGCTGATGTCACACAGCTCCACCACGTCGGGGAGCTCGGAGAGCATCGGGATACGAATGAGCATCAGCGGCTTTTTGCAGATACCCGCCTCGCGGATCGCGCGCATCTGGCTGATGCGGGACGTGGCGATGAACTTCACGCCGCTCTCTTCATAAACGCGCACGATCTCCGGCAGCGACGACACAGCCTTGACGACGCCCGCGACCTCGATGAGCGAATCATGGCAGCGCTCTACGAGCGCTGCCAGATTCGCTGCCAATTTATCGAGATCGAATTCCACACAGGGATATTGATTCCGATTCATTGTCATGATTTTTCAATTCCTTTAGGTAGGGTCTTTTCTGTAGGGTCACAAACTGATTTACTGCGCGACCTTCTTGCTCTTCTTGAAGGGCTTGCCCGCAAGATCCTTGAGCGTCCAGCCGATCAGCACGCACAGCCAGTTGATGATGGGCATGAGCCAGTTGAAGATGGCCCAGGGGCCGTAACCGCCGGCGCCCCAAGGAGCGATGTTCAGGGTATCCTTGATAAACACACCGCAGGTGTTCCAGGGGATCAGAGCGGAGGTAACGGTACCGGCACCCTCAAGAGCAGAGGACAGGACCGCCGGGTGCACGCCCATCTTGTGATACTCCTCGGCATACATACGGCCGGGAACCACGATGGAGATGTACTGCTCGGGCATGGTGGCGTTGGAGAGAACGCAGGTCACTTCGGTCAGGCCAACGAGAGCCGCAGGGCCCTTGGCAATCTTCTTGAGGGAGTTGACGATGACCTCGAGCTGGTGGGTCTGCTCCATGATACCGCCGAACATCATGGCGATGATCGTCATGGAGACGGAGGACATCATACCCATGATACCGCCGCTTTCCAGGAGTCTTGTCATGGTGTAGCTCGTTTCGGGAGAAAGACTGGCTTCGAACATGGCGAGCGCTTCGTCGGAGAAGTAGTAGCCGTTCTTACCATAATCGAAGATGGTTCCGAGCGTGCAGGCACCGGGCTGGAAGATGAGGCCCAGGATGACACCGGCAACAATGCCGAGGGTGATGCCGGGGATCGCGGGAACCTTCAGGGCAACTGCCACGATAACGACGACCGGAGGCAGGAGCAACAGCGGGTTGATGTTGAAGATACCGCCCTCCGCGGCGTTCAGCGCGTTGGAGAACTCGATCACGCGGGACATATCCGCATCGCCGCCGTGATACTGCATCACACCGAGAACGCCGAAGAAGATCAGGGTGATGGCGTAGGTGATGCCGGTGGGCAGGATCATGGACTTGACGTGGGTGATAACGTCCGTACCGGCCATGGCGGGAGCGAGGTTCGTCGTATCGGACAGCGGGCTCATCTTATCGCCGAAGTAGGCGCCGGAGAGGACCGCGCCGGCGGTCATGCCGGGGCTCATGCCAAGGCCGAAGCCAATGCCCATCAGGGCAACGCCCATCGTGCCCATCGTGCCCCAGGACGTACCGGTGGCAAGAGAGGTGATGGAGCAAATGAGAACGCACGCGATGAAGAAGATCGCGGGCTTGAGGACTTTCAGGCCGTAATAGATCATCGTAGGCACAACGCCCGCGTTGATCCACACGCCGATCAGGATACCGACGATGATCAGGATGCAGATCGACTGCAACGCTTTGTAGATACCGTCCATCATGGACTTTTCAACTTCATCCCACTTATAGCCGAGATGCAGTGCCATGATTGCGGCAGCCATTACGCCGACAAACATAGGGACGTGCGGGTCAACACCGAAGATGATGATACCGACCGCGAGTGCCGCGATCAGGATCGCCAGCGTCAACAGGGCTTCCCACAGTTTGGGCATTCTTTTTTCCTTACTCATAGTGTTACCAACCTTTCGAAATTTTGGGGGTCGCTTCGCTACTTGCATGGATATCTATGCATTCATTTTAGCATAATCCTATAGCGATAGCAAGTGTTTTTGAATGGTGAACGCAGTTTTACGGTAATGCTCTTTCCTTCTTCAATTCTCGTGGTATCTACCGATGCAGGTTTTGGATCGCACTCCTCCTTTTGGATTTTACACTGGCACAACACAAGGGGTGAAATGCTGCATGTAAAATGCAGAAAATACCTCTCTCCCCGGCCCGCCGATCCCCCATCGGCAGGCCGGGGATGAGGTCATGTATACTTCCGGCATGGCACGGGAAGGGAACCCGTGCCGCCGGCCTCGCAGGCAAGAAACGCGAGGTAGTATCCGAGATAATTACCAGCCGAGCTTGGTCATGGCCTCATCAACAGCCTTGATGACAATGTCGATCTCCTCTTCATTGACGATCAGCGGCGGGACAAAGCGCAGGACGTTGCCGTTGGTGTTGTTGATCAGGACGTTGCTGTCCTTGAAGCACAGGTCGACGACGGGCTGGCCGGAGGGCTTGTTGAGCTGGATGCCGTCGATCAGGCCGAGGCCGCGGATCTCGTTGACCGTCTCGGGATGGTTCTTCTCGATGACCTTGTGCATCTGGTCACGGAAGTACTCGCCCATCTTGCGGGAGTTCTCGATGACGCCGTCGTTGATCATCACGTCGAGCGTGGTGGCAGCGAGCGCGCAGGCGAGAGGACCGCCGGCGAAGGTGGAACCGTGGGTACCGGGCGTGAGGGTCTGGGCAGCCTCGCCGCGGGCGCAGACAGCGCCGATGGGCACGCCGGAGCCGAGCGCCTTGGCCATGGAGCAGGTATCGGGCTCAACGCCGTAGTTCTGGTGCGCGAAAAGCTTGCCGGTACGGCCGGAACCGACCTGGACCTCGTCGAACATGAGGAGGATGCCCTTCTCATCGCACAGGTCACGCAGGCCCTGCAGGAACTCCTGGGAAGCGGGACGCACGCCGCCCTCGCCCTGGACAGGCTCGGTCAGGATGGCGCAGACGTACTCGTCCATGATGTCCTTGACGGACTGGAGGTTGTTGAACTCGGCATAGCGGAAGCCGGAGGGCAGGGGCTCGAAGTAGCGGTGCACCGCATACTGGCCGGTGGCCGTGCAGGTCGCGAGGGTGCGGCCGTGGAAGGAGTTCTTCATCGTGATGACGACGAAGCGCTCGGGATGGCCGTGATCCTTGGCATACTTGCGGGCGAGCTTGATCTGGCCTTCGTTGGCCTCAGCGCCGGAGTTGGCGAACAGAACCTTGTCGAAGCAGCTGTTCTCGACGATGAGCTTCGCGGTCTGGACGGCGGGCTCATTGTAGAAGTAGTTGGAGCAGTGCAGGATCGTGTGGGCGCGCTCTTCGAGGCACTTCACGATCGCGGGATGGCAGTGACCGAGACCGTTGACGGCGATACCGCCGATGAAGTCGAGGTACTTGTTGCCGTCCTTATCGAAGACGTAAGCGCCTTCGCCGCGCTCGATGGAAAGGGGCATACGGACATGGTTGCCATAGAGATACTTGTCGCCGTTCTCGATGACTTCGGCGTTGGTCTTGAACTTTTCGATCATTATTATGTCCTCCTATAATAAAAGTTGGGTGTATGTTTTACCATTTGATGCCGACGCTCGGCTGTGCGGTGCCAATCGTCGTGCCGGTGCCCTCGTTCGTGAAGGCCTCGTAGAGCACGGAATGCGGCTTGCGGCCGTCGATGATGTTGACGCTCGTCACGCCCTCTTCGATGGCCTGCACGCAGCAGTCGACCTTCGGGATCATGCCGCCGGCGATCGTGCCCTTGTCCTTGAGCGCCTTGACATCCTCGATGTTCAGATAGCTGATGACGTCGCGGATCTTGATGTCGTTACACAGGCCCTCGATATCGGTGAGGATCACGAGCTTTTCAGCGCCCAGCGCGGAAGCGAGCTTGCCCGCGGCGGTATCGCCGTTGATGTTGAAGGTGTGGCCCTGACCGTCGGTGCCAACGGGGGCGATGACGGGGATGTAGCCCGCGTCGAGCATGGCGAAGATGGGCTTGGGATCGACATAGTCGATGTCGCCCACGTAGCCGTGGACCTCGTCGCGCTGGTGGCAGTGATAGATGTCACCGCTGACGCCGGAAAGACCGACCGCCTTGCCGCCGAGCTTGTTGATAAAGCCGACGAGCTCGGTGTTCACCTGGCCGACGAGCACCATCTCGACAACACGCATGATGTCGGCGGAGGTGTAGCGCAGGCCCTCGATGAACTCGACGGGGATGTTGAGCTTTTCGAGCATCTTGTTGATGCCGGGGCCGCCGCCGTGGCTGAGCACGGGCTTCATGCCGAGGAGCTTGAGCAGCACCACGTCGTGCATGACGGCGTCCTTGAGCTCTTCGTTGATCATGGCGTTGCCGCCGTACTTGATGACGATGATCTTGCCCTGATATTTCTGCAGGTAAGGCATCGCCTCCATCAGAGTTTCGACCTTGTTTGCGATATCGCTCATGGTGGAGCCTCCTTCAAAAATTAGGTGCGGTAGTCGCCGTTGATCTTGACGTAATCGTAAGTGAGGTCGCAGCCCCAGGCCTTGGCCTCGCCGTCGCCCTGATAGAAGCGGACGATGACGGTGATGTCATGCTCGGTGAGGACCTTCTTGGCGAGCTCTTCGCTGAAGTCCGCGCCGAAGCCGTCCTTCATGACCTGCACTTCGCCGGCAGCGCTCTTGATGATGCAGTCGGCACGGGTCGGGTCAACGTCAGCGCCCGAGTAACCGGCAGCGGCCATGATGCGGCCCCAGTTGGCGTCGCGGCCGAAGACGGCAGCCTTGAAGAGCATGGAGCCCGCGATGGACTTGGCGACCAGGCGCGCGTCGTGCTCGGTGGGCAGACCGTAGGCCTCGACCTCGATGAGGTGGGTCGCGCCTTCACCGTCGGAAGCGACGCGGCGGGCCATATCGGTGCAGATGGCGAGCACGAGGTCGGCCATCGCCTTCTTGTCTTCTTCGGTCTTGATCTCAACGCCGGAAGCGCCGTTGGCAAGCAGGAAGATGGAGTCGTTGGTGGAGGTGTCGCCGTCGACAGTGCACATGTTGAAGCTCTTATCCACAGCCGCGGAGAGCATCTTCTGCAGGTCTGCGGGATCCGCCTTGGCGTCGGTCGTCACGTAGACGAGCATCGTCGCCATATTGGGGTGGATCATGCCAGAGCCCTTGGCCATCGCGCCGATCTTCACGGTGCCGGTGGAGAGCTGCAGCTCATAGGCGCACTCCTTGCGGACGGTATCGGTGGTCATGATGGCGTAGGCAGCCTCGGAGCCGTTCTCCTTGGCGAGCTTGGCGGGAATGATCTCGCGGATGCCCTGCAGCACCTTGTCGACCGGAAGTCTCTGGCCGATGACGCCGGTGGAGCAGACGAACACTTCGTCCTCGCCGAGGCCGAGCAGCTTTTCCGCCTCGCGCTCAACGGTGCGGGCGTCTTCGATGCCCTGCTTGCCGGTGGCGGCGTTGGCGTTGCCGGAGTTGATGACGACGGCGCGGGCCTTGCCCTTTTTCAGGATCTCGCGGTCAAGGATGACCGGAGCTGCGCAGAACTTGTTCGTGGTGAAGCAGGCCGCGCAGGAGCAGGGCAGGTCGGAGTAGAGAACAGCGACGTCGGGCTTCTTGTTCTCGCGCTTTTTGATGGCGGTGTAGACCGCGCCGGCGGTGAAGCCCTGCGGCGTGGTAACGCCGCCCTCGATCTTTTTCAGATTGGACATGTGGGGGGATCTCCTCTCTTAACGTTAGTTTAACAGCATTCTTGCCTAAATCGGGTCGAAACTCGTCGAACCGAAAATTACGGATACATCGGGGGCATCATGAGGCCGGTGGTCTCGGGCAGGCCCATGATGAGGTTCATGTTCTGGATGGCCTGGCCGGCTGCGCCCTTGCCGATGTTGTCGATCACGGAGGAGACGATCAGGCGGTGGGTACGCGCGTCGAAGGTCGGGGTCATCTCGCAGAAGTTCGTGCCGTAGACCCACTTGGTCTGAACGGGCAGGCTCGCCGGGAAGACCTTGACGAAGGGCTCATCCTTGTAGAAGTCCTTGTAGAGCTCGTAAACTTCCTCGTTGGTGAAGCTGTCTCTTATACACATCTCCGAGCCCACGAGACATGCGCAGATCTCGT
>ENA-OZHJ01001176-OZHJ01001176.1-human-gut-metagenome-genome-assembly--contig:-NODE-1176-length-10345-cov-6.794072_pt1 | contig 10345 bp, 8 predicted proteins | sample MGYA00244663_ERZ653672 | MGnify/ENA primary metagenome ERZ653672 (study PRJEB26926, sample SAMN06165215) | human gut metagenome | biome: ENVO:00009003; feature: ENVO:2100002; material: ENVO:00002003... | reverse complement strand
AGATGTGTATAAGAGACAGCTGATACGCCCTCTGCCCCGGAGCAGCCGGATTTTGACACCGAGGAGCAGCCCTCCCACATTGTGTTCACGCCTTACATCAAGGCGCTGGCGGCCCAGCTCACGGCAGGAATCACCGACCCCATGGAAAAGGCAAAGCGCATTTACGATTACGTCACGCTGAATGTGCGCTACCGCTACCAGCCGAGCTACTTTATCCACGAGTCCCTGCCGGAACACTGCGCCCGGGACCGCCGGGGCGACTGCGGCATCATGTCGGTCACGTTCATCACCCTCTGCCGCGCGGCAGGCATCCCGGCCCGCTGGCAGAGCGGCCTCTATGTCACCCCCGATGAAGTGGGCTGCCACGACTGGGCCATGTTCTATGTGGCCCCCAAGGGCTGGCTGTATGCGGATTGCTCTTTCGGTGCCTCCATGGCCCGCCGGGGCGACGAAACGCTCCGCCAGCACTATTTTGGCAATCTGGATCCCGACCGCATGGTGGCCAACAGCGTGTTTGCGGCGCCGTTCACACCGCCCATGCTGGGCTTCCGGGCCGACCCCTGCGATAATCAGACCGGTGAGGTGGAAGCGGACGGCGTAGGCCTCTACGGCGACGAGACCGTCTCCTCCAAAGAGCTGGTCCAGTATATTGAAGAGTAAAAATAAGAGCAAAAAGCTCTCTCTCTGGGAGAGCGGACACGGTAGCGCCTGAGAGGGCGAGGCCGCTGAAATAAATCCCGAAACACAGCGATATGATGTCTTTGGCAAAACAGAGCGCTCGTATCGCTGTCTGTTTTGAGGGGATACTACAGGAGAATATCAATGGAATTTCTGGCAATGTTATATACCGTGCTTCTGGTGGCCATCTGCCTGATGCTGGCCCTGCTGCTCTACCGCGGCAACAAGCCCCGGCAGGGCGGGGGAGACACCGAGGAGCTCAAGCAGTGGCTCGCCCAGCAGCTGGAAGCCCAGGCCAAATCCTTTGAGCAGAAGCAGGCTGCGATGGCGGAGCAGAACTATACCGCCATCCGCAGCGTGAGCGAAACGCTGCAGACCGCCGTGCAGAACATGAGCAGCACCCTGGCCCAGGGCCAGAGCGGCCAGCAGCAGATCTTGACCCAGCGGCTCCAGAGCCTGGAAGCGGCCAACACCCAGAAGCTGGAAGAGCTGCGCAAGACCCTGGCCGACAGCATGACCGCCCTGCAGGCGGAGAACACCCGCAAACTGGATGAAATTCGCCACACGGTGGACGAGCAATTGCAGGACGCGCTGCAAAAGCGGGTGACCGAAAGCTTTAAGGCGGTCAACGACCAGCTGGAACAAGTGTACAAGGGCTTGGGCGAGATGCAGAGCCTTGCCGCCGATGTGGGCGGGCTGAAGCAGGTGCTTTCCGGCGTTAAGACCCGCGGCATTCTGGGCGAGATCCAGCTGGGTGCGATTCTGGAAGAGATCCTTGCGCCGGAGCAGTACGACACCAACGTAGCCACCATCCCCGGCAGCACCCAGCGGGTGGAGTACGCCATCCGTATGCCCGGTGTGGACGGCAACAGTGTCTGGCTGCCCATCGACTCCAAATTCCCCGGCGATACCTATGCCCACCTGCAGGATGCGCAGGCCTCCGGCGATGCACAGGCAGTGGAAAACGCCCGCCACGCACTGGAACTGGTGCTGCGCAGCGAGGCAAAGGATATCCGGGAAAAATATGTGGAGCCGCCCTATACCACGGCTTTCGGCATCCTGTTTCTGCCCTTTGAGGGGCTGTATGCCGAGGTGGTGAACAGCGGACTGGTGGAACAGCTCCAGCGGGAGTACAGCATCAGCGTTGCCGGACCGTCCACCATGGCGGCGATTCTGAACGCACTGCAAATGGGATTCCGCACCCTTGCCATCCAGAAACACAGCCACGAGGCGTGGGTGGTGCTGGGCGCAGTCCGCAGCGAGTTCGAAAAGTTCGCCGGAACGATCGAAAAGGCGCAGAAAAGTCTCCAGGGCGCAGAGCAGCAGCTGGAACTTCTGGCAGGGACACGCACCCGTGCCATTGTGCGCCAGCTCCGGGAAGTGGAACGGCTTCAGCCGGAGGAACTGCGCCGGGAAAGTGAATAAGGGTTCTGTGTACAGCAAATCCGCCTGTTCCGTTTGGGACAGGCGGATTTTTAGGGTTAGAAAGGGAAGAATATGCTTTGTTTATACGGTTTCAGTGCTGGTACCAGGTAGATTTTCTACCATTCTCAGTAAAAATTTCAAAAGCAAAAGGCTGTCTGCGGCATCCACCGTGCCATCCTGGTTGCAATCTCCGTTTGCTTTTGCAATAGAATTGAACGAAACAACTCCTGCACAATATTTATTCAGCAAAACAGCATCACAGAGGTCAATTCTTCTGTCCATATTGATGTCGCCGCAGGGGATTTTATCAATATCCGGAGTCGTACTGTTGGTTGCTGTGTTTTCGGTAGTGGTTTGAGAATTCATCCAATCTGGGGTCGTGCTGTTGGCTGTTGTACTTTCAGTGGTGGTTTGCGAATGCAGCCAATCCGGCGTTGTTGTACCGGATGTTCCGGTATATTCATAGTCATCCGGAGTGGTGCGTGCAGTTGTTTCGGTTGTTCTTGGTTTTGTTGTTGCTGTAGTCACAGAAGATTTTGCAGACGTGGTTTCTGTTGAATCAGCTGTTGACATATTGGGATCGGTTGTTGTCGTATATGTTGTGGTGATACTTGGATTTTTTGCTCTGAAAGTATAGTCCATCTCGTATTCTGCGGATCTTACATAAACGCCTTCATTTTGCAGCTGATATCCTTCGGGTAAAGATACTGCATAAATTGTATAGGGCTTTCCATACTCCAGCAAAAAGGAAAAATCGCCGCCGTCATATACAAATTGATGGATTACCTCTCCGGTTTCCTCCGATATGACTTGAAATGCAACACCAGGAAGGTACATTTCATCATTTGGTGATTCATCCAGTACACGTATGGTCATGGGAACTTCTATGATATCGGTATCATCATGCTTTGAGACTGTCGTTTCCGTTGTATCAGAAGTCAGCCGAGGTCTGCTGGTTCCGGTTGTGCCGGTATATCGGTAGTGATCCATTTCAGTGGTAACAGTTGTTTGTACCGGAGAAGTTTCCGATTTTTTTGTTGCAGTTGTAGCTGTAGTGGATTCGGTAAAAGATTCATCTGTTGTCATGTTTGGGTCGGTTGTTGTGGTGTATGTGGTAGTGATACTGGGATTTTTCGCTCTGAATGTATAGTCCATGCTGGCATATCCGGAGACTTCAACATAAAAGCCCTGTTTTTCAAGTTGATATCCTTCCGGAACAAAGGTTGCGCATACGGTATAGGTCTTGTCATATTGCAGTGGAAATGTAAAATCGCCGCCGTCATACACAAATTGTTGGATTATTTCTCCTGTCTCGTCCAACGTGACTTGAAATGCAACGCCGGAAAGATACATTTCATCATTCGGCGATTCATCCAGAACACGTATGGTCATGGGAACCTCGCTGCCGTCTGTGTCAGTCGTCTCTTCCGCAGTGGTTTCCGTGGTTGTTTCCATTGCTTTTGTCTGGAGCGTTCCGGAAGAAACTACCACAGAAAAAGCAAAGGTCAGCCCTGCAATGCCTGCAATTATTTTTTTCAGCATAAAACTCATCCTTTCTAAACCCAAAAGCGCTTGGCTTTACCAAAGCAGGGGCAATACCCACATTGCCCCTGCAACTTCACATAGTTATCGAATCGTTCAATCTCCCCAGCTCGGGTTCAGTCCAGCACCTTTTTCCGCACAGTACTTCATCATGTAGTAGACGTCGGTGGAATCCAGCTTGCCGTTTCCGTCGATATCAGCGGCGGCAAAGACGGCAGCCTCTTCCACTGCGTTGCCGTCGGTAAAGGAAACGTTCTCAATCCCTGCGCCCTTTCGTGCAACGTAGTACATTACATCAAAAATATCGCTGGTGTCAACGGTTTCGTTGTTGTCGATGTCGCCGGTGGGGTGAGCGGTGTATGTTTGAGGGTCATATACGCCGCTGGGGCTTGACTGATCGCACAAATACATAGACGGGGCGAAGTTAACACCAGTAACGCCCGGAATATTTTTCAGTGCGCTCAACAGGAGCTGATAACAGGCACTCCATATCTCATCATTTGTTAAACCTGGGTGTATGACTCCCTCTCCCACATGGAGAGCAATCTGATTTCCATTATGCTCATCTACCTTATAATCTACATCCATCTGTGAAAGATCACTTTCTGTGATTTCGTGGTCTGCATATACATAGACACAGCCACCTGGAAGCAATGTTTCGTCTGCACCTGTATAATATTCAAAACTATTTCCGATATTGAAACTGGATACCAGTTTCTTTTGCAGAATTCCTGCTGCAAACGTCTCTGCTTCTTCTTTGGTGGAGAAACCATTTACATTGAAACACTTATCGTTTAGCACAGAAGAACCAGATAGAATGCCGTACGACATATGACCAGCATCAGAGCAATAATCCACAATTTTTCGTTGGGTGTCGTCATTTTCGATTGGAATTTCAATTGTCCAAAAAGTTCCGCTTACTATTTTTTGGCTGATATCACTATAAGTTGGAGAATAATTTCCAACAACAATACGATTATTGCTGGTGTTTACAAGTTGCGTGTGAATTACACCATTTTCATCAATAGTACTAGTGCATTTCAAATCATCCACATTCGCAGATGCCGGCAAGCTCCCCAGACAGCCAAGCATCAAAGCCATGCTTAACAAGCCGGCAATGCCTCTTTTTGCTTTTTTCATAAAAATCATCCTTTCTTAGATATCCTTTTTTACCAAAGCAGGGGCAATACCCACATTGCCCCTGCAACTTCACATAGTTATCGAATCGTTCAATCTCCCCAGCTCGGGTTCAGTCCAGCACCTTTTTCCGCACAGTACTTCATCATGTAGTAGACGTCGGTGGAATCCAGCTTGCCGTTTCCGTCGATATCAGCGGCGGCAAAGACGGCAGCCTCTTCCACTGCGTTGCCGTCGGTAAAGGAAACGTCCTCGATCCCTGCGCCCTTTCGTGCAACGTAGTACATTACATCGAAAATATCGCTGGTGTCAACGGTTTCGTTGTTGTCGATGTCGCCGGTGTAGTGCGCCGTTGTCAGATCGGTTTCGCTGCCTTGGAAACTACTAGAAAATGCAGATTCTTGAACGCCGGTGACAATTACAGAGGATGGATAAACTTCGTTATCGTTTCGTGTTTTGCAGAATTTATCCTTGAGTTCCCGTGCTATTGCTACACCATCCTCAATATTTTCCACGGAGCTGATTTTATATGTGCTGACATTGCTGTTTTCAGAGGACTGTTCAGTCACTTCAATGCTGGAGTCAAAAGCCTCTGCTGTCTTGCGGATTTCCTCTGATTTACCCGACACAGCATTTTCTAACAATACGCTATTATCGTATCCGCCCTTCATACTTGTTGCAGAAAAAGAGGTGTAAGTTGCATGAGCGATATAGCCTTTTTCCTGCAATATTCTGCAAAATTTCAGCGCTTCATCTCGTTTATTGGTATAGTTGGAAAAATCGGTGGAGTGATTGCCGTTCTTATCTGTTTTGTCATAAAGCATGACTTTTAGACGCTCGCCGTACTGGGAAAAAGTTTCCAGAACAACCTCTTCATCATATTTCTCAAAAACCTGATCTGCGTTGTATTCATTGTAGAATTTAATAAATTCGGCGTTGTTTGTAACATAAAGTGTAGTGTAATTAAACTTGAAGTCAGATAAGTAGGCAATGGTGTGGCTGTCATTATTATAGTATGACATATAGGATGACTCATCCAAATATTGTCCTTTTGGACATTCACACACATCGGTAATATCAACAGCGTTTTCTGGAATAATGCTAGTATATCCTATCATTGCATTTGCAGAAATTCCAGCAATAGAAACAGATGTTGTAGCAGCTGCCAGAAAAGCAGCAAAAACCCTCTGGAATTGTTTTTTCATAAAAATCATCCTTTCTTTAGATATAGGGGTTGTTTTTGTAGAATTGGAGCAAATTTGTGGTTATTCTGGCTCCACCATTGTAAGAGTTGGCATCGCCATAAGCATGAATTCCGATTACAGTATAGTATGCTTTTCCCTGAAATGTGGAAGTAATATAAATTGGTCCGCCGCTGTTTCCACCAAAGGTGTCAATATCATAGTACAGTTCATTATCATCGCTTTGGCGAATAAAACCTGTCCCTGTATACATGACATTATGCACTTCTTGATTATTGACTTTTTTAGGGAATCCAGTAACAGATACAGCGGTTTGCTTGTTGATAAAATTATCATTCATAATGCCCAGATTAAAAATTGCATAATCACTCAAGTCTTCATTGACTTTAATTAAAGCATAATCATAAGGATTATAGTCTGAGTAAGAGCCGTTTACATAGAGTGTGGGAACATGAACTTCAACAGCATCTGTAATTGATAATCCTGGTGTACCATCAGAGTTAAAGAAATTTATTTCTGTAACTTTTGAGCCAGAATTAGTAGCATTTTTGCCATTTGTCTGTTCGCAAACACAATGCGCAGCAGTAGCAATGGTGTGTTCATCAACTACAAAACCCGTTCCCCAATATGACTCGCCATTACTAGCAGTAAAATTAATTTTTACCACACCACTTTTTGAAAAGTCAACCACTCGTGTGTCGTCACCAATGACAGCACGTGCATTTGTAGAGGATAAGGTGTCCACCGGATTTAGTGTGTACTTTGTTTTGTAGGTTCCGCCTCTTTTCAACGAAAAAACGGTATATGAAACGGCGTTGTTGGAATTTGCCGCAGAAACGCAGTCTGTAGGCAAACTCAAAGAAAGAGACAATACAAATACAGCGGTTGAGACTGCCAGGATTTTTTTCAGCTTTTTCATATTACATTTCCTCCTTATTAGCCTGTTGTATGCGGAAGTCGGTTGATTTCATGCACTAAAAAAGCCATTAAAATCGTAGAGTCCACACCGTCTATAATTCCGTTTGCATTTGTGTCTGCAACATTGTAGTTGCTAAGTACACCTTCACCAGCTAAGAACTTGTTTAATGTTACTACGTCGGAAACATCAAGTTTTCCGTCGTTATTCACGTCGCCTAATATTGCCGCCGAAGATGACAGTGCGCTCATGCTCCCCAGCGTTGCCCCGGCAATCAGTGTTGCCATGCAGGCTGCGAATATCTTTTTGATTTTTTTCATAGTTCTTCCTCCTCTTTTATGCCCCGTATCTGTAAACGATTTCATCTGACGCCTGCATCTCCTTTCCAAAATTTAGGCTTTTCTGCGATTCTCTTATGCTTATATTATAGCAATATTGTTCATGTGTGTCAATCTCAACAGCGAAATTTCAGCATTATTGCTAAATTCGTTTTGTCGAATCTGTTCAAATAAGAGATATACTTTGTCGAATTTTGTCGAATTTTCGCCGCAAAATCAATAAAGCCCGTTTCCGCAGAAACAGGCTCATTTTTCTCTCTCCGAAACCGCTCACTTCGCAGAATCGCTGTGGTCGTTTTCGCTGTTTTTTCGCTTTGCCGCCCGGCTGTAAAGGGTCTGCACCGACTGCCGGATGTGCCAGCGGTGCTTTTTCTTTTCCGGCTGGCTGGGCTGGTTCGGCGTGCCGGAGGCGGCCTTTTCCCGCATCACCGTATAAATGATGGACATGACCGGAACGCCTACGATCATTCCCAGGACGCCGAACAGTCCGCCGCCCACCGTGATGGCGAACAGCACCCAGATCGCCGGGAGTCCCACCGAGGTCCCCACCACACGGGGATAGATCAGATTGCTGTCGATCTGCTGTGCAATGATAACGATAATGACAAAGGCGATGGCATGACCCGGGTTCACCATCAGCAGGATCAGCGCACAGGGAATCGTACCCATCCAGGGTCCCACATAGGGGATCATGTTGGTGATGCCGATGATAACGGCGATCATCATGGGGTATTCCAGCCCGCCGATGCTCATGACACAGAAGATCAGCACGCCCAGAATGAACGCATCCGACAGCTGACCGCTGATAAAGTTGGAGAAGGTGGAAAAGGTCAGTCTGCCGTAGTGAGACAGCCGGTGATAGTGTTTTTCGGGCAGGAAATGCCGCAGAATCTGCCGTCCCTGGCTGCGGAGCTTGTTGCGTGCGGCGAGGACGTAGACCGAGAAGATCAGCCCGATGAAAAAGTCGATCACGCCGCCGATGAGACCGCTTGCCCAGGTGCTGAGCGTTCCCACAGCGTCCGGGATGTAGGTGGTCAGACTCATCAGCTTGGTGCGGAGCATCGCCGGGTTGATGTCGTTGTCCTCCAGGAATTTGAGGATCTGTTCGCCCCGGCTGCTGTTGAGGAACTTCATGACATTGTTGTAATAGAGCATGATGTTGTCCCCGAAGTCCCGGATGCTGGTGATAAACTGCGGCACGATGATCCAGATAATGACGCACAGCAGTGCGAGCATCAGAAAATAGGAGCAAAATACTGCTATCGCTCCGGCTGGAAAGCGTGGAAATTTTTTCCGCACACGCTGAAACAGCTTGTCGATCTGACAGGTGGGGCGATACAGGATAAATGCAATGACCAGTCCGATGGTGATGGGGCGCAGGACGTCAAACACATAGGACAGCAGTCCGGTGAAGATCTCGTGCTTGATGAACAGGAACGCCACCAGCAGCAGAACAACGCCGCTGAAAATGATGGTCGCCGCCCACTGCTTGTTGACGAAGTCCCACTTCCGGACTTTTTTCTCTTCGCTCTCCGGCGCATCAGAACGGGTTCCGGTCTCGTTTGGCTCGTTTGTCATAATGGTTGCCTCCTTGTCAGCCTACCACTTCTTTTGCGACGGCTACGGTTTCCATGGCGTCCTTGGCGTAATAGTCGGCGCCGATCTTTTCCGCATAGTCGGCAGTCAGCACAGCGCCGCCCACGACGATTTTGCAGTCCGGGCAGGATGCCTTTACCAGCTGGATGGTCTCTTCCATAGCGCCCAGGGTCGTGGTCATCAGCGCCGAAAGTCCCACCAGCTTGACGCCGTGTTCTTTCGCCGTGTCCGCCACCAGCTGGCACGGAACATCCCGTCCCAGATCCAGCACCGTATAGCCGTAGTTTTCCAGCAGTACCCGGACGATGTTCTTGCCGATGTCGTGAATGTCGCCCTTTACCGTTGCCAGGACGATCTCGCCACGGCTGACCGGGGCGGCATTGCGTTCGATGAGGGTGGTCTTGATGACCTCGAATGCCGCCTGCGCCACGCTTGCGGTCTGGATCAGCTGGGGCAGAAAGATCTTGCCCTGTTCAAACAGCTTTCCGGCGCTGTCCAGTGCCGGGATCAGAATGTCATTGACCACTTCCATGGCGTCGGTGGTTTCCAGCAGCTGCGCCGTGATCTTTGCGCCCTCGTTTTTCAGTCCGTGGGACATGGCGTAGGGCAGATCCAGGGTCTCCGGCGCTTTTTCCGCCGCCGGTTTTGCCGCAGCAGTCGGCGTGGCTGCCGCCGTGGCAGTCGGCATATTGGCGTATGCCTCCACGAAAGCGGCACAGTTTACATCGAATCCCCGGAGCAGGCGGAACGCCCGGACAGCCTCTGCCATAGAGGCGATATTGGGGTTGATGATGGGCAGATCCAGTCCGTTTTCCAGCGCCATGGTGAGGAACGTCCGTGTGACAGCCTCACGGTTCGGCAGACCGAAGGAGATGTTGGAAACGCCCAGGACGGTTTTCAGTCCCAGTTCCGTCTTGACCCGGTGGAGCGCCTCCAGGGTCTCCTTTGCGCCGTCCTGTTCCGCCGATGCCGTCAGCGTCAGACAGTCGATGTACACGTCCCGTTTCGGGATACCCAGTGCCGTGGCACGATCCAGGATGCGTTTGGCGATGGCGAACCGGTCTGCCGCCTTTTTGGGAATGCCGTTTTCGTCCAGGGTGAGTCCCACGACCGCAGCGCCGTATTTCTTGACCAGCGGCAGGATGTTTTGCAGCGATGCCTCTTCGCCGTTGACGGAATTGACGATGGGCTTACCATTATATACCCGAAGTGCAGCCTCCATGACAGCCGGGATGGTGGAGTCCAGCTGCAAAGGTGTGCCGCCGATGGACTGGAGCGCTTTTACCGTGCGGATCATCATGCCCTTTTCGTCGATGCCCGGCATACCTACATTTACATCCAAAAGGTCAGCCCCGGCATCCACCTGCTGCACTGCCTGGTCTAATATGTAGTCCATGTCGTTTGCCTGGAGCGCCGCCTTGAACCGCTTTTTGCCGGTGGGGTTGATGCGCTCGCCGATGATGCTGTCTCTTATACACATCTCCGAGCCCACGAGACATGCGCAGATCTCG
>ENA-OZHJ01001159-OZHJ01001159.1-human-gut-metagenome-genome-assembly--contig:-NODE-1159-length-10441-cov-14.104564_pt1 | contig 10441 bp, 8 predicted proteins | sample MGYA00244663_ERZ653672 | MGnify/ENA primary metagenome ERZ653672 (study PRJEB26926, sample SAMN06165215) | human gut metagenome | biome: ENVO:00009003; feature: ENVO:2100002; material: ENVO:00002003... | reverse complement strand
TAACCGGTAACGATGTATGGATGACCGCCGGAGAAATCGCCGGACTGTTCCACACGGGTGTCCCGGCAGTGAACGCCGCCATCAAATCCGTCCTCAAAGCGGACGTGTTGAGTGACTACGAGGTATGCCGCTACATTCAGCTTGAAAACGGTCTGTATGCGGATGTTTACTCGCTTGAAATCATCATCCCGGTCTCCTTCCGGCTGAACACCTACTACACACACGTGTTCCGCACATGGCTTGTGGACAAAGCACTATCGAAGGAAAAACGGCAGGCATACGTGATGTTCATACAGAACGGGAAAGCCGGATATTGCTGAACACGCATATACGCCAACAAAAAAAGGAACGGACAGCCACGAATGGAGTTGTCCGTTCCTTTTTTATATACCCGCGTGTTTATCTAACCGGTTTCCGATAGTTTGCCTCTAATACTTTCCGCAGTTCCGATTCAGGGTAAAGTACCTTCCCGCCCAATAGGATGAAAGGCAATATGCGGTTATTCCGGTATTCCTGCAAGGTACGGCGGCTCACACGGAGCAGTTCCGCCACCTCCTTGTCTGTCAGGTAACGTTCCCCGCCCAGCGGAGGACTGTAACTTTCCAAAAAGCCGGAAAGCCATTTCGAGTTCTTCTGCATATTCTGCAACAACACAGTCACAGATTCAGTGTCCATTGTGATGACATTGTTTTCTTCATTCATTCTGCATAGGATTTTTCAGGTGAGTACTTGGTTAACGGTCTGCCGGGCAAATCGTCCCGACTAACGGGATGACCCTTTTCACATCCTCCGGCTTGTAATAAAACCGACAGCCGATTTGCGAGTAGCCTATAAAACCCTTGTCACGCAGTTTCATCAACGTGCGCGGGCTGATTCTCAACTGCCGGCATACTTCATCACCGGTAAGCCATCTGGCAAGCCGCCTTTCATCACCCTTGCGCTGTAAGGCGGCTACCTTCTCCACGAAAGCACCCATCCGTGCCATCATCTCATCGAAAGTCTTTTTCTCAATAGATACTATTTCCATATTCATACGATTTATGAGTTTGCGCAAAGGTAACGAGACCTTATGAAACAGGTGCGGTTTCCCGCTATAAGGCAGCTTGTTGCGCCATTTTGCCGGGTTACGGAGCCATTCCCGATAAAAATCTTACGTGAGTCACGTAGTGAGTTGTTAAAGCCGCCTTTGTTTATTGCCGAACTTTGCCCCAGAAACAATAAAAACAACAGTATACCTTAGATTTGCATCTGAGGATTACAGATAAAATAGAAAGGATAAATTTGTGAAACAAAGAAAGAATGCAGGAAGTGAACCGACAATAGATACGGAAAGTTCAAGTTCCATTTTCATAAGCGGACTTCCTGCTTGTTTGAACCCAGACCCAGATAGTAGGTTAACATCCATTGTTAAGGTAATTAGGTTAAGTTCAAGCCCTTTCTTTCTTAAATCAGTAAAAGACAAAAGTATGGAAAATTTTTATTTTATCGGTGTGGACGTATCGAAAAAGAAGCTGGACTTCTGTGTGATGTTTGAAGGAAAGGTTGTGCATGAAGAAGAAACAGCCAACCATCAAGGTGCAATCATAGCATTGCTTCATCAATTGGAAGAAGAGTATGGCATAGCGGGAGGTCAAATGCTTGTTTGTGCGGAACATACCGGGCAATATACCTTTCCTTTGGCTTGCGCCTGTAAAGCCGTAGAATGCAAACTTTGGCTTGAGAACCCAGCTGAAATTAAATACTCGTCCGGTGTTCAGAGAGGAAAGAATGACAAGGTAGATGCTAAACGTATTGCCATCTATGCCAAACGCTTTCAGGACAGGGTGCAGTATTATGAACGTCCTACGGAAGACATTGAAAGATTGAAGCAGCTTGAGGCTGAACGAACATTGTATGTAACGGATTTGGCCAAATATAAAGGACAGCTGAAAGATCAGAAGGACTATATGCCGAGAAAACTGTATGAACGCAAAATGAAGCGTTTGCAAGCATTGATGGATGACTTGGAGGAAGCCATACAAGCTATTACAGACGAAATGGATGAAGTGATAGCTTCCTGTCCTGTATTGTCCAGGCAGAGGGAACTGTTGATGTCTATAGACGGCGTGGGGTGCGTGGTGGCAACAAACATGATAATCACGACAGAGGCCTTTACTCGTTTTGATGATCCGAGGAAATTTAACTGTTATGCCGGGGTAGCTCCATTCTCTTATTCTTCCGGAAGTTCTCAGCACTCGAAAGCGAGAGTGTCACATAGGGCGGACAAAGTAATGAAAAGACTTCTTCACTTGGCTGCCGTGGCAGTAACACATCGGGTTGGCGGTGAACTGAAGAAGTATTACGAAAGGAAAGTTGCCGAAGGCAAGAACAAGATGTCCGTAATCAATGCGCTGCGAGCTAAAATTGTGGCAAGGATGTTTGCGGTCATCAAAAGAAATGAGAAATATAAACCTATTTTATCGTAAATAAATTGCAAAAATCATAGAGTATGAAAGTGATAACAATTGAAAGTTCCGCATATAAGACTATGATGGAACAGATTGCGGAGATAGCCGGATATATCCGCGAATTAAAAGAGGAAAGGCAACGGCAGGAGACGGAAACAAAAGACCGGTTGCTTGACACCGCCCAGACCGCCGAGTTGCTGAACGTGAGTGTCCGTACCCTGCAACGCATGAGGGACGAACACCGTATCGAGTACATAATAGTGCGTGGAAAATGCCGTTACCGCCTTTCTGAAATACAAAGACTGTTGAACGACAATACGGTCAGGAATAAAGAAGAAACGATTGACGCCTTGTTCCACAACTTTGCTTTGCGCACGGGCGGCAGCAAACCCAAAGGAAGAAGGACGTGACGTATGGAACTGCTTACCCGAAACAATTTCGAGAGCTGGATGCAGAAGCTGATGGAACGGCTCGACCGTCAGGACGAACTGCTGCTCTCCTTGCAGCCGTCCGGCAAAGCCCCGAACCCGATGGAACGTATCAGGATGTTCGATAACCAAGACCTCTGTATGCTGCTCCAGATAAGCAAGCGTACCCTGCAACGCTACCGCAGCATCGGCGCATTGCCGTACAAGACGCTCGGCAAAAAGACCTATTACAGCGAAGAGGACGTGCTGACGTTCCTTTCCGGACACGTAAAGGACTTCAAAAAAGAAGATATAGCCTTCTACAAGGCTCGTATCCATAATTTCTTTCAAAAATAACCATTAAAACATTTTTCAGATGGCAAAGAAAAAAGACGAAAAGGACGTGCTGATAGTCCGTGACGAGAAGACGGGCGAGATCAGCGTGGTAGCCGGGCTGGATGCCGACGGTTCCCCCAAGCGTACCCCTGCGAAAGCGGAGAATGCGCAGAGTTTCCTGCAATTCGACCGCCACGGCGATGTGCTGGACAACTTCTTCAAAAACTTCTTCCGGCAGTGCAAGGAACCCAGCCGCTTCGGTTTCTACCGTGTCGCGGCAGACCAAGCCGACAAACTGATGGAGGTGATGAAAGACCTGCTGAAAGACCCCGAAGCCAACAAGGAACTGCTTGCGCCCCACAAGGTGGACACTTCCGGCTACGAAAAGCAGGTGAAGGAAGAACAGACCGCCGGAAAGACGGAGCAGACGGAACAAAAGCAGGAAGAGCAGCCCAAAGAAAACCAAAAACAGGAAGAAATGGAAAAGAAGCAGGAAAGCCCGCAACAACAGACGCAAGGCAGACGGGGCTACCAGCCCATTGACGAGAGCAAAATCAACTGGCAGGAGCTGGAAGAAAAATGGGGCGTGAAACGTGCCGACCTTGAAAAGTCCGGCGACCTTACCAAGATGCTCAACTACGGCAAGTCCGATTTGGTGAAAGTATCGCCCAAGTTCGGCGGCGAGGCTTTCGAGCTGGACGCCCGCCTCTCCTTCAAGAAAGACGGTGAAGGCAATATCAGCCTCGTGCCGCACTTCATCCGTAAGGAGCAGAAACTCGACGAGTACAAGGAACATAAGTTCTCCGACGAAGACCGTAAAAACCTGCGTGAAACGGGCAACCTCGGCAGGGTCGTGGACATCGTGGACAAGGAAACGGGTGAAATCATCCCCTCGTTCATCAGCATAGACCGCAAGACGAATGAAATCACGGACATTCCAGCAAACAAGGTGCGCATACCGGAGCGCATCGGAAAGACGGAAATCACCAAGCAGGAACAGGATATGTTGCGTGCCGGGCTGCCCGTGCGCGACAAGCTCATCGAACGCAACGACAGCAGGAAGTTCGTCACCACTCTTCAAGTGAACGTCGAGCAGCGAGGCGTGGAGTTCGTACCGGGAACCGGCAGGTCGCCGCGTACCGCCCAGACGCAGGAAGCCAAGAACAATCCCACGCAGGGACAGGCTCAGGGCATGGAAAATTCCGCAGCCCCACAGAAAGAGCAACGCCGCAACACGTGGACGAACGCCGACGGCAGCATCCGCTCCATCAGCAAATGGAGCGGTGTGAACTTCACCGACCAGCAGAAAGCCGACTACGCGGCAGGCAAAGCCGTGAAACTGGAGAACGTGACCGACAAACAGGGCTTCCACGCCACGATGTACATCAAGTTCAACCCGGAGAAGGGACGCCCGTATCGCTACGACACCAACCCCGACAACGCGCAGAAGGTAGCCCCGTCCAACGAGAGCCGTACACAGGTGGCGGTGAACAGCGAAGGCAAGACCAACGAGGCGACCAAGAACCTGAAAGAGCCTTTACAGAAGGGACAGACCGCCCCGAAAGACGACAAACAGCAAAAGCAGCAAGAGAAGCCTCAGAAGAGAAACAATAAGGGCATGAAGATGTAACATCCCGTGTCCGCCACTAAATCCAAAGTAATAATTCATAAAAAGTAATCAGCATGAAGACAATCATTGCAGAAAAGCCATCCGTGGCAAGAGAAATCGCCCGCATCGTGGGTGCGACAAAAAGAGAGGAAGGATATTTCGAGGGAGGCGGCTATGCCGTGACATGGGCGTTCGGGCACCTCGTCCAGCTTGCCATGCCCGACGGCTACGGCATACGCGGCTTCGTCCGTGACAACCTGCCCATCATTCCCGAAACCTTCACGCTCATTCCCCGTCAGGAAAAGACAGAGAAAGGCTACAAGCCCGACAGCGGTGTGGTGTCGCAAATAAAAATCATCGCCCGTCTTTTCAAGGAAAGCGAGCAGATCATCGTGGCGACCGATGCAGGACGCGAGGGTGAGCTTATCTTCAGATACCTTTACCATTATATCGGATGTACCACGCCTTTCGTACGCCTGTGGATAAGCTCGCTCACCGACAAGGCTATCCGCGAGGGACTGCGCAACCTCGAAGCGGGCGACAAATACGACAACCTCTACCTTGCCGCCAAAGCGCGGAGCGAATCGGACTGGCTCGTGGGCATCAACGGCACGCAGGCACTCTCCATCGCCGCCGGACACGGCACGTACTCCATCGGACGAGTGCAGACGCCCACGCTGGCGATGGTGTGCGCACGCTATTGGGAAAACCGCCGTTTTACGGTGGAACCGTTCTGGCAGCTCCATATTGCCGCTGACGATGGCAACGGCGAAGTGGTGAAATTCTCTTCTTCCGAGAAATGGAAAGAGAAAGAGCCGGCGACGGAACTATATAATAAGATAAAGGAAACAGGCACAGCTACTGTCACGAAAGCAGAACGTAAGGAGAAGACGGAGGACACTCCGCTTCTGTACGACCTGACCACGCTCCAGAAGGAAGCTAATGCCAAGCACGGCTTCACGGCGGAACAGACGCTTGAAATCGCACAGAAGCTCTACGAGAAGAAACTTATCACCTATCCGAGAACCGGAAGCCGTTATATTCCCGAAGACGTGTTCGTGGAAATCCCCAAGCTACTCGACTTCATCGGCAATCTGCCCGAATGGAAAGAAAAAGTCAATCTGAAGGCAGTGCCGACACGCCGCAGCGTGGACGGCGGCAAGGTAACAGACCACCATGCCTTGCTCGTCACGGGCGAGAAACCGCTATTCCTCTCCAAAGAAGATAGTATCGTCTATCAGATGATTGCCGGACGCATGATTGAGGCTTTCTCTGAAAAATGCGTCAAAGACACAGCCACTGTTACGGCGGAGTGTGCCGGAGCGGAGTTCGTGGCAAAAGGCAGCATCATCAAACAAGCCGGGTGGCGTGCTGTCTATGGCGAGGAAGAGAAAGAGGAAACCATCCTCCCCGGCTGGCAGGAAGGCGACACGCTGACACTGAAAGCCGCCTCCATCACAGAGGGAAAGACCAAGCCCAAACCGCTGCATACCGAAGCCACCCTGCTGTCCGCTATGGAAACGGCAGGCAAGGAGATTGAGGACGATGCGCTGCGTCAGGCTTTGAAGGACTGCGGCATCGGCACGCCTGCTACCCGTGCAGCGATTATCGAAACGCTTTTCAAACGGGGGTACATGGAACGCTGCAAGAAGTCGCTTGTACCCACCGAAAAGGGGCTTGCCCTCTACTCGGTCGTGAAGACGATACGCATCGCCGACGTTGCCATGACGGGCGAATGGGAAAAGGAGCTGGCACGCATTGAGCGCGGGGAACTTCCTGCCGATACCTTCCGCAAGGAGATAGAGGCGTACACGCGGGAAATTACCTCCGAACTGCTCTCGTGCGACAAACTGTTCGCCCGCAGGGATTCCGGCTGCAAGTGTCCCAAGTGCAGAACGGGCAGTATGCAGTTCTACGGCAAGGTCGTCCGCTGCGACAACGCGGAGTGCGGGCTGCCCGTGTTCCGCCTGAAGGCAAACCGTACCCTCACCGATGAAGAGATCAAAGACCTGCTCACCGACGGACACACGAAGCTGCTCAAAGGTTTCAAGAGCAAGCAGGGCAAGAGCTTCGATGCCGTGGTTGCCTTTGACGGGGACTACAACACGACTTTCGTGTTCCCCGAAAGGAAAACGACCAAGAAATTTTCAGGACGGAAGAAATAGTATTCACTTTTGAGAAAGCAGGCTGCATCTCAACAATAGAAATAAACAGGTTTATTTCGTATTGTCTTCGATTTGCACTACCTTTGCCACTGATTCAGAGTAATGAACTGTTCTTCGATACCGGATTACACTCATACTTTGGACTTAGTGGTGGCACTCGGAGGGATACCGAGTGCCTTTTCTTTCTCCTTTCAGACAATTATCCCGGTCATGATTTACCAATCCACTAAATTCCAAAGTAATGAACAACAAGAAGAAAAACGAAGGACAGACCGACTTTTCCTATTACGGTCTGTACCTGCTGGACTATCTCCGAACAAACAGGTTTGAACAGGCAACCGACGAAGTCTTCATCCGTGAACGCGCCGACCGTGCCGCCGGAACGTATGAACGGGCAAGGCTTGAAGGCTATCCTGCTGCTGGAGCGCAGGAACTGGCGATGAACACATTGCTGGAGGGGCTTCACTACTCCAAGTACGCCATCCTCCGCGAAGTCGTGGAGAACGAGTTTGCCGATGATGTGCCGGAAGCGAAGCGTGAATCCTTTACCCGAAAACTGCTGCCGCTTGTCGGAAATGTATTTTTAATCTATGACCTCTCGGACGACAATTTCGCCCTGTCGCCCGATTACGACCTGCTCTACACGGAGCTGACGGGGGCTGTCGTCCTTTATATAGAGGAATATGGCGTTTAACCGCAAACAAAGGTTGCGGGACAACATCGAGGCGATACGGACGGCATTCGTCCTTGACAGGGAACAACGCACCCCCACCGCACGCGAAAGGCTCTTGTTGGAGCGTTATTGCGGTTTCGGCGGTCTGAAATGTATTCTGAACCCTGCAAGGGAACTGACGGATGCCGTCCACTGGGCGAAATCCGACCTCGAACTGTTTGCCCCTACCGTGGAACTACACAAGTTACTACGGGAGAATACAAAAGACGATACGGAGTATAAACGGTACATGGATGCCATGAAGCAATCCGTCCTGACCGCTTTCTATACTCCGCCGGAGATAACAGGCACTATTGCGGATGTGTTACATGAACACGGCATACGTCCCGACCGGGTACTGGAACCGTCGGCAGGCGTTGGCGCATTTGTGGATGCCGTATTAGAGAACAAGCCGGACGCGGACATCATGGCTTTTGAGAAAGACCTGATGACAGGCAAGATATTGAGACACCTGCATTCCGACCAGAAAGTAAGGATACAGGGGTACGAGAAAATTGAAAAGCCGTTCATGAACCATTTTGATCTGGCTATCTCCAATATCCCGTTTGGCGATGTGGCTGTGTTCGACCCGGAATTTACCAACAGCCATGACGTGGCAAGACGGTCGGCATCCAAGACGATACACAACTATTTCTTTCTGAAAAGCCTTGATGCGGTGCGTGAAGGCGGAATCGTGGCGTTCATTACCTCGCAGGGGGTGTTGGATGCCCCGACCAATGCGCCCATACGCGAGTATATGATGAACCACGCCAATCTGGTGGGTGTTGCCCGTCTGCCGAACAACCTCTTTACGGAAAATGCGGGTACGGAGGTGGGCAGTGATTTGATTATCCTGCAAAAGAACAGCGGAAAGAACGGGGAACTGTATTATAACGAGAAACTTTTTGTGCAAACCGAACAGACCCCTATCGGCACTTCCGTAAACGGGTATGTATGGAGCATCGGTTCGCTTTCCCACACGGATTTGACCAAAAGTACCGACCCTTACGGGAAGCCTGCCTATAAGCTCATGCACAGAGGCGACACCGTACAATTGGCGGAAGACTTACGGGAACATCTGAAAATAGAACTGCACCAACTCAACAGGGAACTCTACGAAAAACACAGCCTGCATCCGGCGCAAGCAGAAAATACGGATAAAAGTACACCTGAGGAAGTACGGCCGGCTCCGAAAGTAGAAGCGGTGACTTCTACCGCTAATGTTTTTATCACAGAAGCGGAGAAACCGAAAGTTCACCCCATAGACGAGAAGCCGGAGATTGAGCCACGCCAGACGAATCATTCAAATGCCGTTCAGCTCACTCTGCTTGACCTTTGGGGTATGCCCATAGAAGAACCTGCCAAAAAGAAAAAGGCAACCAAAAAGGAAAACAAGCCAAAGCGTGCCATTCCTAAACCGAAACCGCCGATTATGGCAGTTCCTCCTGTTGAATCCGTCAAGCCTGCAACCGAAAGCAAGGAGGCAAAGCCGGAAAATGCAGGGAAGCAAAGCGACCCTGAAGATATTTATGCCACTTTGGATTGGGAAACCAATCCGCCCATCAACGGCTTCTATGAAACGATGATGAGCCTGACACCGGAACGGCGCAAGGCTCTACGGCTTGAAGCGGAACGGCACAGACAGGAACAACTGAAAAAGTCGGGTGTCAAGGACACGCTGAATCCTGCCTTTGTGCCTTCGTCGGATAACAAACCGGAGCAAAAGGAAGCAGCACAACAACCCGAAGCACAGCCGGAGGCAACTCCCGTTCCCGTTACGGACTATAACCCAAGTGAACAAGCAACCACTTCACTATTCCCTGAATTTGAACCGGAAAAGCCGAAGGAGGAAGTTATAGACCTTTCTCCCCGTCCGTTCAACGGTATGCTGGATCCGCACTACCGTGACGGCTCGATGGTGCTGGACGCTTCCCGCAATCTCGGCTACCTGAAAGACATCACGCCTTACGGCGCGACATTTCAACCGCTTGACCTGACCGGCTACCAAAAAGAAAAGGCGTTGCTGTATATCTCAATCCGTGATGCTTACGAGCGTCTGTACAGTTATGAGGCGGAGAACCATACGGAACACAAGCCGCAACGCGGGTATCTCAACACTTACTATGATGAGTTTGTCATGCGTTATGGCAACCTCAACGCCAAACAGAACGTGAAACTGGTGATGATGGATGCCGGAGGACGCGACATCCTTTCGCTGGAACGTGCGGAGGACGGCAAGTTCGTCAAGGCGGACATCTTCGACCGTCCCGTTTCCTTCTCGGTGGAGAACCATGCCAACGTCGGCTCTCCCGAAGAAGCCTTGTCCGCATCGCTCAACAAGTACGGTACGGTCAATCTCGGTTATATGCGGGGGATAACAGACAGTACGGAAGAGGAACTTCTCAATGCCCTCAAAGGACGCATCTTCTACAATCCGCTCGTAACCGGTTACGAGATTAAAGACCGCTTCATCGCGGGGAACGTGATAGAGAAGGCGGAGCGCATAGAGGCATGGATAGACGGTAATCCGGAAAACGAAAGATTGCCGGAGGTGAAACAGGCGTTGGAGGCTTTGAAGGAAGCCGAGCCGCAGCGTATCGCCTTCGAGGACCTCGACTTCAACTTCGGTGAACGCTGGATTCCCACGGGCGTGTATGCCGCCTACATGAGTCATCTTTTCAACACGGACGTGAAAATCGCCTATTCCGCCAGCATGGACGAGTTTTCCGTGGCGTGCGGCTACCGCACCATGAAGATCACGGACG
>ENA-OZHJ01001147-OZHJ01001147.1-human-gut-metagenome-genome-assembly--contig:-NODE-1147-length-10581-cov-3.620274_pt1 | contig 10581 bp, 7 predicted proteins | sample MGYA00244663_ERZ653672 | MGnify/ENA primary metagenome ERZ653672 (study PRJEB26926, sample SAMN06165215) | human gut metagenome | biome: ENVO:00009003; feature: ENVO:2100002; material: ENVO:00002003... | reverse complement strand
AGATCTGCGCATGTCTCGTGGGCTCGGAGATGTGTATAAGAGACAGCAAATGATGATACCGTAAAAAGCTGACGATCTTTTGACCGTCAGCTTTTTGTATCTGCTTTTATTTCGCCTCAATCTCCGCGTCCTCCTGCGGCTGGAGCTTGCTGCCAAAATACGCGAGCACCGCGCCGAGGATGGCGCACGCGACGCTCCAGACCATCTCCGCTGTCGAGGCAAAGTCCGTCGGAATGATGATGAGCGTGGAGGCAAGCACGATGCCGATGACAGCGTGACAGGCGATCGAGTAGTGCGTATCAAAGAGCCTGCTCACGATACGGGCAAAGAGCGCCATCACGCCGACCATGCCAAGCCCCCAGGGGATGAGCACGGCAAGATCAAGCTGCGCGATGCCGTCGATCAGCGGCGTGAGAAGGCCGACCGCCATCAGGATGGACGACGACGTCATCCCCGGGATGATGAAGCTGAAGCCCCACAGCACGCCGCAGAAGAGAAAGCCCCAGAAGTTTGCGGGCATCTCGGCAAATGAACTGAACTTGACGGCCATCAGCGCGCCGAACAGCGCGAGGAAGCTGACGATCAGCGAGATGTACGAACCGTTGCCGCGCCCCTGCGTACCCGCCTCGTGCCAGAGGTCGGGCAGCGTGCCGAGGATGAGCCCGATGAAGAGGCACGTGGCGACGGTTTCCGACTGGTGAAACAGCGCAAGGATCACGCTGCCGCCGCCCAAAAAGCCGATCGCCCAGCCGATGCCGACGGCGAGCAGCATCCGCCAGTAGCGTTGAAGCGCGCGCCTGGGGTGCGTGAGCAGCTCCATCGCGGGGCGGTAGATGCCGAATACGACTGCGAGCACGCCGCCGGAGATGCCCGGCAAAATCGCGCCCGCGCCGATGATGATACCCTGCACAATGCGCATGATACCGTTTTTGATGCGGGAATTTTTCATATTGCTGCCTTTTTATGTGCTGCGCCCGCCGCAAAGCGGCGGAACGCGACGCGATTCAATAGCCCTTTCTGCGGTCGACGAGGTGATGCATCGGGCGGCCCGCGGCGTAATTTTCCAGATTTTCGCAGAAGAGCTGCACGTTGCGCTCGCAGGTGTAGCCGAGCGTCATGTTGCCCGCGACGTGCGGCGTGAGCAGGAGGTTCTTGGCCTTGCGCAGCGGATGATCCGCAGGCAGCGGTTCGGGCACGACGACATCGAGCGCCGCACCGGCGAGGTGCCCGGAATCCAGCGCTTTGATCAGCGCGTCCTGGTCGATGGCCGTGCCGCGGCCGACGTTGACGACATAAGCACCCTTCGGGAGCAGCGCCATGCGCTCGGCGTTCAGGATGTTCACCGTGTCGCTCACCGAGGGGAGAGACATGAAGAGAAGGTCAGTCTCGGGCAGGAGCTGATCGAGCTCCGTGACGGGATGAACGGCGTCAAAGTCCGCGTTCGCGCGGCCGCTGCGGCTGACGCCGGTCAGGCTCGCGGGATGGAACGCGCGCACGCGGCGGGCAAATTCCGTGCCGATGTCGCCCGTGCCGAGGCACGTGACGCGCGCGCCGTGGAGCGAGTGGATGCCGCCCGGGAGCACGCGCCAGCCGCCCTCGCGGATGATCTCGGTGTATTCCATCTGGCGGCGCAGCAGCATCAGCGAGACCATGACAGAATGTTCGGCAATGGTCGTGCCGTAAGCGCCCGAGGCGTTTGTCAGCAGGCAGTCGGGATTCTGATACAGGTCGTCGCGGCAGAAGCGGTCCACGCCCGCCCAGCAGCTGGCGTACCACTTGAGATTGCGTGCGCCCGCGATAACGCGCTGGGACGGATGGCCGTAGAGGATCGTGCAGTCGTCCACATTGCCCTCCGCCGCCTTGGACGAGGGGAAGAAGACGATGTCATATCCGCAGCGCGCGGCGGTGTCGCGCAGCGTCTTTTCGTATGCCGGAGTCAGGAAGTCGATGATGACGCCGATTTTTTCATTCATGGTTCAATTCCTCCAAAATCATTTCTGCGACGCGCAGGCCGTCGGCCGCGGCACTCATGATGCCGCCGGCGTAGCCCGCGCCCTCGCCGCAGGGATATAGACCGCGCAGGGCGGATTGAAAACTCAAGTTGTCGCGCACGATGCGCACAGGCGACGAAGAGCGCGTCTCCACCGCCGTCAAAACGGCGTCGGGCGCATCGAAGCCCCTTAATTTCCGCCCCAGCATCGGAAGGCCCTCCTCGAGCGCCTCGCACACAAAGGGCGGGAGACAGCCGTGCAGGTCGCACCAGCGGACGGAGGGAAGATAGGTCGGCATGACCTTTCCCGCTCCCGTTGACGGGCGATGCTTGAGAAAATCTTCGACCCGCTGGGCGGGGGCGGCGTAATTTCCACCGCCAAGGCGATAGGCCGCGTCCTCCAGCTCGCGCTGGAACCGGACGCCCGCGAGGGTATCGCCGGACGGGAAATCCTCCGGCGTAACGGAGACCAAAAGTCCGCCGTTGATGTTCTCGCCGTCGCGCGCAAATTCGCTCATGCCGTTTGTCACGACGCGCTTTTCCTCCGACGCGGCGGCGACGACCTCGCCGCCGGGGCAGACGCAGAACGAGAACACGCCGCGCCCCTTTTCCGTGTGGCAGGAGAGCTTGTACGACGTGGGTGGGAGGCCGTAGCGGCCCGCCGCCTCCTTATATTGCGCTAAGTCCATGTCGCGCTGGCGGTGCTCGATGCGCACGCCGACGGCAAAGGGCTTGGGCTCCATCGGCACGCCGCGCTTTTGCAGCATTTCAAACGTATCGCGCGCGCTGTGGCCGGGCGCGAGCACGACGTGCTTTGTGGGCAGCGTGTACTCCCCCTCGGGGGCGCTCACGCGCAGCGCCGTGACGCTGCCGCTGTTCTGCTCGATATCCACAACCTTGTGGGAAAACCTCACCTCGCCGCCGCGGTCGATGATCTCGCGGCGGAGATTTTGCAGCACCACATATAATTTGTCGGTGCCGACATGAGGCTTGGCGTCGACTAAAATATCCTCGCTCGCGCCGAAGCGGACGAACTCCTCTAAAATATAGCCGTGGCGCAGGTCCTTTGTGCCGGTGTTGAGCTTGCCGTCGGAAAACGCGCCCGCGCCGCCTTCGCCAAATTGCACGTTCGAGGTCAGATCAAGCTCGCCCGTGCGCCAGAAGTGCTCGACATCGCGCTTTCGCTGCTCGACCGCGCGCCCGCGCTCTAATAAAATGGGTCTTGCGCCGCAGCGGGCCAGCAGCAGCGCGCAGAAAAGGCCCGCGGGCCCCGCGCCGATAACGACAGGGGAGACCTCCGGCGCTGAAACAGGCGCGGGCGGCGTATATTTCTTCGGCACGTAGGGCTGCACATTCTTATTCTTGCAGTGCCGTAAAACGCCGGATTCGTTTTTGACCTCGACCGCGCAGGAGCAGACGAGCTTCACGCCCTCGCGCGCGTCGATGGAGCGGCGCAGGAGCTTGATAGAGACGAGCGCCTCCTCGCTCACGCGCAGCGCGTGCGCGCAGGCCGCGCGCAGCTTGTCTTCCTTTACCCCCACAGGGAGCTTCAGATTGTCGATGCGAAGCATGTGCGCCGCCTCCTTTTTCTCAAGTTGCGTTTCATTTTATTATGACGGAAAGGAAAGCGCAAGGGGAATCGCGCGATTATCACAGAAACTTAAAAAAGTCATCGGGAATTTAAGAAATCGTCAAATAGCGTTCAAGAAATATACATAAATATGCCCTATGATAGCACCATCGAAAGTCAAGAGGCCGCAAACAAGGGGCTCATTCCATAGGAGGTCATCATTATGTACGAAGACGAAAACAACCTGTATCACTACAGCTATCGCAAGGGCGACGAGCAGAACCCCAACGCCCCGATCGACACGAAGAACTACGCCGAGGACCCGTGGGATAAGAATCCCGGCGGCAGCCCGAAGAAGAAGGGCGGCAGCGGTCTTTCCGGCAAGATCGTGGCGCTGGCGCTGGTGTGCGCGCTCGTCGGCGGCTTCATCGGCGCAGGCGTGAGCGGCGCAACAACCAAGGTGAACAAGACGAGCGTTCAGGTCAGCGACCGCGAGGTCGCGCAGGTGCAGACCGTCAAGGTCGACGGCAAGACGCAGATGTCGATGTCGGAGGTCTACGCCTCGAACGTCAACAGCGTGGTGTCCATCAACGTTTCCGCCACGACCAACTACTTCGGCCAGACCGTGCAGACCGCCGCGAGCGGCACGGGCTTTTTCATCACGGAGGACGGCTACATTCTCACGAACCACCATGTTGTGAGCGATGCGAGCAGCGTGGAGGTGACGCTCTACAACGGCGAAACGTATGACGCGACCGTCATCGGCAGCGATGAGGATTACGATATCGCCGTTCTCAAGATCGACGTGACAGGCGCAACGCCCGTGGTGCTGGGCGATTCGAGCAAGGTCGCCATCGGCGAATCCGTCGCCGCCGTGGGCAATCCCCTCGGCGAGCTGACGTTCTCGATGAGCGAGGGCATCGTTTCCTGCGTCAACCGCGCCATCAATGTTGACGGCACGCCGTTCAACATGATCCAGGTCGACTGCTCCATCAACCCCGGCAACTCCGGCGGCCCGCTCTTCAACAGCTACGGTGAGGTCATCGGCATCGTGTCGGCCAAGTATTCGAGCTACTCCAACACCACCGTTGAGGGCATCGGCTTTGCCATTCCCATCAACGACGTCGTGTCGCTCGTCAAGGACATCATGACCAACGGCTATGTGACCAACAAGGCCTACATGGGCATCACGCCGCAGACGATGACCGCGCAGATGGCGCAGCAGTACCGCTACGACGTGACCGAGGGCGTCTTCGTCTGCTCCGTTGACCCGGACAGCGCCGCCGCCAAGGCGGGGCTCAAGCTGGGCGACGTCATCACGAAGATGGACGACAAGGATATTGCATCCTATGAAGACCTCGTCGCGGCCAAGAAGAGCTACAGCGCGGGCGACACCGTGACGCTGACCGTCTACCGCGAGGGTAAGACGATCGAGGTAGAGCTTACCTTCGACGCAGCCCCCGAGACGACGGAGACGAGCTCCTCCGACCAGAGCACCGACAACAGCTACAATGGCAACGGCGGTTACGGCAATGGCGGCAACGGCTACTACTCCAATCCCTGGGATTTCTTCAATAACTTCTTCGGCTACGGCGGCTAAGTGCCGCAAAGCAGCAAAAAGGCGGAACCTCTTTTTGAGAGGTTCCGCCTTTTTTATTTTTTTGTTCGCGGTTTTACTTGCTGCGCTTGAGCACCTCGCACACGAGCGCATAGACGCGCGCGGTGGAGGCGACGTTCAGCCTCTCCTCCACCGAATGCACATCGTGCAGCTCCGGTCCCATGGACAGCGCGTCGAGGCCAGGGATCTTTTCGATGAAGAGTCCGCACTCAAGGCCGCCGTGGGTGGCTTCGATCTTCCCGTCGCGGCCGGTCAGATCTCGGTAGACCTCCTCGACCTCCTTGCGGAGGGCGGAAGAACGGTCATACTGCCAGCCGGGATAGTTGCTGCGCTCGCCCACGGTGCCGCCGCCGAATTCGACGATGGCCTTCACGCGCTGAATGAGCATCTGCTTCTGCGAGGCGATGCAGGAGCGGACGGAGAAGGAGCACTTCACGCCGTGCTCGTCCGTGCGCATCACGCCGAGGTTGAGAGAAGTCTGCACAAGACCGGGGAAGTCGGCGCTCATCTCCTGCACGCCCTGCGGCAGGGCAAGGAGCACATGCAGCAGTCTCGACGTGTCCGCTGCGGAGAATGCGGCCGGAACGTCAGCCTTTTCGCACACGAGGGAAATGCCGCCGTCGGTAACGGCGTACTCATTTTTGAGCGTTGCGTCGAATTCCTTGATGAACGCCTCGAACGCGGGCGCATCAGCCGCGGAGACTGCGGCAAGCGCGTCGGCGCGCAGGCAGATGACATTGTCGAACTCGCCGCCCGTCAGCTCATGCACGCGCAGCGAGGGGCAGCGCTCCATCGCGCTGTAGAGCGTGCGGCCCATCAGGCAGTTGGCGTTGCCGCGGCCCTGATTGATGTTCATGCCGGAGTGGCCGCCCTTGAGACCCGAGATCGTCACGCGGTAGCCGGTCATACCGTCCGCGCGCTCCTGCGGCGCGTTCAGCGCGCAGTCAAGGCGCACGCCGCCTGCGCAGGACACGGTGAAAACGCCCTCTTCCTCAGAGTCGAGGTTCAAAAGCTTTTTGCCCTTCAAGTCCGAGCAGTCCAGCGCGAACGCGCCGTCCATGCCGACCTCCTCGTCGACGGTGAAGACCGCCTCAATGGGGGGATGGGGGAGCGTTTCGTCGGATAAAATCGCGAGGATCATCGCAACGGCGATGCCGTTGTCGCCGCCAAGCGACGTCTTATCCGCCCAGACCCATTCGCCGTCGGTACGGACGTCGAGCCCGTCGCGCGTCATGTCCTTGGTGCAGTCCTCGGTCTTGGCGCAGACCATGTCGATATGGCCTTGCAAGATAATGGGCGCGGCGTTTTCATAGCCGCAAGAGCCGTTCTTCCAGATAATGACGTTGTTGCACGCCTCCTGACGGTATTTAAGGCCCAATTCCTTCGCAAAGCCGACGCACAGGTCGCTGATTTGCTTCGTATTTCCGCTGCCGTGGGGAACGGAGCAGAGCTTTTCAAAATAGTAGAATACCTTTTCCGGCTGGAGATTTGATAAGACCGCCATGATATCCTCCCGAATTTTCTTAGTTGATCTGCTTGCGGCGGCTCAGGTTCATCGTGCCGTCCTGCATGTCCTGAATGCTCTCAAGGCTCTTGCCCGTGCCCTCGGCCACGCACTGGATGGCGTTCTCGGCCACCATGGCGTGGATGCCGGTGCGGGCGGTGACGAGCTTATCAAAGCCGCGGACTAAGCTGCCGCCGCCGGTCATGACGATGCCGTTGTTCGAGATATCGGCCACGAGCTCGGGCGGGGTCTTTTCAAGCACGAGGTGGACCTCCTCCATGATGCGCTCGACGGGCTCTTCAAAGGCCTCGAGCATTTCCGCAGACGAGACGGAGATGAGCTCGGGAAGGCCCGTGATAAGGCTTCTGCCCTTGACCTCCATGGTCATTTCCTCTTCCGGCGGGAAGACGCAGCCGATCTGCATCTTCATCTGCTCGGCCGTGCGCTCGCCGACGAGCAGGTTGTGCTTGCGGCGCATATACTTGACGACGGCCTCGTTGAACTGGTCGCCCGCGATCTTGATGGAGGAAGACTCCACAACGCCGGAGAGGGAGATGACCGCGATATCGGACGTACCGCCGCCGATGTCGATGATCATGTGGCCCTCGGGCTGGGTGATGTCGATGCCCGCACCGATGGCGGCGGCGACAGGCTCTTCAATGAGGTAGACGCGGCGCGCGCCGGCCTGAATGCCCGCGTCGATGACCGCGCGCTCCTCGACCTCGGTGATGCCGGAGGGAACGCAGATGATGATGCGCGGCTTGAAGAGCTGGAAGCCCATGACTTTATGCAGGAATTCCTTGATCATGCGCTCGGTGACCTCGTAGTCGGAGATCACGCCCTCGCGCAGGGGACGGATGGCGATGATGTTGCCCGGCGTGCGGCCCAGCATGGCCTGCGCATCCGCGCCGACCTTCAAGAGCTTGCCGGTGTTCTTGTCGAGCGCCACGACCGAGGGCTCGTTGAGCACGATGCCTTTATCCTTAATGTAGATCAGCACCGACGCGGTGCCAAGATCCATGCCGATGTCTTTGGTAAAAGAAAACATAGCGTGTTACCTCTTATTTTTCTGAAAACTAAAATGAGCGATGCTCATACTTTCCCATGATGTTTTTATTATAACGGCTCGAAATTGAGTTTGCAATAGCATTGTGCGCGATTTTCCGCACGGTATCAGGGGAAAATACGGAAAAACATACCCCTGCGCCGCTGATTTTCGCGTCCGCAGACGCGAAACATTTGAATCGTTTTTACCCGCGGCGTGTACGTGGGTAAAAACACTTTGCGCGGAGCGCGTGTCGAACCTGTGAGGCACGAAGCGCAGCGAAACTTTCTCAAAAAAGAGGCGTCGCCTCTTTTTTGAAGACTTTAGTCTTCGTCCGCCGCGGCGAGGGTGGCGCAGATGACTTTTTCCGCGCCAGCTTCCCGTAAAACTCTCGCGGCTTCGCGGAGCGTGGCGCCGGTGGTAAGGATATCGTCGATGAGCAGAATGCGCTGACCCTTGATTTTGTCCTCATTGACGGCAACGTATGCGCCGACGACGTTTTTCTGCCGCTCCTCACGGGACGAAAGCGACGACTGCGCGACGTTGTCCTTCGTCTTTTGCAGCAGCGTTTCCGGTGCGACGCTCCAGTGGCGGCAGGTCTCGCGCGCCAAGAGATACGACTGGTCGTAGCCGCGCTCTTGTTTGCGCTTTTTCGACACGGGGACGTAGGTCACCAAATCGAACTCTCCGCCGAAATGCTCGGCGGCGGCCTGCGCTAAAACATCGCCAAAGCCCGTGCAGCGGCTCTGTCCCGCGTGGAATTTGTAGTTCAGCAACGCCTCGCGCACGATGCCCTCGTACTTGAGCGGGGCAAGGCACGCGCCGATCTCCGCTCTCTCATGGAGCGGCGTTTTGCAGTAGGGGAGCGCCTTTTCGCACTCAGAACACACGCCGTGAACGCCGGGTTTTCCACAGAACGCGCAGCGCGGTGGAAAAAGCAAGGACGCGAGCGATTCCAGCAAGCTCATTTTTCCTCCCCACCTTTCCGCAGCCGCCACTTAAGCCCGCTGTAGCGGCGGCTGCGGCGGTCGTTCTCCGCCATTTTGTTCACGGCGGAATCGTCGCCGACGATGACGAGCAGCTCGCGCGCGCGGGTGATGGCGGTATAGAGCACGCCGCGCACCATCAGCGACGGCGCACACGGCGCGCCGACGAACACAACGCCGCGGTATTCGCTGCCCTGCGCCTTATGTACGGTCATGGCGTAGGCCATGTCGAGCTCTGCGAGCATGTCGGACGTGTAGGTCGCGGTGCGGTCGTCGAAGACGATCTCCAAAAGCTCGCCGCTCGGGTCGATCTTTGCGATCTTACCGACATCGCCGTTGAAGATGCCCGTGCCGGCGGTGCCGTCCTCCTTCTGCCAGACGACGTCGTAGTCGTTGCGCGTCTGCATGACGCGGTCGCCCTCGCGGAAGATGAGCTCGCCGAAGCGGCGCTCCTGCTTGCCGGGCTTCGGCGGGTTCAGCGCGGCCTGCAGAGCAAAGTTCAGCGACCGCGTCCCCGCGTCGCCGCGGCGGGTCGGGGTGAGCACCTGCAATTCGTCCGCGGGGATGCCCATTTTGTCGGGCAGCCTTGTTTTGCACAGCTCGACCACGGTTTCGACCAATCGCACGCTGTCGCGGCGGGGGAGGAAGAAAAAGTCGTTCGCCGCCGCGTTTTTGAGCTTGGGCGGCATACCGGTGTTGACGAGGTGCGCGTTGCGCACGATCATCGACTGCTCGGCCTGACGGAAAATGTCGCGCAGGGCAACGGTCGCGATGCGCCCGCTGCGGATCAAATCGGAAAACACGTTGCCCGCGCCGACGCTCGGAAGCTGGTCGGGGTCGCCGACGAGCACAAGGCGGCAGCCCGGGCGCAGCGCCGCAAGCAGCGCACGCATCAGCGAGAGGTCGACCATCGAGGTCTCGTCCACAATGAGCGCATCGGCTTCGAGCGGCTCCTTTTCGCCTTTGGTGAACGTCACCTCGCCAGTCTGGTCGTTGAAGGTCATGCCGAGCATGCGGTGGATGGTCTGCGCGTCGCGGTCGCAGAGCTCGCCCATGCGCTTGGCGGCGCGGCCCGTGGGGGCGGCGAGCAGAACGTTCAATCCCATGCGCTCGAAGAGCGCGACGATGGCGCGCACGCTCGTCGTCTTGCCCGTGCCGGGACCGCCAGTCAGCAGCAGCAATTCTTCCTTTGCCGCAAGCTCGACAGCCTGACGCTGGAGCGGCGCGTACTGCACGCCCTGCTCGCGCTCGATTTCTTTGATGACGCGCTCGACGCCGCGCAGGGCGTCGGGCTTGTCCGCGAGCATCGCCTCGATGCGCGTGACAACGTAGGTCTCATCCTCCCACGACTGCCGCAAATAGCAGGCCGTCACATTCGCGACGCCCTCCTGCACGATGCGGTGGATGGCGATGAGATCGTCGAGGCTTTTTTCCGCCGCGTCGACATCGCAGTCCAAAAGCTGGGCCGTCGCGGCGAGGAGCTTTTCGCGCGGGAGGAAGACGTGTCCGCCCGCGTCGCGGTTGTGGGAGAGCTCGAATGTCAGCCCCGCCTCGGTGCGGAGCGATGCGTCGCCGCCAAAGCCCATGGAGAGCGCGATCTCGTCACAGACGGAAAAGTCCACGCCGAACGCGCTGTCGGACAGTAAGTACGGATTGCGCTCGAGCGCGGCCATGGCGTTTGCGCCAAAGCGGCGGTAGAGCGGCACGCTGAGTGCGGCGGGCAGATCGTAATGCGCCAGAAATTCCATCACGCGGCGAAGGCCCATCTGCTCGTTGAACGCGGCGGAGATCTCCTGCGCGCGGCGGGCGGTCATGCCCTTGATGGCCTGTCTCTTATACACATCTGACGCTGCCGACGACTTAATAGG
>ENA-OZHJ01001130-OZHJ01001130.1-human-gut-metagenome-genome-assembly--contig:-NODE-1130-length-10717-cov-5.687394_pt1 | contig 10717 bp, 9 predicted proteins | sample MGYA00244663_ERZ653672 | MGnify/ENA primary metagenome ERZ653672 (study PRJEB26926, sample SAMN06165215) | human gut metagenome | biome: ENVO:00009003; feature: ENVO:2100002; material: ENVO:00002003... | reverse complement strand
TGCGGCCCGGGCGGCGGTAGGCGTTCTCGCCGCGCTGCTTGGCGTGGACAGAGCCCTGCAGGGTGCGTCCGCTCTTTTTATTGCCCAGGGCATTGAAATTGCGGTTGGTGGTCAGGCAGTAGCGGATGGCGTCCAAAATCGTGGTCTTGCCCACGGCGTTGACGCCGATCATATAGGTCAGGCGGGCACAATCAAAGGTGACGTTTTCAAAGTTGTGCCAGTTGATGAGTTTCAGCCGCTTGAGTTCGATCATTCTTCACCCTCCCCTGCTTCTTCCGGTCGTTCATAAAGGCCAAGCTCTGTGCGGGTGCGGCCGCTCTCGGCGGCGGCATCCGCAAGGTCGGCATCCGGCAGGGCCAGCAGCACGGTGGGAAATACTTCAATGCGGCTGTCCAGCCCAGAAAGCCGCCCCACAGGCCGCGCTAGGTTGTACCGGCGCAGGGTGCGCATGAGGTTTTCCAGCGTTTTCTGGTCCAGACGGCGGGGCAGATTCATCTTCTGCAGCTCGGTCTGCACCTCTTCCACCGTCACCAGCACCTCGTCGGCATTGGCCGCAAGGCTCTCGCGCTTTTGCAGGTACAAAAGCCGCAATACCAAAAGCAGGATGCTCTCGTATTTCAGCAGCCGGGCCTGACTGCCCTCGTGGCCGTTGACCAAAGCCGCCGCCTGCAGGGGTGCCGGGTACAGCAATACAGAATAGCCCAGCGGGGCGAACACAGCGCGCACCTCATCCAGATGGTCCTGCACATAGAGATATTTTGCCCGCTGATCCTCCACGCCGCCCAGCACGAAGCAGTGGTTCAGCAGGTAATTCGCGGTTTCTTCCAGCATGTTAATGGTTGCCATTTTCTTCCTCCCTGCGGCGGGTGAGGATAAAGTCCTCAAAGCGGAAACCGCCGCGCTCCACCCAATTGCCGGTGAGCTGAATGTCATAATCCCGGTGCGGCGACTGCGAGTAGGTATGCAGGCCGATGATGCGGGCAAAATCGTTCGGGTATTCGTCTGCCAGAAGTGCCGCGTTCACCTGCGGGCGGGCGGCAAGGGCCTGCCGGGCCAGCAGGGCCACGTTCTCCTCGGTAACGGCAAGGCGGGCGTAATCCAGCAGCAATTGCTGCTCTTTTTTGAGCTGTTCCGGATCGAATCCTTCGGCGCGCACCGGGGCCAGCGGCTCGGCGGTGCGCTGGGCAGCGGGCGGGTACAGAAATTTTTCCCCGAACACTGCCGCCGGGTACAGATGCAGCCGCTTTGCCACCGGGCCGTCGTCCGGCTCAAACAGCTGCTCCGGGGTGCGGATGTCCTCGGCGTAGCGGCGCAGCAGGGCGGTGACGCTGCCCTGCGAAGAACGGTCGCTCAGCAGCAGGAACTGTGCCCGCTGCACAGCCCGCTTGCGGTAGCGGATGTGGCTTGCATCGATCTCGCGCATGAGCAGGCTCATCTCTTCCAGCGCGTCCCGCTGCTTCTGGATGAGTGCACGCACGGCAGGTGTCGCTTCGTTCGGGGCGCAGCGCTCCACCCGGGCATAATCAAAGGCCAGCTGCGGCAGGTAGTTCTCCTCGCAGTCGTCCAGCTCCTCTTCCAGATAGGCGCGGTAGTTGAACAGGTTGTCGCTGGTCTTGAAGCGGTGGTAGGCCGCCGCCACCACCTTTTCCTCGTACTGGTCGAACAGTTCCAGCACCTCCTGCGGGGTGCGGTTGCGGGTGAGCCGGTCGATATAGTGGCCGATGGAGGCATTGAGTGCCCGGAGGGAACGGTTCAGCGCGTCAAGGTCTGCGTCCACCTCCCGCAGAACGTTCTCATAGGGGCTTTTTTCCTGCCCGATGCTGCCCAGCAGCTGCCATGCCTTGTACAGCTTGCCGGTATAGGTGACTACGCGGGGGTTCAATATTTCTTCCAGCGCTTCCAGCAGCGGCGTTACCTCCGGCACAAAGGCAAGGGACGCTTCCCCCTCGTAGCTGCCGGGCTGCTCTTCCAGCCAGCCGGTGCGGCGCAGCCGCAGCAGAAAGCCCACGGCCAGCGTGTGGGGGTCGCGGGTGGGCTGCTCGTCCTCATCGCCCGCACCGTCGGCATCCAGCGCAAGGGGCTTTGCCAGTGCGGCAAAGTAATCCTCGGCACGCCAGACGGCCTCCGCACGGGAAATGCTGTAATCCGCCGTGTGGCGGCACTCCTCCCAGAGCAGAAGCAGCAATTCCGCATAAAAAGCCCGGTTCGGCCCCGCCAGCGGGCGGAACAGCCGCGGGGACACCAGTTCAAACAGCTGCATGGAAACGTCCTTTCCTGTTCACATCAGAATACGTTTTTATTGTACCACAAAACGACACGGTTTGACAGAGAAACCATTCAGAATTGCCGCCGGGAGGGGCGGGGCAGACTCCTTCCGTCAAACCCTGCGGGTTTGCCACCTCCCTCAGTGAGGGAGGCAACCCTCTCCGTCATCGCTGCGCGATGCCACCTCCCCCGAAAGGGGGAGGTTTATTGCATCTGACCGGAAGGCGAAAGGCTCCCTCTTTGAGGGGGCTGTCGCCGCAGGCGACTGGAGGAGTTTGCCCCCAAACACAAAAAAGCCCCGCAGAGCGGGTGCTCTGCGGGGCAGGGATGCAAGTTTTGAGAAGGTACGCTTATTCGCTGACCACGAAGAGAACCAGAGTGTATTCCTTCTGCTTGGTAACGGTAACGCCGAACTTGGTCGGATTGTAAACACAAGCCTGTTCCAAGTTACTCGGAACATCCATTTTCGAAACGGCATCGGCCAGAGTATCCTTGGTGACTTCTGTTCCGCTCGGAAAGTCCACGGGCACCAGCGCAGCCGTTTTGCCCTTCTTTGCTTCAGCAAAAAACGTCTCCCGCTTTTCCACTGCGTCAAAATAAGCCTTCGGATCAATCGGAGAAGTAAGCCTAGCATCCACCGCCTTGACAGCAACAGGCAGGCACTTATTGCTGATCTCTGTCAATTCCGAATCAACGGTCAGTGTCGGGTTTTGGTTCTTGCCCCATTCCACAGTCCACTGGGCAACATCCCTTTCCAGCGCAGTATCGCGCATTGAAGGTGCGCTGGGAGTAACGCCGCAAGCGGTGAGCATTGCCAGCGCCATGATGCCGACCAGAAGGACGGCCACAAGACGTTTCATCTTTTTCATATTAGGTCTCTCCATCATAAAATGAATTACAGGCCTTTTCCGCGTCCCAAATGCCCGGAGGGCCTATGTATATTTTACAGTTTTCCCCTCCCCCGCGTCAATGTACAGACTACCTATCGTTTCCAATCATTTTTGAGCCAATACGTCAGTTCGTTGGATACAAAAAGCCCCGGGGCGGGGCAGACTCCTTCCGTCAAACCCTGTGGGTTTGCCACCTCCCTCAGTGAGGGAGGCAACCCTCTCCGTCATCGCTGCGCGATGCCACCTCCCCCGAAAGGGGGAGGTTCATTGCATCTGACCGGAAGGCGAAAGGCTCCCTCTTCGAGGGGGCTGTCGCCGCAGGCGACTGGGGGAGTTTGCTCCCAACGCAAAAAGCCCCGAAGGGCTTTCCGGGGGAAGGAAAGCTCTTCGGGGAGGAAGAAAAACGGAAAACAAACAGTTTTTTAGATATAGATCAGGCTACATCAGCTCACGTCGATCGCCACAGACACAGCAATATAGGTCTGGCCGTTGACCGTCTTGACCACGACACCGACATTTGTCCAGTTGTCAACGTGGTTGCTCTTGATGTCCGTGCCGTTGCCATTAGTGATCTTCTTGATCAGCTCATCCAGCTTGGTATCTTTATAATCATATTTTGCTACAAACGTAAAGCCGAACTTGCCGTCCTTGATGTGGTCGGTATCCACATTGAACCTCACATCCGAGCTGAACGGGCCAAAGCCATGTTTCACGACGTAATCAATGTTCTGGCTTGCAACAGCTTTGCGCTCGGCATCGTTGTCCAGTTTCGCCGCCGCCGTGCGTTTGCCATTGATTGCAGTCATCACGCTGGCCTCGGCCTGTGCATCCTCACCAGAGCCACCACCGCCGCAGGCCGTCAGCAGGGCCAGAGCCATCACACCCACCAGAAGCAGGGCAGCAAATTTCTTCAGCTTTTTCATTGTAAAGCGCCTCCTGTCATTTCAAGATTTTGTTGATTTGTCTCATTTCAGTGCTGTGTTTTCGCACTACAGAACGGGTGTCGTTCTGGCCTGATTATATCCGACAGCAGTTGGTTTTGTCAATCGAGAAGATGCATAAAGTTTCCGAAACATTTTCGTTCAAAATCAATGAAACAGCGGCTTTTTTGTTGCAGTATTGAGATACACTGTCCTTATTTCGCAAAGGTTCTTTACCGTGCTGGAAAATCTTCTTCCAGCCGGAAGCTCCATGCTGTTTTTTTCCGGGGCACAGTCCTTCCCGGTTTGAACAGATGTTGTGTTCCGATCCATCTTTCAGAATCCTTTCAAAAAATTACGATTTTACACAATTCTACCATTTTTGCATGGTAAAATAAGGTCGTAGAAAAAACAAAGGATGTGGCTCAATATGCAACACTGTCCCGCCCGCGCGGCACAGCGGCTGGCGGCGGCAGTTCTGGCGCTGTGCCTTGTGCTGGCTCTGGCCGTTCCCCACGCACACGCAGCTGCCCTGCAGGAAACGCACGGCATCCGGATGCTGGACTTCAGCACCAGCCAGATCCTTTCCATCGGCAACCAGACCTCCGGCAAATGCAGCTGGTACGCACTGCGCTACGCACGCACCATTCTGGACGGAAAAACCTGCTCCGGCAGCGGCATGTGGTCGAACGGGGCGGTCTGGTCGGCAGGCGGGTACTATGGTTACTCCGGCAGCCTGTCCGAGTGCCTGCAGAAGCTTTACACCGAGCTTTCCGCCGGGAAGCCGGTGATCGTGCATCTGAAAAACACTGCGGTGAGCGGCGTAAAACGGCACACGAACCGCACCTCCAGCTATGAATACCACCTGACCGGCTCCGGCTGGAACGAGGTGAACTACCCCCATATCGCCACCAGCGCCGCGTATGGCCACTGGGTCTGTGTGGTGGGCATCCGTGCGGATGCAGACCCCGCGAACCTGAAGGAGAGCGATTTCTACGCGCTGGACCCGGCCCGTGTTTCCGCAAACGGCACTCTGGCTGTGACCCGGCTGCTGGACGGCACCATCTGGACAGAAAATTCCCCGCTAAAAACAGCAGGTTGATAAATTTAGAAAGAGCAAAAAAGCTGACGCTTTCGCGTCAGCTTTTTTGTTTGTACGAACCCTCTCAGTCTCGCTTTGCTCGACAGCTCTCCCGAAGGGCGAGCTTTATAAGCGGGGATCATTCAAGATCCTCTTCCCGAGAGGCAGTGCTTGCCAAAAAATGTCAAAAAGCTCCCCCATCGGGGGAGCTGGCAAAGCCGACAGGCTTTGACTGAGAGGGTCTCGCATCAATACCCTTTTACCGAGAAGCCCCGCTCCCATGGGTCGGGCGGCAGATCCTTCTGGCGGATGCCGGTGATCTGGATATAATCGCTTTTCTGGATCATGGCGAACAGCCGCAGGAACTTTTCCGGGTCGCCCTGCACTTCCAGCGTCACGCTGCCGTCGCCCTCGTTCTCCACCCAGCCGGTCAGTTCCAGCGTCTGGGCCGCATAGCGGGCGCGGTAGCGGAAGCCCACCCCCTGCACCTGCCCTTCGATGGAATAGCGGCGGCGCACAGTGCCTTCCGGCAGGGCGGACGGCGTGGCATCCTGTGCTTTTTTATGCAGAAAATCAAACATCTTACAGCTCCTGATAGGCGGTCATCAGCGCCGGGATGAACTGCTTTTTGCGGCTCACCACACCGGGCAGGGTAAAGCTGCCGTCCTCGGCAGGCTGGGTCTCAAAGCCGTCCGAGAGCACCTCGGAAGCATAGCGGCCATCGCTGATGACCACGCTCTCCTCCTTGGGCACGTCGGTGAGCAGCATGTAGATATCCTCCACGTTCTGCTTGTTGCGGGCTTCTTCCAGATAGGGCTGCAGCAGCGCTTCGGCGGCAAGCAGGTTCTTGCGGGTCATGTAGCTGCCCTGTGCCACGCCAAAGCGGATATCGCCGCACATGAACACCTTGAAGTCCTGCAGGAACACCTCCTCGGCGGTCTTGCCGTCCAGCTTTTCGCCTGCTTCAAACATCTCGCTGGCAAACTCGTCAATGTCCACACCGGCAATTTTTGCCAGACGCTTTGCAAGGGCCTCATCCAGCGGGGTGCAGGTGGGGCTGCGGAACACCAGCGTATCCGAAAGGATGGCCGCCAGCAGAAGGCCTGCGATCTGCGGCGGGATCTCCATACCGTTCTCGTCGTACATCTGGGTGATGATGGTGGCAGTGCAGCCCACCGGCTGGTTGCGGAAGTACACCGGGCCGCTGGTCTCCAGACTGCCGATGCGGTGGTGGTCGATGATCTCCAGAATCTCGGCCTGCTCAAAACCCTCCACCGCCTGTGTGGCTTCGTTGTGGTCCACCAGAATGATGCGGCGCTTGCGCAGGTTGATGATGTTGCGGCGGCTGATCATACCGCAATACTTACCGTCTGCGTCCAGAATGGGGAAATACCGGTGGCGCACCTTTGCCATCACGCGGGTGACGTCTGCCACCGGGGTGACGAGGGTGAATTTCATGATATCGTCCCGGGTCATGTAATAGGAGATGGGCGCGCACTGGCTGATGAGCTTTGCCGCCGCGTAGGTATCGCAGGGGGCGCTCATGATGGCTACGCCGGTCTCGGCGGCGATATGCTGGATGGTGCGGCCCACCTTTGCGCCGTTGCAGATGATGATGAGAGAAGCTTCCTTCTCGATGGCGCAGAGCTGGCTTTCGTAGCGGTTGGTCAGGATGACGATATCGCCCTTTTCCATGCTGCTTTCCAGCATTTCCGGGGTGGCGGTGCCAATGCGAATGTGGCCGGTGGTGCACTCTGCGTCCTCACTGCCCACCACCATGGTAGCGCCCAGCGTTTCCAGAATATTGCGGTAGCTGGTGCGGCTCTTGGCAAGGATGCTGGTGTCGAACAGGTCCATGTTGGCGGTGGCGATATCCTTCACCGTGATGACGCCCTGCAATTCGTCCTCCCCGCTGGTCACGGGGAGGGTGTCGATCTTCTGGTCGCGCATGATCTCCCACGCCTTGCGCAGGCTGGTGGAGCCGGGGATGCCGGGCATCTCGCGGTAGTCCACATCGCGGATCTTCGGGTTCACGTCCGTGCACATGCGCGGGGGCTTTACCCCGAACTTTTTGAGCACGAACTCGGTCTCCTGATTCATTTTGCCTGCACGGCGGGGCTCACAGACCAGATCACTGGTCTTGTTTTTCAACTCTGCATAGGCAATGGCCGAGCAGATGGAGTCGGTATCCGGGTTGCGGTGGCCGATCACGACCACCTTATGGGCTGCTTTTGGCATATTGTTCCCCCTTTGGGTTCTGATTTACCTTTTATTTCTTATCTCATTTACCACAGTGCACTCCCCGCTCCTGCAAAGCACAGTGCACCTCAGGTTTATTTTAGCACAATTGCCTGCACGGGTAAAGTGGAACAAACACGCTGCGGCGCGGCTTTTCCGCCTGCCGCAGTCCTTGACAGACCCTGCAAAAAACGGTAAGCTTTACCTGAAAAAAAGCACAAATGGAGGCATCTATGAAAAAACGGTTTTTCCGCATCCTCTCCTGCTGCGTGCTGCTGGCCTGCCTGTGCGCCCTGCCCGCCTACGCACAGGAACCCAAGGCCGCACAGCCCGCCGCAAAAGAGGATAAGGTGGTAACAGATATCACCGGTTCTGCCGACCTGATGCGCAATGTCGTTGGCTTTACCACCAACTTTGGCGGGCCGTACCACTTTGCGCAGGCAGACCACAAGTCCCCTGCGCAGGCCTACGGTGATGCCCCTGCCGAGGGAGCCGTTGCGGTGCTGCGGCTTTTTGCCCGCGCTGATGACCACGGCGATGTTCCCCTCAACACCAGCGGACACAGCTTCCTCACCATCACCAATGTCTCGGAGCAGGATATCAATGTGGGCGGACTGCTCATTGCGCCGGATACGTCCATCACCGTAAGCACCCGCGGCAACCGCTGCGAGCATTCCGGCATCTGGTATAATCTGGAGGGCTACTACAAATATTACCTGAACGCTTCTTACTATCAGAATCTTTACGGCATTCAGGTCTCACTGGACCAGAGCCAGCTAGACACGGTAAATCAGGCATTGGCCAACGCAGACCACTGGTCGGCCATTTACAACTGCACCTCGTTCTCTGCGGGCCTCTGGAATGCCGTGTGCTCCGATACGCTCTGCGCCGGTGTGCCCGAGACCCCGGCCGACCTGAAAGCGGACATGCTGAGGAAGTACCCAGACAAGACGGTGTTCGGGCCGACCGTCCCGTATGATTATATCGTATATTACGGCACCAGCCTGACCCCCAGTCAGGAATTTTCCTGACAGAAGATTTTCTCTTGTAATTCTGCGCGCTCTGCTGTATGATATAGGTCATGTATCCAAGTGTATCTTGTCACCGTTACGGAGGAACCTATGACAGCAACCAAAACGCCCGCGTTCCATAAGCCGCCGCTGTTCACCCGGCAGCAGCTCATTGCCCTGCTGCTGCCGCTGATCGCAGAGCAGGCGCTCAGCGTGACCATCGGTCTGGCCGACACGCTGATGGTCTCCTCGGTGGGGGAAGCCGCTGTTTCCGGCGTGAGCCTTGTGGACAGCTTCAACACCCTGATGATCCAGATCATGAGCGCCCTTGCCACCGGCGGCGCGGTGGTCACCAGCCAGTACATCGGCCGGCAGGAGCCAAAGGATGCCAAGAATGCAGCGGCGCAGATCCTGTTCATCCTGTCCAGCTTCAGCCTGCTGGTGGCCGCCGTTGTGGTGGCGGGCCGCCATGCCATCCTGCGCGGCATCTTCGGCTCCATCGACGTGGACGTGATGCGCTATGCCGAGACCTACTTCCTGCTCTCGGCCCTGAGCTACCCGTTCATCGGCCTGTACAACGCCGGTGCGGCCCTGTTCCGGGCGCAGGGCAACAGCAAGATCAGCATGATGTCCAGCCTTGTAATGAATGTGGTGAACATTGGCGGCAACGCCGTGCTGATCTACGGCTTCAAAATGGGCGTGATGGGTGCCGCACTGGCCAGCCTTGTGTCCCGCGCCATTGCCTGCGTGGCTGTGCTGTACCTGCTGCAGCGGCCCGCCTGCCCGCTGCGGGTGGACGGCCTGCAGGCCCTTGCCCCGAAGGCACGGCTCATCCAGCAGATCCTGCGGGTGGGCATCCCTGCCGGTATTGAAAACGGCATGTTCCAGATCGGCAAGCTGTCCGTTTCCAGCCTGACCTCCACTCTGGGCACCGCCGCCATTGCGGCCAACGCCGTGGCAAACACCACCACCACCTTTTTGAACATCCCGGCCAACGCCGTGGGCATGGCTGCGCTGACCGTGGTGGGCCAGTGCCTTGGCGCAGGCGAAAAGGATCAGGCCGTGTATTACTCCCGCCGCCTGATGCTGTTTGCCTACTGCGGCGCATGGTTCATGAACCTTTCGGCCTTCCTGTTTGCCAACAAATTTGCACTGGGCCTGTTCAGCCTCTCGCCGGAAGCCTACGCCATGGCGCTGGAAGTGATGGTGTGGTTCAACATCGTTTCGCTGTTCATCTGGCCTTCCAGCTTTACCATGCCCAACATCCTGCGTGCGGCAGGCGATGCCCGCTTTACCATGACCGTGAGCATCGTGTCCATGTGGGCCTTCCGGGTGGGCTTCTGCTACCTGTGTGTGCTGGCCTTCCACGGCGGCCTGCTGGCCATCTGGATGGGCATGTATCTGGACTGGGCGTTCCGCTCCCTGTGCTTCTTTGTACGCTTCGTGCGCGGCAAGTGGCTGGAACAGCAGGTCATCTGAATCTTTCCTCTGCATTTTATAAGAGCCTGCCGCGAAGGCAGGCTCTTTTTTACGCAATACGCACAAATAATTTATTTGTTTTTCAGCAATGTTGTCTGCTTTCGTTCTTGTTTTTGTCACATTCCCGGCGTATAATTTCACAGTGCTAAGAGCTTTCACTTCTGCAAAAAGGAGGCTTTTTCAATGAAACGCAGTTGGTTTTCGCGCCATCCGCTTTGCTTCATGGCGCTGTATCTCATACTTTATCTTTCCGCATTCAATTTCCTGAACACCCAGATCCATATGCCGCACATCCTCGTGCACTGTCGGCTGGACGATCTGATTCCCTTCTGCAAATATGCGGTCATCCCCTATTTTGCATGGTTTCCGTGGATCCCGTTCACCCTGTTCTTCCTTCTGTGGAAGGCACCCCGGGAGGACTTCTGGCGGCTGTGTATGCCGCTGTTCAGCGGTATGACCATTGCGCTGGCCTGCTACGTGATCCTGCCCACCGGGCTGAATCTGCGCCCCTGCTATGTGCCGGGCACAGACATCTTCGCCCGTGCGGTGCGGTTCCTGTACCGCACCGACACACCCATCAATGTCTGCCCGTCCATCCATGTGTTCAACTCGGTCACGCTGATGCTGGCCTATCACCGCTGCCGCATCTTTGAGCAGCCCCGGTTCCGCTGGATGCGCCCGGCCGCTGATGTGCTGTGCATCTCCATTGTATGCTCCACCATGCTGCTCAAGCAGCACAGCTGCATCGATGCAGCGCTGGGCGCTTTGCTGGCGCTGGCACCTGTCTCTTATACACCTCTCCGAGCCCACGAGACATGCGCAGATCTCGTATGC
>ENA-OZHJ01001129-OZHJ01001129.1-human-gut-metagenome-genome-assembly--contig:-NODE-1129-length-10718-cov-35.638282_pt1 | contig 10718 bp, 13 predicted proteins | sample MGYA00244663_ERZ653672 | MGnify/ENA primary metagenome ERZ653672 (study PRJEB26926, sample SAMN06165215) | human gut metagenome | biome: ENVO:00009003; feature: ENVO:2100002; material: ENVO:00002003... | reverse complement strand
ACATCGATGATGAGCACTGCATTCTTCACGTCTTCATCGAAATGAGTATGGATGTAGTGGGCACCCGTTTGCCCCAGATAATAGACAATCTGATTATTTACATATACCTCATACTTATCGCGAGATCCTTTAAAGAGTTGATTCTTCAGATCCTCCTCCAATCCCATCTCATACCCAATGTCTGATACTCCCAAATACAGGTGTCCACCATCGGCATTGAGGAAAGCACACAATTCCTGCATGATTTTTTTAGTCTGAGCCTGAACATCTACCCGCATGGAATTCTCCGGATAGATGATAGAGGTTTTAAACTCGGTATGGAAATCTTCCTTTCCATAGTTTTTCTTATTGGAGGACGATTTCTGGAGTTTGAGAAGCGCTCTGATTTTATCCAAGATATCAACAGCTTGTGACAATAGTCCCGACTTTTTGACGAAATTATGAGAGAGAACGAGCGAGGCGAGTTGCTGCAGTTGCGGATCTTCATTACAACAGCTCCACCGGTAAAGTTCTTCATAATGGTCTTCACAGTCGAGACAGCCGATGATGCGCAGTTGCATGAAATCGTGTCGCAGGATGGCATTTCTATCGAAGAGTTCAGGGTCTGTATCAGCGATATGCTGTATTTTGCTTGTATCCACTTTGTCTAATACGGCAAAATCGTTGAGAATCTCCAAGAGGGCCAATCGGCTGTCATAGTAGCTAATCCGCTCTTTGTTTTCCAGGATAATGGCCATCAGCCGGCAGAAATTCAGATAATTGTATGCCTTGAGATTGTCTTCTTCCAGGGTAGCTTTGGCTTCAATGATGCACATTAATTCACTCACATAGACAGGCTCAAGCGGGTGGGATGCTGCCCATTCATCTTTTTCAGCCAGCGGGTTGTATATTTCTTTCTTGCTATACCCCAGCATCAGCTGGTGAAAGGCTTCTGCTGCATTAAATCGGCTTTCAGGAGCCTCACGCACAAAGGTGGCGTTCAAATAGCCATTTGTACCTTTCGAGATATTTTCCACTTCTACGATCATTCCCTTTCTCAATTCCTCTACAGTCATGTCCTGCGCAGGAGAGACAGAAACGGACAGACCTTCACTGCTGATGGCTGGTACTCGCCCGATATCGGCTCCACGATTATTGAGCAGGCAGGTGAGTCTGGAGTTATAGAAAATATCATTCACGCGCACCTCTTCTTCATAATCTTCAATCATTTCGCTCAAGGCAAACACGTATGTTCCATCTGGATTTATGTCTTTTACATAGGCTCTGAGCACGAGTGGCTTGTCGAGATATTGGAAGGATTTGATGCTTACTTCGCCGGGATAGTATGGTACCACATCTTCCAGTACATTCAGGGTGCCTGTGCATTCATATCTCTCCTCAATAACTTGGCATTCGAACATGAGCTGTCCGGCTAATTGCTTAGTTATAATGATGCTTGTTTCGTCGTCTATATCGAGTTTTCTTCTCTTATTACTGTCTGATTTTCGCTTATTGGAAAAGAGTGAATGGTTGATATACATCCATAGTTGCTTGTAGTGCTCGATGGTAGTACCCACTTTTCCTCTCAGGTTTACTGGCGGTTTCTCGTCCAGATGAATGCTGAGTCCGTGCCACAATCCCATTCTTGAAGGGAAAGGCAGATAGAGATTCTCTTTGTTGAGATTCTTCGGTTGTATGGCAATGGTTTGTTCATTGACAGTGAGAATGGTCTGTTCTCCTTCGAACTTAGCGGATTCGAAATTTTCTACCGGTTCATTGTTTTCCTGCGAGCAGAGCATATTGGCGATGATGAATGCATCATCACAATTGAAGGGTAGGGTAGCATCAAATTCTGTTGCCGTGAAAAGTGATCGGAATGCTTTTTGCAGTGTTTTGTTAGGATCGCTCACGTTCATCAGAGATACCAGTCGGTAGAGTAGTGCCTGGATGAGTTGAGAATCATATATCTTATGAGTAGAATGGTTACTGAGCATCAGTTCTGTCACCAATACCTGAATCATAGTCTCCTTTGTGGCAGGATCGCTGGTAAGTTTGTCGGTCTGCGCATAAGTAAAATCCACGTAACTTTGTAGCAGTTTGAGCCATTGCATCTGGAATGGTGTACGTGTCCAGAGATATACTTCCTGCTTACGGAGTGTGGAAAGGATTTTGCCTATCTGTTTTTCCATGATAGAGACATCAAGCATGAAAATACACTGCATGATGCAGAATTGCTTTCTTGGTTGGTAGATGTAGGCACAGTCAGCGAGTGTAGAGAGGATATGCTCGATGGTATCTTCTGCTTTTCCTTCCTTAAGAATTTGGATGGCCTGGATATAATAAGACAGCAGCTCGATAACATCTGTAAATCTTTGCTCTAATAATATGCGTTCTGCTTCTTTGCACCGGGGCAGTAGTAAGTTACTCTGCAGGGTACAGAGACAATGATAGCGTATGTTTTGGAGTAAAGCTTGAAGTTGGTTCTGGGAAATATTTTGGGAGATATTTGAAATCCAGCGATGACATTCCACATCGAACATATCAGATGGAGTATCACCCAACATCAGTTTTCTGAAATTCTCTGTATTCCAGCTGGCAATATCTGTTCCTTCTTGTTTTTTATCGTTTTCTGGATTTGTGTCTGATTCATCAGTCTGTTCCTTTTTCTGCGTATCTTCTTGCAGAATTTTCTGGTGGATGATTTCAAATATTTCCTGCAGATCATTTTCAGAGAGCGAGAATTCTGATTTCTCAGCTCCCAGCACTTCAACGAGTTTTACCTCCATATAGTTTTGTCTGAACTTCATGATCCTGCATCTTACTCTTGGTGTAAGAGCAGCATTGATATTAGTTTCACGGTCCATCATTGCCGTTAAACCATATTGATCTTCCAACTGGTATTTGTCGGTAAGAGTCAGTTTGATTTTAAAATCCACTTCCTCATTTTCATGATAATAGCTTCTCATGAGGAGGTCGATATTTTGCGAGATAAAGATTTTTCCACTTGACGTTGTCAGCAGCTTGCAGTCAAGAAAATCGGGTAGGGGTAGCCTCCTTTGAAATGCAAGTTGGGCTATCTTATAAATTTTACCTTCCCATTCGATGATAAACTTGTGCTCCTCATCATCAGCGCGCAAGACTTTTGCTTTGATGTATTTATAATTATCCATTTTATATAATAATTTTAATTCGTTTTCAATTACTGCGCTAAATTACTAAAAAAATCTGATATGTATTAAAAATGAAAGAAAAAAATTCATTTTTCTTCTTTTGTATATGTTATATAGTTCCAATGGAGGTGGTATTAGTGGCCAGAAAAATGACGCTGCTGGCTCAGTAGGATTTTTCAGGCAGTCCCTATGTGATTTATTCTTTTTTGCCCTGGTGGTTGATATAGAGATGGGTGAGTTTGATTTTTCCTGCAAAAAGGCTGTTGATAACTCGGCGTGTTGAGGCTGTGGCATTTTTTGTGATAAAAGCTGATACAAATATGTAGGTATCAATAACTGCGTACACCATTGCGTTCTTTTCTTAATCGTCTGAATACTTTTTGTTTGTCCTGCCAAAGCATTTAAAAAGTTGACTTGTATTGCCGAACGTGAGGTCTAAATCAAAAGATCCTAAAAGAATTGTAAACAGATAGTCATTATTGCACCATCCCGAAATGATGGGGTAAAAGGGTTAGCAAATTTCACGCTTTCTTATTAAGAAAGGGCGGAAAAGTCAAAACAGGTGCAAATCTGCCATTTACCGGAAGCATCCAAGGCCGATTTGCTAAATAATTGAGTGAATTTTGGGTTAGGACAGACAGAAAATGATAAAATCTGACACGTATTCCAACCAATTTTCGTATTTTTGCAACGAATTCGCCCTTTCTTAATAAGAAAAGTGTAACGAATGTAAAATAAAGATACTTGTGCAAAGGCAGCAATGTCTGATTCTCATAAACGATTAAGATGATGCACGACAATAACAAATTAACTATATCTCAACAACCATCATGTATGGTTGTGGCTGAGGACATAAAGTAGAATAGAATTTATGAAACCGGATGGTACGAATTCTTTTTCTACAGCCGACGAGAAACTTGTTTCTCCAGAGGGCAACCACGTTACAGAGCCAGACGCAAAGACTGGTTCTGCGATAAAGAAGTGTCATCAATCGAACGGAACCACATGGTCTTACGTCTTTGTTCACAACAGTAAAGTGAAGAAGATGGAAGAATGGTTGGAGAAGGACAAGATAACCTATTTTGTGCATAAGACCGTGCGTTATTTCAAGAAATTGGGCAAGCAAAAGGTTCAGCATAGAGAAATACCCACAGTCAGCGGACTTGTCTTCTTCCAAGGTTCTCCCGTAGAAATACAAGCCTATCTCGATGAGTACTTCCCTAACGCCCGTCTGTGTAAGAATTGTAGCACAGGCAAGGTGGCAGAGATACCCGACTCACAGATGCAACCATTCATGCGTATCACGGAAACCTCTCCTGAGCGAATCCGTTTCCTGCTCCACCCTTATCATTATTATGCTCGCAACCGCATTTTACTCCGTATCACCACTGGTGAAATGGCTGGATTGGAAGGCTACATCATTCGTATTGACCGAGATCGCCGTCTGGTGATGGACATCGGTGGAATGAGCGTAGCCATCAGCGGTGTTCATGCCGAGCACTTTGAGGAAGTGGAGCAAAGCAAAACATCAATCACCCATGAGAATATCTTTTACCAGCGCAACCTGCAAGAGCGGCAAGTGCTGATAGACCGCTATTTCCATCCTGTGAAAGATGACAAGGAAGTTGCGTTGCAGGCTGAAAATATCGATTATCTGAGAAAGTATGCCTTGGGCGAAGCGGAGCACAACCGCATCACCATCAATGATATATGGAACATCTATTCCTTCATTATTGAGGAGATTGGCTACTATTATTCACCATTCATAGAACAGTTCAAGGAACACCTCGACCCCATCATGTGTGAAGGAGGCAAGGTACTCCAAGAAATGGAACAGATTATCCATAGTCCTCATATCTGTTCTAACGAGAAGATCAGATATGAGAATGATTATCAAAGAATCTTGTCGCAATATGAATATCTGTTCTAATCACAACTCTTCTATCCACCCGAAAACATCATGAGCATCCAGACAAGGACATTCCTTCGGCGTAGTGCCAGGCAAGTGTCATAGAAACCACGGCTCTTATGGTCCCGACGAAGCTGTTCCACACTATAGTCTTGATTGCGTCGTGTAGCCGAGCAATGCAACACCAAGAATCTCACGGAGTCGGCAGACATCATCATCTTGCCGTTCTCCACTTTAGAGAGGAGTGCCCGTTCATTCCGCACCATCTCCTCCCCAATACTCAAAGGAAATTTATCATTAATCATCCTCATTTCAGAAAAGTAATTTCTAATTTGTCATTTCTCATTTCTCATTAGAGTAAGTTCGTGCACGAACTTACTCCCAATGCTGTCAGCGCAGCAATAAGCGCCTGAACAACAGCATTCACGATTGAAACCCAAGAAATCTTCTTGGAACCATTATTAGGATTTTCATTTTGATTACACATAATACATATAGAATTAAAAGTGAAACATCATTTTGAAAATAAGAATTTGTTAGCGGTAGCCGCACCCGACACGAAGTCGGGCACGGCAAGGCATTTACTAAAGCTCGTTGTCTTCACCAGTTCCACTATCGGTGTTGCCAGAGTTTTCGCTGCCCTCACTGCCGGATGGAGTGTTGCCTTCGGAAGGAGTGCCACCAGATGGAGTGTTGTCGCCGTCACCCTCATTCTTAGAGGAATTGGCCTTGTTCTTGGCAGCCTCCAAATCGACAGAACCCTTGCCAGTCTTCTCAGCCTTGAGGGTAGCAGACTGAGCACTGCGGCTAGCCACGGTCTCAAACTCAGCCTTGCTCAGCAAGTTCTCGAAGTCAACACCCGGAGTGAAAACGATGTTCACTGCCTTGATGTTGTTGGCGGTAAACTTCTCGCAGCTCTCAGCTCCATCGCTGGAGAGAGAAATCCAGAAGTCGCCAAGCTCATCGAGCTGCACCTTCTTACCCTCCAAGAGCATTTCCACCAAGCAGGTGCACATATCAGAGAGTACGCCCTTCACCTTACCTCGGGTGTAACCACCATGGTCGGCAATGTGCTGTACAAACTTTCTGAACGACAACACCTCGTTCACCTGAGCCTTTGCGTAAGCCAGAGATCCCTTCTCAGGATGGATAGGGTTTGGCAACATGTAAGTTGAATACTTAATCATACATTTGCCCATCGCCGGTATGGGACTTGGTATTTCCACATGCAGTCAATGCGTCCGGCAGAAGTTAAACTTTATTTCTGAACTGCGATGCAAAGGTACTACATTCAAGAGCCGAAAGCAAGGAAGAAAGTCGCATGAAAGTTTCTTCTTTCTTTCACCTTGAAATGCAACATCTTATGACAAATAAAAGAAAGCAATATGGACATCAACATAACAGGCAAACCCTGTGGCGCTCCATTCTTGCTATACCCGAGGTCGATGCTGTAGTCTATAAACCCGGAAAGCAGAAGAACACCACCTTCAACCGCAATCTCATTGCCAATATAATATATATAATGTATAGGGAGAATGTCATAGTTGAGCACAATGTCACGACGTTGACCAAAGCCTTGGAGCATGACAAGGATCATTCCGTACGCAGTCAGCTGGGCATACAGCCTACCGACAGTACCATAGCAGCCAAGGTGAGAGACCTGTTGGCAGTCTGATATCCCCCTGACCCTTAAATACTAATTATCATGGAAATAGATATCAATGGAGATCCTGGCACAGGCAATCATTTTGACGATGTGCATATACAGCAGGTGGACAACTACAGTCCCAATGCAAAGCAGGCCATATTCAATACCATCCATCAGGATAAAGCAGAAAGTCGTCTGACCTGTTGGTTTCGTAAGTTGAATGATGAATTTGAGAAAGACAATAAACTGAAGGATGGCGGATTCTCCGAGAAAGCCATCGAGAAGGCACGTCGCTTGAAACAGTATTTTGCCAAGAAATCAACTAAATTTCAATATTATGAATCAGCCCAGCGCATCGACAGCTACCTGTTTGCTAAGGTATGCAGCAGTTTCGATACATACGTGATGCCCCTCATCGAGCAGGCGACACCCCTTACCGATATCAAGCGGGCTGTCTATGAGCAGGTCATACTTCCTATCATGAATGAACTGAACGAAAATGGAGCAACGGATGCCTGTCTCTGCTACAACGAGGACGACATCTATGGGATGCTATATTATCTGACAGGCAACTGTCATATCAATTGGACCGACTATGATGTATAATCCCGCTTTCGATCCCTTTAATGGCATCTATCGCATGCTGAATATTCTTCGTCATTTCGGAGTAGACGAAATCATCGAGGTTGACCGTCTTCGTATTTACGATTTCTATCTTCTCTTTCCCTACAAGACCTATAAGATACGTTTTAAGCGGACGGAGGAAAACTTCAGAAAACGTCTGACCCAGTACGTTGAGAAAAAGGAGAACCCCTATAACACATCCTCCAATGATCGCCGGCTCTTCGAGCGTCTGCGACCCTATCAGATGATCGCACTCAGTCATTTGGCAAGCTATGGACTGATAAGTCCTTCTCAGCTTTTAGAATATCGGGTAAAGATCATAGACTACGGCAAGATGCAGCAAGTACTGTCACAGTTGGAGATGATGCCAGCTGCAGAGAGCAACATCATATCATGGCTGTGCTATTGTTTTCGCACCACACCCCTCAATGGAAATTATGGATTGAAATACCGCACCAAACTTTTAGAATCAAAATACGATGGCTGCTAATTTCTTTGTCAATCGACTTTATGTGCTTACCGAGACGGGCAACTTCGACTCCGACCTTTATGCAGCCAAGCTACGGCAGAAGGAGTTGGAGGTAGCCATTATCGATGCCAAGGCTTCCCTTCGTTCCCTCGAATCCTCCTTATCGCCTGAGATGCGGTCGGTGGAGCATATCAGCCAACTGATTGAATACAAGAATCAAGAGATAGACAAAATATCCGAAGAAATCACCAAGAAGAGGCAAGGCGAAGAAATCAAAGAGCAGAAAAAAACTGAGACTGACAGACAAAAGGCAGAGGTTCGCCGTTTGAACCATGAGAGTGTGGCGGTGGAAGACGAGCTTGACTTGTTGGAGTATGAGATAGAGGACACCACGATGTTTATATCCGAGTTGGAAAGGAAGAAACAGGCATTGAAGCATTCCGCTAACACCCGAGAGATATTGGGTAGTTTGCGCTTGGAGTATTGTCCGGAATGTCTGTCTCCATTGCCAGAGGACGTGCCGGATGGAACTTGCCGCCTTTGCAAATTGCCCATTGAGAACAAGACTGGCATAGCGCAGGCGAAACGTCTCATCTCAGAGCTGACGTTCCAAATCAAGGAATCGGAATTGATACTCCGCAATGACGAGGAAAAGAAGATGCATCTCAAGTCAAAGTTGCGTAGCTTACACTCCCAATACAAGACGGCACGGAAAGTGCTCGACGAGATGCTGGGAAATGTACGCAGCAGTATGGCAGAGGCGATAGAAGACCTTATTTATAAGAAAGGCTTGCTGCAGGGTGAGTTGAGTCAATTTTATACCTTGTTGGAGTTGGCAACGACATACGAGCAAAAAGTAGCAGAGCAAAAAGGCTTGGAAGTAGAACTTATCAAGACCAAAAATCTGATACAAGCCAAGACCGTTTCGCCAAGAACAGTGTCTCGCGAATTCAACAACAAGAGCCTACGCAATGTGTGAAATGATTGACAAAAAAAGCCTCGAAAAACGAAATAGGCTTCGATAGTCAATGAAGCCTATTTCGTGGAGCAATGAAATAGGCTTCATAAGCAGTTGAAGCCTATTGCGTCATTCTGGTAACTACTTAGCAGTAAGCAGTCACTTAGCTGGCTACTGTTACAGCTTGGGCATGAAGCAAAAACTCCTCCCAAAATTTGGTAGTTTTCACAGGAAACCCTTATATTTGCAGGTGAAATTGAAATAAAAATAAAGAATTATGGGAAAGATCATTGATAAGACGATAACAAAGATAGTTACAGAAGAGGGTATCTCTCTCTTTCGCCGTGTAACTAAGGTTTTGATGCCAAATGGCAAGTATCGTTATCCTGTAGATTATTTTGATGCAACTCCCGGAGTTGTTAAGGTTTCGAAAGAAGAAATGGATAAGGTTGCAATACCTGTTTATAAAAAGTTAATCTAATGGAGCGATTGATGCACTAGTACCCTTTTCGTTAGCCAGGCGGTTCCATCCCGCACAAGAAACTTGGCGAGGGCTCTGATGCCCCGCCAACCTTAAAGCATAGCGGTTAAGAGCGACAGGAGGAGCGGTTACATCCCTTGCCCTTTTGGAAAGGGCGAGGGCTTGGGAGTGGGTTAAGGACCCCCTCTTCGCAAGAGGGGGACAGGGGAGTCGAAACAATACAATAATTAATAAGGAGATTACGTTATGAACATAGAAGAAAAAAAAGCAGATTTCATGCGTCGCTTCAGGGCATCTAGGGAGCGAAAGGCAGAATACATAGCACAAATGGAAAAGCGAATGCGTGATGACTATCGCCGCCGAACCGGTAAGGAAGCAGAATCATTTTGTGTGTTGTAGTGTTTAGCCATAAACCAAGCATAGGTTGACAAATACACTATACCTCATTCGAGCGACGACCAGTGCAGAGCGATACTGCAATGAGGAGCAAAAATAACTTTTTTCAAAAACTGATAGGTGTAACTACTTGTAAAATAGTGGTGACGTTGGATTGGTGATGAAATAAAATCGTACTTTTGCCGCTATATTAGCAATAAAAATGTATGATTATGGCAAACGACAATAACAAAATACTGGCAACTACTGATGATTCTCAGATAGTGCTCTATCAACCAGACGGAAACATTAGGTTGGAGGTGAAACTGGATCAAGATACGGTTTGGCTCAATCGTCAACAAATGGCGCAGTTATTTGGTCGTGATATCAAGACTATAGGTAAGCATATCAACAATGCTCTTCATGAAGAGCTAGCTTCTGACCCAACAGGCGCAAATTTTGCGACAATTGAAAATAGTAAAAATCCAACTGCTGAGTTTAATGATGCTTTGTCTTATGTTAAAACATTAAAGGCAAAAGGTGGCAAGCCGATACCGGCAGATGAAAATAGCTTAGATGCGTTGGTTGATAAAAAATATGCATTATGAGAGTTTTTATAGATACGAATATCTTAATAGATTTTGTTGTAAATCGTGAGGGCTTTTCTGAAGATGCAACTCAAAATGCCACAGCTTTGCGAGGTGAGGGAGATTGTATTGTAACTCGTAACAAGAAGGATTTTACGAATTCTTCTTTACCCGTTTATACTCCTGCTGAGTTGTTGAATATTTTAAACCAATAAAGGTGGCGTAGCTACTGCTGTCACATCCAGAATATTCCTCATTCGAGCGACGACCAGTGCAGAGCGATACTGCAATGGGGAACAAAATATAACTTTTTTCAAAAACAGATACGTGTAACTGCTTGTAAAATAATAGTAGGGACGCTGTATTGGTGATATGCCTAATACCCATGCGGTCCCATCCCGCACAACATGGCGAGGGCTCTGATGCCCCGTCAACCTTATAGCGTAGCGGTTAAGAGCGACGAGGAGGAGCGGTTTCCTCTTCTTCCCTGAGGGGAGAAGACCGAGATGAGAGGTGGA
>ENA-OZHJ01001121-OZHJ01001121.1-human-gut-metagenome-genome-assembly--contig:-NODE-1121-length-10758-cov-6.571055_pt1 | contig 10758 bp, 7 predicted proteins | sample MGYA00244663_ERZ653672 | MGnify/ENA primary metagenome ERZ653672 (study PRJEB26926, sample SAMN06165215) | human gut metagenome | biome: ENVO:00009003; feature: ENVO:2100002; material: ENVO:00002003... | reverse complement strand
GGCAGCGTCAGATGTGTATAAGAGACAGACACGATGCTGGCTGTGTTCTTGCTCTATTTGCAGGCAAACTTCGGTTTCGCCACTGGTACGGCAAGTACGATCTACTCCACCTTCCTCATGATGGTCTATTTCCTGCCCATCATTGGTGGTATCGCTGCCGACAAGTTTGGCTTTGGCCGTATGGTCACCACGGGTATCTTTATCATGTTCCTCGGCTACCTGGTGCTCTCTCTGCCGCTGGGTAAGGACACAGTTGCCATTGCCGCAATGGGTCTGTCGCTCATCCTCATTGCCTTGGGTACGGGTCTCTTCAAGGGTAACCTCCAGGTGATGGTGGGTCGTCTCTATGACGGTCCTGACTATTCCTCTCAGCGCGACTCAGGTTTCTCGTTGTTCTATATGGCCATCAACATCGGTGCCATGTTCGCCCCGACCGCTGCCATCAAGATCATGGAGTGGGCTCAGGCCTCTCTCGGCGTCAGCGAGGCCGATTCCTACCACTTCGCCTTTGCCGTGGCTTGCGTATCGCTGATCGTCAGTATCGCTATCTACTACGCCTTCAGCTCCACCTACAAGCACGTCCTCGCCAGCGAGGGCAACCAGAAGGCTGCCAACGCTGCTGCCTCCAATGCTCCCGAGCTTTCCAAGGCTGAGACCAAGGAGCGCATCGTCTGCCTCTGCCTGGTGTTCGCCGTCGTGATCTTCTTCTGGATGGCCTTCCACCAGAACGGTAATACGCTCACGCTGTTTGCCCGCGACTTCACACAGACCAGCGCTGAGGGCGTTCAGTCTATGCTCTTCGACGTGACCAACCTCGTGGCCTGCATCTTCGTCGTCTATGCCTGCTTCTCTCTTGCCCAGAGCAAGACCGCCAAGGGCAAGTTGATCGCCCTGGCCGTAATCGCTGCTGCCATCGCTTTCTTGTTCTACAAGTACAACAGCCTGGATGGTGCCATCGACGTGAAGGCTCCGATCTTCCAGCAGTTCAACCCGTGCTACGTCGTAGCCCTCACTCCGGTGAGCGTGGCGCTCTTCTCTTGGCTCAACAAGATCGGCAAGGAGCCGACCTCTCCTGAGAAGATCGGTCTCGGTATGCTCGTCGCTGCCCTCGGCTTCGTTTGGATGGCCGTTGGCTCTATGGGTCTTGAGTTGCCGCTCGTCCAGGGCAATGCCGCTACGGAGGGTCCGCGTGTCAGCGCCAACCTCTTGATCTCCACCTACCTCATCCTCACCTTCGCTGAGCTCCTGCTCTCTCCGATCGGTATTTCCTTCGTGTCGAAGGTGGCTCCTCCCAAGTATGCCGGTCTGATGATGGGTCTGTGGTTTGGTGCTACCGCCATCGGCAACCAGCTGGTGATGGTGCCTGGTATCATGTGGGGTCTCAACTTCAACCTCGTCACCATTTGGGGTGTCCTCGCTGGCATCTGCCTGGTGTCTGCCCTGTTCATCTTCTCTATCATCAAGAAGCTCAACAAGGTAAGCTAAGCCGCATCCGGAGGCGCAGGACCATCCCTTGAGGAAGGGAGCGATCCTCCGCCCTGCCGCTTGATATCGTGTCGGAATAGTAAGTCGAAAAGGCTGCTATTCCGACATTTTTTTGCTCCGAAGAATCTTTTCCTGATTATAACCATCCTGTCATACAGAAAAGAAGGGAGGAATGTTTGGGCCGTTCGACTTTATTTCATACCTTTGCAGAACCTTATCAAGACAAGGCAACGCCTCTTTCGTGACAAGGCTAAGCCTCTTTCGTGACAAGGAGAAGCACTTTTCGCGAGAAGGGAAAAACCTTTCGTGAGAAGGCAAAACCTCTTTCGTGGCTAGGAGAAACATTACCCCATTCCCCTTGTCAAAGGAATGAGACAAAGTAAAGGTAAAAACCTAAAGACGAAAATTATAAAAGTAAACTACCAATTATGAAAAAAGCATTAGCGTTGGCCATGCTTGCCATGGCTGCCAACCAAGCTGCCGGACAGGGCCTGACCTACCCCACCCCTCCGACGGACAACACCGTGGATGAGTATTTCGGTGTGAAAGTAGCCGACCCCTACCGCCCCTTGGAGGACGACCACTCGGAGGCCACCATGCAATGGGTGGAGGCCGAGAACCAAGTGACACAGGACTACCTGGCCAAGATTCCCTTCCGCGGCAAACTCCTGAAGCGCCTGCGCGAAGTCTCCGATTACGGCAAGGTGGGAGCGCCCTTCTATGTCAAGGCCACGGGCAAGTGGTATTTCTACAAGAACAACGGTCTTCAGAACCAAAGTGTGCTCTACGAGATGGACGGCCTGGGACAGGAGAAGAACGCTCGCGTCTTCCTCGACCCCAACCAGCTCTCTACGGACGGCACGGTGGCCCTGGGCAACATCAGTTTCTCCCACGACGGCAAATACTTGGCCTACGCCATCTCGCGTTCGGGCAGCGACTGGTCGGAGTTTTATGTGATGGACACGAAGACGCTCGAAGTATTGCCCGACCACATCGAGTGGGCCAAGTTCTCGGGTGCCTCCTGGCTCGGCGACGGCTTCTTCTATAGCGCCTATGACAAACCCGAGGGCAACGCCTATACGAGCAAGAACTCCACCCACAAGATCTACTTCCACCGCCTCGGCACGAAGCAGGAGCAGGACCAGCTCTTCTTCCAGAATCCCACCGAGCCGATGCACTTCTTCAGTACGTCGGTCAACCACGAGGAGACGGTGCAGTTCCTCTATGAGTCGGGCGGCGGCACGGGCAACATCTTCTATATCCGCGACTTGAAAAACAGCAACTCGCAGTTTACGAAGGTGGTCCCCAACATGGACTACGCCTACTCTCCCATCGCCACCATCGGCGACAAGGTCTATCTGCTGACCAACGACGGGGCGCCGATGTATAAGATCATGGTGATGGATATCCACAAGCCCGCGATGGAAAACTGGCAGACCGTCATCCCCGAGGGCAAAAACGTGATCGATGGCGCCAACATCATCGGCGGCGAACTCTATGTGAGCTACCAGCAGGACGCCTGCAGCCACATCTATGTCTATGACCTCAACGGCAAGATGCAGCAGGAGGTAAGCCTTCCGGGCATTGGCAGCGCCAGCGTCAGCGGCAACAAGGACAGCAAGGAGTGCTTCGTCAGCTTTGCCTCCTTCACGCAGCCCTGGACGGTATATCAGTATGACCGCGCCGCCAACTCGCTGCAGCCCTATGCCGTGCCCAAGGTCAACTTCAAACTCAGCGACTACGAGACCAAGCAGGTGTTCTACACCAGCAAGGACGGTACGCGCGTGCCGCTCTTCATCACCTACAAGAAGGGACTGAAACTCAACGGCAAGAACCCGGTCTATCTCTATGCCTACGGCGGTTTCAATATCTCGATGAATCCCTCGTTCTCCGCTTCCCGCATCCCGTTCTTGGAGCGCGGCGGCATCTATGCCCAGGCTTCTCTCCGTGGCGGCGGGGAGTATGGCGAGGCTTGGCACGAGGCGGGTACGAAGATGCAGAAGCAGAACGTCTTCGACGACTTCATCGCTGCTGCTGAGTATCTGATCAAGGAGAAATACACCAGTTCGCCCTACCTCGCCATCGTCGGTGGCAGCAATGGCGGACTGCTCGTCGGCGCTTGCATGACGCAGCGTCCCGACCTCTTTGGCGTCTGCATTCCCTCTGTGGGCGTGATGGACATGCTCCGCTACCATAAGTTCACCATCGGCTGGAACTGGGCTCCCGACTATGGTACGAGTGCCGACTCCAAGGAGATGTTTGAGTATCTGCGCGGCTACTCTCCCCTGCACAACATCAAGAAGGGCGTGAAGTATCCTGCCACCCTCATCACAACGGCAGACCACGACGACCGCGTTGTTCCCGCCCACAGCTTTAAGTTTGCTGCCACGCTCCAAGCCGACAATGCCAGCGACAAGCCCACCCTCATCCGCATCGACAGCAAGGCGGGCCACGGTGGCGGCAAGCCCGTCAGCAAGCAGCTGGAGGAGCAGGCCGACATCTATAGTTTCATCCTCTACAACATGGGATTGAAGTACTAAGATTCCGATTTTGATTTGACCCAAATACGATAAGGGGGAAGAAAGTTTGATGGCTTTCTTCCCCCTTATAATTTCTGTCTGCCCTTGCAGACTTAGTCTTTCTTGCTTGGCGTGCTCGCGCGTCAGAACAATTCGTGGTCGGGCACCTGCGTGTCAAATGAGAGGTTGGAACCGTCCTCCGTCAGGTTGACCAGGATGGAGTCGCCCTCCTTCATTTCGCCACTCAGGATGCGCTCGCTGAGTCCATCCTCGACATAGTTTTGGATGGCACGCTTCAGCGGACGTGCACCAAACTGGACGTCGTAGCCCTTTTTGGCCACAAACTCCTTGGCAGCGTCAGAGAGCTGGAGCGCGTAGCCCAGTTCGCCGACCCGCTTATACAAGCCCTTGAGTTCGATATCGACAATCTGCTTGATGGCGTTGAGGTCCAGCTGGTCGAAGGTGATGATCTCGTCCAGACGGTTGAGGAACTCCGGCGAGAACTGCTTGCTCAGACTCTTCTGTATGATGGACCGAGCATACTCCTTGTCCTTCTCGTTGCGCGCGAAGCCCTCGGCACCACCCGCCGTGAATCCGATGCCACGGCCAAACTCCTTGAGCTGGCGCGTACCCGCGTTCGACGTCATGATAATGACCGTATTGCGAAAGTCGATCAGTCGTCCGTTGCCGTCCGTGAGTCGTCCCTCGTCGAGCACCTGCAAGAGGAGGTTGAAGACATTGCCATGCGCCTTCTCGATCTCGTCGAGCAAGACGATGGAGTAAGGATGGCGGCGCACCCGCTCCGTGAGCTGTCCTCCCTCGTCGTAGCCGACGTATCCCGGAGGCGCACCCACCAGGCGCGACGTGTTGAAGCTCTCCGTATATTCACTCATATCGACGCGGATCAGCGCATCGGCCGAACCAAACATATACTCCGCCAGTTTCTTGGCCAGGTAGGTCTTGCCCACACCCGTCGGACCCAGGAACATGAATGCGCCGATGGGATGGTTCTGCTCCTTCAGTCCCACGCGGTTGCGCTGGATGGCCTTCACCATTTTCTCGATGGCCTTGTCCTGGGCCACCACCACCTGCTTCAGTTCCGTCGCCATATTGCGCAGACGGAGGCCCTCCGACTGCTGCATGCGCTGCACGGGCACACCCGTCATCATCGACACCACATCGGCCACCTGGTCCTCCGTGATGGCCACCTGCTCGCCGACCTCACCTTCCTCCCAGCGGTGCTGGGCCTCTTCGAGCTGCTTCTCGCGCTCCACCTGCTGGTCGCGGAAGCCCGCCGCCATCTCAAAGTTTTGGTTCTTGACCGCATTCTGCTTCTTCTGCTTGATCTCCTCGATCTCATTTTGCAGATCCACGATCTCCTTCGGCACCTCCGCATGCTGCAGGTGGATATGCGATCCCACCTCGTCGAGCACGTCGATGGCCTTGTCGGGGAAGAAGCGGTCCGAGACGTAGCGGTCCGTGAGTTTCACGATCAACTGGAGCACCTCGTCAGAATACGTCACCTGATGATGGTGCTCGTAGCGGTCCTTGATGTTCTTCAGGATCTGCAGCGTCTCCTCCGTCGTGGTCGGTTCGACGATCACCTTCTGGAATCTACGCTCCAGGGCACCGTCCTTCTCGATCGACTTGCGATATTCGTCGAGCGTCGTGGCACCGATACATTGCATCATGCCCCGCGCCAAGGCTGGCTTGAGGATATTGGCAGCATCCATCGTCCCCGCCGCCGAGCCCGCACCGATGATGGTGTGGATCTCGTCGATGAAGACGATCACCTCCGGGTGGCGCTCTATCTCCTTGAGGATCGTGCGGATACGCTCCTCAAACTGACCTCTGTATTTCGTTCCCGCCACGATACTCGTCATGTCGAGCGACACGATCCGCTTGTTGAAAAGCGTGGGCGACGTGCGGTGCTGGACGATCATCTGCGCCAGTCCTTCTACGATGGCACTCTTGCCCACACCGGGTTCGCCGATGAGCACAGGATTGTTCTTCTTGCGGCGCCCCAGGATCTCGCTGACGCGGATGATCTCGCGCTCGCGGCCCACCACGGGGTCAAGTTTCCCCTCCAGGGCTGCCGCCGTGAGGTCCGTACCGAAGTTGTCGAGGGCCGGCGTCGCACTCTTGGTCTCCTTGGTGCGCGTCTGCTGCGCGCCACCACCCTGGCTGCGCGCCTCCTCGCGATCCTCCTCGTCGTCGTCGTTGAAGAGCATATCGTCGTCGTCATCGTCGGACAAGTCGAGCCCTCCCTGCACGTCGTTGGCCAACTGGCGCAGCAGCGCGTTGGCCTCAATGTAGTCGAGGTGGTGAGCCTGCAGCGTCATCTTCGCGCCCGTGTCTGTCTGGTCGTGGAGAATGGCCAGGATCAAGTCTTCCACATCGACAATCTTGCGATGCTGGATGCGCGCCTCCAGTACTGCGAGGTGCAGCACGTTGGCAGCACGGTCCGTGACGTTGATCTCCTCGTAGATCCGCTTGCTCTCCTCCTTGTTCGAAGAGGCATACTGCTCCAGCTCCTTCTTGACCGTGGGCACGTCGAGGCTGAGCGTCGAGATGACCCTTTGTATCTTCGGATCAGAGAGCCTGAAAACAGCCAGCAACAGATGCTCCGGAGCCACCGAGGGACAGGACAGTCTGTCGGCTTCCTCGCGGCTGAAGGCGAGCACCTCCGAGAGTTCTTTAGAGAATTGACTTATCATCTTGACTTTCGTGATTTTCTTTTAGAATACAATTTCTTTACTTGTTCAATACAACTTGTTCAATTGCAAAAGTATAGAGCAAAAGACATGCCAAACCCTTCTAAGTTTGACCTTCACTCAGGTTTTTGTCAGCATGTGCGTCAGTTCCGGGTCTTTTGACCTTGATTTGGCAGCGGCTTTTCTTTTTCAGCCACCGTGCCTTACGCTGCTCGTAGTCGGCACGGTGGCGCTCCAAGAAGTTATCTGCCATTGAAAGTACTATGTATGACAGAGAGGAGGATGGGCTGGTTGGCGTTGTTGGGGCCACCCACGAGTCGTGTGCTGGAGAGCGACATGTCGTGGGAGCACTTTGTCACGCGTGTTATCTTCGTGCCAGAGCTACCCGTGATGGTCGTTGTCGCCAGACTGATCGGCACGAGCACCGCCTTGTTCCAGTTGGCATCGACCTGTCCGGCCCGGCGCTTCTTGATCATATAGTTGACCAAGCCCGAGATGTTGTTGAACGTATAGCCGTTCACCGTCGCGCTATAGGCTGCGGTGAAACTCGTCTTGTAGTCGGGAATGCGGTTCTCGGCGAAGAACGTATGGAGCTCGTCGAGCGGAAGGATCAGCACCGTCGTCGGCGCACTGAGGAGGAAGTCGGAACTGATTGTGTTGTTGATGCGCGGGAAGGTCACCTTCGCCGTGTTGAGCGTGTCGTTCTCGTGTCCCCTCATGATCTCATCCACCGGCAGCGTGACCTCGGTGAAGAGGCCCGCCGGGCTTTTCAGATAACTGCATCCCGTCTGTGCCGCGAGACTTGCCAGCAGGTTGTTGTCGTTGCTGAACGTAGTCGTCTGCAGCACCTCCTCCGTACTGGCCAATGAGGTCGAGGTGACGGAGTCCTTGCCGTTGATTTGCGACCGGAAGTAGATATTGAGCTGGGCGTTGGTCACATACGCCATCGAACCGATGCCGTTGGTCACCTTGAAGAAGAAGCCCGGGCTGATCTCGTGGAGGAAGCGGTAGCTGTTGCGGAACGCCTCGGGCGAGGCATAGTACTTCCGCATCAGGTACGTGCCATAGTTGTTATAGCTGACGCCATCCTTGTCCGTATAGGCGTCGTCCAGTCGGATGGCGATCGCCTTGTTGGTGTACTTGGCGCCGCGCGTCTGGTCCGCCAGCGTATAGGTGCGCTCCTGCTTGATGCCCCCTTGGCGCAGGTAGCCGTGGAGCGCCGGATTGAAGTTGGAGTAGATCACCGATCCCTCCTCCAGCGGCCGCCCCATCTCGTAGGCCGAGAGTTTCATCTGTGCCAGCGAGTCGCCATAGAAGTCGTTATAGACCAGCAGGATCTCGCACGAGTCGGCGATGATCTCCCCCTGGTCGTTGCGGCTGAGGATGCTGTCGGCAGCCGCGATCTGATAGTTGCTCAGCGGATGCAGCTGCGCCATGAAGTCGCCCGTCACGTAGTTGCCCGTCTCTGGATCCTTCACGCGGCCGAGATAGCCCGTGATGTTGCGTGCGATGACCGAGTCGGCCATGATGGTGCGCGTGCTGAGCTGGAAGGTGTCAGCCTTGACAGTCAACTTGTCGGGATTGTCTATCAGCGAACCGCCGATGTTGTCGGTCGTGTCGTCGCAGGCGGCCAGCGAGAGCGCCGTGGCAGCCAGGGCGAGGCCCCAGACCAACTGATGGAATTTTATCATTTGCTTGTAATGGTCATAAAATCTATTACAACAGGAAGCCACGCCCATTGCTTATCGACAAGGCGCACGGTCCCCCTGCCCGAGGGTACGTCAGAGACGTTGTCTCCGCCTATTCCCCCAACAATTTGCCATAGAAGTCAGCATAGAGTCCCTTGACCTCTGCCTCTGCCTGCGGATGGACGATCAGCGGCTTGTTCTCGCTCTGTGCATAACGGACGAGTTCGGCGTTGACCTGGTCGTCCACCTGTACGACACCATCGCTATAGTCGATGGCCAGTTTGCCCAGTTCCACGGCGTCGAACGTGTCGCCATACTTCTCGATCAGTTCGGCCTTGGCCTCCCTGAACGGCAGGGAGCGCCTGAACTTCTCCCCCAGGTCGCCCGCGGGCTGTTCGCCGAAGAGCGACGTCACCACCTTGGCGTTGATAAACTGCGGTTCGTCGTGGTAGGCCGTCTTCACATAGAACGGTATCACCGAGCTCATCCAGCCTTGGCAGTGGATGATATCCGGTGCCCAGCGGAGCTTTTTGACCGTCTCCAGCACGCCGCGCGCGAAGAAGATGGCCCGCTCGTCGTTGTCCGGGAAAGGCTTGCCCTCCTCGTCGGTCAGCACGAATTTGCGCGAGAAGTAGTCGTCGTTGTCGATGAAATAAATCTGTACGCGCGCCGCGGGTATCGACGCCACCTTGATAATCAGCTGGTGGTCGTTGTCGTCGATGATGAGGTTCATGCCCGACAGCCGGATAACCTCATGCAGCTGGTGCCTGCGCTCGTTGATGCAGCCGTAGCGGGGCATGAAGGTGCGGATCTCGTTCCCGCGTTCCTGCATTGCCTGCGTCAGCGCACGGCAAAGCCGGGAACCCTCCGTTTCTGGAAGATAGGGGGTGATCTCCTGACACACGTACAGAATCTTGCTTGCCATGGTTTTGAGGGTTTATATCTGCAAAGGTAGTGAAAAAAAATTAAAGAATGAGCATCGCGTCTCCGTAAGTGCCGAAACGATACCCCTCTTCCTTGGCTACCTTGTAGGCGTTCATCACGGTTTCGTAACCGCCGAAAGCCGCCACCATCATCAGCTGGGTCGAGTAGGGCAGATGGAGGTTGGTCACCATGGCGTCGGCCACGGTGAATTCGTAGGGGGCGAAAATGAACTTGTTGGTCCAGCCTTCCATGGGTTTGATCATGCCGTTGGTCGATACGGCGGTTTCGATCGTGCGCATCACCGTCGTGCCGATCGCCACGACCTTGCGCTCCTGCCGTTTGGCCGCGTTGACCGCTTCGGCGGCGGCCTCCTCGACGAAGAACTGCTCGGAGTCCATCTTGTGCTTCGAGAGGTCCTCGACGTCCACCGTGCGGAAGTTTCCCAGCCCGACGTGCAGCGTCACGAACGTCTTGTCGATGCCCTTGATCTCCATGCGCTTCATCAGGTGTTTCGAGAAGTGCATGCCGGCCGTCGGGGCAGCCACGGCGCCCTCCTTCTCGGCGAAGATGGTCTGGTAACGCTCGGCGTCCTCGGGTTCGACCTTCTCGCGTACCCACTTCGGCAGAGGCGTTTCGCCCAGCGCGAAGAGCGCATGCTTGAACTCCTCGTAGGAGCCGTCGAACAGGAAGCGCAGCGTGCGGCCGCGCGAGGTGGTGTTGTCGATCACCTCGGCCACCAGCAGGTCGTCGTCGCCGAAGTAGAGTTTGTTGCCGATACGGATTTTGCGCGCGGGGTCCACCAGCACGTCCCACAGCCGCAGTTCGCGGTTGAGTTCCCGCAGCAGGAAGATTTCGATTTCGGCGCCGGTCTTCTCCTTGTTGCCGTAGAGGCGTGCCGGGAAAACCTTCGTGTCGTTGAAGACGAACAGGTCCTTTTCGTCGAAATACTCGATGATGTCCTTGAAGATACGGTGCTCGATAGTGCCTTTGGCGCGGTTGATGACCATCAGACGCGACTCGTCGCGATTGTCGGCCGGGTATTTGGCCAGCATTTCGGGTGAAAAGTCATACCCGTACTGCGATAATTTCATAGATGAACGCTCTTTTTTACGTAATGTGGTTCGACATTTTCTGCGTTCGGCGGGGCCTGAAACGCGGTTTTGCCTCTGCCCCGCCTGCCGGAAAGGTTCCGGAAAACAAAGACAGATTATTTTTTATACGCAAAAAAGTCTATTTTGTTTCAAGTTCCTGCAACTTTTTGAGAAATTCTTCGAATTCAAAGGCTTTTCCGAGCGTAAAGCCGCCGCTGCGGGTGCGGCGCAGCGACGTCAGGTGGGCGCCGCTTGCGAGCGCCTGCCCGATTTCGTGGGCCAGCGAGCTGTCTCTTATACACATCTGACGCTGCCGACGACTTAATAGGTGTAGATC
>ENA-OZHJ01001119-OZHJ01001119.1-human-gut-metagenome-genome-assembly--contig:-NODE-1119-length-10759-cov-18.196469_pt1 | contig 10759 bp, 9 predicted proteins | sample MGYA00244663_ERZ653672 | MGnify/ENA primary metagenome ERZ653672 (study PRJEB26926, sample SAMN06165215) | human gut metagenome | biome: ENVO:00009003; feature: ENVO:2100002; material: ENVO:00002003... | reverse complement strand
AGGTCAAGGTCAACGACAGCCTCATCACCTTCCTGGATACCCCGGGCCACGAGGCATTCACCTCCATGCGCGCCCGCGGTGCCAACATGACCGATATTGCAGTTCTGGTCGTCGCCGCCGATGACGGCATCATGCCCCAGACGGTCGAGTCCATCAACCACGCCAAGGCCGCCAACGTCAAGCTCATCGTGGCCATGAACAAGATGGATAAGCCCACCGCCAACCCTGAGCGCGTGATGGAGGGCCTGACCAAGTACGGCATCATCACCGAGGACTGGGGCGGCGACGTCGCCTGCATCCCTGTCTCTGCTCTGACCGGCATGGGCATCAATGACCTGCTGGAGCGCATCGCTCTGGAAGCTGAGGTCATGGAGCTGAAGGCTAACCCCAACCGCCGTGCCAAGGGCGCTGTTGTCGAGGCTCGTCTGGACAAGGGCCAGGGCCCCATCGCCACCATTCTGGTGCAGAACGGCACCCTCCACTCCGGCGACGTCATCATCGCCGGTACCGCCGTGGGCCGTGTGCGTACCATGCGCAGCGACAAGGGCATTCTGCTGAACGACGCCGGCCCCTCCACTCCTGTGGAGATCACCGGTCTGACCGCTGTGCCTGAGGCCGGCGACCTGTTCGAGGCCGTCGAGGACGAGCGTCTGGCCCGTGAGCTGGCCGAGCAGCGCATCGCTGCCGCCAAGGAGAAGCAGTTCTCCTCCTTCCAGAAGGTCACTCTGGATAACCTGTTCAGCCAGATGGCTCAGAACGATATGAAGGAGCTGGCCATCGTCGTTAAGGCTGACGTCCAGGGCTCCGCCGAGGCCGTCAAGCAGAGCCTCGAGAAGATCTCTAACGACGAGGTCCGCGTCCGCGTCATCCACGCCGGTGTCGGTGCCATCAGCAAGTCCGACGTTGACCTGGCCGACGCATCCAACGCCATCATCATCGGCTTCAACGTCCGCCCCGATAACGTGGCGAAGGAAGAGGCCGCTGCCACCAAGGTCGAGATGCGTATGTACCGCGTCATCTATGACGCCATCAACGACGTCACCGACGCTATGAAGGGTATGCTGGCTCCCAAGTTCCGCGAGGTGTCTCTGGGCGAGCTGCAGGTCCGTCAGGTCTACAAGATCTCCAACGTCGGCACCGTTGCAGGCTGCCGTGTCACCAGCGGCAAGATCACCCGCGACAGCAAGGTGCGTGTCGTCCGTGACGGCATCGTCATCACGGAGGACGAGATCGCATCTCTGAAGCGCTTCAAGGACGACGCCAAGGAAGTGGCCGAGGGCTACGAGTGCGGCGTTACTCTGGCAAAGTTTGCCGACGTCAAGGAAGGCGACGTCTACGAGGCCTTCAAGATGGAAGAATACCGCGACTAAGAGAAATAACCTCTCAGTCTGCCTTCGGCAGCCAGCTCCCCTACCGAGGGGAGCCTCTGGCGAAGAGGTGAAGCTTTACGAAATGCCAAGGCCTCTCCTCGATAGGAGAGGTGGCATTGCGAAGCAATGACGGAGAGGTTTATTTTTAGAGGAGAAACTATGTCTCAGAAAAATATGGGCCGTCTGGCGCAGGACATGAAGCGTGAGCTCATCGCCATCATCGGACGGCTGAAAGACCCGCGGCTGGAGGGCGGTCTGCTGACCGTCACCCGGCTGGATGTGACGCCCGACCTGGACGTGGCGAAGGTCTATGTGAGCGTGATGGGCCGTGAGGACGGCCCCAAGCCCGCTATCGAGGCCCTGAACCGCGCCGCAGGCCATGTGCGCACCGAAGTGAGCAAGAAAATGCACATCCGCAAGGCACCCCGCTTCATCTTTGTGGAGGACGACGGTGCCGCCTATGCAGCCCACATCAATGAGCTGCTCCGCACGCTGAATGTGAACGGCGATGCTGAGGACTCTCAGCCCGCCGAGACCGAGGAATAAATCCAGCGCTGCGGAAAGGATGGATCCATCAAATGACAGAACAGCTCAATGTGCAGCAGATGGCCGAGCGCCTCTGTGCTGCGGACAACATTCTGGTCCTGTGTCATAAAAACCCGGACGGCGACACCATCGGCTGCGGCAGCGCCCTCTGCCACGCGCTCAAGGCGCTGGGCAAGACGGCAGCTGTCCTCTGCTCCGATGCAGTGCCTTCCCGCTACAGCTTTACTGCACCGGTGCCGTTCCGGGGCGAGTTTGAGCCCAAGACCGTTGTAGCCGTGGATGTTGCCAGCGTGCAGCTCTTTGGTGAAAACAACGGTGTGCCGCAGTATACCCGCCACGTCGATCTCTGCATCGACCACCACACGGGCAACAGCGGCTATGCGGATTTCACCCTGCTGGACGGCAATGCGGCCGCAGCGGCAGAGCTTCTGTATGAGGTCATCAACGAGATGGGCGTGGAGATCACCCCCCTCATCGCCAACTGCCTCTACACCGGCCTCGCTACTGACACCGGCTGCTTCCGGTTCTCTTCCACCACTGCCAACACCCACCTCGTGGCTGCAAAGCTCATTCTGGCCGGTGCGCAGGTGGAGGAGCTGAACACCCTGCTCTTCGACACCAAACCCCGGGAGCGGATGGAGGCGGAGCGTATCGCCCGCAACCATCTGGAATATCATCTTGAGGGCCGCTGCGCCCTGATGTATCTGACCCGGGACGAGATAGAGCAGAGCGGCGTGGACCCGGCTGACCTGGAAGAGCTGACCAGCCTGCCCATCAGCATCGAGGGGGTCAAAGTGGGCCTGCTGCTCCGTCAGCAGCCCGGCGGCAGCTACCGCATCAGCGTGCGCGCCGCCAAGGGCGTGGACGCCTGCGCCATCGCACGGCGTCTGGGCGGCGGCGGCCACACCCGCGCAGCGGGCTGTGAGCTGCTGGGCAACCTCGACAACGCCAAGAGCGCCATTCTGGCCGAAGTGGAGGCGGAACTTGACCGCCCCGAGACGCAGGAGGAAAGCTGATGCAGGGCATCCTTATCGTAGATAAGCCGATGGAGTGGACCAGCTTTGACGTCATCGCCAAGCTGCGCGGCATCCTCGGTACCCGCAAGCTGGGTCACAGCGGTACGCTGGACCCCATGGCCACCGGCGTTCTGCCGGTGTTCTGCGGCGGGGCCAGCAAGGCCGTGGACCTTCAGCTCGACCACACCAAGACCTACTGCGCCCGGCTGCGGCTGGGGATGCAGACCGACACCGGCGACATCACCGGCACCGTGCTGGAAACAGCCCCGGTGACGGCAGGGGAGAAGGAGCTGCTGGCCGTTCTGCCTCGGTTCCTCGGCCCCCAGATGCAGACGCCGCCCATGTACTCGGCGGTCAAGATCAACGGCCAGCCCCTTTATAAGCTGGCCCGCGAGGGCGTCACGGTGGAGCGGAAGGCCCGCCCCATCGAGATACTGGACATCCGGTACGGCGGCAGCCCGGTGGAGAACGAATACGTCCTCACCGTCCGCTGCTCCAAGGGAACGTATATCCGCACTCTGTTGGAGGACATTGCCGCCGCTATGGGCCAGAAAGGCACCATGAGCGCCCTGCGCCGCACGACGGCGGGTGTCTACACCGAGGCCGACGCCCACACGCTGGAAGAGATACAGGCGGCAAAGGACGCAGGCCCCGAGGCACTGCAGGCTTTGATGCTGCCGGTGGAGAGCGTGTTTGAGAGCCTGCCTCTGCTGGTGGTAGAGCCAAGGGTGGAGCAGCACCTGTACAACGGCTGCCCCACCAGCCGCTACCCGGCGGCAGATGGCCGCTACCGTGTCCGCAATGCCGAGGGCCAGTTCCTGGGCCTTGCGAACATCACCGGCGGTGTGCTCAAGGTCGAAAAACTCTTTGTAGAGAGGAATTAAAGAACATTCATGCAGATCTATTCACAGCTTGCGCCGCTTGCGCTGGGCGGTGCCCACGGCTCTGCTGTGGCAATGGGCTTTTTTGACGGCATCCACATCGGCCACCGCGCGGTCATCAATGGCGCAGTGGAGTGGGCCAAGGCCCATGGCGCGGCACCGGCAGTGTTCACTTTCCGCCTGCCCACCGAAAACAAGATGAAGGGCAAGCGCCTGCTCTCCACCGAGGACAAGCACGCCCTTATCGCCAGCCTCGGCGTGGAGCACTATCTCTGCCCTGATTTCGAGGAGATCAAGGCCATGACGCCGGAGCAGTTCGTGCTGGGCATCATCCGGGACTGCAACGCCCGGGCGTTGTTCTGCGGCGAGAACTTCACCTTCGGTGCCAGGGCGGCAGGCACACCGGAGCTGCTGCGTCAGCTCTGCGAGCCGCTGGGCGTGGAGGTAGTCGTCCTGCCGATGGCACAGTTTGAGGAGAAGCCTGTTTCCTCCACCCGCATCCGCACCGCGCTGGAAGGCGGTGACATCCCGGCGGCCAATGCCATGCTGGGGATGCCCTACGCCATCCGCTTCACGGTGCATCACGGGGCGGGCCTTGGCCGGACGCTGGGCGTGCCGACCATCAACCAGCTCTACCCGCAGGGCTTCCAGCTGCCCCGGTACGGCATCTATATCACCCGCACCAGAATAGGGGACAAGTGGTACCCCTCGGCCACCGGCCTTGGCACCCGGCCCACCGTCAACAGCGACGAGAGCAAGGTGACCTGCGAGACCTTCATCCCGGGCTTTACCGGCGACCTTTACGGCACCGACCCGGTGGTGGAGTTCCACGCCTACCTCAGCCCCAGCAAAAAGTTCGACACGCTGGATGAGCTGCGCGAGTGCATCGACCACGCAGCCCAGCGCGCGCAGGAATACTTTGCGGAGTGAACTTTATGAAAAAACAAAACAGAAATGGTGCCTGCGCATCCTGGTCTGGCTGGTGGCGCTGCTGGTCCTTCTGGGGGTGGCAGACTCCTGCCGTGTTCAGGAAGACCCTCACCGCACACTGGTGCAGGGCAGTCTGCAGGAACTGAACGACAGCTGGACGCTGGAAACAGACCAGCTGGCCGTATATGACATTCCGGAAAGCATGGGGGAAAGCCTGATGCTGAGCATCCGCAGCACGAAGCAGAAGTTCAGCCTCGGGCTGCGGGCGGCGGACGGTCAGGAGACGGTGTTCTAATACCTATGACCCGGGCAGCGGCCCGGCAGAGATGCGGCTCTTTGCTGCTCTGCCGGAGGGCGCAGCCGGAAAGACGCTGGTTCTCCGCTGTGCGGAGCCGTCGGCCCTCAGCGCGATGCTGAGCAGCGAGTCGGTGCTGGCCACCCAGACGAAACTGAGCAGCTATTATTTCAGGCGCAGCCTTTACGCGCTGGTGTTCTTCCTGCTCTGCGTCCTCTGCGCCGTGGAGCTTGGCGTTCTGATGGTGACGATGCGCAGCATCTTCACTCCGGAGGTCTGCCATCAGACCCGGGTGATGATCGGGCTGATGCTGGACGTCGGCATCTGGGCGCTGACCGATTCCGAGCTGCTGGCACTGGTGACGGACAGGGCGAATCTCGTCGTGTTCGTCTCACTGGTCACCTTCAGCCTCACAGCGCCTTTCGTGCTGGAATTCATCCGCTGCACCGTAAAGAATGATGGCTGCGCTGGTACTGCTGGCAGCAGACGCTGCGGGTTGGCTGCTGGCCGGACAGCCCATGTTGTGGCTGCTCATGCCCATTCATATCACCGTCATTGCCAGCATTCTGGCAGCATTCCATACCCTCATGGTCTCCTATAAAAAGAACCACAGCAGCGAGGTGAGGAACATCCTGCTGGCTTTCGGCGCGCTGGCAGCGGGTACTCTGCTTGCGCTGGCGACCTTCTACAGCGGCTACCGGGACCGGACTTACGCCGTGTGCTACTGCGCCGGTCTGCTGGGATTTCTGGTGATGCTGGGCCGCATCGTGCTCCACCGCATCCGGCAGGCCAGCGACGAACAGGCCCAGCTGGAAAACTACAAAAATCTGGCCTACGTCGACTCGCTGACCGGGCTTTTCAACTATACGGCCTTCAAGTATATGAAGTCCCGCTGGCCCGAGCGCACGGACTGGACCTACATCGTTATGGACATCAACTGGCTCAAGCAGACCAACGATCAATACGGCCACCGTGCCGGTGACGAACTGCTCTGCTGTGCGGCCCGCTGCATCCGAGAGGCCTTTTACCGGGCCGAGGACTGCTTCCGCATCGGCGGCGATGAGTTCGCGGTCATTGCGGCTGCGACGGATGAGGACGCTGTGAAAGCAGCAGTCGAAACGCTCCGGCGGCTGTGCGCGGAGTGGGATGCGAAGGAAGAGTATCCCGTCTCCATCGCAGTGGGCTATGCCATGCAGGCAGGCCGCACCATGACAGCGGACGAGCTGTTCATGGAGGCCGATGCTGCGATGTATCAGAACAAAGCCGAGATCAAAAAGGTTGTGGGCGGCATCAGCCGCTGAATAAAACAAGAACGCACCTCACCGATGAAAGCTATCGGTGAGGTGCGTTTTTGCTTCGTCAGAAAGAGAAACCGGAAAAATAGAGGTGCTCCACCGTTTCCTTTTCGGCGGCGGAGAGGGACGTGTCTGCGGCCATGGCGGCACGGATACTTTCCTGGGTATCCGGGTAGGAGTTGAAGGTGATGCAGGCTGTTTCGCTGTCGGCATCGAAGTGGAGGGCGTCGCGGTCTTGCGGCGTCCAGACGTCCCAGCCCGGGGAGCCGCTGGTCATGAAGCCGGCAAGCGCCTGCTTCAGTTGGGCTGAAAGGGCCTGCGCACCTGCCGAAGACAAATCAGCACAGGCAGAATAGCTGCTTTCGGACGAGAAGAGCGCCAGCGGCAGGCCGTGGAAGGAGCCGAGGCCCGGGATAGTCGTCTGACTGTCGGCTCCGCCGTAGTCGATGAGGCCAAGCCAGACCGGAGCACTGCCGCCCAGCGCTTCGGCGACGGCTTCGGTGCTGCTCCAGCGGCAGAGGGCTGAGCCGTATTTTACGGCATAGGCCCGGGCCGCGCTGGAAGCGGGCCGCAGATCGTCCCGGACAAAGCCGCTGAATTCGGTGGCGCTGCTGAGCAGCAGGAGAGGGACAGCACTCCGGGCGTTCCGGGAGAGCACCACATCGTCTGCGTAAAGGATGGCTGGTTTGCCGAGGGCCGCAATGCGGGCCGGTTCGAGGCCGCAGAGCCATTCCCGGACGTCCGCCCCCGGCGTCAGCAGCCATTCGGCGGCGGAAGCCGTGTCAGCGAACCGCCCATCTTCCACGGCCAGCGGTGCGAAATTTTCGGCCAGCTTCTGGGCGGCGGCGTCCGGGTCGGCGAGGGACAGCCCGCCGGAGATGGCGACGACTTTTTGGAAGCGTTCGCGGAAGAGCGGGCTGCCCGCAAGGGCCGCTGCCATCCGCCCGCCGTCAGAGAAGCCGCAGAGGGTGATGTTGTCGGCGTCGCCGCCGAAGCGGTGGATATTTTCCTTCACCCAGTCCAGCGCCCGGGCGATGTCCAGCAGGGCGAAATTGCCGGCGGCGTCGGAGCCGGAAGTAAGAGCGGGCAGACAGTTCCACCCGAACAGCCCCAGCCGGTAGTTGAGCGCGACAAAGACGCAGCCCGCGTCCCGCACGAGTTCGCTGCCGGGCAGCTCGAGAGATGAGCCTGTGGCGGCGCTGCCGTGCAGATAGACGAGGACGGGCCGCTTTTTGGCCTCGGCGGAGGAATAAATGTCCAGTGTCAGGCAGTCCTCAGTGCCGAGGGGAAAGGTGGTGTACTGGTACGCCGCCGGAGCGGGGCTGGTGCAGTCCCGCACAGTGAGCCAGCGGGCGGGCTCCTGCGGCGCTGTCCAGCGGCTTTCGCCCGTGGGCGCGGCACCGTAGGGGATGCCGTACCAGCAGAGCTGACCGTTTTCGCCCTCTCGGCCCTTCACCGGGCCGTACTGGGTCTGGCAGAGAGCAGAGACAGGGGAGAACAGGCCGTTTTCGGTTTCAGAAAAAGCTGCATCAGCCGGGAGGAGCGGGCTGGTGAGGGCCGCTGCGGCGGCTGCGCTTCCTTTGAGGAAGCTGCGGCGGGAAAAGCAATGTGTCATTTGATCTACCTCTTTATTACAATAGACAGATTATAACATGATTTGACAGGAAAACAACATCCTCATTTTTGCGGATCTGTAAAAATTTTTCTTGCTTTTTACGTTGGTTTCTGTTATACTAGCCCTGTTACCGCGATACGGGGCTGGGAGTATGCCCACTCGGGAGTACCGTTTTCCCGCTGCTGTGTCGCTGGCAAATAAAAATTTTATAAAGAGGTACTGTTACTATGAACAAGCAGGAAGTTATGGCCAAAGTCGCTCTGACCGAGAAGGACACTGGCTCTCCCGAAGTCCAGGTCGCTCTGCTGACCGCTCACATCAACGAGCTGAACGAGCACCTGAAGAAGAACCCTAACGATCACCACAGCCGCCGTGGTCTGATGAAGATGGTTGGCCGCCGCCGCAATCTGCTGGCCTACCTCCAGAAGAAGGACATCGAGCGTTACCGTGCTCTGATCGCAACTCTGGGTCTGCGTAAGTAATAGAAAACAGAGGGCAGGTACCGCAAATGGTGCCTGCCCTTTGCTCTTTTATGTTGGATTTTCCCTTGTATCCCAGGCACTGGAACAAATAGGCCGCTGCTGCGTGTTGCAGCAGTAAATCGAACGCCTGTGTGAAGCGGCACGGACGCTGGATTTATTGCTATGATGCGCGGCGGGCAGCCTTTTGGAATATCAAACGGACATAAGGAGGCAAACCAAATGGCAATCGAATTTGGTTCCCGCAAAGAAAACTTTGACAACTTCAAAGTTTACGAGACTACGCTGGCAGGCCGCCCCTTCAAGGTGGAGATGGGCAAGATGTGCGGCTTGTCCAACGCAAGCGCCCTCATCCGCTACGGCGAGACCTGCGTGATGTGCAACGTGGTCATGAGCCCCAAGCCCCGCGAGGGCGTCGATTTCTTCCCCCTGAACGTGGAGTACGAGGAAAAGCTCTACGCCGCAGGCCGCATCCCCGGCAGCTTCATGCGCCGTGAGGGCCGCCCCGGCGAGCGCGCCATCCTGACCAGCCGCGTCGTGGACCGTCCCATGCGCCCGCTGTTCCCGAAGGAGATGCGCAACGACGTCTGCATCACCATGACCGTCATGAGCCTTGACCCCGACTGCAGCCCTGAGATCGCCGGCATGATCGGCGCTTCTCTGGTCACCGCTGTGTCCGAGATCCCCTGGAACGGCCCCATCGGCGGCGTGCAGGTGGGTCTGGTGGACGGCGAGATCGTCCTGAACCCCACCCAGGAGCAGCGCAAGAAGAGCGACCTGGCCCTGACCGTCGCCGCCACCATGGACAAGATCGTCATGATCGAGGCCGGTGCCAATGAGGTCGATGAGGACACCATGCTGAACGCCATCAAGGCCGCTCACGTGGAGATCAAGAAGATCATCACCTTTATCAACGGCATCGTGGCCGAGCGCGGCAAGCCGAAGATCGATTTCCAGGTCGTGGGCCTCGATATGGACGTGTTCCACGCCATCAAGGAGAAGTATCTCGACGACTTCAAGGCCGCTATGGATACCGATGACAAGAATGTGCGTGATGCCGCTCTGCTGCCCATCATGGACAAGATCGCTGAGGAGTACCCCGACCTGACCGAGGCCGACCTCGACCTCGTCAGCTACAAGATGCAGAAGTACGTCGTCCGCCGCTGGCTGCTGGACGAGGGCAAGCGCGTGGATGGCCGCGGCATCAACGAGATCCGCCCGCTGGCCGCAGAAGTCGGCATCCTGCCCCGTGTGCATGGTTCCGGTATGTTCACCCGCGGCCAGACTCAGGTGCTCACCACCTGCACCCTCGGCGGCACCAAGGACAACCAGCTCATGGATGACCTGACCGACGAGCAGACCAAGCGCTACATCCATCACTACAATTTCCCGCCGTACTCCGTCGGCGAGGCCCGCGCACCCCGCAGCCCCGGCCGCCGCGAGATCGGCCACGGCGCACTGGCTGAGCGCGCTCTCGTGCCTGTGCTGCCCTCTCTGGAAGAGTTCCCCTACACCATCCGCTGCGTGTCTGAGGTCCTCTCTTCCAACGGCTCCACCTCTCAGGCTTCCATCTGCGGCTCCACGCTGGCTCTGATGGACGCAGGCGTCCCCATCAAGGCTCCCGTCGCCGGCATCTCCTGCGGCCTCATCACCGAGGGCGACCGCTGGATGACCATGCTGGACATCCAGGGCGTCGAGGACTTCCACGGCGATATGGACTTCAAGGTCGGCGGCACCCGCAAGGGCATCACCGCCATCCAGATGGATATTAAGATCGACGGCCTGACCTATGACATCATCGCCGAGGCCTTCGAGAAGTGCCGCAAGGGCCGTCTGTACATCCTCGATGAGATCATCAAGCCCGTCATCGCAGAGCCCCGCCACGAGCTGAGCCGCTGGGCCCCCAAGATGTTCAGCATGATGATCCCCACCGATAAGATCAAGGACGTCATCGGCAAGGGCGGCAAGGTCATTCAGGACATCTGCGCCACCTGCAACTGCAAGATCGACGTGCAGGAGGACGGCCACGTCTTCGTCTCCGCTGTGGACCAGGAGGACGCAAAGCGCGCCATCTTCACCATCAGGACCATCGTGGAAGACCCCGAGATCGGTGCTATCTACAAGGGCAAGGTCACCCGTCTGATGAACTTCGGTGCCTTCGTCGAGATCGCTCCGGGCAAGGAGGGCCTCGTCCACATCTCCAAGCTGGACACCAAGCGTGTCGAGCGCGTGGAAGATGTTGTTGCTGTGGGTGATGCCATCGTCGTCAAGGTGACGGACATCGACCAGCAGGGCCGCATCAACCTGAGCCGCCGCGACGCCATTCTGGCTC
>ENA-OZHJ01001103-OZHJ01001103.1-human-gut-metagenome-genome-assembly--contig:-NODE-1103-length-10891-cov-3.508029_pt1 | contig 10891 bp, 9 predicted proteins | sample MGYA00244663_ERZ653672 | MGnify/ENA primary metagenome ERZ653672 (study PRJEB26926, sample SAMN06165215) | human gut metagenome | biome: ENVO:00009003; feature: ENVO:2100002; material: ENVO:00002003... | reverse complement strand
TGCCCAGACGCAGGGCCGCCAGCAGCGCCAGCAGCGCTGCGACGAGCAGCGTAAAGCCGATGGAGCTGGCCGCCGCGGGAATGTAGCCCCACTGCCAGGTAATGGCCTCGGGCTGCTGATAGCGGGCGGACAAAGCCAGCAGCAGCGCGGGCAGTGCCCAGACGGCCAGGCCCAACCCGGCCAGTGCGCCCAGCGTTCTGCCGCGCAGCTTTTTGAACGCCGCAGACAGCTTTTCGGTCAAGCCTTCAAATGCCATACCTTACTCCTTTATGCTTGCGCTTGCGAGCAGGATGTTCTGCGCTGCCTCGCGCGCCTCGGGAATCGATTGCAGCCGCTCGCACGCATCTGCGATTGCCTCCAGCGCCTTTGCCGTGCGCCGGTCACGCGCGATGCAGCCAAGCGATCGCTCATAGCCCTCGAGCAGTTCTTCGGCGCGGGCAAGCGTATCGTGGACGCCCTGCCGGCTGATCCCGGCTGCGGATGCGATCTCGCTGAGAGAATAATCCTGATTATAATAGAGGTCAAATAATCCGCGCTGCTTTTCAGTGAGCAGTTCGCCATAATAGTCGTACAGCAGCGTCATGGTGAGCGCATCGGACCGCATGGCAAGACCTCCAGATCAATCGTTCCGGTATACTATACAGGATTTTGTCTTGGCTGTCAAGTGTTTTTCCTTGACAGCACTTCAAAAAAGTCTGCTTATGCGCGATATGCACTTACCCCGCAGGGACAATAATGCTGTCCGCCCGATGGGCAAGCATTCCCGGCAACCCCAGCGAAGCGGTTCGGCGGGAAAGAGGAGGAAACGGGCGCAGAGGATAAGAGGCTTCGCGCACAGCGCAGAAAATATTTCTCCTTCTCGCGCTCTTTACTTTTTTCCCGCTTCATGTTAACATAATGCTCATCCCCTTTTACTCTCATTTTCCCCTCGAAAGGAGCCTCAAACCATGAAAAACAAGCTGAAGCAGATCGCCGCATCGATACTGACGCTGGCGCTGCTGGCCGTGCCGGTTCTGGCTGCGGCAGAGTCTGTCGGGAGCAATTCTCTGAATGTGGCAGACGGAACCGTCTATACATACAGCACCCAGGCTGTCACCTCCGATTCCGGCAAGCAGACCAATCTGCACGAGAACATCTTTACCTATAAAAAAGAGGCGCAGGTGCGTCCCGTCGTCGCCTTCGGCACGACGCTCTATGGCACCAGCCCCATGAACAAGACCATCAAGACACTTGAGGAACAGGGCTACAGCATGGTCGCGGGAATCAACGGCTCGTTCTTCGACCGCTCGACCGGCATCCCCTACGGCATCGTCATTACAAACAGCATTCTGCGTTCCGGCGGCTCGGCCAATGCGGTCGGCTTTCTGTCCGATGGCTCCGCGCTCATCGGCGACCCGACCGTTGCCGTCACGCTGGACTACGGCGCGGATACACCGCTGGTGCTCAACTATAATAAGGCCATGACGGTGCAGAACGGCGTGCTCCTGTATTCGCAGGACTACGACACCCGCACCAAGAACACCATCGATGGTTATCACGTCATCGTCCGCCCGGTCGGTTCCCGCGCGGCAGAACTGCGTCTCGGGCAGTCGCTGACCGTTGAGGTCACCGGCATGGTGGAGGATACAAAGTCCTGTTCCATCCCGGAGGACGGCTTCCTGCTTGCCATTGCAAACGACACCGCCTATAAAAGCGCACTTGCCGCGCTCAAGGGCATGGTCATGGGCCAGCAGATGACCATACAGGTTACATGCGCCTCCGGCTGGGAGAATGTGACCTCCGCCTGCGGCGGCGGCGACATGCTCGTTGAAAACGGGCAGGTCTGCACGGACTTTACGCTCGATTCCGCAAAGAAAATGGCCGCTCGCACGGCCATCGGCGTCACGAACGACGGCTCGCTCATTCTGTATACCTGCGACGAGGCAGGCAATTCCGACGGACTGACGCTTGCGCAGCTTGCCGAGCGGATGCTTGCGCTCGGCTGCCGGACAGCGCTGAACCTCGACGGCGGCGGCTCGACCGCCGCAGGCGTCACCTACCCCGGCTACGCTTCCGGTGCGACGGCGAACGTGCCGTCTGACGGCAAACTGCGCGAATGCGCGAACTTCATCTTCCTCGTTCGTCAGAAGCAGGACGCGGGCACGGCCTCGAAGCTGTATCTGTATCCCTTCGGCGGCTACGCACTGCCTGGCGCAAAGATCAGTCTGACCGTCAAGGCTGCTGACAGCAGCTACATGGCAGCTGCCGTTCCGACAAACGTGACCTTCGGCGGCACAAACGTCACGCAGACCTCTGGCAGCACCGTGACGGTCGAGCCCGGCGCACGCGGCGCAGCGACTGTCACCGCGACGACAGGCAGCCTGCGCGCAAACGCGACATTTACAATCCCCACCGCACCGACCTCCATCACCATCAAGCACGAAGGCAAGAACACGCCGCTGACGGCGCTGCATGTGGCGGGCGGCAGCAAGACAGACCTGACGGCAACGGCATGGTACTACGGCAATCAGGTCTATTCCGCCGATGAAAGCTTTAGTTGGGCCGTGACGGGCGGAATTGGAGAGATCGACGAAAGTGGTGTCTTCGCCGCTGCCAAGACCGGTTCGGATCTGAACGGCACGATCACCGTCTCCTATGGGGAAACGTCGTTTGCCCTCAAGGTCACGGTCGGCTCTTCGCAGCCGTTTGCCGACACAAAAGGCCACTGGGCCGAAAGCTACATCACGGACCTCTATTATGCAGGCACGCTACAGGGCTCCACAAAGGACGGCAAACTCTATTACCGCCCCGATGCCAGCATGACGCGGCAGGAGTTCATCGTCGCCATGATGCGCTATCTCGGCACGGATCTGAGCGCGTATCAGACCGTTTCGCTCCCGTTCTCCGACAGCAGTTCGATCGCAGACTGGGCAAAATCCGCAATGCAGGCGGCCTATTCGCTCGGCTATCTCACGGGTTCCAAAACAAACGGCCAGCTTCTGGCTAAGCCCGGCGCGACAATTTCACGTCAGGAGGCCATGACGATCCTCTCGCGCACAAAGGACTTCCCCGAAGCTGATCTTAACACGCTCTCCGCTTTCTCCGACAGCGGAAAGATTGCTGACTGGGCAAAAACTGCACTTGCGCAGATGGCGCAGCAGAAGATCATCAGCGGCTCAAAGGGCAAGCTGAACCCCACCGGCAAGGTCACGCGCGCGGAGGTCGCAAAAATGCTCTATATGCTCTCGGAACTGTAAGGCCGGGAATTTGATGCAGGCGTCCTGTATATATACAGGACGCCTGCATATTTATTTTTGCGCATGCGCACGCTTTTTTTGCGAAATTGTGCAATCTGCCGCTTTTAAGGACACACATCCCAATAGAGTTGTATGGTTTTTTATTCATTTTCCCTTGACATTATGCGCTTCGTGTGTATAATTATGAGCATACAAAATAACACAGACGACGCACAGCGCGTCACAGGAGGAACTGAATATGAAAAAGTATCTTGCACTGCTGCTTGCAGCCATTATGGCGCTGAGCCTTGCGGCCTGCGCTTCCACCTCTAAGACCGAAGAGACCGCCTCCGCCAAGCTGACCATGGCGACTGAGGCCACCTTCCCGCCGTATGAATACTATGACGGCGACGCCATCGTCGGCATCGACGTGGAAGTCGCGCAGGCCATCGCCGAAAAGCTTGGCATGGAACTGGAAGTCACCGACATCGCGTTCGACTCCATCATCCCCGGCATCCAGACCGGCAAGTATGACATGGGCATGGCCGGTATGACCGTAACGGACGAGCGCAAAGAACAGGTCAACTTCTCCGATTCCTACGCCACAGGCGTGCAGGTCGTCATCGTCAAGGACGACAGTCCCATCACCTCGGTCGATGATCTGTTCGCGGACGGCGCCAGCACTGTCGTCGGCACGCAGGCAGGCACCACGGGCTTTATCTATGCCACGTCCGACATTGAAGACGCCGGTCTTGGCACCGTCAAGTCCTTCGGCAAGACGACCGACGCCGTCGAAGCCCTGAAGAACGGGCAGGTTGACTGCGTCATTCTCGACAATGAGCCTGCGAAGGCGCTGGTCGCGGCCAACGAAGGCCTGCACATCCTCGACACCGAATATGCCGTTGAGGATTACGCCATTGCCATCGCCAAGGAAAACACCGACCTGCTGGAGAAGGTCAACAAAGCGCTGTCCGAATTGACTGCCGACGGCACGCTGCAGTCCATCGTTGACAAGTACATCGGCAAATAAAAATTCAATCTGTATCTTCGCAACGGGACGGAGCGATGCTCCGCCCCGCTGCTTCGCGCAATACGACTTTATAGAAAAGAGGGAGCGCTTCGCCCATGACAGAATGGTTTCGGACATGGATTGCAAAGGTCGCCAAGGACTTTGTCACCTGCTTCATCACCAAAGATCGCTGGAAATATATCGTAAAGGGTCTGGGCAATACGCTCCAGATCGCGCTGGCCGCCGTGCTGCTCGGTATCCTGATCGGCACGATCGTCGCCATTATCCGCTCGACGCACGACAAGACGCATGAAACCATGCGTCCCGGCCCCGGCCGGACGCTTCTGAACATCGCAAACTGGCTCTGCAAAGTCTATCTGACCGTCATCCGCGGTACACCTGCAATGATCCAGATTCTCATCATGTTCTTCGTCGTCTTCTCCACCGCGCGCAACGGTACGCCCGTCGCCATGCTGACATTCGGCATCAACTCCGGCGCTTATGTCGCCGAGATCATCCGCGGCGGCATCATGGCTGTCGATGAAGGACAGAATGAGGCAGGCCGGTCGCTCGGCCTCAACTTTGCGCAGACGATGCTCTATATCATCATCCCGCAGGCGCTCAAAAACGTGCTGCCCGCGCTGGCGAATGAGTTTATCGTGCTGCTGAAGGAAACGTCTGTCGCCTGCTATGTGGCCGTCAACGATCTGACCAAGGGCGGCGAGATCATCCGTTCGCAGACCTACATTCAGGCTATGCCGCTGTTGATCGTCGCGGCTCTGTACCTCATCATGGTTGTGTTCTTCTCGCATCTGGTAAGCAAGCTGGAAAGGAGGCTGCGCAGCAGTGACCACTGACGTTCTGATTCAGGTCCATGACCTGAAAAAGCATTTTACCGGCGCGTCCGCCATCAAGGCGCTCGACGGCGTTTCGGTCGATATCAAGCGGGGCGAGGTTGTCGTCGTAATCGGCCCGTCCGGCTCTGGTAAGTCCACATTTCTGCGATGCCTCAATCTGCTGGAGGTCCCGACGGGTGGGCAGATTTTGTTCAATGGCGTCGATATCACTGACAAAAGCTGCAACATCAACCTCCACCGGCAGAAGATGGGCATGGTGTTCCAGCATTTCAATCTTTTCCCGCACATGACCATCCTGCGAAACATGACTCTCGCGCCCGTGAAACTCCTGCATAAATCGCAGGAGGCGGCGGACGCGCAGGCGCTGAAGCTTTTGCAGCGCGTCGGCCTCGGCGACCGAGGAAATGCGTACCCCGCGCAGCTGTCCGGCGGACAGAAGCAGCGCGTGGCCATTGTCCGCGCGCTTATGATGGAGCCGGAGGTCATGCTCTTCGATGAGCCGACAAGCGCGCTCGACCCGGAGATGGTCGGAGAGGTTCTGGAGGTCATGAAGGAGTTGGCGCACGACGGCATGACAATGGTCGTCGTCACGCACGAGATGGGCTTTGCCCGAAAGGTCGGCACGCGCGTGCTCTTCATGGACGGCGGACAGATCGCCGAGCAGGGCACGCCCGAGGAGATTTTCGAGCACCCGCAGAACGCGCGAACCAAAGAGTTCTTATCCAAAGTCATCAACGTCATTTAACAAAACAAAAATTAAAAAATTTACGATATTATTGGAGGAAACAAAAATGCTTCACACGATCAATCCCGAAATTCTGCTCCTTAAGCAGGAAGATGTCATCAAGGCCGGCCTTCTCGATATGAAACAGATCTTGGCCGTTACGGAAAAGACCTACGCGATGCTCGGTCAGGGCCTCATCAAGAACCCGCCCAAGACCAACACCAGCATCCCTGACAAGGAAAACTGGCAGTCGTTCTTCAACGCCATGCCTTGCTACATCGGCGGCGACGTCAACATCGGCGGCATCAAGTGGGCGGCGGAATCCAAGAAGAACGCCACGATCCCTGGCATCCCCTACGGCATCGACATTTCCATCCTGAGTGACCCCGAGACGGTGCTGCCGTTCTGCATTCTGGACGGCACGCTCATCACCGCGATGCGCACCTCCGCCGTCGGCGGCCTGATGGCCAAGTATGCCGCCCCCTCCGATGCGGACACCGCGTGCCTTGTCGGCGCGGGCGTTATCGGCCGCACGATGATCTCCGCCGTGCACGAGGCGCTGCCCCAGATCAAGACCATGTACCTCTGCGACATCGACGTTGCCAAGGCCGAGGGCATCGCGAAGGAGTACGGCGACAGCTTGGGCGTTGAGATCATCCCGACGAGCGACAGCAAGGCCGCGGCGCTCAAGTCCCAGCTCATTGTCGGCGAGACGACCGCGCCCAAGCCGTTCATGGACACCTCCTGGCTGACGCCCGGCTGCGGTCTCGTCTCCATGCACTCCAACGAGGTGATGGAAGACGTCTTCCTCAAGGCCGACGGCATCGTCGCCGACTACTGGACACAGCTCAAGCAGCACACGAACCCGCTGTCCAAGCTCACGAAGGAGGGCAAGCTCGATGAGAGCCAGATCATGGACCTGAGCGAGCTGGTGCTCGGCACGAAAAAGCTGCGCACCTCGGACGATCAGTTCGTCGCCGCCGCGTCCATGGGCCTCGGCGCGCTGGACATCATGATCGCCTATCAGCTCTACCTGAACGCGACGGAAATGGGCATCGGCACCAAGGTGAACCTTTGGGACAAGCCTCTGTGGGAATAAGCGATAGCAGGAGGAAACGAGGATGAACGCATTCAAGAAATTTGCGGCGCTGCTTTTAGCGCTTATGATGATCCTGTCTCTCGCCGCCTGCGGCAGCAAGAGCGATGACAGCGCGCAGGGCAGCTCGGACGGCGACGCGTCGTCCGATGACACCGCCAAGTCCAAGATCGAGCAGATCAAGGAGGCGGGCGTGCTCGTGATGGGAACCTCTGCCGACTATCCCCCGAACGAGTTCCACACGGAAGTGGACGGCAAGGACACCATCGTCGGCTTTGACGTTGCTATCGCGCAGCACATCGCCGATGACCTCGGCGTCGAACTCAAGGTCGTCGACATGTCGTTCGACAACCTGTGCATCAACCTCGCCAAGGGTGATTTTGACATTGTCATCGCTGGTATGGCCTCGACCGAGGAGCGCTTGAAGTCCGTTGATTTCTCTGACCCGTACTTTAAGCAGCAGCAGGCCATTCTGATCCGCGCGGAGGATGACGCGCTCTACAACAAGCCCGAAGACCTGAGTGGTCACAAGGTCGGCGTGCAGAACGGCACCATTCAGGTGCCCATCGCCAACGAGCTTGCGGGTGAAGAGAACGTCGTCGGCCTCGTCAAGGCGCAGGATCTCATCATGGAGCTCAAGAGCGGCAAGCTCGATGTTGTGTACATCGACTACACCGCAGCTCTCGCATTCGCCGCGGCGAACGATGACCTGACGGTCAAGGACATCGGCATCGAAAGCGACAGCGAGGGCCAGTGCATCGGCGTGCAGAAGGGCAACGAGGACTTTGTCGCCTACCTGAACGAAAAGATCGCTGAAATGCAGGAGCAGGGCCTCATCGACCAGTACGTCGCCGAAGCCCAAACGCTGGCGGGCATCGAGTAAAGCCCGTCCCCCTTGCATGATATGAAGCGCATCAGCATACCCTCTACCAAGAGAATTGGGGAGGATATGCTGATGCTGTTTCATTTTGACCGCAGGAAGAAGTCTGAAAAGGAGAAGAAGCCGCCGCGCTTTCTGGTGCTCCGGCGCAAATGGCTGACGCTGGGCGCGGCGGTGCTGGCCGCCGCGGCAATCTTTGCCGCCGTCAATTATCCCGCCGCCGTCAGCGCGTCGGCCGCCACGCGCCAACTGCCGATCTACTGTGTCCAGCGCGACCAGAAGGTGTGCTCTATCTCGTTCGACGCGGCGTGGGGGGCGGACAACACACAGAAGATCCTCGACGTGCTCAAGGAGTACGGTGTCACCTGTACCTTTTTTGTCGTGGGCAACTGGGCGGATCAGTATCCCGAACAGGCCAAGGCCATCGTGGACAGCGGCAATGAGCTCATGAACCACTCCAACGCGCATGATCATTATAATTCCCTCACCGCCGACCAGATCATCGCAGACGTGAACACCTGCAACGATAAGATTGAGGCGTTGACCGGCGTCCGCCCGACGCTCATCCGCTGCCCGTTCGGCGAGTATGACGACCACGTCATCTCCACCATCCGCTCGATAGGCATGGAGCCGATCCAGTGGGACGTGGAAGCGCTGGCAGCGGTTGGAACCGCCCGCGGCGCAAGCGATATGCGCGCCCCTTACTCGTCTTCCTGTTCCGGCCGGTGCCGTTCCGCAGGGCACAGCAAAAAGCTCATCATGTAGAGCGCGTCGCCCGTGCAGTGGAAATCGAATGTAGGGAGCCTTATGACCGAAGGCAAGGCAGCAAGCCACAGCGCGGCGGTCGAGGCGCATCTTGTTCATCAGCACGAGCATGGGAGGAATCAGGATGGGGATATAAGCGATGTGAATGGGGATGAGGTTCTGAGACAGGCAGGCAATCAGGGTGATCATGCCGAGAAGTGGTGCCAATGATCTTGCTCAGCTTCTTGGAGACAATGTCGGCAAGGCCGGTGGTAGCGATCGCCGTAGCGAAGGTACCGAGCAGGATGTAGGCAAGAGCAGTAGTCGCGTTGCCGGAGAAGCCGGACGTGAGCAGCTTCATAACGCTGTCGACCTCAGCAGCGTAGATGGGGATATAAAAGGCCGCCATCTCAAGGAGCCGTTCGCTCACTGAGATGGCGGTCACTATTTTTGATGTGTGCAAATTAGGGCCGATCACTGTGCAGTGCATCGTGTATCCGTTCGACCAACGCCCTTGCCGTAAAAGGCTTCGGGAGCACAAAGCTTGCGCCCAAACGGTATGCCTCCTCTATGACCCTGTGTGTCGGCAGAGCCGTCATAAAAATCGTCGAGATTTTGTACCCGTCCTCGCGCAGATGCTGCATAACGTGAAAGCCGCCCTTGTGCGGCAGCAGAAAATCCAGCAGAAGAACGTGAGGTCGGTGCCGGTGGAGCGCCTTGGTTGTCTCGTCCTCATCCTTTGCGTGAAATACATGGAAGTTTCCGCGCTCACGCAGGGAATCCGCCAGGAGCATGCTGAGGGCTTCATTACTGTCTGAGAGTAAAATCTTCTTACGGTGCGGCATTTTTATCCGCCTCCCCCTTAAAAATTTGATTTTACACACTCACCTTGTATAAAATAGTCCCGTCAGCTTATTTTTTCAATCCGCTGCGCAGCATTTTAACGGTTTTTTTACTTGGCAGGATTTGAGCTTCCGCAAAAGAAAGAGGGATGCCTGAGAAACTTGCCAGGAGTGTTGTTGTAACACCTTGCTGCCGGCACCATTCGCTTACGGAGAGACCGCTGCTGCGGCATTCCTGGATTTGTGCCGCCCACTCCTGTAGCTCCGCCCGATGTTTCAACTCTGCGCTTGTCATTCTGACATCCCACAATACAACAGTAGCGAAACCTTTCGCAACGTTCCGCTACTATTGTCTCATGTGTGTCTATGCGCGGTTAGGTTTGACGGTTACGCTTGCTCGACAAGTAATAATTTTAGGAGGGTTTTGTAATGAAAACGAAGCTTTCTGTTGCTTGATTTAAACTTCTTGCTCGAAAACTTCGTTATTTTACAATAAATCGTTATTTTTGCAAACTCAAATCGAGAAAATTGTAATTTGAAAACGATAAAAACGATAATTTAGGATGATGAAAACGGCTAAACTGTTACTTCACTGTCCCGACAAACCGGGAATCCTTGCGGAAGTGACAGACTTTATTACGGTAAACAAAGGAAATATTATCTATTTGGATCAATATGTAGACCATGTGGAGAATATTTTTTTCATGCGTATCGAGTGGGAATTGGAAAGCTTTCTGGTTCCTCAAGAGAAGATAGAGGACTATTTTGAAACATTGTATGCGCAGAAGTACGGAATGAGTTTTCGCCTTTATTTTTCGGATGTCAAACCGCGTATGGCTATTTTCGTGTCGAAGATGTCGCACTGCCTGTTCGATCTGCTGGCGCGCTATACGGCAGGTGAATGGAATGTGGAGATACCTCTTATAATAAGCAATCATCCAGATTTGCAGCATGTAGCAGAACGCTTCGGCATACCTTTTCATCTGTTTCCTATTACTAAGGAGACAAAAGAAGAGCAGGAAAAGAAAGAAATGGAACTGCTTGCCAAGCACAAGGTGAACTTCATTGTACTGGCACGTTATATGCAGGTCATTTCCGAGAAAATGATAGACGCTTATCCCAACCGCATCATCAATATTCATCACTCTTTCCTTCCGGCATTTGTAGGGGCGAAGCCCTACCATGCAGCATTTGAGCGTGGTGTGAAGATTATAGGAGCTACCAGCCACTACGTTACTACGGAATTGGATGCAGGGCCTATCATCGAGCAGGATGTGGTGCGTATCACTCATAAAGATACTGTGCAGGATCTGGTGAACAAAGGCAAGGATTTGGAGAAAATCGTCCTCTCTCGTGCTGTTCAGAAGCATATCGAGCGTAAGGTGTTGGCGTATAAGAATAAGACAGTAATATTTAATTAGTAGTTGATGAAGGTTGCAGTTGTCAAATATAATGCAGGTAACATCCGTTCGGTTGATTATGCCTTGAGGCGTTTGGGCGTTGAGGCGGAGATTACGGCAGATG
>ENA-OZHJ01001092-OZHJ01001092.1-human-gut-metagenome-genome-assembly--contig:-NODE-1092-length-10946-cov-6.903682_pt1 | contig 10946 bp, 10 predicted proteins | sample MGYA00244663_ERZ653672 | MGnify/ENA primary metagenome ERZ653672 (study PRJEB26926, sample SAMN06165215) | human gut metagenome | biome: ENVO:00009003; feature: ENVO:2100002; material: ENVO:00002003... | reverse complement strand
TCTACACCTATTAAGTCGTCGGCAGCGTCAGATGTGTATAAGAGACAGGTTCTATTAAATAACAATCGCATTTATATACACCTCCACCTATTTCACTTATATAACAACAAAGGTTATTATTCAGAGGAACATATTCACCCCCGCCCCCAGCATGCTGGTCGACGTATTGTTTCGTCGCAACCTGCATTGCTTCGCTTGGGTCTTCATCTACCAACAGAGAAGAAGCAAATTTTACGTTCCGGAATCCAGAAAATCTCATCTGCTGAAAGCCTGTTCCATCGCAATTATACTGTTTAACAGTAGTGCCCGGTACGGCCGAAACATCGCTAATGGAATAAGTAATTAATTTACTATCAAGAGCGTTCGGGGTGTCCGTATGAATAATGTTATTTGAAACGATTCCAACAGAACCTCCATTTGTCTGCACATCAAAACCGAAATCTGTAGCATACGCTAAATGTACACCTTCTTCAAAGTCAATCTGAGTTCCTGTTCCCATCAATAGATTACCTGAGAGTCTTCCACCAGTGAGCGGCAAATAGCCTTGCATCTGTTCTTGTACATCATTTTTAGCAACTGCGATCTGCCCATCAACATATGATTTCGGCGCGGCATCTCCGTTATTCGTAGGAGTTTTCACATTTCGGATTGTTGTTTGATTTCCAAACTGAAGCGTACCAATATTGTTCATTTCTACAATGTCAGTATTGGAGTTACCCGTAAGAACCAAATGTCCAGTACCTTCATTCTGATAGAGAGCATAATTCGCCGCACCGAAACGAACGGAATTATTTACTCCCATATTGATATCGCCGCTCATTGTACCACCAGTCAGTGGCAGATAATCTCCAGTAGGGTTTACCCCAGCAACAGCATTATCAACGTATTCCTTGTTTGCGGCATCCGTCCCCTCCACAGGATCAGCAATCATAGAAATCTTTGCGCCGTCAACATCAATTAACGGATAACCTTCGAAGAGAAGCGTATTATTTCCAGCCACAATATGACCGGTATCCATCACGATTTGATTCAGTCCCATAGTGAGATTGCCGGTCATGGTATCGCCAGCTTTCTTAACATAGTCACCTTCCACGGTGGTAATGTCCTGTTTAATATTAGTGATCTCAGTGTTAATGTTATTGATACTCGTCTCATTCGTAGTCACACGATTAGTAAGCGAAGCGATATCAGATGTATTTTTCGTAATATTCTTCTCTGCAGTACCCATTCTTGTCGTAAGATCCGCAATCTGATTATTTACGTCAGTGAGTTCAGCATTAATACCAGTTACTTTACTATCCAATGTTATCTTATTTACAGCATCAAAATCATTCTGAGGATTTCCCACATTTGAAATTCTCAATGGAGAAGGCTCAAACGATAAAGGAGCGTAAAGTTTCAATCCATCTTGAAGGTTAGCAAATTTAAGGGCAACATTGCTACCAATACTCATGTTTAACATATCATTGAGATAAAGATTTCCGTATAAATGGGTATCCCTATGATCGTCGGGTTTACCAACCTGTAAACGACCCGTGTTAAGATCTCCTGATATGTCAGCGGATCCATCAACAGAAAGACCTCCATAAGAGATGGTAAGCTTACCAGACATGGTATCGCCTGCTTTTTTCACAAAGGTTTTCTTTGCTTCATCCAGCGTATCTGCAGCGTCTTTTGCGGAGTTTGCCGCATCGGTAGCAGACTGAGCCGCCTGAGAAGCAGAGTTCGCTGAAGCATCCGCACTGTTCTGGGAAGCAGTGGCAGACTGAGCCGCCTGTGAAGCAGAGTTCGCTGAAGCATCTGCACTATTTTTCGAAGCTTCAGCGCTTTGCGCACTTTCCGATGCGCTACCGGCGGATGCGGCCGCGGACGTTGCGGATTCCTGTGCGGAGTTTGCCGCGGCTTGAGCCTGTGCTTTTGCGTTTTCTGCTTCTGTGTGGGCACGATCCGCTTCCGAGGATGCTCTCTCTGCCTGATTCTGAGCTTCTACAGCAGAAGCGGCGGCGGCGTCGGCTTCACTTTTTGCTCGATCTGCCTGATTTCTGGCATCTTCCGCTGCCTGCTGGGAAGCTTCTGCGGACGCTTGCGATTTATTCGCTTCCTGTTCTGCCCGATCTGCTTGCGCTTTCGCTTCTTCCATCCATTTGTTGGTCTGTTCAAGAACTTCTTGAAATGCCTTATCAATGATTTCATAGTTTTCATTCATGTCATTGACCACTTCATTGAAGTGCAGATTCGTCTTGTTCATAATCTCGTAGAACGAGAGAGAATCATCATAGATGGTCGGAATAGCTAACTGTGTGTGATAGTGGATATAGCGAAGTGGGTTTAAATATCTCATAGTTACCTCCTAATAATATATGCCGAGGAAGCAATCTTCCAGCTCCTCAATAATCATCACATCAATATTTAAAAGGGTTTCTCTCCACTTTAAAATAAGATCGTTCGGGTTTACACCGTCCCAACCGGTGATTTCACGAATATAATCAGTATTCGTTTTACCATTGACGGTATGAGCATAGTCCGTATCACGGCTATTTTCATCGGTAAAATGACGATCATAAGTAGAATCAACTTTTGTGTTTGAAGTATCGTTATAGGTTTGATCCGTTGTATTCTCTGAGGTACCGTCATTCGTTGTGTTCTCATTTCCCGAGGTGGAACGAAAATCTGTTGAGGTGGCATATAGATTATTTTCCAGATCGTTCCATGTTAACTGATTCATCGGGGTGTTGGATGCCACATCTTTTACCGTTTCGGAATAAGTTCTGGTACCTTCGTCATGTGTTTTTCCCGTCTGTTTGATATTGGTCTTAGCATCGTCGGTAAAATCAGTTAACGTATTTGCTGTATCAGAAGTTGTCGCAGTGTCATGATAGTCGCTTGATTCGTTTGATGTCTTGTCTTCGGTACGATTTTCATTTCCGAGATATTTTTCAATGTAGTTTCTTGTCCAAAGTTTTTCATATTTTACTTGTGTTGTTTCCCACAGTTGAATATAGTACGGCATGATCTCGCCGAGGGTTTGCTGTAAACGTAGTTTCCAAAATTCAACAGTTTCTTCACCAATTTCCCGGAAGTAATAATGTCGTAAAATCTTTTGACAGAGGGTAGGACGATAGGATTCTTCCCAGATGGGAAAATCATAGAAGATCTTTTCCCATATGGCGGGGATGATTGTATTTACATCCGTGACCCAATTATTTGGGGGTTTGGTATTGTCGTTGATTACTTGGTTATACAAATATTCGCAATACCAGCGCACCATAGTTGTTGTGCTACTCACTACTGCTCACCCCCTTGGACTGACGCGCAGTTCTTTGCGTAGAGAAGGTATCGTCTTCTGTGTTATCCTGATCAGTATTATAGGTATAACCTTGCGTATTTTCTCCCAGAATATCTGCGTAAAGATTGGAACGAAAGTCTACCGATACATTCGTACCAAAAAGTTCATTGAAATGTTCTACTGCTTGCCGACGAGAAACAAGACCTACATTCTGAGCCATTTCGGAATAACCTAACCCAGCGGTTACTTCATTTGATACGAGACGCTCGGTCTTTTCCGATGCTGGGGTAACGATACCAAAGGCAGATAACATTTCTTTCCACGTATTAATCTTTTGAATCTGTAACTTATCCGCAATATACGGGATATTTTGATTCAAAATTTCAATGTTATCAATCGGTGTTCCTTCCGAAGTCATAATAAACGGTTGATAGCCAAAGAACTTCTGCATTAGGTTCTTATAGGTCAGTTTCTTTTTCTCTGGTGTTTTGACAATCAGTGCGAACTTCTGCAATTCAACGTTAGACAGAATATTCATTTCAATGCTGGTCAATTTCTGCGCAAAGAGATAAGCCGTCGGTTCATCAGGTAACCAGCTCAAGTTATTAAAACACAGAGCACAGTTTTTCATATCTAATTCTTTGTAGGTATAATTTACATTGGTACTATATGCGGTAACCTTTTTCGGCAGATTGTAAAAGTCCATCTCGCCGGTTGTGGTACACTGCAGTGAGAGATATTTTTCCAGAATTTCATCGTAAAAGAAGACACATTTTCCGTTGTAAAATAGCAACCATTCGATATATCTTTCATTCATATCTTCTGGAAGATCTCTCCACTCATAGCGAGATAATGCAATATTTCGAATACGATTGTAATAATCGTGAAATATCGCGTTTTTCATCCTTAGAATTGTTTTGTCCGACCATTCTAATGGTAAACCCCTGTTTCTCAATGTCCTAACACTCCTTCATTATTATTTAGATCATAATTTCCAACATCTGTGGTATGCCAGAACGTGATCCCGTTGGTTAAAATCTGCTTGATCATTCGCATATCTCCTACAGGCATGTTTCCGGTCACCGATGGTTGATCTAACTTCAGGTAGTTCCAGTATTTTCTTGTATGTAAATTAGGTACCCCGGTACTATTGACGCGATATCCAAACTTCGTAAAGTAATCATCAATTTTTACAACATAGCCCCAGTGGAGACGCTTATGAATAATCCAAAAATCCATTGTTTCCATGTTGTAATTCACGCCACCGACATTATTTGCACCTTTGCTTTGGTCTGGTTGGCTTTTGACTACGGATAATCCGCCGAAAGTAGAAAGGCCGGCCTGTAAGGCTCCCATACCAGCCTGTGCAATAGACATTCCCGCGCTTGCAGCTAAGGAACCCTTGGAACCTCCCGAAGAGTTCATCACACCGCTTGCTGCTTGGTTTGCCGAACCTAATGCCGAAGCTAACATACTCAAGGTAATATTGGTATCTTGCTGTGCATAGTAGTTCTCCCACACCCCAAAGTTCCAGTTACATTTTGGAAAACCAGAAAGTTTGATACCGTAATCGTAGTTATTATTGCACTTCATATAGTACGATGGATACATGAAATAGGTAGGGTCTGCACCGAAAGCAAATTTAAATTTAAACTTCATCTTCGTTGCTCCCGGAGTAGGATCGCTTTCTATGATATCCTCATATTTATAATCGTAACTTTGACCGTCGAGAGTCGTAATGGTGAAGAAGTGATATGGCCAGCAGAACAGCTTATTATTTTTCGGAATGTAATCATCATCAAGAGTCGAATAATTGATTAGATATTCCTTTTCTCCTACGTTACCATTCGGATCTTCAATATTAATATTTAATTTTCCATTTCCACCGGAACTATAAGTCAAGCCAGCAGATGGAACCATTGAAATACTGTTAATTGCGCCAGCTTTTCCTCCCTCATTCATTCGTTTTAGCCATGCGTTACAGTATCCAACTCCAAGGTCATTCGCATTAAATCCAATATATTTTAAACCTTGATAAGTATTTTGAATTAAACCTCCTTCTAAAACCTCATCCTCTTCGTCCACATCTTCAGAAGTTGCGACAAGAATAATGGAGTCATATATGATACGGTCATCAAATTCGCCATCAGTATCTAACGGGCGTGTTGATCCTTCAAATAGCCTTGAATTTTCAACATAGTAATATTCATACCGTTGCATGAAGTTCAGATCTTCTTCCACCACATTTCGTGAGATAGTATCATCCGCAACGTGCATCCGCTCGATAAAGGATTTTTTAATTTCAAAATCGAAAAGCCATGTTTGCATGACATCAATTTCAAACGTAATTGCCGTGCAATTTTCGTTGATATACAAAATATCGGAAATAAAGGCATAAAGCCACTTATTACCAAACCCTCCATTCTGAAAACATAGATAGTTACAATCATAGAAATAATCTGCTACGTCTTCCAGAAAGATTGCCCACGTAGAACTATTCGATGCCAGCCGCTGATACGTTAAACCGCTATAGGTCTTTTTCGTTTTCGATGCAAAATAGCTTTCCTGCGCTGATTTTGACGTAAACAGAATGGTATCCGTATAGGTGTTATCTAACGGGATTGATTGACACACGCGAACTGTTGTCGATGGGCCAATTAAAGGACGAATCATTTTTTACCTCCAATTCAGCGATAGCCTACCAAAGAATGGCAGGCTATCATATAGTAAAAGGAAAGGAGTAGAGTTAAGCATTTTCCCTCGTCGAAATGGTAGCCGTCTGGCTAACTGGAAAATACTTCGATTTTGCAATAATGTTAAACGTGTTTGGAATCTTTTCATTTGCAGAAACATGTACTCGAACCTGAGTATTATTTACAACCGTCATGGTTGTTTCGGTAGATTCATTTCCGGTCATTTCCCACTCAAGGGTATCATCTACCGTGCCCGTGGACTTGATCGCCGCATTGATGGTCACATCTTTTGGCAACTGAGATCTCTGAATGATACTGTTAGATGGATTCAGTGTAATTCCTGTAATCTCATTATCTGGAACAGTAAACAGAATCGCATTTGCAAAACGAGAAACAGAAAATACTGTCCACTTATGAAGGAAGTAGTTCCAATACAGCCCTTCCGGATTGCGAACATCTTCAAACTGGAGAAGCACATCGTAAATCTGGAAAAAGCTTTCGTCACACAGAAGCAGTTTTGCCCCGGTAAGCTCACCGAAGTTATCAATTAAGATTCTTCTTCCCATGAACTCTGCTTTATCCATGTTAAATGCGGAAGCCAGTACTTCCACATCCATCATTGCATCAAATTCTGCGTCGATGAAGATAATCTGTGAACTGCGGTCCGTATAGGTCGGAACTCCCATAGCGTTGTACTGCGTGGACATAAAGGTCAGCTTATTGCTGTAACCCTTTACCGTAGAAATGATCGACTTCATATTATCCGCAGTAACTGTCGGAATTTCTACCTCATAGAATAAGCCTTTCTTTGCATATTCTACAATCAACTGCTTCATCGTAATAAACTCGTCATATTCCATACCGGAGTACAGGCTGGAAATAATATCACTTACCAGATTGTAAACGCCATCTTCCGACAGGAACGCTCTTTCCAGATCTCTTCTCTGAATTGTCGTTTTGAAGAAATTCTGATAGTCCAGCTTATGGAAAATAGATTTTACATCCGGAATTTCCCGCTTCATGAACTCCGTTTCCGCTGTCTGAGGATCGTAGATTTTCGCTTTCGCCAGAGAAGTATACACTTCCTCGATGGTTTCTCCATAATCAAGCATACCTTTTTTCAGCATGGCAAACGGATTCTTGTAAAGTCTTGAAGTAAGAATGACTTTACCGATACGATTTACCAAAGCATCAAGAAACTCATTTGCCAGCCCCGGAAAATTGAGAACCGCAGACCCGTAAGTCTTAATATCTTCCTGCGTTGCTACAGGAACTCTTTCCTGAAAGGAAAGGGATGCGTCATTACGAATCGCATTTAAAATATCTACACCGTTTTTTGCTAATTTCACATTTTTTGGTTTTGTTGCCATTTTTCACACCTCTTAATCTTCTTCCGTCACAAAGACATCATCATAAGTAAGTTCTTCTGCACTATGCGCAGTTTCTCCTTCATCTAATACGGCCGTATCAGAGTCCACCGTAGAATCTCCGTTCATAAAACGTTCTACATACCGTCTTTTTAAATCATTATAAGAATTTAAAGCATCATCTTTTTCTGCATGAGCGGCGGCTAACGCTTCATCCAAAGTAACAATTTTACCTTCTAATTCTTTGTTGTAATCAGCAATTGTTTTTACCGCAGTCAATCCTTCATCCGAATCCGCGAAGCCCTGACTTACAATGTCTAACGCTTCATATACCGTCATTTGGTTTCACCTCCTAAATTTTTCGCAAGCTGATAAATGTTATTTGCGTTCGTAAGAGCCATGCGATAGCAAATAACAATCACACGGAGCATATCTTCTGTCAAATTCAAACCTTCTCCTGTACCTTTAATTATATCAGATTTGATCAAATCTTCAATAATTTCTTTTGCGTAATCAGGAATTTCTTCTAATTTCTGGTATCTTTTTTCTGCCATTTCTGTTTCCTCCTTAATTTCTTCGGCTTTATATTTTTCATAATTTGTTCGAACAAATTCCGTATTCCCACGGAATAACTTTACGGTTGTTCGGGTATCTGCATGAGTAAACGTCGTATAAGTTCCAACCGTATATTTACTATGATCATAGACATAGGTCTGCACTGCGGCTGGGGGAACTCCGGTTACCTGTATATCTGCGGCTTTTCCAAGCGTATGCTGAGAATTTGATACACCCCCAACTGCCGCATTATGCGACTTCGTGCGATATCCCGAAGTAATGACCACAGGTTTTCCAAAATATTCTCGGATTTGATCCAGCAGATCGACTAAATTATCATCGATTAAAACGGTAGGATATCCATCTTTTGACTGAAATTCTCTTACTTTAAAATACTTTCCTACTTGATAGTCCAAATTCGTAAAAGTACTAACCATCCGAACCTCCTGTTAAATGTACATTCGACGCTGTAATATTTTGAATATGTGTAATATGCGCCCAATAGCCAGCTTTAAAATACTGCTGATAATTTCCAAGGATATCATCACAACGGTAAAATTCGCTGTCGTTAAAATACCACCACCCGTTACAATAAGACGGAAAATAGGTGCCGGTATACGTTTTCCCATTGGGGCGCTTAAAGACTACCGTAAATCTGCGGATCGTAACATCAATCGCTCCGGACTCTCCGCCGCTCCCTTCTCCTCCACCGCCGGGGTCAGCCCCATTCTGAAATTCACGCCAGTAACCTTTCGAAGCTCCCGTACTGCTCACGGTATTCGACCCATTATTTTTCCAGATAACACGGGAGCTTCGCGTATCCACATGGGTAAAAGTACCGTAAACACCGATTCCCCCGGTCGAAAAGGTTTCTTCCACGTAGTTTGCTACAGCTAAGGGCGGTACACCCCGAATCTGAATATCAGCGGCTGTCCCCTTGGTATGCTGACTGGATCTCACACCGCCTACTGCGGCATTATACGATGGGGTACGGTACCCGGACGTTATTGTGATCCCCGACCCGAAAACTCCGCGAATCCGCTCCAATCGTTCGACAAGAGCATCGTCGATCAACACGGTATCCGATCCATCATTACACGCAAACTCGCGAACCTTAAAATGTTCCGATACATTGGTGTTTGCGTCGGTTCTCATGCTATACGTCTGTACCGCCATTGTTTACCGCCTTTTTAATTTCTTCCACCATCAGCTTAATCTGTGTTAACATTTCATTCATGTGCTCATCTGACTTTGTCATCTGATAATAAAAAAGTAGACACATCACGATCGGAAATCCTACCGTTGAAATATAAGACATAATCTGTTCCATTCGACCCTCCTTTAACGGATCATATTTAAAATCTCCAAACCAATCCGCTTGACGCGCTGGTTTTCAAAATATAGAAATCCCTGCTCATATCCCTGAATCATCAGATTCAGCCACGCAATTTTTCTTCCTCGATTTGCAAAATAGGTATTTTCGGTATGGTCTTCTCTGGTTAATGCATAGGTTACACGTGACTTGTCGAAAGTAGAATCCATATACAGGTAACCATTTCTGCGATCAAACCAAAGCCCATACTCATTATCCAGATACACAAGATTGCATACGCTCTTGACATCTCCGGTTTTCTTTTTAATAAAGTCCTTAGTATCTTCAACATATTCGTTATCTATTGCATATTGCCCGAACTTAGATCCCTCGATCAACTGCCCAAACCGAGTTGATTTTTTCTTATCCCGATAATCTTGAGATAAAGTGTGCTCCAAGTAAATTAATCCATTATCCGTTAGTTTCCAACGTTTTTTCCCGTAGGGCTGGGATAAGTTAAAATAATCATAATAAACATTGGAAACATTAATACTATTGGATAGAAAATATACCGGAACATCATTCATTCGAGATATCGTTTCGTAAAGGTCTAAAAATAACCGAATCTCATTTTTTAAGTATTTCTTGCTCTGAAATTCATCAAAACATATGGAAGTAACTCCAGCGTAAGATACGGACTTATCTTTCCCTCCGGTATTTAAATCCACTCCATAGCCCATAAGTTTCCATCCACCTTTTTCTACTTCACGTCCACGCTCATAGAAAAAAGTTCCGCTTTTCCCCGTCGTTACTTTGAATTCTTTCTCCGGATATAAATGCTCTATATCTTTAAAAAAAGACTTTGCCGCCTTTACTAATTCCGTTTCAAATCTTCGTAAATAAACAAAATTTTCATCTTTTTCAAAATAATTTTTACAAGCAATCTGCGTTTTAAAACCGTAAGTCTTTCCGTTTCCTCGCTCTCCGGTAATAAAATTAAATAACGCTTTCTTTTCTAAACAATTTTCATAACTATAATACATTCTTTCGCCCCTTTTTAAGAATGTACAGGCGCAGAATAACACTATTCCCATAGCCATGGATGTCCGGGCGGGGCTTAATCCGTGGATTCCCTTCATCATTATTTCCGCTAACCTGTACATAATTATTATATCAAAAAATGTGTGTATAGTCTATTTTAAATTAAAAGTAGTTTCAATTAATACAGCCCCGCCTTCCGTTTGGGTGAGCATTAATTTTCCTGTATAAATCTGACCTGTTTTAAAGTTATCATACGTGACTTGTTCATAACATTTTGCTGGCAGACCCGCACAGGTGATTAATAACTCACCGTCTTTTTCTCCAATGTATCGTTTCGCTCTGATATATCTTGCTCTATCAAATTCTTTTTCAATTTTAAAATATCCTAATTTTTCATTGTCTAACGGAATATTGTCTGCTTTTTCTTTTAAGTGCAATGAATCTGTGTCGCAGTAAATAAAGCTATCGTAATTTTTCTGTGCATAAGATATGATATGCTTTCTTGCATATGCAGTCACGAATAACCCAACGGGTAAATAATATTCTGGACGAAATTCTGGTGACATTGTTTGAAATCGTAAAATATTATTTTCTAAGTAAGGAATTTTTTGTGATTTTAACGGATTCGTCGCAAATTTTCCATACTGTCTCTTATACACATCTGACGCTGCCGACGACTTAATAGGTGTAGA
>ENA-OZHJ01001081-OZHJ01001081.1-human-gut-metagenome-genome-assembly--contig:-NODE-1081-length-11045-cov-6.530573_pt1 | contig 11045 bp, 6 predicted proteins | sample MGYA00244663_ERZ653672 | MGnify/ENA primary metagenome ERZ653672 (study PRJEB26926, sample SAMN06165215) | human gut metagenome | biome: ENVO:00009003; feature: ENVO:2100002; material: ENVO:00002003... | reverse complement strand
CTCGGAGATGTGTATAAGAGACAGATCTTCTATACCACCGACGGCACCGTGCCGACGAACTGGGATCCCGCCTATACTGCCCCGTTCACCATCACTGAGACAACGACGGTGAAGGCAGTGGCCCGCGTGAATGACATCTATAGCGATGTCGCTGAGATGACGTTCACCAAGGAGGAAAGTGGCGTGACGGGCTCTACCATCGCCGATCTGGCCACAACTGCTAAGAGCCAGGACAACGTGACGCTTGTGCTCAACAACGCCAAGGTCGTCTATGCCAAGGACAACAACTACATCCTTCGCGAGGATGGCAAGGCTATTGACCTGCTCAACACCTCTCTCTCGCTGACGCAGGGAACGACGGTGAGCGGCCATGTCCAGGTTAATGTCACCTACACCTCAGGCATCCTCTCTACTTCTGATATCGAGGGTGTGACCACGGATGCCAACCTGACCGCAACGGGCGTGGCTGGCGACATGGATCCCATCGCTTGTACGGTGGGTCAGGTGAAGAATTATCCTGGCGACCTCGTCTATGTCGAGAACCAGGAGGTTTGGAATTACGGCACGACTTGGTACTTCTATGAAGGCGCAAGTTGGACTTCCGTTTATCTCACCAATGCGTCTGACTTTAACATGGTAGCCAACAAGTACTACAATGCTACTCTTTGGTACAAAGAAGTCTCTTATTATGGTGACGTCAATGCGACCATCGTCTCTTGCGAGCGCAACGTCACCTCTCTCAATGCGCCGTTTATTGATGGTACGGAGACCTTCTCCGACAATACGACGGTGACGATCACTGCCGACAATGTCGCTACGATCTACTACACGCTCGACGGTACTGATCCTACGACCGCCTCTACGGTCTATACTGAGCCGTTCACGCTCAGCGAGTCGGCTACGGTGAAGGCTATCGCAGCCTACAAGTCGATTGTCTCTCCTGTTGCCTCCAAGGTGTTCAACAAGGTGGATGCCAATGCGCCGATGACGATCGAGCAGCTTGCTTCTTTCAAGAGCAGCTTCGATCAGGTCACGCTCTCTCTCAACAACGCACTCGTCGTCTATGGCGAGGATGGTAGCTACATCCTCCGCGAGAACGACCGCGCTATTGACATCCTCAACACGACGCTGCCGCTGACCATCGGTGCTACCGTCTCTGGTACGGTGAAGCTCAAGGTCAACTATGCAGCTGCTCCTGGTAGCTACGCCGCCTACCCGGGTCTTCTGACCACGGCCGACCTTGCCGACGTGACCAACGCCGACAACCTGACCGTCACGCCGGGTGCCACCACCGATCCCAGTCCGATGGCCATCGACCTGGCGCAGATTCCCAACTATCCGGGCGACTTGCTCAAGGTGACGAATGCCACTGGATGGAACTATGATATCCCGGCGTTCTATAGCTACAGCCCGTTTGTGGAGTTCTTCCTCACCAACGGTGCTGACTATGGTGTCGTCAACTATGGCCGCTACAACGCCACGGTTTGGTACAACGACGTCTCCAACAACCGCCTTCAGGGCAAGATCATCAAGTGCAGTAAGGTCATCACCTATCTCAATGCTCCGCAGATCAGCGGTACGGACAACCGCACCGACTTCGACGAGAGCACCGAGGTGACGATCACGACCGAGGAGGGTGCCAGCATCTACTACACGCTCGACGGTACGGATCCCACGAAGGAATCTACGCTCTACACTGCGCCCTTCACCATCACCAACAGCTGCACGGTGAAGGCCATCGCTACCTACAACGAAATCGTTTCTCCGGTTGGCTCCGTAGAGTTTACGAAGAACGACTACTCGGGCACCAACACGATCTCCGACCTCATCGTCTATGGCGAGAGCAAGGATAGCGTCGTCGTCCACTTCGAGAATGCCAAGGTGGTCTATAGCGAGCAGGGTGACCTGGGCTACCACTACATCATCCGCGACGATGGATTGGCCATCGACCTCACGAACATCACCAAGTTCACCTTCCCCGTGGGTGCATACAACCTGAAGGGTACTATGCCTCTGAAGGTCACCTACCAGAAGGGCTTGCTGATCGCCGAGGAGCTTGAGAGCACCAACTCAAGCAACATCTCCTTCGTATGGCCGGAGACCAATGACATGGATCCGATCGAGGTCGATCTCATCGACGTGAAGCTCCACAAGGGCGACCTCCTCAACCTCAAGGATGTTGAGGTCTGGACCTATAGAGGCACGACGAGCATCTACACCAACACGCCGAGCTACATCGAGCTGAAGGTGACCAATGCTGAGGACTTCGACCTTGAGAGTGGTTTCTATAACCTCACGATCTGGTACAACGATGCTTCTTCCGACTACTATGCTGGTAAGGTGAAGGTCATCAAGGCCGAGCGTGTTGATAAGCGTCCGGATGCTCCGGTGATCCTCGGCGAGGAGGAGTTTGTGGGCAAGACCACCGTCTCTATCGCTGCTACCGAGGGCCTGAATGTCTATTACACCCTCGACGGTACCGATCCTACCCGTCAATCTACGGTCTATACCGAACCGTTCGCGATCACCGAGACCACGACGGTCAAGGCTGTCACCGCTTATCTCGACGACTACTCTGACATCGTCACCAAGACCTTCACGAAGGTCGGCGACTTCGAGACCAAGACTATTGCACAGCTCTTCGAGGGCCAGCAGGCTGTCGAGAACGTGACGATCAGTCTCAACAATGCCAAGGTGGTTTACACCGAGAAGCACGACGATGGCACGAAGGTGGCTATCCTCCGCGAGAATGGTCAGGCACTCGACGTCATCTCTGGCGTGCTCGACCTCCCGTTGGGTTCTACCGTCAGTGGTACGTTCTTCGCCAGTGTCGATTTCAACGGTGGTATCTTCACTACCTGCGACGTACAGGGCGAGACCAACAGCTATGAGCTCGAATACACCATGCCGAGCGACGAGGGCTACAACGATCCGATCGAGACGACCGTGGCCGATGTCCACCTCTATCCCGGCGACCTCGTTAGCATCAAGGGTCTCCAGGTGCTGGGCCAGGATGGTCAGTACTACGGATTCACGGAGGACTACAGCTTCGTCAACCTCACCGACAATGATGAGTTGGCCAACACTGTCTCCGGTCAGAAGTACACCGTTCTCGGATGGTTCAACGCTCCGGGTACCGGCTTCGCCGATGGCAACGCTTCTCTGAAGGCCGTGAAGCTCATCGCCCAGGATGCTACGAAGTATCACAACCAGACGATTGCTGAGCTCAACGTCCGCAGAGACCGCGAGGACAACATCCGTCTCGTGCTCGACAATGCGAAGGTGGTCTATGTACGCGCCAATCCTTACTACGGAACGAAGGATATCGCTCTCCGTCAGGATGGCAAGGCTGTCGTTCTCTACAACTCTACGCTGCCGCTCGAACTCAACAGCACCGTCTCTGGTACTGTGAAGCTTGACTTCTATGCCCTCGCTGGCATCCCGCAGCTGCGTGAGATCGATGGTGGTGTCACGACTGCCGACAGTCTGACGATCACGGCTGGTGCTTCTCAGGAGGTTGATCCTGTCGAGGTTACAATGGCCAACTACGACGAGCACAGAGCCGACGTCATCGTTCTCCGCCAGGTGAAGATCGTCTATGGCTCTCAGGCTGCCTATGCTATCGAGAAGGATGGTCAGAAGATCGCCTTCAAGAATGAGAACGAGGATGTCGATGTCGATGCACTCGTCAGCAACGACAACCTCTACGACGTCGTCCTGTGGTACAACGGCTACATCAACGAGGCTCCCGAGATGGAATTTGTCAAGGCTGTCAAGGTCACTGACGTGGGTATCTATGGTGTGGAAGGCAACTTCGGTAAGGATGGCAACACCTACAACCTCCAGGGTGTGAAGGTGGGCAAGAACTACCGTGGTGTCGTCATCCGCGACGGCAAGAAGTTTACCAAGAAGTAAGTAAACATCTCTCTATAACAAAAGGGTGGGGAACTGATCCCCACCCTTTTTCATGCCTGTCCTCGCTTCCCTTGATGCGAGGCGCCTTCCCCTTGACGGTTATAGTATCTATTGGGTTATAGCTCTTCCTTCAACTCATTGTATAGGTCCACAGGGCCTAAGTGCCAGTATTTGGTCTTCTCTGTTGACAACTTCTTGTAGAGTTTTGAATGATAGATGCGATGAAGGCTCTCCTGCAGCGTAAAACCATAGTCCTCGTGGAGATATTCCACCAGCCAGCTTATTTTTCCTGGCAAAAGCAGATGGAGGTTGTTTTGGCTTATCTGAAACATATTATTTCTCTATTTTAATTGATTCTATGAAATGTAGCGCAGTCAGTGCTTTTTCTGTGTGAAATAAGTACTGGTCAACCAGTTTGTAGGTTTTGAGCTCACGGATAAGTGTCTCGACACTGATAGCTCCAGTTTCGTATAATCCAAATTGTAGATATACTCTGTCATTGGCTACGGGGCCATACACGATGTCGTAATCGTGGATGAATCCTTTTTGGGTTCTATTCGCCATGACAAAATCCGCCCATTCCTTTGTGGGTTCTGAAAATGTAAGTCTTTTAAGATCTGTCAGTCTTTCTTCGTTAAACTCATACACGTTGACATAACCACAGGTTGTGTTGTTTTCAATCATACGTCTTTCCACCCATTCTTTAGCTTGTCTTTCCGAGGTGGTTGTATAGAAGCCTTTGCCATAATCGAGCAAACGATTAGGCTGGAGTATCAAAGGGCGTTCTATGACCTCTAAACTTCCGTGATATATCTTCATGTTTTTTTCTTTTTTCTGATTTCAATAAATTCGTCAATCTCGGCTATTAACCATTGCCGTCCTTGTGTGTGAAGCGGCTCAAAGCATTCGCTAAGATAGTCTGTCACTCCATATTCGGAGAATAAGTCAAGCACTCGGTCTCCTGTCAGTCCCTTGACTGCTCCGTATTCTTCTATGCAGAATGAAACGAAGAGGGCTATGTCTTTGTCTTTTTTACTCATCAGAGTTCTCCTTATGTGTTGTTTGCATTTTTGAGATACAAAAATAATAAATTATTGCGATAGTCTGTTATGTAAAGGTATCTTTTTGGTATTTTTAAGGTCGTTTAAGCGTGGAGAAAGCAACTCGCCATTCCCCTTGACGCACCGTCTTGTAGGCTCATCCGAGATTTGATGTGGTGCATGAAGTTATGTCATGAAAGGGATAAGACGATGACAAGCGACTGCACAAACAAGGTTTACATCGATTGGCAACCAGGATCATCCAAGATTAAACTTAATTATGTGTAAATTTTCAGCGTAACCCATCTTATAATGAAGTAAAATGCGTATATTTGCACATTATAATTTGGGTTAAGACGATGACAAAGAATACAATGGCAAATAAACTTCCAAGGAAGTTGACTCAGAAAATGCAAATCGTTGGGGAGCAGATCAGGCTTGCCAGATTGCGTCGCAACCTGAGCATGGCACAAGTTGCAGAAAGAGCTACCTGTTCAGAAGTTACCCTATGCAAAGTGGAGAAGGGATTGCCTACGGTCTCCATCGGAATCTACCTGCGTGTGCTCTATGCGCTTCAGTTGGATGACGATATATTGCTGTTGGCAAAGGATGACCATCTCGGAAGGGCATTGCAGGACATGGGACTGAAGAATCGTCAAAGAGCAACTAAAAAAGGATAGAAATGGAACGACTTGGTTCACACGTGAAGACAAACCTTTGCTTGCGTCCCGAACGCATCCCGAAGGCATCCCGAACGGAGAAAGGACTCAGAAATCCTTCGTAGGGGGCGCTTGGATTCTCTCTTTTTAGCTTCCATTGAGTAGGGAGGATGCTGTGGCTGATCGTCCCATGGATAGTGATCCACTTCGGCGCAAAATGCAAATGAGCCGAGTTGTGTATTATGAATATTCTCTTTTTATTTGAAAAAGAGTGTGGTAATTGTAAAAATGCGCCTAAAATATGAATTTCTATTAGAAATATTTTTTTATTTTCCAATTTTTACTTAACTTTGCGATGCTTGTGTAGCCTTCTGTGGAGAATAAGCCTGTCCTAAGGGGGTGAAACAGCCTACTGTGGGTTTGGCCTTGTGGCAAATAGCTCCGGTAGCGAAGATGGAATGAATGCGCGAGATTCTTGACCTCGTGTCGACGTAGATGAAAAGAGAAATAAAGGCGTAATTATTTTATTATTAACCAGGGATGCCTCCGTCGTCTCAATGCTTTCCCAAGAGTGTAAGAACGTAGGAAGAATTCCATAAAAACAAACAATTATGAACAAAGCATTACGATTTGTGTGGTTGTCTTTGTTGACGCTAATCTGCGGAGTAGCTTCCGCGGGCACAGTAGTCTTTGATCCCACCGTTGACACTGGGGGGGGTAAGTCCATCACAAAGAATGGCATTACCTTAGCGATTACATCAGGTACTAGTACTCTCACGCCAACTGTGGTTGAGGGTAAAACATGTTTCGAAATCAAGGGTAGACATAAAATTTCAACGGATGGGGTAACGGCAGGAAATATCCTTTCCATTACCTTTGAATATGTTGGTAACAGTTGGTTCAACTCCTATGACGCTGTGACATTTAGCAAACCAGCCGATGGAGTAGCCGTGTTTACGGCTAACGACCAAACAAACGGACTTCTTTCTATTACAAATGGATCTGCAAGTTATTATACTTATATAACGAAAATCACCGTTGAATACATTGGCGAAGATACTCCCGATGACGGCAGCATTACGATAGCCAAGTTGTTTTCGGGAGCCAAGGATGTAGAAGCAGCCAAGATAAGGTTCACTAATGCGCAGGTTGTCTATAAAGAGGACAATGCTGGGAGCTATAATTATATCGTACGCGAGGATGGCAAGGCAATTGACTTGATGAACACCTCGTTGAGCCTTGATTTGGGCGCCACGCTCAATGGTACGGTTGTCATGGATGTAGCCTACAATGGTGGCATCATGCAGACCACGGATATTGCAGAAACAAATAGCAACGATCTCACCCCGACGGGGTCTTCTATAGATTATCTACCCATTACCACTACATTGAACAATCTCAGCAATAACAAGGGAGACCTTGTGAAGCTGGAAAAGGTGGAGATTTATGATGATACGAACGGTGATTTAGGTTTAGGTAGTGTTCATCTGCTTAAATCGGGATATACGTATGCCCTAATCTCCAACTATGATGAGATTGCCGATCAGATAACCGACGCCAATGGCCAATACTTTGTTACCGCTTGGTACAACGGGGCCCAAGGAGCGATTGCTTCCGTCAAGGTGGTAGCTGTCCAGCAAGCGCTGGGTGCTCCCGTCATCACGGCAGCAGAGCCGACCTTTACTGAGAGCACGACGGTGACGATTACCGCTGCCGACGGTGCCACTATCTACTATACCACCGATGGTACTATGCCTACCGTTGGCGGCGCTACGACACAAGTCTATACCGTTCCGTTCACTATCAACAAAACGACTACTATCAAGGCGATAGCCGTGAAGGACGGTGTGAGCAGTGACGTTTCTGAGAATACTTTTGTCGGCCCCAAGACGATTGCTGATATTTACGCGACGGCAGCCACTCAAGAGGACGTGTTGCTCTATCTGAATAATGCACAAGTGGTCTATGCCAAAGACAACAACTACATTCTCCGTGAGGATGGTCGTGCTCTTGACATATCGAATACCAGCCTTGAATTGAAGCAAGGTCAGTTTGTGACGGGTCCTGTGAAGTTGAATATTAGCTATACTTATGGTATATATAGCACTTGGGATGTTTATGGTGAGACAACTGCTGACAAGCTGACCATCACGGGAGCTGAATCTGCTGATCCGATACCCGTGCTCTGTGCTACGCTTGGAGAGGTGAAAAATCACCCCGGTGATTTGGTAAGAGTGGAGAATCAGTGTTGGTATGGTTCTTATTTCTATGGATATGCAAATAACACATACGACTATTTGCGTCTCTCCAATGCTTCGGCCTTTGATATGAGTGCTTATAAATATTATGATGTAACGGTATGGTATAATCAGGTTTACTATGGTCAACCAAAGGGCGAGGCTATTTCAGTTGAACCTGTCATAACCTACCTTGATTCCCCCATCATCACAGGTGACGAAAAATTTGTGGAGTCCACTACGTTGACCATCACTCATCCTGAGGCTGTTGTCACGATTAAATATACGTTGGATGGTACGAATCCTTTGAACACCACTTCTACGGTTTACACCTACACGAAGCCGCTTACATTGTCAGAGTCGGCTACGGTGTGTGCTGTGGCTACTTACAAGAATGTAACGTCAGACATCGCTACGAAGACTTTCACCAAGATCAGCCTCACCGATCCTTTGACGATTGCTGAGCTTGCTCTGCTCAAAACGAGCATCGACAATGCGACTGTTAGTCTGGTGAATGCGCAGGTGGTCTATACCGAAACAACTGAAGGAAAGCATAGCTATATCCTCCGCGAGGATGGTAAGGCACTTGACATTTTGAACAGTAGCCTTGCGCTGACACAGGGTAAGACCTATGCCGGCAACCTGAAGCTGAAGGTGACCTATATCGATGGCATCCTTACTGCTTCTGATATTGAGGGTGAAACCAATGCCGACAACCTGACATCGACGGGTGAGGAGTCTGCTGAGCCGCTCCCAATCGCTTGTGATATTACGCAGGCAAAGAACTATTTGGGCGATTTAGTGACGTTGTCGAATGTACAATTGGTTCTTGACGCAACAAGTGGGGATCGTTTCAACTATTATTCTTGGTATGATTATACGGATTATAATGTGTATATTTCTAATGCTGCGGACTTCGGCCTTAAAAACTCCCGCTATTATACCGCCACATTGTGGCTTGATGGTGTAAAGGTTACGGATCCGTTGGGTAAGATAATTGATGCCTATCCTTCGCAGCTCGATGCTCCTACGATCAATGGCGAAGAGGCGTTCGCTTCGAGTGTTCAGGTAGAGATAGTCTCTGACGAGGCAGTCGCTGAAATCTATTACACGACTGATGGTACGGATCCCTCGAAGGAGTCCACGCGCTACACCGCCCCATTCACCATCACCAACAGCTGTACGGTGAAAGCCATTGCCACTTACAGAAATGTGGTCTCAAGTATTGCTGCCAAGGCATTTACAAAGTATGATCCTTATGCTGAGAAGACCATAGCAGATCTTGCGGATGCCAAGGAGAATGTTCCCATGGTAACTGTCCGTTTAGAGAATGCCAAGGTGGTCTATGGTGAGGGCAAGAGTTATATCCTCCGTGAGAATATCAACGGTAAAGATTATGCCCTTGACGTGCTGAGCACAGAGTTGCCGCTGACCGTAGGCGCAACGGTGTCGGGTACGGTAATGCTCAAAATCGGCTTCAAGCCCAACGTAGGCCATAACAATGGCGTGCTGAGTACGTCAGATGTTGCTGAAACCAATGCCGACAACTTGACTATTGTACCAGGTGCCAATACGTTGCCTAGTCCGATAGTGCTGGATGCAAGTAACTTCTCCAATGTCTATAACTACCCAGGAGATATTTTGGATCTGAGTGGAGTATATGGTTGGAATTATGTTTCCTTCCGTCAGCTTTGGATTGGAAATGTTGAGGTAAATCTTACCAATGGCGAGGATTATGACATCTCCAACAATGTTGTATATAATAATGTGTTGATTTGGTACAACGATGTCTATACCGACCAAACTCGTCCTTTGGCGAAGATTGTAGGCAAGAAGGAGAATTATGACTATACCTTGACTGCAGCAGGATGGGGTACGATCATCATCCCGTTCGACTGCGAGAAGCCCGAGGGTCTGACTATCTATGAGTGCACCAGCGTGAATGACGGTAAGTTGGTAGTCGAAGAGGTCAACTCCTTCAAGGCTAACACACCGTATCTTCTGAAGGGACCGAAGGATGTTGAAACGATCTATCCTCTTGAGGGCTATGCCGCCAAGCACGAAGACAAATATGAGAAGGGTGTGATGGTCGGTGTCTATAGCTGGCAGGAGCCTCCCGCAGACTCGTATGTTCTCCAGAATCAAGACGAAGGATTGGCCTTCTACCGTCACCTTGCGGGTAACGGAGTGGAAGTAGGTCCTAACCGTTGCTACATCAAGCCGCAGAGTGGAGAGCTCAAGAGCATCCAGTTCCCGGATGATGAGACGAATGGTGTAGCCAATGCCAACGCAACCGACTCTTCGCTCGTCGATGTCTATACGACGGCGGGTGTCAAGGTGAAGCATCAGGTGGAGATGGGCAAGGCCCTCAACGACCTGCCTGCTGGCCTCTATATCATCAACAATAAGAAAATCGTCAAAAAGTAAACTACTATGAATAAGCGTAAATATATACGGCCGATAAGTGAGGCCGTCACGGTGAAGAGTTCGCAGTCCCTTTTGGCTGGAAGTTTGCCAGGGCTGAACGGAACAGGACATGACGAATATGGAAAAACCGTTCTTATTGGACGAAAGAGAAATGATATAGCAAGGGAAGTTGATCCCTGGAGCTGGGAATGCGTCCTTTGGGATCAAGAAGCCAATGATGTCGAGGACGAGTAGTTCTTCCGCATTGAGCGCATAAACTAAGAATTGGTGTCTGCCATACAAGCAGTATGGGCAGGCACCATTTTTCTTTCTGACGTGTCGATTACAGGTGACAATGTGGAGTTAAGTTTGTACGCTATTTTGACAAACCAGAACCTGTGTCTCTTGGCTGCTGGTAGAGATTGGGGGTAGCAACTTTTGGGCGGATAAAACTGGAGGAAGAGCATGAGGAAAGGCTGCAATGAAGGTTTTTGGCCTGGGATGGGCTTTGTTAAATGGATACGAAGGAATAGTTAATGGGTCGTTAATTCGTGCTAATTGGCTTGCATTCGGCTGGACGGAAGGTTATCTTTGTATAGTGGCTGCACCAGGGCAAATGGTGAGCCAGGCTTCTTGTCATGAACGGCAAGGAGCGACGAGTGATTGAAATGTAAAATATAATCAAAAGAAACGATGATGAAAAAGTTAAATTTCTTATCAATTTCTTCGGTTGGGAGTCGGAAAAGACCGTTCTCGTATCGGTCTCGTATCAATCCCGTATTGATCCC
>ENA-OZHJ01001080-OZHJ01001080.1-human-gut-metagenome-genome-assembly--contig:-NODE-1080-length-11050-cov-5.747249_pt1 | contig 11050 bp, 7 predicted proteins | sample MGYA00244663_ERZ653672 | MGnify/ENA primary metagenome ERZ653672 (study PRJEB26926, sample SAMN06165215) | human gut metagenome | biome: ENVO:00009003; feature: ENVO:2100002; material: ENVO:00002003... | reverse complement strand
TTTGTCAGGATTGTTGACAAAAAACTCAAAGGAGTGTTATTGCTGAATAGTTACGTCGCTACTTGCTTCACTTTAACGCTTTGATCATAGCCTTCACCATGGCAATCTTCTCCATGGCGTCAGCTTGTTTTTTACGTTCCTTCTCTACGACCGCTGCCGGCGCGTGAGCCACGAAGTTCTCGTTGGAGAGCTTCTTCGTCACCCCCGTGAGGAATCCCTCCAGGTGGGCGAGCTCCTTCTTTGCCTTCTCCAGTTCGGCCTCCACATCGATGAGGCTTCCCACGGGCACGGCCCACTCCGACTTGCCGACCATGAATCCGGAGGCGTCGGCGGCCTTGGCCTCCACCACCTCTATCTTCTCCAGGTTGGCCATCTTCAGGATGGCCGCGTCGTAAGCAGCCACCTCGTTGGTGCCCACGGCCTGGAGGACGAGCTGCTGGCGTGGAGCGATGTTCTTCTGATTGCGCACGGAGCGGACACCTGCCACCACTTGCTTGACCGCCTCAAACTCCTCACAGAGACGCGCGTCGGCCTCCGTCGGCTTCTCCACAGTCTGACACTCCACCATGATGCTCTCGCCCTCCTTGCGGTCGGCAAGGTGTTGCCAGAGCTCCTCGGTGATAAACGGCATGAAGGGATGGAGCATGCGCAGCAGCGCGTCAAAGAAGCGCAGCGTGGCGTCGTAGGTGGCCTGGGCCACGGGCTGTGCCTTGCCGTCCTTGTAGGCTAGCTTCACCATCTCCAGATACCAGCTGGAGAACTCGTCCCAGAAGAGTCGATAGACCGTCATGAGCGCGTCGGAGATGCGATACTGGGCGAAGTGGGCGTCCATCTCGGCATAAGCCTCCCGGAGTTTGCTCTCAAACCAGCGCGTGGCGATGCGGCTCGCCTCGTCCTGCTCGACGTCTGCCGACACCTCCCAGCCCTTCACCAGTCGGAAGGCGTTCCATATCTTGTTGTTGAAGTTGCGTCCCTGCTCGCAGAGCGTCTCGTCGAAGAGGATGTCGTTGCCCGCGGGCGCACTCAGCATCATGCCCATGCGCACACCGTCGGCGCCATACTTCTCGATGAGCTCGATGGGGTCGGGCGAATTGCCGAGGCTCTTCGACATCTTGCGGCCCAATTTGTCGCGCACGATACCCGTGAAATAGACGTGCTTGAAGGGCTTGTCGTTGCGATACTCGTAGCCCGCCATGATCATGCGCGCCACCCAGAAGAAGATGATATCCGGACCCGTCACGAGGTCGGAGGTCGGGAAATAGTAGTTGATCTCCTCGTTGTCGGGCTTGTTGATGCCGTCGAAGAGGGAGATCGGCCACAGCCATGAGGAGAACCAGGTGTCGAGCGCGTCGTCGTCCTGCTGGAAGTCGGCCTCCTGCAACTGCGCCTGCGGATACTTCGCCTGCGCCTGCGCCATCACGCCCTTCAGGTCCTCATCGACGAAGACCTCGCCCACCTTCGGTCCCTCGGCTGCTGCTTCGCCCTGCGGACGGTAGTACCAGGCCGGGATGCGGTGTCCCCACCAGAGCTGACGCGAGATACACCAGTCCTTGATGTTCTCCAGCCAGTGGCGGTAGGTGTTCTTGTACTTCTTGGGATAGAACTCTATCTCGTCGTCCATCACCGGTGCGAGGGCGATGTCGGCAAAATGCTGCATGCTGAGGAACCATTGTGTGGAGAGCTTGGGCTCTATGGCCACGTTGGTGCGCTCGGAGAATCCCACCTTGTTGGTGTAGTCCTCGATCTTCTCCATCAGTCCCGCCTCGTTGAGGTCGCGGCTGATCTGCTTGCGCACGTCCATGCGGTCGAGTCCGACATAGAGTCCGGCGGCCTCCGAGATGGTGCCGTCGTCGTTGAAGATGTCGATGGTCTCCAGGTTGTGCTTCAGTCCAAGGGCGTGGTCGTTGATGTCGTGGGCCGGTGTCACCTTGAGGCAGCCCGTACCAAACTCGATATCGACGTAGCCGTCCTCGATGACGGGGATCGTGCGTCCCACCTTCGGCACGACGACGTGCTTGCCCTTGAGCCACGTGTTCTTGGCGTCGTCGGGGTTGATACACATGGCCGTGTCGCCCATGATGGTCTCGGGGCGCGTGGTGGCCACTACGGCGTACCATCCGCGGTCGTCGCGGTGCATGACGTTGGCCTCGTCCTTGCGCTCCACGCTCGCCTGGTCCTCGGGCGCCACGTAGTATTTCAGATAGTAGAGCTTGCTGTGCTCCTCCTTATAGACCACCTCCTCGTCGGAGAGGGCCGTCTTGGCCTTCGGGTCCCAGTTGACCATGCGTACGCCACGATAGATGAGTCCCTTCTTGTAGAGATCGACAAAGACATGGATGACGCTCTTCGACCGCTCCTCGTCCATCGTGAAGGCCGTGCGGTCCCAGTCGCAGGAGGCGCCGAGACGGCGCAGCTGCTTGAGGATGATGCCACCGTGCTCGTGGGTCCAGTCCCAGGCATGGCGGAGAAACTCCTCACGGGTGAGGTCGCTCTTCTTGATGCCCTCCTCGGCCAGTCGTGCGACGACTTTGGCCTCCGTGGCGATGCTCGCATGGTCCGTGCCCGGCACCCAGCAGGCGTTCTTTCCCTCCATGCGCGCGCGGCGCACGAGGATATCCTGAATGGTGTTGTTGAGCATGTGGCCCATGTGGAGCACACCCGTCACGTTGGGCGGCGGGATGACCACCGTGTAGGGCTCTCGCCCGTCGGGCCGGCTGCTGAAGAGCTTGTGGTCCAACCAATACTGATACCATTTCGACTCCACTTCCCTGGGGTCATATTTCGTAGCTAATTCCATGACTGTCGCTATCTGTCTTGTTGAATACCTTTTGTTTGCTGGTTATATGATTTGCAAAGTTACGCATTTTCTCTCGAAAAGCAAAATGTGCCCCGATTTTTCTTTCCGATTGCTGGAAAATTCGGGGCCCGAGGCGGCGAGAGCATCGGGAGGACGGCTATTTGTCACTCCGAAAAGCATTTTTTCCCATCCCCACTTGCGTACTTCGGGAAAACTCCGTAATTTTGCATTATCGTTAAAAGAATATATTATTAAGGTGGAAGCGGCCACGGCCGACGTGCCCCGCCCCACCCCGACACCAAGCACAAGAGAGAATTAGCAATGAGCACAGAAGAGAAAGATATAGCGACGCAACCGAAGCACGAGAATCCCTTCCTCCTGCCCTACGGCACGCCCCACAACACGCCGCCCTTCGGCCGCTTCACCCTCCAGGACGTGGAGGAGGCGATGCTGGAGGGCATGCGCCGTGAGGACGAGGAGGTGGAGCAGATGCTCGCCGACCCTGCCGAGCCCACGTTCGACAACACCCTCGTGCGCGACCACGACGACCATCCGAAGGACTACTACAACCTCCTCGGACGCGTCAGTGGCGTGTTCTTCAACCTCCTCTCCGCCGAGGGCAACGAGGAGATGGAGGCGCTGGCGCAGAAGATGAGTCCGCTGCTGACCAAGCACGCCAACGACATCAGCCTCAATCCGCGCGTCTTCGAGCGTCTGCAGAAGGTGAAGGCCCACCACCGTCCCCTCACCGCCGAGGAGGAGACGCTGCTGCGCGAGAGCTACGAGGCCTTCGTCCGCAGTGGCGCGCTGCTCGACGAGGCAGGCAAGGACCGCTTCCGCCAGTTGACGGAGGAGGCCAGCCGTCTGTCGCTGCAGTTCTCTCAAAACCTGCGCAAGGCCACCAAGGCCTTCAAGCTCCACCTGACCGACGAGGCCGACCTCAGCGGACTGCCCGAGACCGTGCGCGAGGCTGCTGCCACGGCTGCCCGCGAGGAGGGCAAGGAGGGCTGGATCATCACCCTCGACGCCCCGAGCTACGGTCCCTTCATGATGTACGCCGACCGCCGCGACCTTCGCCAGCAGGTCTTCATGGCCCACGGCACGCTCTGCACCGAGGGCGAGGAGTGCAACCTCGACATCTGCAAGCGGCTGGTCAACCTGCGGCGCGAACTGGCCCAGCTCCTGGGCTACGAGACCTACGCCGACTACGTGATGGAATATCGCATGGCCTCCTCGGCCCAGAACGTCTACCGCTTGCTCGACGACCTCATCGAGGCCTACAAGCCCACGGCCGTCCAGGAGCGCGCCGAGGTCGTGGCCCTGGCCAAGGAGCTGGAGGGCGACGACTTCGACTTCCAGCCCTGGGACACGGCCTACTACTCCTTCAAGTTGCAGATGCGCCGCTACAACCTCGACCCCGAGATGCTCCGCCCCTATTTTGAGGTGAAAAACGTCATCAAGGGCGTCTTCGGACTGGCCACGCGCCTCTACGGCATCACCTTCCGCGAGAACAAGGAGATTCCCGTCTATCACCCCGACGTGCGCCCCTATGAGGTCTATGACCGCGACGGCAGCTACCTGGCCGTGCTCTTCGTCGATTTCTATCCGCGCAAGGGCAAGCACGGCGGCGCCTGGATGACGGAGTACCAGGGCCAGTGGATCGAGAAGGACGGCACCAACGTGCGCCCCCACGTCTCGCTGGTGATGAACCTCAGCAAGCCCACCGACGACCGACCCGCCCTGCTGCGCCTGGGCGAGGTGGAGACCTTCCTCCACGAGTTTGGCCACGCCCTCCACGGCATGTTCGCCAACACGCGCTTCGAGTCGCTCTCCGGCACCAACGTCTGGTGGGACTTCGTCGAACTGCCCTCGCAGTTTATGGAAAACTACGCCACGGAGCGCGACTTTCTCCGCACCTTCGCCTTCCACTACGAGACGGGCGAGCCCATCCCCGACGACCTCATCGACCGCATCCGCCAGAGCCGCAACTACAATGTGGCCTCGGCCTGCCTGCGCCAGGTGAGTTTCGGCCTGCTCGACATGGCCTACTACACGCAGAAGGATCCCTTCGAGGCCGACATCATCCCCTTTGAGAAGGCGGCCTGGCAGAAGGCCATCATCGGCCAGCAACTGCCGCAGACCTGCATGACGACGCAGTTCTCCCACATCATGGCGGGAGGCTACGCCGCGGGCTACTACAGCTACAAGTGGGCCGAGGTGTTGGAGACCGACGCCTTCGGAGCCTTCCAGGAGCACGGCATCTTCGACCAGGCCACGGCGCAGCGCTTCCGCGACTGCGTGCTCTCCAAGGGCGGCACGGAGCACCCCATGACGCTCTACAAGCGCTTCCGCGGCCACGAGCCGACCATCGACGCCATGCTGCGCCGCGACGACATCAAGAAGCAATAACATTCCCCCTATGCCGAGGAACCATTTCCCCGCGCAATCAGAGAGATTTCCAAAATATAGACAGAGAAAAAGCAAGACAAGATGAAAGATACGGGCAAGCAACGGCTTCTCGACCTGCGCTACCTGCGCATGGCAGCCATCTGGGCCGAAAACTCCTACTGCCAGCGCCGCAAGGTGGGTGCGCTGGTGGTGAAGGAGAAGATGATCATCAGCGACGGCTACAACGGCACGCCGAGCGGATTTGAGAACGTCTGCGAGGACGCCCACGGCGTGACCCACCCCTACGTGCTCCACGCCGAGGCCAACGCCATCACCAAACTGGCGCGCAGCGGCAACAACAGCGACCAGGCCACGCTCTACGTCACCGCCTCGCCCTGCATCGAGTGTGCCAAACTCATCATCCAGGCAGGCATACGGCGCGTGGTCTATGCCGAGCAGTACCGGCTCACCGACGGCATCGACCTGCTGCGGCGCGCCGGCGTGGAGGTGGAGCACCTGCCCCTCGACCTCTCTGTCTAATCATCATCATTATGTAGTATATAGCATTCCAAGCGCTGCAAGCACCCAGGCGCCCGTCCGTCCGGACACCCCGGTCGGCGCGGCTCCTGTCATCGATCGTTATGTCAAAGAAAAAATCCAACCGGTTTACCCCCTTGCTCATGGCCGTGAGCGTCGTTTTCGGCATCCTTGTCGGCACGTTCTACGCCAACCACTTCTCGGGCAACCGCCTCAGCATCATCAACAACGGCAGCAACCGCCTCAACAACCTGCTGCGCATCATCGACGACCAGTATGTCGATTCGGTCAATATCGATGACCTCGTGGACAAGGCCATCCCCCAGATCCTTGCCCAGCTCGACCCCCACTCCACCTACATCTCCGCCGAGGACGTGCAGAAGGTCAACAGCGAGCTCAAGGGCTCGTTCTCCGGCGTGGGCATCGAGTTTACCATCCAGCGCGACACCATCAACGTGGGCAACGTCATCAAGGGCGGTCCCGCCGAGAAGATGGGCCTGCTGGCCGGCGACAAGATCGTCGAGGTCGATGGCAAGCCCTTCGTCGGCCAGGTCGTCACCGACACCGAGGCGCGCCGCCGCCTGATGGGCCCCAAGGGCACGAAGGTGGAGGTGGGTGTGGTGCGCTATGGCACGAAGGCCGTGAAGCGCTTCACCATCACCCGCGCCGACATCGTCACGCCGAGCATCGCCGCCACCTACATGCTCAACGACAGCACGGGCTACATCCGCATCAAGTCCTTCGGCCAGAAGACCTACATGGAGATGCTGGCCTCGCTGGCCTCGCTCTCGCAGCAGGGCTTCTCGAGCCTCATCATCGACCTGCGCGACAACAACGGCGGCTACCTTGAGAGCGCCATACAGATGGCCGACGAGTTTCTGCCCAAGGACCGTCTCATCGTCTATACGCAGGGCCGCAAGAGTCCCCGCCGCGACTACCGCAGCAGCGGGCGCGGCGCCTATCAGACCATCCCGCTGGTCGTCCTCATCAACGAGGCCTCGGCCTCCTCGGCCGAGATCTTCGCCGGTGCCATCCAGGACAACGACCGCGGCACCATCGTCGGTCGCCGATCCTTCGGCAAGGGCCTCGTGCAGCAGCAGATCGGATTCCCCGACGGCAGCGAGATCCGCCTCACCATCGCCCGCTACTACACGCCCTCGGGGCGCTGCATACAGAAGCCCTACAAGCTCGGCGACGAGGCCGACTACGACCAGGACCTCCTCCAGCGCTACGAGCGGGGCGAGCTCTTCTCCGGCGACAGCATCCACCATACGGGTCCCGCCTACCACACCACGCTCGGACGCCCCGTCTATGGCGGTGGCGGCATCACGCCCGACATTTTCGTGGCCGAGGACACGACCGACATCACCTCCTACTACAAGCAGGCCGTCATGAGCGGACTGATCCTCCAGTTTGCCTTCAACTACACCGACGCCAACCGCCCCCACCTGCGCACGCTCACCGAGGTCATCGATCTGGCCAACTATCTGCAGGGCCAGGGCCTCGTCGATCAGTTTGCCACCTTCGGCACCCACAACGGCCTGCCGCGGCGCAACCTCATGATCCGTCGCTCCTACCACCTGCTCGACCGCTTCATCAGCAGCCGCGTCATCTACAACATGCTCGACGAGCAGGCCCTCATGGAGTATCTCAACCAGGACGACCCCGTGGTCGAGGCCGCCATCGGCGTCATCAAGCGCCACGAGGCCTTCCCCAAGAAGGCCGCCGCGGCCAAGCCCCGCCGCGCCACCAGCGAGATGGAGCCCAGGAGATAGAAGGTGTGTAGGACTGAAAAACAGAGGATAAAAGCACAGATTACAAAAGCATGGAAGATCAAAACATAGAGGGAAAAGACAGGGAGACCAGCGCTCTGTCCAAGAAGTCGCTGCGCCAGCACATCCGCCAGCGCAAGGCGCGCCATACCGACGAGGAACTGGTGGCCCTGTCGCAGCCCATCGTCGAGGCCGTACTGGCCGACCCCCGTTTCCAGGAGGCACAGACCGTGCTGCTCTACCACTCGCTGCCCGACGAGGTCTATACCCCGGACCTCATCGCCGCCGCGCTGAGGATGGGCAAGCGCGTGCTGCTGCCCGTGGTCATCAGCAGGACGGAGATGGAGATCAGGGAGTATCTGCCCACCACGGAGATGGCGCTCAGCGACGACTTCCACATCCTTGAGCCCCAGGGCGCCGCCTTCACCGACTACGCCTCCGTCGATTGTGCCATCATCCCCGGCATGGCCTTCGACGCCCAGGGCCACCGCCTCGGGCGCGGCCGTGGCTACTACGACCGCTTCCTCGCCCAGGCCGCCGATGTCTATAAGGTGGGCCTCTGCTTCCCCTTCCAGCTGGTCGAGGCCGTGCCCTGCGAAGCCACCGACGTGGCGATGGACCGCGTGGAGTGCGGCCCCGTGCAGTCGTAGCGCCCCCGTCCTCAGAAAAGCCCTTTTAAGGCGCCACATCATCAAAAAGCCACCCGACCTCCGCTCCTTTGAGCAGCGATCGGGTGGCTTGATTTTTTTTCTGTCCTCAGCCCCTTTGCCGAGGCCCAGGGCCTTTGTGGCCCCAGGCGGGAGCTTGCGGATTAGTTGAGCGTGCCGGCCTCGGCCTTCTTGATCATCGCCTCGCTGGCGTAGAGATAGACCTCCACACGGCGGTTGGCAGCATCCTTCACGTTGTTCTCGTGGCCCGGCACAGGCTGCGAGCTACCCACGCCCTGGATGGAGCGGATCTGACCGTAGGAGACGCCCTGCGCCTTCAGGTAGTTGGCCACGCTCTCAGCACGGCGCTGCGACAGCGGGATGTTGATGTTGTCGTTGCCCGACTTGTCGGTGTGGCCGATGATCGCCACGTCGCAGTCGGTGTTGCCCTTCAGCACGGTGGCAGTGCGCGAGAGGTCGCTCATGGCACCCGACGAGAGGTCAGACTTGTTGGTGGCGAAGAGCAGACCCGAGGCGAAGGTCATTTTCACACAAGGCAGTCCGTTGGCGTCCGTCACGGTCTCCACCTTGGCGTTGTTCACGTTCGAAGCAGCCTCCTCGGCCACCTTATCCATGTGGCGACCGATCAGCGTGCCCGCACCAGCACCCACGGCGGCACCCACGGCGGCACCGATGGCCGTGCCCTTGGTGTTCTTGCCGATCAGGTTGCCGACAATGCCGCCGATGACGGCGCCAGCACCCGTTCCTACCAACGTACCCGTGCCCTGCTTCGTTTGGCAACTCACTACGGTGAGCAGGCAAAGGCCTGCCGTAAACATCTGTAACTTCTTCATAATCGTTCTATTTGTATTGTTTTTTATATTGTTTTCACATTCGTTTCTTCACGCAAAGTTATAACAAATTCCCCAAAAAGGGGCCCATTGCGAGTTATTTTTTGTACTTTTGCGGCAAAATTAGAAATTTGCACCCATCCGGGCAAGGGATTTCTCCTATTTCATTATAGGAATAATACTAATCGCGATGGGGATTTCGGAAGACAACAACAAAATTCGACTAAAGAATATGGCAAAAGAACTTAAGAATCTCACCAAGCGCAGCGAGAACTACTCTCAGTGGTTCAACGACTTGGTGATGAAGGCCGACCTGGCCGAGCAGTCCGCCGTGAGAGGCTGCATGACGATCAAGCCCTACGGCTATGCTATCTGGGAGAAGATGCAGCATCAGCTCGACACGATGTTCAAGGAGACGGGTGTGCAGAACGCCTACTTCCCCCTGCTCATTCCCAAAAACTTCTTCGCCCGCGAGGCCGAGCACGTCAAGGGCTTCGCCAAGGAGTGTGCCGTCGTCACCCACTACCGCCTCCGTACCACCGAGGACGGCAGCGACATCGAGGTGGACCCCGCCGCCAAACTCGAGGAGGAACTGATCATCCGCCCCACCTCCGAGACCATCATCTGGAATACCTATAAGAACTGGATCCACTCCTACCGCGACCTGCCCCTGATGTGCAACCAGTGGTGCAACGTGATGCGCTGGGAGATGCGCACGCGCCCCTTCCTGCGCACGAGCGAGTTTCTGTGGCAGGAGGGCCATACCGCCCACGCCACCAAGGAGGAGGCCGAGGAGGAGGCCAAGAAGATGCTCCACGTCTATGCGGAGTTTTGCGAGAAGTGGCTCGCCATCCCCGTCGTCCAGGGCGTGAAGAGCGAGACGGAGCGCTTCGCCGGCGCCCTCAACACCTACACCATCGAGGCCATGATGCAGGACGGCAAGGCGCTGCAGAGCGGCACGTCCCACTTCCTCGGACAAAACTTCGCCAAGAGCTTCGGCGTCACCTTCCTCAACAAGGACAACAAGCCCGAGTATGTCTGGGCCACGTCCTGGGGTGTGAGCACCCGCCTCATCGGCGCCCTCATCATGACCCACTCCGACGACAACGGCCTCGTGCTGCCGCCCCATATCGCCCCGATCCAGGTGGTCATCATCCCGATCAACCGCGGCAAGGAGCAGCTCGACGCCATCACGGCCAAGATGCAGCCCGTCATCGACCAGCTCCGCCAGATGGGCATCTCCGTGAAGTATGACGACGCCGACAACAAGCGCCCCGGCTTCAAGTTTGCCGACTACGAGCTGCGCGGTGTGCCTGTGCGCCTCGTCATGGGTGGCCGCGACCTCGAGAACAACACCGTGGAGCTGATGCGCCGCGACACGCTGGAGAAGGAGGAGGTAAGCTTCGACGGCATCGCCGACCGCGTCAAGCGCCTTCTGGAGGAGATCCAGGAGAATATCTACCGCAAGGCGGTGGCCTTCCGCGACGCCCACATCTACGAGTGCGACAACTACGACGAGTTCAAGGAACGCATCAAGGACGGCGGCTTCTTCCTCTGCCACTGGGACGGCACGCCTGAGACCGAGGCCAAGATCAAGGAGGACACCCAGGCCACGATCCGCTGCGTGCCCTACATGTTCGAGCAGACCCCGGGCGTCGATATGGTGAGCGGCAAGCCCGCCACACAGCGCGTCATCATCGCCAAGGCTTACTAAGCCCTCGGCCGCACCTGTCTATAGAGGCCGGTCCCTCGCTGGTCCACCCCTCTCCTGCCGAGAAGGGCGTGGGACCCGCGGAGGACTGGCCTCCGTCGTTCTATCGACCTGATACATCGGTCGTTAGCCTCGCCTGTCCCCTATCCTGCCCGCTTTCAAAGCGCAATGCTGCTGCTTCGCACGGCAAGGGGAAAACAAAAAAAGTGCAGAAAAACCAAAAAAAGTTGGCCAAATATTTGGTGGGGTCTAAGAAAGTTGCTACCTTTGCACCCGCAAAACAGAAATGCAGGCACCCTTAGCTCAGTTGGTAGAGCAACTGACTCTTAATCAGTGGGTCTAGGGTT
>ENA-OZHJ01001074-OZHJ01001074.1-human-gut-metagenome-genome-assembly--contig:-NODE-1074-length-11100-cov-9.590675_pt1 | contig 11100 bp, 8 predicted proteins | sample MGYA00244663_ERZ653672 | MGnify/ENA primary metagenome ERZ653672 (study PRJEB26926, sample SAMN06165215) | human gut metagenome | biome: ENVO:00009003; feature: ENVO:2100002; material: ENVO:00002003... | reverse complement strand
GGCAGCGTCAGATGTGTATAAGAGACAGCGGCTACCGGGGGCTGTTCGCCTTCATCACACAGCTCCGGCGGCTCATTGACGCCGGACAAGCTCCCGCCGTGAAAACCGCTGGAGGGAGCGGCGGCGTTCAGATGATGAGTATTCACAAATCCAAGGGCCTGGAATTTCCCATCGTGTTCCTCTGCGATTTGGAGCACGCCTTTTCCCGGCAGGATTTCGATACCCCGGTGCTGGTGCACCCGGCACTGGGCCTTGGCCCTCTGTGCATCGACCTGAAGCGGAAGATCCGCTATCCCACTATGGCCCGGCTGGCGCTGGAAGAAAAGCTTCGCCGTGAAAATCTTGCGGAGGAACAGCGGATCCTGTATGTGGCCATGACCCGGCCAAAGGAAAAGCTGATTTTGGTAGACGCGCTGTACGGCGCGGAAAAGCGCCTTCAAAAGCTGACCGCCGCCGCGGCCTGTCCCGTGATGCCGGAGGTGGTGGCGGAGGGAAAATGCTTCGGCGACTGGATTCTGCTGCCGCTGCTGTGCCGCCTGCTGCCGGCCCATGGCATAGAGGTCCTGCGCGTTGACGCCGCCCACCTGGCCGGCCATGCCCATGCCCATGAACGCCATGGCCGGGCCGGTGGCCGTGTTGGACGCGGCCGCCTTCATCGCATCGCCCTGCGAGCGCGAGAGCATCGCCGCCGCGCGCGTCGGGTCCATGTAGGCCGCGTCGCGCTGCATGTCCTTAATCATCTGCTCGTCGGCCTCGTCGGCCTTCACGGACGAGACGCCGAAGGCCACGATCTCCAGACCCCGGCGGTCGCGCCACTGGGCCGAGAGCTCTTCGTTGAGCGCCGCGGCGATCTCCTGCGTGTGGCCGGGCAGCGCCGAGTAGCGGATGCCCATGTCGCTGATGCGCGCGAACGCCGGCTGCAGCGCCGTGAGCAGCTCGCTCTTGAGCTGGCTGTCGAGCGTGTCGCGCGTGTAGTCCTCGGTCACGTTGCCGCAGACGTTGGTGTAAAACAGCAGCGGGTTTGCGATGCGGTAGCTGTACTCGCCGAAGCAGCGGATGCCGATGTCGATGTCGATGCCGGCGCGCTGATCCACCACGCGAAACGGCACGGGGCTCGGCGTGCCGTACTTGTTGCCGGTCAGCTCCTTGGTGTTGAAGTAGTAGATGCGCTGGTCCTTCGGGGCTTCGCCGCCGAAGGTGAAGCGCTTGCCGATGTTGCGGAACACCTCACCGATGCTCTCGCCGAGGTTCCCGGCGAAGATCGACGGCTCGGTCGATGCGTTATACGTGTACTCGCCCGGCTCGGCGCAGACCTCCACGACCTTGCCCTGCTCGACGATGAGCATGCACTGCCCGTCGGCGACGGCGATGCGCGAGCCGGTGGTGATGATGTTCTCGTCGCCGTGCGTGTTGCTCGAGCGGCGGGTGGTTTTTTTCTGTCCCTTCACGGCCAGCACGTTTGCCGGCAGGGCCTCACAGAGGAAAAATTCCTTCCACTGGTCGGCCAGAACGCCGCCGGCAGCGCCCGCGGCAGCTTTGATCAGTCCCATATACAAACTCCTTTTTGGTGATGGTTTTTCGTCGGATGCGGATGGTTGTGACGGTTTTTCGTCCGCGCTTACATTATAAGGGCGCGCGCGCGCAAAAGCTACAGCGAAAGCAAAAATTCAGGCAAAATTCAGAATTTTTCCCGCCTCGGCGCGATTTTTCGCCGCCCGCTTGACAGCGCCCGCGCGCGGGGGCGATCCTGTCGGCGGAGCTGAGCGACGGCGAGTGGTATCTCACGTCCGACCACCCCATGCGCCGGGAGCACTACTTGTCGTTCGCGGCGCTGGTCAACGAGGACACGGTCGTGCTGCGGCGGCTCTACCCCGAGTGGGGCGCGCAGACGCGCCTGCCGTACTTCGCGCACGGCACACTGGTGTGGTACTGCACGCAGCACGGGCTGTTCGCGCAGAAGATCGACGCGCACAAAAAGTGAGCAGAAAACAGCAAAGGCGTCCCCGAGAGGGGACGCCTTTGCTGCGGTTTTGGATGCATTACGCGATGCCGGTGACCTTATAGTCCTTGGCCTCGACCGTGCTCTTGAGCACGGCGTCGTCCACCGGGGCGCTGAGCGTCACGACGGCGGTGCCCGCCGTGTGGCTGACCTCGGCCTCGGTGACTTTCGGCAGCGCCTCGAGCGCCTTTTTCACGGCCGCCTCGCAGTGAGCGCACATCATGCCTTCGATTTGAATGGTCTTTTTCATTGCAGTTTCCTCCTTGATTTCGGGTACTTCTTTGAGATGGTTTGCACGTTTATGATCGTGGCGCGTATCGCGCAGCTTGAACAGATTCAGGCGCAGGGCGTTCGTGACCACGCAGAAGCTCGACAGGCTCATGGCCGCCGCGCCGATCATGGGGTTGAGCGTCAGGCCGAGCGGGACGAACACGCCCGCCGCGATGGGGATGCCGATGGTGTTGTAGAAAAACGCCCAGAACAGATTCTCGTGGATGTTGCGCAGCGTCGCGCGGCTGAGCCGGATGGCCGCCGGCACGTCGCTCAGATGGCTGTTGACGAGCACGACGTCGGCCGCGTCGATGGCCACGTCCGTGCCTGCGCCGATGGCGATGCCGATGTCCGCGCGCGTGAGCGCCGGCGCGTCGTTGATGCCGTCGCCGACCATGGCGACCTTACCGCGCGCGCTCAGGCGGCGGATCTCGCGCTCCTTGCCGTCGGGCAGCACGCCCGCGACCACCTCGTCCACGCCGGCCTGCGCGCCGATGGCTCTGGCCGTGCGCGCGTTGTCGCCCGTGATCATGACGACGCGGATGCCCATATTCTGCAGCTCACGGATGGCCTGCGGGCTGTCGGGCTTGAGCACGTCCGCCACGGCGACGATGCCGAGAAGCTTCCCGCCGCGGGCGAAAAACAGCGGCGTCTTGCCGGCCTCGGCCAGCGCCTGCGCCTGCGCCTGCATGGGCGCGGGAATGTCGGCCGCCGTGCGGATGAAGTCCGCGTTGCCGCCGCAGAGCGGCTGCCCGTCGAGCGTGGCCCTGAGCCCGTTGCCCGGCAGGGCCTGAAAGTCCGCGACCTCGGCGGCGGTCAGCCCGTCCGCCTCCGCGCGGCGCAGCACCGCCTTGGCCAGCGGGTGCTCGCTCCGGCGCTCGAGCGCGTAGGCCAGGCGCAGCAGCTCCGTCTCCGTCACGCCCGGGGCGGGGCAGAGGTCCGTCACGGTCGGGTCGCCGGAGGTGATGGTGCCGGTCTTGTCGAGCGCGACGATCTGGATGCGGCCGGTCTCCTCAAGGGAGGCGGCCGTCTTGAAGAGGATGCCGTTTTTCGCGCCCATGCCGCTGCCGACCATGATCGCCACCGGGGTGGCGAGGCCGAGCGCGCACGGGCAGCTGATGACGAGCACGGAGATGCCGCGCGCGAGCGCGTAGCCCACGGTGCGGCCGAGCAGCAGCCAGACGACGAACGTCACGAGCGCGATGCCCATGACCGCCGGTACGAACACGCCGGACACCTTGTCGGCGATCTTGGCGATCGGCGCTTTCGTGGCCGCCGCGTCGCTGACCATCTGGATGATCTGCGAGAGCGTCGTGTCCTCGCCGACGCGCGTGGCGCGGCACTTGAGAAAGCCCGACTGGTTCACCGTCGCGGCCGAGACGGCCGCGCCCGGCGCTTTGTCGGCCGGGATGCTCTCGCCCGTGAGCGCCGCCTCGTTGACTGCGCTCGTGCCGGCGAGCACGACCCCGTCGACCGGGATGCGCTCGCCCGGGCGGACGACGAACACGTCGCCGGTTTGCACCTGCTCGACCGGGACGGTCACCTCCGCGCCGCCGCGCTCGACGGTGGCGGTCTTCGGCGCGAGCTCCATGAGGCTGCGCAGCGCGTCGGTCGTCTTGCCCTTCGAGCGGGCCTCGAGCGTCTTGCCCACCGTGATGAGCGTGAGGATCATGGCGGCGGACTCGAAGTAAAAGTCCATCATGTAGTTCATGACGGCCTGCTCGTCACCGCGCACCTGCGCGCCCGTCATGGCGAAGAGCGCGTACGTGCTGTACACGAACGCCGCCGTCGCCCCGAGGGCCACGAGCGTGTCCATGTTCGGCGCGCGGTGCCAGAGCGCCTGGAAGCCGCTGATGAAAAACTTCTGGTTGATGACCATGATGATGACCGTCAGCAGCAGCTGCGTCAGGCCCATGGCGACGTGGTTGCCATCATAAAACTTCGGCAGCGGCCAGCCCCACATCATGTGGCCCATGGAAAAATACATCAGCACGAGCAGAAAGCCCAGCGACCAGAAGAGTCTGCGCCGCAGCTTCGGCGTCTCGTGGTCGGCGAGCGCGTCGGCGCCGGCGGCGGGGCCTGCGCTCTGCTGCGCGCCCTTGACCGACGCGCCGTAGCCCGCGGCCTGCACCGCGTCGATGACAGCCTGATCGGCCGCCGTGCCCTCCACCCCCATGGAGTTGGTCAGCAGGCTGACCGAGCACGCCGTCACGCCCGGTACGTTCGACACCGCCTTTTCCACGCGCGCCGAGCAGGCCGCGCAGCTCATGCCGGTGACGTTATATTGCTTCAATGTCGTTCCTCCTTTGCGGTGCGGCTCATTTCATGAGTTTCTGCAGCGTCGCCACCAGCTCGTCGATCACCTCATCCTTGCCGTCGCGGATGTCCTCGACGACGCAGGTGCGGATGTGACTGGCCAGCAGCTCCTTATTGAATGCGTTGAGCGCCGCGCCCGCCGCCGCCGACTGCACGAGAATGTCCGGGCAGTAGGCGTCGTTTTCGACCATGCCGCGGATGCCGCGGATCTGGCCCTCGATGCGGTTGAGCCGGTGGATGAGCCGCTTGTATTCCTCCGGCGAGCGCTCCTTTTTGCGCTGCGAACAGCCGCAGCAGCACGTTTTTTTCTCATCGTCCATGTATTCGTACCTCATTGTTTCCCATATACCCCTTGGGGGTATTTTTGAATGTATACCCCCCGAGGGTATTTGTCAAGAGGGAAGGTGCATGTTCTTGACAGCGGGCGCGCGCGATCTGCTCGATTCCGCCGGCTACCAGAACGTCAAGGGCGGCTGGCCGGTGCAGGCGTCCGACCGCATCGAGGCCGTGCTCGAGGCCGTCGGCCTGCGCGGATAAGTTGCAGGCAGAAAACCGCCACGCCCCTGCGCGCCGGAATGGCGCGCAGGGGCGTGGTTTTTATTTTGCTGCCGGTGCTCAGCCGTGGTAGTCGCCGGTCGCGGAATCGACCGTGACGTAGGGCACGACTTTGCCGTCGAGCTTCACATAGACCTGATAGATGCCGTTTCCGAGATCCTCGTAGTGGTCGGGCGTGACGCCGTAGTCTTCGAGCAGGCTCCGTTCAAACTCGGCCTTCCAGCCGTCGCTGCCGGCGTCTTTTCCGGCGGCGGGCGTCGGTGTCGCGGCCGGGGCGGCGATGACGGGCGTCTCAACGACCGGGGCCGCAGGCGTCTGTGCGGGATCGGATGCGGCGGCGGTCTGCCTGCCGCAGGCAGTCAGCGCTAGCAGGAGCACGGCGGTCAGCAGCGCGGCCGCGTGTTTGCGGTGGGTCATGGGAAGTTCCTCCTTGGTGATGGTGTTTTCGGTGTTTTCGCAGGCATTTTACATCAAAATTCGCAGAAGCAGAAATACCACCCTGGGGTGCAAAATTCAGATGTGAATTCAGATGTGAATGTTGCGCCCGCCGGTCATTCTTTCAGCGTTCGGACGGAAAACGGGCAGGCGCAGGTCATGCGGTACCAGAATTCCGGCGCGGTTTTTGCCGGATCGTCCGCCGCTGCGATGACATCGGTCCCGTCCTCGATGATGTTCTGGAAGAAAAACGCGCAGACTCTCTGCCACTGCTCCGTGCCGCAGACAAACGCCTCGAGATCCTCCACGACCAGAAGGTCGGCGTTTCCGCACAGCGACCCCGCCGTATCGTCGAGCGCCCCGGACGGTGTGGCGCACCGGCTGCGCAGCTGCGCGCCGCCGGTGCGCACGACGTGCGCGTGGTCGAGCCGGTCCGCGAGCTCGGCGGCGAACTGTGCACGGTCCGCCATGCTGAGCACCAGCAGGGAACAGGGCAGCGCCTGACGCGCTTGCGTGCGGCGCAGCAGGCAGCGCCGCCGCAGTGCCGCGAACGCCTTCCGGCAGAGCGACAGGAACTGCTGCAGGCTGTATGTTCCGGCCAGAACGCACAGCAGAAAGGTACCGGCCCATGGGAGCACATACCGGAAGATGCCGATGCCGCCGCGGTAAGTCAGGTCCGTGCGCACGAGGTTTTCATACATATGCGGCACGTGTACCCAGCCGCTGTCCAGCTGGCAGAGCATGTGCAGCTCGTTGTTGTGCAGGCAGACCAGCGCCGTGGCGATCAGCGCAAAGACCGCCGCCGGCAGCCAGCGGAGCCGGGGCTTGCGGATGCGCGCCAGCAGCCTGCCGCAGCCGTATGCCGTCAGAGGGAAAAACAGGGCATAACCGGCCAGCTTCAGGAAGCGGAACGCGGGCGGCCGGCCGGGATACGGGCCGATATCGAACAGCGCGCGATAACCGGGCAGCAGCGGCAGAAGCAGCAGCGCCGCGTCCAGACAGATCAGTAGGATCAGAAATACGGTATGCCATGTTTTTTTCATGTCTCGAGTCCCCTCTCTTTTTGCGGATTCTGTTCCATGATAGCATAAAAAGGCAGCCGGAGCAAACGAACGATAGACGCCCGCGGGCAGGACGCCTGCAGCGGGCGGATTTTTTGCGCTTGACAGGGCTTCCGGCGCGGGATATTCTGTCAGCAGAACGGAGGGAACGCACCAGATGAGACAACGAATTCCAGTAACGCCTGTTCCGGAGCGCCCGCCGGACGTAGAGGCGTTTTTTTCATTCAATGACGTTCGGAAAAGCCCCGCCCGTGACGGGTATCGCCCGGCGCATCGGCTGACCGATACCTGTCTGACGACCGGCGTTCACTATTATTATGATGTGGGCTCCGTGCCGCCGGGCGCGTCGGCCCGCGGAACGATCACGTTCCTTTCTCCCGAGGCGTATCCGCATTGCCTGTGGGTCGGAAAACGGATCCCGATGCAGGAAGGCGCGCATGTGGTGGGGTATGCAGTGATCACGCGCATCGACAACCCGCTCCTGCAGGCGGAAAAGCCGGAAGCGCGAGCGTCAGTCGTGGCTTCCCCCGATCACAGCGACGGCAGAAAGCCGCGGTGATGACATGCGCGGAAAACAGAGTTCAAAAATCAGTCTGAAAAAGCGGCTGCTCAAACGGCGGCAGGCGCTGACCAGGCGCTGGGACAAGCAAAGCACGCGCCGTCATCTGCCGCTGTACCTGCTGCTTCTTAGCAAAACGTAAAAAACACCGCCGCAGGTTTTTTTCCTGCGGCGGTGTTTTTCTGCCCACGTGCGAATAGAACAAAAAAATTGAATGAATAAATACTAATGAGCGCCGTTTCTCCTCAATTGCCCGCAAAGCTGGAAAAACGCTGGAATATATGGGCTTTCAGACCTATAATAAGCGCATATAACCGTATCAAAAATAATTCATGTATGAATATGCTAATAATACGACGAATAATGAAATTAAATTCACCAAAAACCTTGTGTGCTTTGTCAATTGAAAAACTTACATTTCAGACGTAAACTGCACATAAGATTTTTTCCGTCTGCGGCGCACTCCTGCTGCTCCGGCGGTGAAGAATCCAATCTCATACAGAAAGAAGGCTTATCATGAAGAGGAGAATCTTGACTCTGCTGCTGACGCTGGTCATGGTGCTGTCGCTTCTGCCCGGCACGGCGCTCGCCGTGAACGACAGCAGCGCACCCGCCGTGACGTATGCCGATCTGGCAGACATCAACGGTACTGCGCTCGTCCCTGACGGCGCAGGCGAAAACACGGAACTGACCGTAGCGGACGCAGTGCGTGCACTGCTGCTGTGGACGGGCATGACCGAGCAGCAGCTCGGCTCGTTCCCGGATGACTATCTGGCTCAGGCCCGCAGCATGGGCATGATCGACACGGACACCGACGCCGACGCGCCCTGCACGCTCGCGGCTTACCGCCAGATGAAGGCGGTCGCCGACCAGATGTATGACGCGCTGCACGCCGACAAGCTGCAGCCGCTGTACATGAACGGTATGGCGCAGCCCATCTTCCCCTACACGACCGGCGAGGTCACGGAGGGCTACAGCAACGACGAGAGCGACATCATCCGCTACTGCGTCTATGTCGAGACCAACTACGACACCGACGACGACGGCAAGCTCGACCTCGTCAAGGCGCTCGTGCAGATCCCGCGCGCAGCGATGGAGGGCAACTACAAGGCGGCCACCATCTACGAGGCGCGCCCGTACATCACCGGCTGCAACGAGAGCATGAACCCCGGCAAGAACCTCGGCAGCGAGAGCTATGACATCTCCAAGCTCTACAGCCAGCCGGACAAGCGCGTGCCCGCCGGCACCGCCACGACCGCGGACGCGGCAGCTGCTGCCGACAGTGCCGACTGGTACTACTGGAACCCGTATGAGCAGATGTACGACTACGAGGACCTCAACTGGTATGACTACTATCTTGTGCGCGGCTTTGCCGTGGTCGAGTGCGGCGGTCTGGGCACGAAGGGCTCCGACGGCTTTGAGACCTGCGGCACCGATCTGGAGATCGATGCGTTCAAGTGCGTGATCGAATGGCTGCACGGCGACCGCGTGGCCTACACCGACAAGACCAGCAACGTCGCCATCTCGGCCGACTGGTCGAGCGGCAAGATCGGCATGACCGGCCGCTCCTACGCCGGCACGACGCAGTTCGGTCTGGCAACGACCGGCGTCGCCGGCCTTGAGACCATCGTCCCCGTCGCCGGCATCGCGAGCTGGTATGAGTACACCAACTCTCAGGGCATCTCCACCAACAGCCTCGTCAACTACTCCGAGCGGCTCGGCTGGTACTGCAACGGCCGCTACCTCGATTCGGACGACTACGCGACCATCGCCGAAAAGTACGGCAACTACATGTACCAGATCCAGCAGGATCAGCTCAAGAGCAACGGCGACTACTCCGAGCACTGGGCGACCCGCGACTACACGCTTGACGCGGAAAACATCAAGTGCCCGGCGCTGATCGTGCACGGCCTCAACGACGACAACGTGCGCACGAAGGAATTTGACCTCATGTATCAGGCCTATCAGAAGGCCGGCGTGAACGTCAAGCTCCTGCTGCATCAGGATGCGCACCTGACCCCGAGCTACCCCGCCGGCAACCTCGAGTTCTACATTGACGGCGAGAGCTACAACAACGTCCTCAACCGCTGGTTCAGCCACTACCTGTGCGGCGTGGAAAACGGCGCCGAGAACATGGCCGCCGTCACCGCGCAGAGCAATGTCGACGCCTCCGTCTGGAACACCTATGACAGCTGGACGACCGACGAGAGCATTGCCCTCTCCAACGCCGACGACACCGGCACGACCACCATCAACAGCGACTACGCCACGCAGGGCATCAACCGCAGAAACTGGCGTGACGCGCTGACCGCCGGCTCCACCGACGTGAGCGCCATGTACACCATGGATGTCGACGCCGACACCGTCATCAAGGGCAGCGTGGCCGTGAGCTTCACCGCCAGCGCTGATAACTATGACGCGCCGGAGACGACCAGCCCGCGCGGCACCGTCGACCACGACAACTATGTCGGCGAAGAGACGAACGCCCTTGACCACGACAACTACGTTGGCGCGGCGAGCGCTGACGGCGCTGTGACCGTGTCCCTGCCGGACGGCGCCGATCTGATCGACCGCGACGCGCTCATGGTCAGCGCCATGCTCGTCGACATCGCGCCCGAGGGCACGACGTTCCCGGCCTACAACACGCAGGGCAGCTATGTGCCCAAGACCATCACCGCCGGCGGCGCGTGGATGGGCGGCGGCCTGAACAACTATGACTACGCCGAGCTCAACGCCACCGACGTCAGCTACAAGATCATTGCGCGCGGCTGGATGGACCTCTGCAACCCCGGCGCTGGCTATGACTCCGCCTCCGCCGGCACGAAGGTCGCCCTCAAGGTCGGCGAGAACCACGACTACACCATCTACCTGCAGCCGAACCTCTACACCGTCAAGGAAGGCCACAAGCTCGCACTCGTGATCTACACCTATGAGCCGGGCAAGGCCAACTACAGCCAGGACTACCAGATCACGCTCGAAAACGCTTCCGTCAGCGCGGAGATCCCCGTTGATAAGATCCCGGCCGTTCCGGCGCTTCCGTTCACGGACGTCCCCGCAGACACCGAGCTCTACGCCGCTGTGAAGTGGGCCTACTTCAGCGCCCCGCAGATCACGGTCGGCGTGACCGAGACCACCTTTGCCCCCGCCAGCACCTGCACCCGTGCCGAGGTTGTCACCTTCCTGTACCGTCTGGCCGGTGAGCCGGATGTGTCCGGCACGGCGCTTCCGTTCACGGATGTGGCCGAGGATGCCTACTATACCGACGCGGTGAAGTGGGCGGCAGCCAACGGCGTGACCGCCGGCACGAGCGCCACCACCTTCAGCCCGAACGACACATGCACGCGCGCACAGGCCGTCACGCTGCTGTATAACGCAGCCGGCGCACCGGCCGTGAGCGACACGGTGAGCTTCGCGGATGTGGCGGCAGACGCCTACTACGCCGATGCTGTTGCATGGGCGGCAGCCAACGGCGTGACCGTCGGCACGAGCGCCACCACCTTCAGCCCGGACGACGCATGCACGCGCGGCCAGATCGTGTGCATGCTCTACCGCGGCGACACGCAGGCCTGAGCAAGACACAGAAAATCACCCCAAAAAGCGGCAGCGCCCATTGCGAATGCAATGGGCGCTGGTTTTTTGTACAGACGGCTTGCCGTTTGAGGATCACGCCGGAAGCTCTCTTGCGCGCTGCGGCGCGTGTTTGACAACATCCTGAGCAACGCCGCCAAATATTCCGCCGGCGACCTGACCGTCACGCTGACGCCGGACGGCGCGGTCACGTTCGCCAATCATGCGCCAAACCTCAGCTGCGTACAGGCAAACCAGCTCGTCGACCGCTTTTTCACCGTCGAGACGGCGCGCGCTCGGCCGGGAGGGGGAGCGGGGGAGCGGCGCCGCGGCCCGCC